>CDZT01062229.1_pt1 | contig 189790 bp, 163 predicted proteins | sample 557531 | NCBI WGS metagenome assembly CDZT01 (sample SAMEA3182066, study PRJEB8094) | gut metagenome | biome: human; feature: gut; material: Stool; isolation source: human stools | place: Canada | collected 2013-03-05
CAAACTTTAAATAGTTAAATTGCAATAATACTATACCATGGTTGTTCTTTACCTTAATGTAATACTACTGTTATATATCTGGTCATTTATCTCCTTTTGTCGGATGCAAAGGTTGCCAAACCTCTTTTAGAAAACGAAAAGTTCAAGCGGTAAACCATTTGGAGCAGTTTCGTCCTCCGTTGGAGAGTAAACAGCTCCAAAACCTTTTCTTATTCATCGGCTTGGCTGAAAACTGCATCCGGCAACGGAGATAAACGACTGACGAAATAATAGCATAAAACAGCATAGCCCCCCCTTAATAAGGCAATTTTATCAATGCTGTTTTCATTCTTTTCAGAGGACTATTATTTTCGACAGAGAGAAATTTGGCAAGCGGCAGATTTCACTCCCTCAAAAATAATAGATTTGAATTGCTGTCCTCTTGCCTTTATTGGAAATTGTAGTACCTTTGTAGTGGCTTGTGCGAACGAGCCAAGCAATGTGGAAAGATGGGAACATCGAACCATCAATAAAGTACCGAAAAGAGGGAAAATACCCTCTACCACCGCTCTTTGAGTGTTAAGAAATTATAAAAAGGTTAAATCTTCACCTTTTAGAATGTACCCCTAAAGGTTATGCCCATATTTCTGACTTATAACTCACAAAATATTGAGTAATAACTGGTTGCAAATACTCTAGTTTATACGTTTGGAAAGAAATAAGCCGCTGACTATTTCCATAATATTGATAAGGCTTGTTTTGTCAGCCAATTGGAGAGGAGAAAGGAATAGCTTATTTGCATGTTGCTGGAACTGTTCAGGGTATTTGATGTGCAAATTCACTATGCGTACTTCTGTTTTGATTAGTTCTATTGCTTCATCAATCAAATGCAAATAGGGCATTTTTTTCTTGCTCAAACCGCACACGATACGATTTAAGTCGATGCAAACCAAAGGAGAAATAACGAAGTAAAACACTATAATCCTGTTCGTTAAAACTGAAATCAGCTAAATGTGTAGCTAATTCCTCAATAGCTTCTGTAAACTCTGTTACAGAAACTTTACGCTGCGAGCATTCCAATAATAATTGGAAAAATCTCTCTTGTAATATATCTTTCATATACTTATATTTAATGGCTATCGAATTGATAGCTTTATTCACTTACTTTTATTAGTTTGGTTAGAAGATATATAACTTTTTAATTGTGCCAGATTAGGAGTTGTAACAGCATATTTTACACCACTATCTATTATATCATCTATCATTTGCCTTATTTCAACAGGAGAATGATTTATATGTCCATCAAACATAAGTTGCAGAGCATCATTACCATAAATTTTCTTAGCTATTGGCACACTGATAAATAAAGGTAAAAGATATAATCTATTTGCTTTTTCTGTTTTAGGATTGATACCCATTCTTTTACAAATAACTAAGCCTTCCCGAATAGCTTTCATTGTAATTTTAATAATAGCTGTATTCTCTATAAATTTAGAGGCACTTCCGGCACTCATTATTCCCGCTGAAAGACCGGCAGCAACAGCATAATGTGTGATTAGCCATACTAATATTTGATTAGAAATGACAGGCTTTAAGTTTGCTTTATCCAGTATTATAAAAAGTTTTTCTACTCGTGGAGTTATCCGCCCGTCTTTTTCACCTAACGGAGTATTGGAATATTTTAGACCTGAAATGGCACAATGTATGCTTTTATCTTCTTTCCCACCTCCAACCATAAAGGGAAAGGCAAAAAAGTATTGTTCAGGTTTTAAATATTTATCTATTTCAGTAAAAACATCCCAGTTATTTTGGAAAAATACAACATTTGCTTTTCCTGCTGACTTTGAAAGAGTTGGCAATATAGTTGATAATTGCAATTTATTGGTGGAGACAATAATATATTCAAAATCATTGTTTGACGAAAGTTCGTCTATTACTGTAGGCTTAAAGATTACATCTGTATCTTTTCTTGCTTTCCCTCTAAAGTCAGAACAGATAATTTGAATGCCATCCTTTTGTACACATTCTTTTTGCCCTTTACGCACCAATACAGTAACGTCACATCCTACTTTGGATAATTGCCAACCATAAGTACAGCCTACTACGCCAGCACCGTATATCAATATTTTCATAAAGCGATGTTATTAAGTTTTTTATTGTCGTTGATAAATACAGAGTTGAATACCGATAGATTTTCGGTATAAGTATCACAAATATCAAGTAGTTGTTTAGGGGTATAGCCCGTGAACATTTTAAACTCCTTTATTAGATGTGACTTATCATAATATCCACAATCATAGGCAACTTTACTTATACTGATTTGTGGAGTTGATTGCAAAATATTGAATGTCTTTCTAAATCGTGTGATTTGGATAAAATCTTTTGGATTTAGTCCTATATATTCAGAGAATATCCGTTTAAATTGCTTATATCCTAAACAAGCCGTTTGAGATAGAACGGATATATTTCCTTCTCCTTCATTGATATTTTGAACAGTAGTCATCATCCTGTTGGCATTGCATGGAATATTTTTAGATAGTCTATTTAATAAATATTCTTCTATCAATCTAACCGTTTGATAAGTATCAGATGCTTCATTTATTTTCTCTTCCAATTCTACCAAATAGGTATTGTCTAACAAATCAATACTTATGTTTTGATTGGTAAATTCTTCCATAGGATATGGAAAAAACATCCTGCATCCGATAGGCTAAAATAGGATAATAACCATATCCAAGAAAGAAAATTCTATGTCTGAATAAGTGCTGATTTGCCCGCTTATATAAGATTGTGGCTGCGTTCCCTTATGAAAAGAAGAAATAATTTTGTTTCCTTTATGAAAAACAAGTGCTGCACAACCTGCCGGGATAGAACGTTGAAAGCCTTGCTTTACATCATCTATCCTTAAAAACCAATATTGCTTTATATAAGGAGCAAGCAATTTAGTAGGTTGTATTACTTGAATTTTCTCCATTTTGCCTTAATTATCAGGCAAAAGTAAGATTTCTTAGATTGATATTAGGTGTAAAAAAGGGACATTCTAATAAAAAAGCAAAAAACACAGTAGGAAAGTGAGAAACCGGATACTCTGTTAATAAATCTTTAGATAATATTCCGTATGAACTATTTTACTAATTTTGCACCAACTCAAACAACCACCGCAACACCAAGCAATCCAAAGAATTGCACACGTGGGGTTATTAGTGGGAGAAAGAATAAAGAGCTTGCTAAGATATTGAGTACGTGAGGGATAGAATTAAGGTTCATCTTCCGTACGCACCGCGAAAGCAAATAACAAATTAAAGAAAAATCCCGAAATTCAAGAGTTTCGGGATTTTTTTCGTATTAACGAATGTGATGTTCAATGTATTTGCCTATAAGTTTTTAGACAACCTTTCTTGTATATTCATCTTTAATAAATATCTTTGAAGATCATAAATTATGAAAGATGGAAGATCTTGTAAATAGACGCTGTGGATGGGCTGGTACGGACGATTTATATGTGAAATATCACGATGAGGAATGGGGTAAATTGGTTACCGATGATAAAACCTTATTCGAATTTCTTGTTCTGGAAAGTGCCCAGGCTGGATTGGCTTGGATTACTATTCTTCGTAAGCGTGAAGGGTATAAAAAAGCATTTTATAATTTTGATGTTGAGAAAGTAGCTGCGATGACCTCGGATGATATTGACCGGCTGATGCTTTTCGATGGGATTGTCAGGAATCGGCTGAAGATTGCATCCACGATCACGAATGCCAGATGTTTCATCGCGATTCAAAAGGAATTTGGCAGTTTCTATAATTATACGTTATCGTTTTTCCCTGAACAGAAACCGATTGTAAATAATTTCAAATCGTTGAAGGAGATTCCGGTTACAACCCCAGAATCTGATGCGATGAGCAAAGATATGAAGAAACGAGGGTTTAAGTTTTTTGGCTCTACGATCTGTTATGCTCATATGCAGGCTACAGGGTTTGTAAATGATCATTTGGTAGGGTGTCTTTGTCGGAAAAAGACTCTTGCTGATTGTCCGGTTTAGGAGTTTTTGAGATGATAACAACCTCTGTGAAACGGAGCTCTGATCCGGATAGAAATTATGTTTTGACAGTCTTAACAAGAAAAACGAGAATTTATAGGTTGTAATAGTTGTTGGTTCGATTAATAGTGTTATCTTTGGGTCAGAGTTTGAGTTACGTATTATTAGCGTATAGTTCTTCTTTATTATTAAGTAGGCCTCTCCATTAATTTTCCTCCTCATACCCTAATTAGTATTTATTAAAAATAAAATTTTAAATGAACATTTACATTACAGGCTTAAATTATAGCATTAATGATGCTGATTTGAATGATTTATTTGCAGAGTATGGAGAAATTACATCTGCAAAAGTTATCATGGATAGAGAAACAGGAAGATCCAGAGGATTTGGTTTTGTTGAAATGGTAAACGATGGAGATGGCCAAAAAGCGATCGATGCTCTTAATGGAGCTGAATTTGAGAAAAAAGTAATCTCGGTAAGCGTAGCCCGCCCTCGCTCTGAAAAACCAAGTGGAGGATATCGCGAAAGAAGGGGTGGTTATAATAGTTCCAGACGATATTAATCTCTTGATATATAAGACAGAAGGTTGTCACTTCTGTCTTATGGTTCTCCTATAGTTTAGTTAGCTTCTATTCTTTAATGCAATGGCAGGATTTTTTATATCCTGCATTTCCATATACCGGAAATATCTTGGCATTCTACTCTGAATTCTTACAAAATAGATTGATTATTAATATAAATAAATATAGATAAATGGCAAAATCCGTAACATACAATAAACGAGAAAACGAAAAAAAGAAACAAGCCCGAAGGGCCGAAAAACAAAAAAAGAAAGAAGACAGAAAATTGCTTGGCAAAGCAAATAGTTTTGATGATATGATCGCTTATGTGGATGAAAACGGCGTGATTACATCGACTCCTCCCGAATTGAATCCTAATAAAGAAGAAATTAAGCAAGAAGAGATTCTTATCTCTACCCCCAAAAAAGAAAATATAGAGATACTTACAGTACTGAAAGGGAGGGTTGATTATTTTAATGAATCAAAAGGATATGGTTTTATCAAAGACCTTGGTAGCGGCGAGAAGTATTTTTTTCATGTTAGTAATAATACACTGACCGATATTTCGGAAACCGACATCGTTACTTTTGAACTTGAACGCGGTCTGAGGGGAATGAATGCAATTAATATTCGTATTGAAAGCGAGGTTTGATGATATGGAAGAAACCCTGGAAAGCATTTTTCGAGTCATGATTTTATTGTTCAGGAAACTCACGATGTAGCCTGTGATGCAGGCTGCTATCAGGGAGCCTTCTCTGACTCCTTCGATCCGTTGAGTGAAGATCAGTGATAAAATGATGGCGACCGTTACTAAGGTGAAATCGAAAATGACCTTGAATTTTCCGAACTCTTTATTGTAACGGCGGGCGGCGTAGTTGACGAATCCTTCTGCACTCATCATCGCAACCTGGGGTTTGATTTCTAATACGACACCAATAGACTGGATGAGACAACCCAACAGTAACAGCGCAATCGACGTTATATAATTGGATGGATGCAGGTCTTCAGTGAGTGCCATATTGAAATCTATGAATGTTGAAAATATGAACGAAAATGGAATTTGCAACAGGATAGATATTTGGTCTTGACGGCTTTTCGTCCCTCGGATTAACCAGAACTGTCCTAGTATCAGCAATACGTTTACGATAAAGGTACAGGTCCCTAAAGAAAGAGGGCTGTTGAGGCTTAACACATAATTTACACTTGAAATAGGAGTCGTTCCTAAAGCGGAATGTATAATCAGGACGATTCCTGCAGCTAAAAAATATAATCCAATGACAAATACCAAATACTTTTTTAAAATCGTTTTTATATCCATATCTCCCGACAACATTTAATTACTTTCTTGCTTGGAGCAATATAAGTGTACGCAAAGGTCGCTATTTTTTCGTGAAGAGATTCTGATTTAGTATGAAAAAACGTTATCCATCGAAGCGATTGTTACTATTTGTCAGTCGACTCTTGGGAAAGATTTTGTACCTTTAGAGCAATTAAAAGGGTATCTTATGTTTGAAAGTTTTGATTTTCAGCAAATGATCAGTGCATTCATTGTGTTATTTGCTGTGATTGATATTATTGGTTCCATTCCAATTATTATTAATTTGAAAGAAAAGGGTAAGGACGTGAATGCTATGAAGGCAACGGTTATCTCTTTTTTGTTGATGATCGGGTTCTTCTACGCAGGCGATGTCCTGCTACGGCTTTTCCATGTGGATATCGAATCGTTTGCAGTGGCAGGTTCGTTTGTTATTTTCCTGTTATCATTGGAAATGATACTCGATATAGAAATCTTTAAAAATCAGGGACCGATAAAGGAGGCGACACTGGTTCCGTTGGTCTTTCCTTTACTGGCGGGTGCCGGTTCGTTTACCACATTATTATCTTTGAGGGCGGAGTATGCTAATGTCAATATTGTGATAGCCTTAATACTGAATATGATATGGGTCTATTTTGTCGTTCGCATGACAGCCCGTATCGAACGCTTTTTTGGAAAAGGCGGAATCTATATTATCCGGAAGTTCTTCGGTATTATTTTGTTGGCGATATCAGTCCGCTTGTTTACCGTTAATATCAATCTTCTGATAGAAGCTTTGCAGGGGCATTGAAAAGGGGGTTACAGAGTTTCCTTTTTGCTTTCTATCTGTTCCTTGTTTTTACAGGAGGCAGGTGAGTAACTGTAGTCTCCTGCAAACTGATGAGGCATTAGTTCGACGGGCTTCACTGCAATTTTGCCACCTTTTTGGGTGAATACCAGGCATTGATTGTTAAGTTTCCGTTCTTGCAGGTCGAATACCAGATTCGGATTGAAGTGTTGCCCGTTTACCCGTACTTCAAAATGAAGGTGTTCCGTCGTAGCTCTTCCTGTGCGTCCGGTCAGTGCAATCGGTTGTCCGGCTTTTACATAGTCTCCCGGCTTGACCAGATTTTTGGAGTTATGGCTATAGACTGTTTCCAATCCGTTGTAATGGCGTACAACAATTACGTTTCCGTATGCATAATAAGGCTTAGCTAGACGGACGATTCCGTCGAATGCTGATATGATCGTATCATTGGCGCAAGTTTTCAAATCTACACCCGAATGGTGTTTTCTACGTCCGGCATATGGAGAGATTACTTTTGCGCCGGGTAAAGGGAAAGCATAGTCTTCTTTCTGTATCAGGCTTAAATCGATAAGCATCGAATTCTCATCTGCCATCAGGAGCGGATCCGTTACGGCAATATCATTTTTTTCTCTGTTGGAGAAGTTTATTGTTATATTTTTGCGGGGAGATGTTTGTTCGTACAGTTTCGGTTCTTCCGGAAACAGAAAAGCAAAATCTGTGTTTGGAAGAGGAATATCCGTTGTTGGCAGGACCAGGATTGATTCCTGCTGCGGGGCAGGCTGCGTTTGAGCCGTCCACAAAGAATGGCATGCGCTTAACACTAGTAATAATATGACTGACAATATGCTGTAGTGTGTTTTAGACATTTTGTAAAATTATTGACACTACAAAAATAGGAAAAAAAGTGAAACGGGAGAGAGGTAAAATGAAAAAGGCGTCCGAAAAAGAATCAGACGCCTTTCAATGCCAAACTATTTGTGATTACTCGTCACTCATTATTTGAATAAAGAACAGGCAATACCCAGTTCTAAACCACGCAATTCAGCCAAACTACGCAAACGACCGATACAGGAATAACCTGGATTAGTCTTCTTGTGCAAGTCATCGATCATCTGATGCCCGTGATCCGGACGCATAGCGATTGAGCAACCGCGTTCCTGCTCGATTTCAAGAAGGGCTTTCATTACTTCATAAACGTTCACGTCTCCTTCCAGCAGGTTTGCTTCGAAGAAGTTTCCGGCTTCATCGCGTTTGGTACTACGTATATGGACGAAGTCGATACGGTCACCGAACCGTTTCATCATACCGGCTAGGTCATTATCTCCACGAACACCGAATGAGCCGGTACAGAGGCATAAACCATTGCTTTTGTTTGGTACGGCTTCGATCAACTTGCGGAAATCCTCTTCAGTGCTCAAAATACGGGGCAAGCCTAAGATCGAGTAGGGAGGATCATCCGGATGGATAACCATACGTGCGCCTACTTCGTCGGCAACCGGAGTAATCTCTTTCAGGAAATAAATCAAGTTGGCGCGGAGTCTTTCCGCATCAATGTCTTTGTAACGATCCAGTTCGGCCCGGAACTGATCCAATGTGAAACTTTCCTCGGAGCCGGGCAGACCAGCGATCATGTTGCGTACTAGCAGTGCTTTGTCATCTTCGCTCATCTCGTCAAAACGGGCTTTTGCGATTGCTTTTTCTTCGTCTGTATATTCCTGTTCTGCAGCAGGGCGTTTCAGGATGTAGAGATCGAAAGCCATAAAAGCTGCACGTTCGAAACGTAATGCTTTAGAGCCGTCAGGCATGGTGTAAGCCAAGTTTGTACGGGTCCAGTCCAGAACCGGCATAAAATTGTAAGTAATCACACGGATGTCACATGCAGCCAAGTTACGGATACTTTCTTTATAGTTGTCGATATATTTCTGGAAGTCTCCGCTTTGTGTTTTGATATGTTCGTGTACGGGAACACTTTCCACTACGCTCCAGCGTAAGCCGGCTGCTTCGATCATATCCTTGCGTTTCTGTATTTCTTCGACAGTCCATACTTCTCCGTTCGGGATATGATGCAAGGCATTTACAATTCCGGTAGCGCCGGCTTGGCGGATATCGGAAAGACTAACAGGATCGTTCGGTCCGTACCAGCGCCATGTTTGTTCACATAAATACATAATGTCTTGTTTTTAATTGTGAGATTAAATAGAGAATGCATCAAAACCACCGTCTACGATAGCGATTGTTCCGGTTACGAATTTGGAAGCGTCGCTGATCAAGTATTGGATTGTACCAAATAATTCATCCGGTGTACCCAGACGTCTGAACGGAGTATGTGCAATGACAGATTCAGCACGTGGAGTGTAAGATCCGTCCGGATTTGTCATCAAAGTACGGTTCTGTTCCGTCAGGAAGAATCCCGGAGCAATTGCATTTACACGCAAACCTTCTCCGAATTTGATCGCCAGTTCACCGGCCAGGTATTTAGTCAGGTTGGAAATGGCGGCTTTGGCAGCACCATAACCCACGACGCGGGTAAGCGGGCGCAAGGCGGATTCGGAAGAGAAGTTAACGATAGCACCTTCTCTTTGGTTAGCCATTACATCGGCAAATACCATTGTCGGGAGAACTGTTCCGAACAGGTTCAGGTCTACCACCTTACGGAAAGCGTCGATGTTCAGGTCGAAAATCGTGCTGTCCGGTCCGATGGTCGCGCCAGCCATATTACCGCCGGCTGCATTCAGCAATGCATCGATGCGACCATATTTGGCCAGGATATCTTTTTTGTTCTGTTCCAGAATTTCTTTGTTTAATACGTCGGTCAGGAAGAAGCTTGCTTCTCCTCCTTTAGCTTTGATGTCGGCTACAATTTGTTCACCAACTTCGGCTGCACGGTCAAGAATAACGATTTTAGCACCTTCTTCAGCAAGATGACCAGCAATACCTCTGCCTAAGATCCCGGCTCCACCGGTAATAATGACAACTTTGTCTTTAACGCAAAATAAATTAGCCATATTTTTATTGTTTATGATTGTGATAATTTCATTGTTACTATCTTATTGTGCTCGCGCACACATTGGGCACAAAAGTATAGTATTTATTTATCAAACAAAAAGAAAACGGATAAAAAATACCTTTTTATGTTTTCAAATATAATTGTTATAGTATTTGATATTCTCTTTCATCAGGATATCAATCGGCATATAATTGATCTGTTCCACTTTTTCTTTGAGGACTAAATGGCGGAATAGTGCCCGTATGCAATTGAATCCCTGCACTTCCGGCCGTTGGGCGATCAGGTGCGTGATGGAACCGTCATTTAGGCAAGTGATATTCGGGTCTATCACATCATAGCCGATCAATCTGAAATTCTCTCCTTTATCACGGAAGTATTTTCCCAGTAAGTGGGCACGGGAATTGAATATGATACCTGCGTTCACCTCCTTATGCTCTTCTAAGAAAGTATTCAGTATGCTTATGTTCTTTTCCGGTTCGTCGGCATGTAATTGTACAGAATAGATACGTCCGTTATAGTTCTTTTCTGCCAGATAAGTCCTGAAGCCTTCCTCGCGTTTCATGACCTGGGTTACCTGCATTTCTCCTTTGCGGATAAAGCGGAAGATTGCGATATTTTCGGTCGGGTTGATTTGTTCGTATAGCAAACGGCTGGCAATGTATCCGGAATCATACGAGTTGGTTCCGTAATAGGCCACGCAATTGGTGTTTTCAATGAATGCGTCTATCAGTATGTAAGGTATTTGTAACTGATCCAGCCGGGATGCCAACTTGACGACACTGTCATGGAACTGTGTTGCAATCACGACTCCCTGACAGTCGGCTTTTTCGATCCTGGGAATGAGCTCGTCGAAACTGCTTTTGTCGTATTGATTGAAGCACATACGTTCGACTTCTACGTTGTAGCTGAAAAGTTCCTGCTCTGCTTTATCTATTCCTTCGCAAAGTTTATCCCAATATTCGCCTTTTGCAAAAGAAGGAGTCAGTGTGATAAAATGGTAGTTCTTTTTTAGTGCAAGGGAACGGGCTATCAGGTTCGGGTGATAGTCTATTTCTTTTAAAACTTTTTCTACTTTTTTCTGTGCCTCTTCGGATACTTTGCCTCGGTTGTGCAATATGCGGTCGACGGTTCCGGTCGAAACTCCGGACATCTCTGCAATGTCTTTGATTCTATATGTCTTACCCATAGATCGGAAAGCTATACAGCCCGCAGAATGTTTATTTTTGCGGGCTGTTGTCTATTTATGATTTGATATTATAGTTGTTGTACTTCTTCTTCTGTTGAAATCGTATTTAATTTTCTGAATGTGTAGCACTGCATCATATAGATAAGAGGAACGGCGACAAAGAGTCCGACGAAGAACAAGATGCAACCGACGATCGCAGTGCCGATCATGGCCAACAGTAATAAAAACAACGGCATCCCCTGTCCTTTAGTCAAGTCCCAGCTTTTTTGCAGTGATTCTATAATTCCGCAGTCTTCCTCTACGATATAGGCAGAATAAAATTGCAGGCGGATAGCCAGATAGATACCCGGAACAATCAGTAAGAATATTCCGATAGCCACTGCGATCCCCATAATGATACTGGCAATAAGATAAGTGAAGATTTTACGGGATTGCTGCCCGTATGCGGAAAACTGTGGTTCTTCTCCATCCATTGTCTGGAACAGATTTTTTATGTAGCCCAACATGAAAGCACTGGATATGACGGCACTGATCAGATTCACGATGATCTTACCGACCATCGAACCTTGCGCTGGCATACCGAACAGACTAATGATTGATGACAGGATAAAATATCCGATAAACAGCCCTACCAGTACCCAGATCTGAGATTTAGTGTACTTCCATGAAGTGCCGAACACTTCCGATATCATAAACTTTGGTTCCATATGAATTGATTATTTAGGTTATATAAGCCGTAAAATTAGGATAAATTATTGAATAAACAAATTCTGTGTTAAAATTATGTATCAATTTAAACGAATATATTTTCGATTGGTCAAATTCTCAATATATCTCTGATACAGAAATATAAAATAAGCAATTTTTTAGTATAAAAGATTGTATAAACGGAAAAAGTACAACAAAAAGATTCTACATTTGTACGCTTTTTATGAGGAATAGGCTATGAACCCATAAGTTTAGGACAGCATCGTTGTGGAATTTTTTTTACTATGGATGCAGCGGATCTCACCCGTTGCGATGGCTTTTTGATGGCCTTCTAATGACTAAAAACAAGAATAGTATAGAAGATATATAATAATGAATATGGATAAACAAATGTTGAGAACTACTATTACCCAATTAAGGCAAATTGCATTGTTTGCAGTAGGGGTATCTTTATTAACCGCTTGCGGGAACAATCAAAGCGGTATGAAGTTAGGGGATAATGAATTTGCTGTCCTTGCTGTCAATTCGACAACGAGCGACCAGACAACATCCTATCCGGCGACGATCAGAGGAACGCAGGATATTGAGGTACGCCCCCAGGTTTCGGGTTTTATCGTTAAGTTATGTGTGGATGAAGGAGCAACAGTTCGTAAAGGGCAGGCTTTGTTCCAGATCGATCCGACCCAGTATGCTGCTGCGGTCGGACAGGCAAAAGCGGCTGTCGAGATGGCTAAAGCCAATGTCGCTACTTTGACCCTGACCGAAAAGAATAAAAAGGCTTTGTTCGATCAGAAGATTATCAGTGATTTTGAGTATCAGACAGCGGTCAACCAGCTTATGTCTGCCAAGGCAAGCCTGGCTCAGGCAGAAGCATCTTTGGTAAGCGCAAATCAGAATTTATCTTTCTGTACGGTGACAAGCCCGTCGAATGGCGTTGTCGGTACATTTCCGTACCGTATCGGAAGTCTGGTCAGCCCTTCTGTTTCGCAGCCGTTGACAACCGTATCCGAAATCAACGACGTGTATGTTTATTTTTCTATGACGGAGAAAGAGCTGCTGCGTCTGACAAGAGCCGGGGGCACTTTGAAAGAACAGCTGGAAAAGATGCCGGCTGTCCGCTTGCAGCTGTCTGACGGCACAACTTATCAGTCGGAAGGCAAGATCGATGCCGTTAGCGGTGTAATCGACCAGTCAACCGGGTCTGTCAGCATGCGTGCTGTTTTCCCGAATGATAAAAATATATTGAGAAGCGGCGGTACCGGCAACATCATATTCCCATACACGATGGATGGGATTATTATTATCCCTCAGTCCGCTACTGTCGAAATCCAGGACAAAAAGTTTGTTTTCGTCTTGCAGGCGGACAATTCCGTGAAGAATACGGAGATTCAGATCTCTAATCTGGATGACGGTAAGAATTACCTGGTGACAAATGGTTTGAAATCCGGTGATAAAATCGTGATTGAAGGCGTACAGAACCTCCATGACGGCCAGGCTATCGAGCCGATCACGCCGGAACAGCAGAAAGCGAAATATGATCAGGCCTTGAAAGACCAGAACGAAGGTAATCTGAAGACCGCTTTTAATTAATAACTTCCATTTGTTCGTTAAAAACAGAAGATATGAAATTAGATAGATTTATAAACCGCCCGGTGCTCTCAACGGTGATCTCCATCTTGATTGTCATACTGGGTATATTAGGCTTGCTGTCCTTGCCTATTACCCAATATCCGGATATTGCCCCTCCAACCGTTTCGGTGAGAGCTACTTATACGGGGGCAAACGCACAGACGGTATTGAATAGTGTGATTGCGCCGCTGGAAGACCAGATCAATGGTGTGGAGAACATGATGTACATGACTTCATCGGCTTCGAATAACGGATCGGCCGAAATCTCCATTTATTTTAAACAGGGTACCGATCCTGACATGGCTGCCGTCAATGTGCAGAATCGTGTTTCCATGGCACAAGGTTTGCTGCCGGCCGAAGTAACCAAGATCGGTGTGACGACTCAGAAACGTCAGAACTCCATGTTGATCGTGTTCTCTGTTTATGATGCCGAGGACCGTTACGACCAGCGATTTATCGAAAACTATGCCAAGATCAACCTGATTCCGGAAGTACAGCGTGTACCTGGTGTGGGTGATGCAAACGTGTTAGGAACAGACTATTCCATGCGTATCTGGCTGAAGCCGGATGTGATGGCACAGTATAAACTGGTTCCGAATGACGTTGCAGGCGTCTTGGCTGAGCAGAACGTGGAAGCCGCTCCGGGTTCGTTTGGTGAACAGGGTAACCAGAGTTTCCAGTATACGATCCGTTATAAGGGACGTTTGCAGGAAGTGAACGAATTTGAGAACATGGTTGTGAAAGCTTTGCCGGATGGTGAAGTGCTCCGTATGAAAGATATCGCCGATATCGAATTGGGACGTCTGACTTATAACTTTGTCAATAAAGTAAACGGTCATAGTGCCGTAACTTGTATCGTTTATCAGATGGCAGGAACCAATGCGACGGAAACCATCAATAATATCCAGAACCTACTGGAAGAAACAGAAAAGATATTGCCTCCGGGCTTGAAGATCGACGTCGGTATGAATGCCAACGACTTCTTGTACGCTTCTATCCATGAGGTGCTCAAGACGTTGATCGAAGCCTTCATCCTGGTATTTATCGTTGTGTATATCTTCTTGCAGGATTTACGTTCGACTTTGATTCCGGCTATCGCGATCCCGGTTGCGTTGATCGGTACGTTCTTCATGCTGTCGCTGATCGGCTTTAGCTTGAACTTGCTGACTCTTTGTGCCATGGTGCTCGCCATTGCGATCGTGGTCGATGATGCGATCGTGGTCGTCGAGGGTGTCCATGCCAAGTTGGACCAGGGATACAAATCAGCGAAACTGGCTTCTATCGATGCCATGAACGAGCTGGGCGGTGCTATCGTCTCCATTACGTTGGTCATGATGTCCGTGTTTATTCCGGTAAGTTTCATGAGCGGTACGGCCGGTACATTCTATCGCCAGTTCGGTTTGACGATGGCTATCTCGATCGGTTTGTCTGCATTGAACGCCTTGACGTTGAGTCCGGCTCTGTGCGCGATGTTCTTGAAGCCGCACGAAGAAGGGCATGAGAAGAAATCGACCTTCGTCTCCCGTTTCCACTCTTCTTTCAATGCCGCATACGACTCTTTGCTGAACAGCTATAAAAAACGTGTCGTATTCTTTATCCAAAAGAAATGGCTTTCGTTCGGTATCGTTGCCGGATGTATCGTCTTGCTTGTTGTTTTGATGAATGCGACTCCGACAGGTATGGTTCCGAATGAAGATACCGGTACGATCATGGGCGCAGTGACGCTGCCTCCGGGAACATCCCAGGAACGTACGATAGAGGTGATGAACAAGGTGGATAGCCTGATCGCTGCCGACCCGGCAGTCAAATCGCGTACGGCCATTATTGGTTTCAGCTTTATCGGTGGCCAGGGGCCTTCATACGGTTCGTTCATTATCAAGTTGAAAGACTGGGAGGAGCGTTCCATGATGCAGAGTTCGGATATCGTGTATGGTAGTTTGTTCATGCGTGCGCAAAAGATAGTGAAGGATGCACAGGTGCTGTTCTTTACTCCGCCTATGATCCCAGGGTATTCCGCATCCAGCGATATCGAGTTGAACATGCAGGATAAGACCGGTGGCGATCTGGAAAAATTCTTCGATGTGACGAAGCAATATACGGCAGCTTTGACTGCCCGTCCTGAAATCAAGTCGGCACAGAGTACCTTCAACCCTAACTTCCCGCAGTATATGATCGACATCGATGCGGCTGCCTGCAAGAAGGTGGGTATCAGTCCGAGTGATATTCTGGCAACCATGCAGGGATATTATGGTGGTTTGTATGCCTCCAACTTCAACCGTTTCGGTAAGATGTACCGTGTGATGGTCCAGGCTGATCCGGCTTTGCGTACCAATTTGGAATCGTTGAAGAATATCAAAGTCCGCAATGGAAACGAAATGGCTCCAATCTCGCAGTTCGTGTCTATCAAGAAAGTGTATGGACCGGATATCATCAGCCGTTTCAATATGTATACATCTATTAAAGTGATGGTTGCGCCGGCGGATGGATACACCAGTGGCCAGGCATTGAAAGCAATCGAGGAGGTTGCCGGTACGACGCTTCCGACCGGTTTCGGATACGAGTTGGGTGGTATGGCACGTGAAGAGGCTGAAACCAGCGGCAGCACGACCGGTTTGATCTTCCTGCTCTGTTTCGTCTTCGTTTATTTGCTGCTGAGTGCCCAGTATGAAAGTTATATTCTGCCGTTGGCAGTATTGCTTTCCATTCCGTTCGGTTTGATGGGTAGCTTCCTGTTCGTACAGGGATGGGCTGCTTTGGGTAATATCCCGGCTTTGAAGATGATCTTAGGTACGATGTCCAACAATATCTATATGCAGATCGCCTTGATCATGTTGGTCGGTTTGTTGGCGAAGAACGCCATCCTGATCGTAGAGTTTGCCCTCGACCGTCGCCGTATGGGTATGAGTATCACGTGGGCTGCCGTTTTAGGTGCTGCCGCTCGTCTACGTCCTATCCTGATGACATCGTTGGCTATGGTAGTCGGTTTGTTGCCTATGATGTTCGCGTTCGGTGTAGGTGCTCACGGTAACCGTACTTTGGGTACTGCCGCCATCGGAGGTATGTTCATCGGTATGATCTTCCAGATTTTTATTGTTCCGGTTTTGTTTGTGGTATTCCAGTACTTGCAGGAGAAATTCAAACCTATCGAATGGGAAGATTTGGATAACAGCGATATGAATACGGAAATAGAACAGTACGCAAAAACAAAATAAGAGATGACAATGAAGAAACAGATTATATATATGGTATGTGCAACCGCTCTTTTGAGCAGTTGCCATATCTATAAAGCATATGACCGTCCGGATACGATCGAAACTTCCGGTATCTACCGTGATCCGGTCTCTGCCACCGACACGTTGGCAGCAACAGATACGGCCAATATGGGAAACCTGCCCTGGAAGGAAGTTTTTCGTGATCCTAAATTGCAGGCCTTGATCGAAGAGGGATTGGCAAACAATGTGGATATGCAAGCCGCTATCCTGAGGGTAGAGGAGGCCAAATTGTTGCTGACTTCCGCTCGCCTGTCTTTCCTCCCTTCTTTGAATCTGGCTCCGCAAGGAACCATAACCAAAATGGAAAATACGGGGTATGTGAAAGCCTATACCTTGCCGGCGGCAGCTAGCTGGGAAGTCGATTTGTTTGGTAAACTATTGAATGCGAGCCGCGGGCAGAAAGCCGCTTACTTGCAGAGCCAGTACACGCAGCAAGCGATACGTTCGCAGCTGATCGGCGGAATCGCCAATGCCTACTTCACTCTGTTGATGTTGGACCGCCAGGTGGAGATTACTTCCAAGACGGTAGATATCTACAAAGAAAATGTGCGGGCTATGGAGGCGATGAAGGTTGCCGGCATGACAACAGAAGCCGCAGTCGTCCAGATGCGTGCCGTGTACCATCAGGTATCCGGTTCGTTGATCGAACTGAAGCGTCAGGTGCGTGAAGTGGAGAACTCCTTATCTGTATTGCTAGCGAAAGCACCGCAGCCTATCGACCGCAGTACGCTTGAAGACCAGGTGATGCCTGAAGAGCTGATGGCTGGTGTTCCTTTGCAGTTGTTGGAAAACCGTCCGGATGTGAAGGTGGCCGAGATGACATTGGCCAGCGCTTATTATACGACCAATAAGGCCCGTGCCGCTTTTTATCCGGGAATCAATATTACGGCGACAGCCGGTTGGACGAATGGTTCGGGTGTTACGGTTTCCAATCCGGGACAGTTTATGTTTCAGGCGTTGGCTTCGTTGGCACAGCCTATCTTTAACAATGGTAAGCTGGTGGCCAACCTGAAAATCTCAAAAGCGGAAGAACAGATTGCCAAGATGAACTACCAGCAGACGATTCTGGAAGCGGGAAAGGAAGTGAGTGACGCTTTGCATCTTTATGATGCTACCAATAGAAAACTTATCCAGGACAAGGCTCAGATAGAAGAGTTGGAAAAGGCGGTAACCTATACTAATGCTTTGTTCCAATCCGGACAGTCCACTTATCTGGAAATTCTTTCTGCCCAGCAGAGTCTGCTCAGTGCGCAGTTGACGGAAGTCTCCGACAATGTCCAGCGTATGCAGGCTGTTATCAATTTATATAGTGCTGTCGGTGGCGGAAGAGAGTAAAAAGCAATTGACAATTTAAAAGGAGATTATTATGATTAGTCCGTTAGCTTATGTAGATGCAAGCGCGAAGTTAGGAGCGAACGTAACCGTCCATCCGTTTGCATACGTCGATAAGAATGTAGAAATCGGTGATGACTGCGAGATCATGCCTCATGTCAGTATCATGAGTGGAACCCGTATGGGAAAGAGGAACCGCATCTTCAATGGTGCTGTCATTGCTGCCGAACCGCAGGATTTTAACTATAAGGGAGATGATACGATCGTCGAAATCGGAGATGACAATGTGATCCGTGAAAACGTAGTGATCAACCGTGCGACCAATTCTGGCGGGAAGACGATTATCGGTAATGGCAATTTCCTGCATGAAGGCGTGCATGTTTCCCACGACACGCATATCGGTAATCACAGTGTGTTCGGATACGGGAGCAAGATTTCCGGCAACTGCATGATTGAAGATTATGTGATTTTCGGAGGTAACGTGCTGGTGAGCCAGGGATGTCGTGTCGGAACCTGGTCGATGACGCAGACCGGTTGCCGCTTCCGCAAGGATGTGCCTCCTTATATCGTGGCTGCATTGGAGCCGACGACCTATTACGGGGTAAACTCCGTAATCCTGATGCACGAAGGCATGAGCGAAAAGATCGTAAAACATATCAGTCATGCTTACCGTATCATCTATCAAGGTAACACCAGTATATTCGATGCCTTGCTGATGATTAAGGACCAGGTGCCGATGAGCGACGAAATCCAGCATATCATCGACTTCATCAGTGCTTCGAAATTGGGCATCATCAAATAAAATAGGATTATCCGACAGAAAAGAAAGAGTTGTTCTTTATGGAGCAGCTCTTTTTTTATTTATCTTTGTTGAGTTTTATATTCTCAATGTCTAATCTAAAAATGAAATGTAACATGAAAAACTTATTTAAATCGTTTGTGGTTCTTTTAGCAGTTATGGCTGCTGTCCCTTCTTTTGCGCAAAAAGCGAATAACACGTTGACTGAAAAAGAAAAGAAACAAGGTTGGACTTTGCTGTTCAACGGGAAAGATTTTACCGGTTGGAGACAATGTAACAGTACCGGTATGGCATCGAACTGGGTAATCGAAGACGAGGCGATGAAAGTCTTTACCGCTCCGGGCAAAAAACCTGGACACGGTGCAGGAGGCGATATCCTGTATAAGGAAAAGAAGTTCAAGAACTTTGAGCTGTCTGTAGATTGGAAAACCAGTAAAATGGGAAATTCAGGTATCTTCTATTATGTACGCGAAGTTCCGGGCAAACCGATCTATTATGCAGCTCCCGAAGTACAGGTTCTGGATAATGTGGATGCAACCGACAACAAGCTGGCAAACCACCTTGCCGGTTCTTTGTATGATATGCTCCCTGCCGATCCGAAAACGGTAAAACCTGCCGGCGAATGGAACACGATCGTGATCAAGGTGAAGGATGGCAAAGTGACGCATACCCAGAATGGAAAGAAGGTCGTTCAGTATACTTTGTGGAGCAAAGAATGGGATGATATGGTTGCCAATAGCAAATTCAAAGATTTCCAAGGCTTCCAGGAAGGCATTTCCCATGAAGGGTATATCGGCTTGCAGGATCATGGTTATCCGATCTGGTTCCGCAATATCAAGATTCGGGAATTGAAGTAAGTTATGGTTTAAATCTGCTAATTTAAGTGACAATTGGCATGCTTCTATTGCCAAACAGCCTGCTCATAGACCTTTTGCCTTTAGTCGAAAACCTTTTCGCCCTTGGTCAAAAGCCCTTTCGACACAGGTCAAAAACCTTTTCGACTAAGGGCGAAAAGGTAAGGAGTGGTAGAAATAGCTGTTAATACCTGTGTATTTGTTGATTAATTGATATTGTAGTATCCTTGTTTTTCATTTAATATATATAGGTGGATGTGAAGATGGGGGCATGGCCAACCCGAATCTGGGCGAGACAGGTGAAGGCAAATTTTTGAGGTGAAGGCAGTCCGGTTGTCTGCCTTCACCCTTGTATGACATGATAATCGAAAGGTGTCAAAGGTGGGTGAAGTTGAAATGATTCATATCTGCCTAAAAATGAACTTATATCATTTAATATGAACTATAAGATGGAGAAGGTGTATAGACAAAAAGAGGATAACCCCGAAGGACTATCCTCTTTTCTATATTATCAAACCTTTTTTCCGATTATTAAAGAGCGCCGACTTCTTTCAACGCTTCGTTTGTTTTGTGAACGGCTGCTGCACTCTTGGCGAAGAGTTCTTTTTCTTCAGCTGTCAATTCCAGTTCAACGATCTTTTCGATACCGTTCTTACCCAGGATAACAGGAACGCCGATGCAAAGATCGGATTCTCCGTATTCACCTTCCAGGTAAACGGAACAAGGAACCATCTTCTTCTGGTTGTGGATGATAGACTCGACAACATAAGCTCCTGCTGCACCCGGTGCATACCATGCGGAAGTACCTAACAGCTTAGTCAGTGTAGCACCGCCGACCATAGTGGAAGCGACAACTTCCTGCAGTTTTTCAGCGCTCAACAACTTACTTACGGGAATACCTTTGTAAGTAGCCAGACGAGCCAACGGGATCATAGTCGTGTCACCGTGACCGCCGATTACCATACCTTCGACTTCGTTAGCATTGCAACCTAAAGCCTGAGACAAGAAATATTTGAAACGGGAGCTATCCAGAGCACCTCCCATACCGATGATACGGTTTTTCGGCAGACCCAGAGACTTCAATGACAGGTAAGTCATTGTATCCATCGGGTTGGAGATCACTACCAGGATTGCGTTCGGAGAATATTTCAGGATGTTCTGAGCAACACTCTTAACGATACCAGCGTTAACACCGATCAGTTCTTCGCGAGTCATACCTGGTTTACGAGGAATACCTGAAGTGATGACAACAACGTCAGAGTTAGCTGTTTTTTCGTAGTCATTTGTGCAACCTGTAACTGTAGTATCGAAACCCAGCAGTTGAGCAGTCTGCATCATATCCATTGCTTTACCTTCGGAAACCCCTTCCTTAACGTCAAGCATTACAACTTCGTCTGCCACTTCATTGAAGGCAAGAACATTTGCGCAAGTAGCACCTACATTACCGGCGCCAACAACTGTTACTTTAGACATAATAATAAGTTTTTATGTTTTACTTATAATAATACTTCTATCTCTCTTAAAAGCGAGACAAAGGTACAACCTATTACGAAATAAAGAAATATTTCCGTATATATTTTACGCCTTCCTCAGTTAAATTTATGAATTATGATTTATCATTTATCATCGATGCATAAATCATAATTCATAATTCATACCTCTTCTCACTCTACATAAAGTACCAGCCCTTTCAGATATTCCCCTTCCGGATGGTAAATGTTGACCGGATGGTCGGCGGGTTGTGTCAGTTGGTGCAGGATGCGGACACTGCGCCCGGACTGGGCGGCAGCACTGAATACGGCCAGACGGAAGTTTTCTTTGCTTACCACCTGCGAGCAGGAGAAGGTGAACAGGATACCTCCTGGCTTGATCTTTTCGAAAGCGATGGCGTTCAGTTTGCGGTAACCTTGCAAGGCATTGCGCAATACGTTTTTATGTTTGGCGAAAGCTGGTGGATCCAGGATGATGAGATCGTAGTTGCTTCCCATCTTTTCGAGATATTTGAAAGCGTCTTCCGCATAAGCTTCGTGGCGCGGATCGCCTGGAAAGTTCAATTCCACGTTCCTGTTGGTCAGCGAGATCGCTTTGGCAGAGCTGTCGACCGAGTGAACGACCTTGGCTCCTCCCCGCATGGCGTAGAACGAGAAGCCGCCAGTGTAGCAGAACATGTTCAGTACGGAGCGTCCTTTGGCATAGCGTTCCAGCAACGACCGGTTTTCGCGCTGATCGACAAAGAAACCTGTCTTTTGCCCCTTTTGCCAGTCGACACAGAATTTCAGGCCGTTCTCAAGAGCGATGTCCTCCACTTCACCACCGTACAGGTAGCCGTCTTCGCTGCCTAAGTTGGCCTTGTAAGGCAAAGTCGCTTCCGATTTGTAATATATGTTCTGTAAAGAATCTCCCAACACGGCTTTCAGGGCTTCGGCAATCTGATGGCGTGCATAGTGCATACCGACAGAATGCGCCTGCATGACGGCGGTGTGGGCATACATGTCGATGACAAGTCCCGGAAGATTATCTCCTTCTCCATGTACCAATCGATATGTATTGTTGTTTTCCACTCCGGCAAGTTCCAGTGTCTGGCGCAGTGTGTAAGCGATACGGATGCGTTCTTCCCAGAAAGCGGCATCTATCGTGACCGGCTTGAAAGATAAGATGCGTACGGCGATACTGCCTATCTGATAATGTCCGATACCTAAAAAGCGTCCGTTCGTACCATAAACTTCTACCAAGTCGCCTTCTTCCGGTTCACCTTCGATTGTTTGGATAGCACCGGAGAATACCCACGGGTGGAAACGTAGCAACGATTCCTCTTTTTTCGGTTTGAGAAATACTTTACACTCCTTCATTTATATCTGTTTCAATTGATTGTATATTTTCAGGCAGGCCCATGCGTCAAGGGCTGCATATTTTTTCTGTGCGTCGCTGAGGACGTCGGCTTCCCAGTTGCTCAGACGCTGTCCTTTCGAGATCTTCTTGTTGAAGAGGATGGCGTATATCTTTTGCAGGCTGGCGTCTTCGATGCCGAACTGCCCGACATAATTCTGCAAGTCCAGGAAGTTGGCGGGTTGTATGTCCGTGCGTTTCCGCATCGCCCCGAAATCGTCGCGCAGTGAAAGGCCTATCTTCAGCACCTTTTCATTCGCCAGAAATTCTTCCAATGCTTCCGGAATACCGATCCGGTTCAGGCGGAACAGAAAACAGGCTTCGTCGGTCGATATTTGCATAAGCGATATTTTGTAACGTTGTCCTTTCTTGAAGCTCGGACGGGTTTCCGTGTCGAACCCGACGGACTGGAATTCGGAGAGGTAGCCGACTGCTTTCTCAACATCCCTCAATGTGTCGATCACAATGATCCTTCCGGTAAATTCTTCTAAGGGAAGCTCGGATATTGCCTCTTTTGTTATCGAATGTGTGTATTGTTGTGTCATTCTTCTTTGTCGGTTTCTAAAAGTTCTTCATCGCTGTATCGCACGGCGTGGAGTGCTTTTAATGCGTTTAATAATTGTTGTCCCCAGAATTCGCAGAAGTTTTTACGACACAATACGATTGCCTCGAGCATAACTTCTTCATTGCCTTGACGGAACAGAGAGATGAAATTACCCGTGTCTTGGTAAACATCGGCCAGATTCTCCGAGATAAAGGCGGCGATCGGCGTGTCGCTGTATTGCATATCCGGATGGAACGTTTCGAGATAGGAGTCTTTTTCTCCGAGCAGTCCGGCGATCCGGTTGCGGACCGATTCGTACATGTCTTCCGTGACGGTCAATTCCGGTTCTGCATCTTCGTCTTCTTCCGCTTCGGGTAGAAGGGTGGCTTTCAGATACAGCAAGGGCAAGATCTTGACTGCCTTATCCAGAAAGTCGAAAAGACCGGTATTGCCGGCGTTCTCGACAAACGTACAAAATTCCAGTGCAACTGTTACGAATTCCAGCGTATTGCGTTCGTATATCGGGTTGTTCTCTTTTTCCATGCTAATTATCTTAGTAGATACCTTGCGTTTATAATCTGCAAAAGTAGCAATTTTTTCTTTGTAAAGCTAATATAGGATACCGCACCCAAATGTTTTGCCGGAATTTTGAGATTGGAGCCTAAGGGAAATGCGAATGTCGTAGGGAACTTGAAATTTTCTATGTACATTTGCGTGTTGTAAATTTAATTGTGTAATGGCTAAAAAGACGACTGCAAAACAAAATACGAATAACGGGGAAAGTAAATTTAAAGGGATTCGGAACTTTTTTACCAGCGAGCGGACCCGTTTTATTACCGGATTGGTTATTTCCATTGTTACCATATATGTAGGTCTGGCATTGATTTCGTTTTTCTTTACGGGAGGGGCGGATCAGAGCAAGATCGAGAATATCCCGTTGTCGGACCTGGTGATCAATCGTGGATCAGTAGAGAACTGGACGGGGGTGCGCGGGGCTTTTCTTGCCGATTTGCTGATGAACCGGTGGTTTGGGATTTCTTCTTTCCTGATCCTGTTTTTCCTCGGTTCAGTCGGAGCGAAGCTAATGAACCTGAGCCGGGTATCGTTGTTGAAACGTTTCCTGTTTAGTGCGGCCATGCTGATATGGGGATCGTTGTTCTTTGCTTTTATCTTTATCCGCGGATATGAAGATACGTTTATTTATTTGGGGGGACAGCACGGATATTATTTGTCGGAGGTGATGATGAATAATATCGGGATACCGGGAACGGTCCTGCTGCTGGTCGGCTTGTTCCTGATTGTTGCGATCTTCACCAGTAAACGGACGATCCCGTTCCTGCAAAATGTCTTCTCTTTCGGATGGCTAAAGAACCGTTTGAAACGGGATAAGAGTGAAACGACGGAAGTGCCGGAAGAGGAAGAAGATGTGGAAGGGGAAGCAGAGGTTTATGCCCCTGTTGAAAAAACAGTGGCTGCACCTCAGCCTGTTGCATATCGTGAGACAGTAGAAGAAAACATCGGGCCGGACGAGTATGTTTTCGATACGGAAACCGAGATGCGGAAAGCCGAAGTGGAAACGGAAGTCCCGCAAAAGGATGATTTTGAATTTGAAGTAGCCCGTGGGGATGATCCGGTTGTCGAGGCCGGCAATGGCAATAACACGATTTTCGAAGTGGAAGTGCCCGAAGAAGAGGAGGAATTCGATCAGTCTCAATTGGGTAAATATGATCCACGCCTGGACTTGTCCCGTTATATGTTCCCGACGCTCGACCTGTTGAAATTTTATGATTCGGGCAATGTCGAGGTAAACCGCGAAGAATTGGAAGAGAACCAGCAGATGATCAAGCGGACGTTGGAGGACTTCGGTATCAATATCGCTTCTATCAAGGCGACAGTCGGACCGACGGTTACGCTCTATGAGATCATCCCGGAAGCAGGTGTGCGTATTTCCAAGATTAAGAATCTGGAAGATGACATTGCTTTGAGCCTTTCAGCCTTGCAGATCCGTATTATCGCACCGATGCCGGGTAAAGGAACGATCGGAATCGAGGTTCCGAACAATAAGCCGCAGACTGTTTCGATGCAGTCGGTGGTCGCTTCGCGTAAATTCCAGGAATGTACGTATGATTTGCCGGTGGCGATCGGAAGGACGATTGTCAACGAAGTGTTTATGTTCGACTTGTGCAAGACTCCCCACCTGTTGGTGGCTGGTGCGACCGGACAAGGTAAATCGGTCGGCTTGAATGCGATTATCACCTCTTTGCTGTATAAGAAGCATCCGGCCGAATTGAAGTTCGTGATGGTCGATCCCAAGCAGGTGGAATTTAGCATTTATTCGAAGATCGAACGCCATTATCTGGCGAAATTGCCGAATGCCGACAAACCGATCGTGACGGAGCCGGGGGATGCGGTGGCGACTTTGAACTCTTTGGTGATCGAGATGGAAAATCGTTATAAATTATTGGTGGAGGCTTCGGCGCGTAATATAAAGGAATATAATGAAAAATTCATTTCCCGCCGTCTGAATCCGGAGAAAGGACATCGGTTTCTGCCTTATATCGTTGCAATCGTTGATGAGTTTGCCGACTTGATTGCGACTTCTGGCAAAGAGATCGAGTTGCCGATCTCGCGTATTGCGGCTAAGGCTCGTGCGGTTGGTATCCATATGATCCTGGCAACCCAGCGCCCGGATACGAAAGTGATTACAGGGACGATCAAGAGTAACTTCCCGAGCCGTATTGCGTTTAAGGTGATGTCTCAGATTGACTCCCGTACGATTTTGGATACCCCGGGGGCTAACCGTTTGATCGGTAAGGGAGATATGCTGGTTCTGATTACCGGAAGCAGCGAGCCGACGCGTGTTCAGTGTGCGTTTGTCGATACGCCGGAAGTGGAAGATATCGTGAATTATGTCGGTGCGCAGGTGGCTTATCCGACTGCTTATTTGTTGCCTGAATATATAGGTGAAGGCGGTGAATCTTCTTCGGCCGGGACGGTGGATCTGTCGGATCGAGACCCGTTGTTCGATGAAGCAGCCCGTCTGATTGTGATCCAGCAGCAGGGTTCGACTTCGCTTATCCAGCGAAAGTTTGCAATCGGTTACAACCGTGCAGGTCGCTTGATGGATCAATTGGAAGCGGCGGGGATTGTCGGTCCTTTCGAGGGTAGTAAAGCCCGTCAGGTCTTGATTCAGGACGAATACAGCCTGGAGCAGTTGTTGAATTCGTTGAAATGATTTATGAGTTATGGGGATGGGCTGTTGGTTTATCTATATTGACATGTTTTGAGTGCTATAAGCCCTTTTTGAGATCTGCTAATGATTGGGAGTTTAAATCATAAATAAAAAACGACATGAAAAGAGATAATAAAATAAAAGTTTGCCGCATTTTGGCTGTTGTTTTCCTGTGTTTTTGGACTATATCCGGTGTGAGGGTATTGGCACAGAACGCTACGTCCATTTTGGATAAGGCTGCTTCTGCTTATGAAGATTCTAACGGCTTGACTGCTTACTTTACGATGCAGACACGTTCGGATGTGCAGAAAGTGTCGGAAAGCTTTGATGGTACGGTCGATATTAAAGGTGATAAATTCGTACTGAAGACTCCTGATATGATCACTTGGTTTGATGGAACGACACAATGGTCGTTTGTCGAGCGTAATGAGGAAGTCAATGTTTCCACCCCGACCGGCGAGGAGTTGCAGGCTACGAATCCGACCCTGTTGCTCCGTTCCTATGAAAAAGGATTTACCGCTAAATATAAGGGCGAGAGCACGTCTCCGAGCGGCAAAGCTGCTCATGATATCGAGCTGGTTCCTAAAAAGAAAAGCGATATCGTACGGGTGGAGCTCCAGATAGAGAAGTTTTCCGGTCTTCCGGCTTCGATCGCCGTTTTTTCAAAGAATGGGATCAGCAGTACGATCCGTATCAGCAAAATGAAAACGGGAGTAAACCAACCGGATAGCTATTTTGTTTTTAACGAAAAAGACTATCCTGATGCTGAAATAATAGATTTGAGGTGATTTATGAATTATGATTTTATTATCGACGCATAAATCATAATCCATAAATTATCAATCATAACTCATAAATCATAAAACGATGAATACAACTCAGAATGAAAAAGTTCGTTGCCTGATTATCGGTTCAGGCCCTGCCGGTTATACTGCGGCTATCTATGCTTCACGTGCAAATCTGTCCCCTGTCCTCTACGAAGGCATTCAGCCGGGCGGACAGCTTACGACTACTACCGAAGTAGAGAATTTTCCCGGTTATCCCGAAGGCGTTACCGGTACGGAACTGATGGAAGACTTGCGGAAGCAGGCTGCCCGTTTCGGTGCTGATATCCGCGTTGGCATTGCGACTGAGACAGATTTGTCTGCTGCTCCCTATAAAGTGACGATTGACGGTGAGAAAGTGATTGAGACGGAAACGCTGATCATCTCGACCGGTGCGACTGCCAAATATTTAGGATTGCCGGATGAGCAGAAATATGCCGGAATGGGTGTTTCGGCTTGTGCGACTTGCGACGGTTTTTTCTATCGTAAGAAAGTGGTGGCTGTTGTAGGAGGTGGTGATACGGCTTGTGAAGAAGCACTTTATCTGTCCAGCTTGGCAAAACAAGTGTATCTGATTGTCCGCAAACCGTATTTGCGTGCATCCAAAGTCATGCAGGAACGTGTCCTGAACACTCCGAATATCACGGTCTTGTTCGAGCATAACACGATCGGTCTTTTCGGTGAAGACGGTGTCGAAGGTGCACATCTGGTAAAACGGATGGGTGAACCGGACGAAGAAAAGGTGGATATAGCAATTGACGGTTTCTTCTTGGCTATCGGTCATACTCCGAATTCCAAGATATTCAAACCCTGGGTCGAAACAGACGAGGTTGGCTATATTAAGACGGTTCCGGGTACGCCGAAGACAAGAGTGCCGGGGGTATTTGCAGCCGGAGACGTGGCTGATCCACATTATCGCCAAGCCATTACGGCTGCAGGTAGCGGTTGTGCGGCTGCAATCGAGGCGGAACGCTATTTGTCGGAGATTGGAAAATAATTTCATTGAACTTATTCTCTCGTTATGAAACACTTGAAACTCTCTCTTCTTTTTCTTTTGTGTGTACTGATGGCGGTTCCCGTGTCGGCTAAAAGAAAGACAAAGGTGATCGCTCATCGCGGTTATTGGAAAACGGAAGGGGCCGCCCAAAACTCTATTCGTTCGTTGGAGCGGGCGAATGAGATCAAAGTATACGGTTCCGAGTTTGACGTACACCTGACAGCTGATAATGTCCCGGTTGTGTACCATGACCGTAAAATAGAAGGAAAGGATATCCAGACGGCCTCCTATGCGGAGCTGAAAGACCTGAAACTTTCGAACGGCGAAACGCTTCCGACGTTGGAACAGTATTTGGACAGGGCGAAGAAGCTGAAAAAGACCAAGCTGATTTTCGAATTGAAATCCCATGCGACTCCCCTGCGGGATCGGGAAGCAGCAAAGATTGTAGTCGACATGGTGAATGGTAAGAAATTGACGAAACGCACCGAATATATCGCTTTCAGTTTGGAAGCCGCAAAGGAGCTTCACCGTCTGTCCCCGAAGACTCCAGTCTACTACCTGAACGGTGACTTGTCTCCGAAACAGTTGAAAGAACTCGGTTTTGCCGGTCTCGACTATAATTATAAGGTGATGCAGAAACATCCGGAATGGTTTGTTGAAGCAAAAGATCTGAAACTGAAAATCAATGTCTGGACGGTCAATGATCCTCAGGTGATGGAAGAGATGATCGAGAAGCGTGTGGACTTTCTGACTACCGACTATCCCGAAGAAGCGCAAAAAGCAATACATTTGTACCGCTGAGTAAATGTGTGAAATGAGAAAGTATTGCTTGTCGTTATTGCTCTTGTTACTGACATTGGTTTCGAATGCAGTCGAACCTCCCAAGCGTGAGATTCGGGGAGTGTGGCTGACAACTGTCTATGGTCTGGACTGGCCACATAATCCGGCAACGACGGAGACGGGGCGAAAGGCGCAACAACGCGATGTCTGTGACATTCTGGATCGTTTGCAGGATGCGAATTTCAATACTGTTTTTTTGCAGGTCCGTATGCGTGGCGATGTCATCTGGCGTTCGGCTATTGAACCGGCAAGCAAAACTTTCTCTGGAAAATATGGAATGATGCCGGGATATGATCCGCTGGCTTTCGTGGTCGACGAATGCCACAAACGGGGGATGGAATGCCATGCTTGGTTTGTAACTTTCCCGCTAGGCACGGACAAGAGTGTGAAAGAACAGGGAAAGCTCTCGGTTGTCAGGCGCCAGCCGAAACTCTGCAAGCGTCATAACGGCGAATGGTATTTAGACCCCGGCGTTCCTGGAACTTCCGACTATGTGTTGTCTTTAGTAAAGGAGTTGGTGAACGGATACGATATCGACGGCATCCATTTCGATTATATCCGCTATCCGGAACAGGCAAAATCTTTCCCGGATAAAAACTTGTATAATAAATATGGTAAGAAACGCCCGCTGGCAGAATGGCGCCGGGAGAATATCAATAAGATGGTTTACCGCATTTATGACTGGGTGAAATCGGTAAAGCCTTGGATACAGGTCAGCAGTTCGCCGCTCGGCAAGTATAACCGCATCGAACGTGTTCCGAACGCCGGATGGACGGCTTATGAAAGTGTCTTCCAGGATCCGAAAATGTGGATGCAGAACGGGAAGCAGGATATGATCGTCCCGATGATGTATTACCTGCATGATAACTTTTTCCCGTTTGTTGACAATTGGGTAGATAACTGCAACGGACGCCTTGTAGTTCCCGGATTGGGCGCGTACCGGATGTTGAAAGAAGAGGCAGACTGGACCGTCAACGATATAACGGATCAGATCGACTACAGCCGTTATTACGGAGGGGCCGGCTGTACATTCTTCCGTTGTGCGAATATCCTTGACAATACGAAAGGAATATACGATGAGTTGAAGGATAAATATTATAAATATCCGGCACAACTTCCTCCTTTGTCCTGGTTGGACGATACGGTTCCTGCAGCCCCGGAAGAAATACGGGTGGAAAAGGAAGGGGATGAGTTGAAGCTCTCCTGGCAGAAACCGGATTCGGAAAAGGACGTGTTGACTTATACCGTCTATTATTCGCTGACGGATTCGATCAATCTGACATCCGCCCGAAATATCTTGATGACAGGAATCCGGGATACCTCCATCTATCTGCCTGTCGATACGACTTCGGAGCGGGGATATATATTTTCCGTTTCATCTTCCACTCGCTATCATATAGAAAGCGTGCTATCGAAAGAAACCTATTATTATCTTTCTAAATATCCTAAATAATATTAACGGTTTGGAAGGAAACCCTGGAATACTCCGGTGGACAATGGAGCTGGTTGCCCTTGCTAAAAAAGTAAGGGGCAAGTATATTTTGACATATCGCTTTATAGCATATTTAGGTATGGGTTACATAATTTGTGAAATCTGTGTCTAAAAATTGATACCGATTCCGATTATTTGCCAGAATACAGTATCTTTGTGCGTTTTCAAGAAAAATAATTTATCCGGAATGCAGCGTTTCGGATAATTTGAACATCATAATAAATGTATGGTCCTGGAAAGGGCATGAAGGCACACACTAAATGACGGAGAAACAACTGATAGAGGGTTGTAGGAATGGGGAAAGGCTGGCTCAGAAGGAGCTATACGAAACGTATTCCCGTAAAATGATGGGAGTTTGTCTGCGTTATGTTAGCGACAGGGAAACTGCCCGTGATTTGCTACAGGATGGTTTTGTGAAAGTCTTCACCAGTATGGATTCTTATTCGGGACTTGGGTCGTTTGAGGGGTGGATGCGAAAGATCTTTGTCAATTGTGCGTTGGAGTATTTGCGCAAATCGGATGTTTTGCGTGAAGCAGTCGATCTGGATAATACGGTGGAGTTGGTTCATCCAGATAGTTCTGCTATATCCGATATGTCGGCAGTCGAGTTGATGAAACTTGTGCAGGAGCTTCCTGCTGGTTTTCGTACAGTGTTTAATCTGTTTGCAATAGAAGGTTATTCACATAAGGAGATTAGCGAGATGATGAATATAACGGAGAGTACATCCCGGTCGCAGTTCACGCGTGCCAAACAATTATTGCAACGCAGGATTCATGAATTGTATTGAGTAATAAAGAAATGAAGGATAAGGAAAGAGATATATTTGACGATTTGTTCCGTTCGAAGTTGCAAGACTTTGAAGCGGATACGATGCCGGGTGATTGGGAGGCAATAGCTGACCGTTTGCCGGTTAAAAAATCTGTCCCTTTCCGGCGGACTTTACGCTATTGGGGGGCTGCTGCTGTTATTTCTTTATTGGTTGTAACAGGAGGAGTCTATGTTTTTAACCGCGACCGGGAACATCTGCCTATAGCCGAAACGATACGGAAAGAAACCGAGGCTGTTGAAAACAGGCTGACTGAACGATCCGAATCGGTGACACCAGCAGTCGTCGCTTCCAAGCCGGTTGACCGGATGGCAAAACGTGCTGTTGCGCAAGTTACGGCCGTAACTACGTCCCGGTCGGATATAACTGTAGACGAAGTTGTCCTTTCGCCAGAAGAAGATTGTGATACTGTTGTAGTGATTTCTTCTAAAATATCCGAAGCGTCCGAAGCGATAGCGGTGACCGAGACGGCAACGCTGACCGGAACACACTTTTTATTTGCGGATGCAGCGCCTGTGAAAACAGAAGAAAAGAAAGTACGGGCGAAAAGATGGAGTTTCGGAATGGGAGGTGGTAGCGTGAGTGCTGGAACATCTAATTCATTAAATGCCTATGCTTTGAAGAATACGTTGATGACGGATCAGGAACTGTTGCAATTGAATTCCCCGTATTTCAATAGTCAATCTCCGAAAACAAATATTCGCCATAAGACACCAGTTTCGATCGGATTAGGTGTCAGTTATTCTATAAATGACCGTTTTTCCCTCCAGTCTGGTTTAAATTATACATTCCTTTCTTCCGAATGGGAGACCGGAGCTATATATCATGGTGAGACGAAACAGAAGTTACATTTTATTGGAATTCCTCTTTCTTTGTCCTATAAAATAGCAGAATGGAAGCGTATTCAATTTTATGCAGCGGCGGGGGCCATGACCGAGATTAATGTTGCTGGTAAGTTGAATGCCAAAATATTTGTGGAAAACAATGAAATCCGTCACGAGAAGAAGCATATCCGTATGAAAGAATGGATGTGGTCTGTGAATGCCCGGGCCGGTGCCAGCTATCCGTTGCTCCGTTTCTTAAGTGTTTATGCGGAGGTGGGAGCCGGTTATTATTTCGATAACGGAAGCGATATTGAGACGATCCGTTCCGAGAAACCGTTTAATGTGAATTTGCAGGCGGGTTTCCGTTTCGGTTTTTGAGTAAGAACTAATAAATAATAAACAATATAAAATTAAAGAACAGTAAAAATGAAGAAACTTAAAGTTTTAGGGTTAGCAGCAATCGCTGCGGGTATGTTTTCGTTAACCTCTTGTTTGGACGGCGGCGGTAATACACAGCAACTTTCAAGTTATGCTATAGTCGATTATTCTTCTACGATGGGAACTCTGATTTATCCATTGGGCTATTATCCGTTGTATGTTGCTACAATTGCAAATGATCCGACTTATAGTGCTGGAGATTGTGTGTTGGCTAATTTTACGGTCGATTTTGATTCGGCGGATAATGCGAATGCCAGTACAAATGGTTTTTATGTGGCGACAGGAGCTGCTTCTTCTCCATTAGCAAAATATGATTTGAGTTATTCTCCTTTGGACTCAATGGCATTAGATAATGAATTGCTTTTGTCTGGTTCCGAAAGTGCATTGTTATTTTCTAATAATTATAAGAGAATCGTTGTTATTCCTACTTTTACATCTGTGTTGACGGATCAGAAGAACACATATATAATGTCGATGGATTCTAATCAAGAACCTGAAACTGTTGATGGAACGGACCGTGTTTATACGTTGTGCTTACGTGCTCAAAAGCGGGAAGAAGGGAAAGCACCAACCATTAGCAATGCTATGGACCCGATCGCTGTTGAAGGAGGTACATTATATTCTATGTTGAAAGGAAAAGAATCAGCAGCAGGGAAGAAGATTGTAAGTTATCGTGTGAAGTATCCTTTGACATTCAACGCAGATTCGACAAAGATAGCGACTTGGGGGTATTCTAAAATTTCTCAATTCTCGATTGAGGAAGCTACAAATTAATATTCCATATCTTGCGCTTGACGCAGGATCACATTAAAATCGGCCGTATAAACATTAGATCGATAAGGCTAGTTTTTTGTGATCTTGAGTCAAGCATGGAAACAAGGAGACTTTAATGCACCTCCATAGTTTTTGGCAATGCTTTTATCATAATAATATCCCAATATTTAATGAATGTCCCTAAGATGTGTGGCTGCCGATTCCATATATGCTAATAATGCCAACAGAAAGTTCGATGCAGTATGTGTACATTGTTGATTATCAATAGTATAGCGCTCTAAAAGGTACAACCAATAGGTTGGCAAGTATCTGAGAATGTGTAAGTTAGTGATTTTTAGCACCATTCTCGGCTTGTACCTCCATTTTGGAAAGTAAAAGTAAGTGTAATTTCTTGAATATCAAAATGTGCGGTACAAAAACTTGTGAAAAATGGCGTTTTTTGATGAGAAAAGGTACAAAAATAGCCCTGAAACCGAGGGGGAATCAGAGCTATTGGTACACACAAGTATTAAGCCTGAATAAAGTCATTCTCGACATCATTGCTCGTATCGGATTCCTCGTATTCATCTATTGTTGGAAGGGTATCTGACTTAACCTTACATAGCATATTGATTCTTTCAAGAATCTGTTTACCTCGTGCCTCCACAAAGTCTTCAAAATTGTTATGTATTGCTGCATTGTATGCATCTAATTGGATAAAATGAGTTTTTAACCACTCTTGCAATTGATTGCTATTGTTTGCATAGTAAGATAAGTATTCCGATGGCCGTTTATTACTAATGGCCAAATTAAGACTTTTAGAAATAAATGCAAAGTTTAATAGACTATTGACATCATCTTGTGTTATCCCAAAATCCTTATAACGAGAATACGGGAAGAAATGGTGATTTTCTTTTGCATTAGAACGGGATGCGTTTGTATTGTCGAGTTTTACAGACTGACCATTATTGAAATCAACAGGGTTATTGGCTGCTAGAATACATAGCACACCATCTTTTACCGCAGATTTATTTTTCATATTAATTCGTCTTAACTCATTATAGGTGATGGTAATAGCAAACCTTCGTTCTTCATTCTGATTATCAATGATTCTCGTTATCCAATCAGCATCCTCTTTCATTTTTGTTAAGGAGGCACTAGAATATCTGCGAGAAAAGATGGTTGTCCAGAACCAATCATCAATCAACTGTTTATGGGCATTCTCCATATAATTCTTCCCACTCTTAAAGAAGTAGTATTGAAGTATCGGTAAAAGTGATTCGTATGGTAAAATGTCAATCTTTTGTGCCCCATATCCTTTTACTAAATCTATTGAGAGACGTAGACATTCCAATGTTCGTGCCCAAACATTTTGACACATTGATGTTGTTAAACTTAATTGATTAGTCTGTTGACAGTTCCCTGTTACATTAAGCGATAATGACTGTGTAAATGTTTCTGGCTGTAATTTACCAAAAAGCTTTATTGCGGATTCGTCGTTAAACTCTTGTATTAAATCTCGTAAATCAAAATCAGAAGTCCAAACAGAAGCGTGCACTAAATCAAATAAAGTCAATCGCTTTCCTCCTTGATTGATATTTTCAAATACGGTAACAGCTTCATCAAGTTCTGCATTAAGCGTTTTTATGATGCTTATTGGGTAATTGTCAAGAATCCTTTTACATTCATTCATTATTTTCATATATTGAAGTCCTGTAATGGGATCTTTTGATACATATTCTTCTATGATGTTGGATAGTTCTGATTGATTGAAAATTTTCCAAGCTGGAATATTATTGGGTTCTGTTTTTAATTTAGGAATCTGAAAACATTTGCGGTCTAGATTAAAACAGATTGAAGCATAATCAACGTCCCCAAGTTTCTTTCCCATTAATGACACATATAGTGAAGTTATTCGTTGTTGGCCATCAATGATAAACAGGAACTTGTTAGCTTCTGGTTTTTGCTGAAACCCGAGTTCTTTTATTTCTCTACAAAAATTAGAGTACTTGGCGTCAGCCTCCCATATAAAAAACGAACCAATCGGATGTTCTTTATAAATACTATTCAGTAATTTAACAATCTTGGAACGTTCCCATACATACCCTCGCTGGAATCGAGGAATTTTTATATTACCATTCTCGAGTTCGTTGAATACTCTTTGTATATTCCAATTATTAGTTATTTCTATTTTTTGACTCATATCTAAGAATATTATAATTTCTATTATTTTGCAAAGTACTCTGTCTTCAACCAATAAGCATAAATCGGGTCCTGAAACGAGATTTCACCAGCCTTATTATCCAATATATCATTCTTGATAAGGGCAGCCTTTGAACGGGATATTGAGGTCGTTGAAGAGATTTGATAGCGATGCATAACTTCGGTCGAATTAATGGCCTTTTCTCCAGCTATAAGAGCCTTGAGGTAATTCAGTTGCTGTGTGGTCAGTGTTTCGGTGATTGTTACAAACAACAGACTTAACTGCTCCACCAATGCTGTGTGCGCCTCACGTACAATCTCAACGGTACATACATCCTTTGTTCTGAGCCATGAAAGCTGTGCCAGCTGCTGTGCGTAGTATGGATGATTATCTACGAGCGTTGCAATCAAATGGCTTGCTTCATCGTTTATATTCTTGCCGGTATCAGCAAAACGACTTTTGAAAAATCCTACAAGGCAGGGTGTCTCGATCTTATTAAGAAACATCAGGTTGCCAAACTTGTAGAATGGTTTGGATGAATCGGTAAATACTTCCATCATCATGTGGCGCTTGCTGCCATAGAGACAATAGGCCACACTCTGGTGTAGCTGCCAATGTGAACGCAATTTTTTCTGGAAATAGTCTGGGTCTGTAAATTCTGCGATATTTTGGAACTCATCTACGCAAATTACGATTTTCAGGCCTTTCTTCTTGGCTATCTTTTCGGCAAGATCGAGCACTTCATCGGGATTACGCTTTACCTCCTCCCAATCAAAGTCGATTGAGACCTCATTGGTGGGGTCTGTACCAATTGAAATCTTGGGAACAAGATGCGAAAAGAAACTCTTCGCACTCTCGATTGCCTCCTCCCATTTTGTGGAAGTGGCGGCAATGACCTTCTGAGCGAGCAGCGAATAGAAATGCTCCTCGCTACGTACATTGAAAAGGTCGATATGACAGATTCGGAGGTTGCTGTCCTGCGCCATTGCTAACTTTGCAGCCTTATTTACAAGCGAACTTTTACCCCAACGGCGGGGAGAGATAATAATCGTGTTGATTAAAGACATAAAGTTCTGAACCAGGTCGGCTGTTTCTTTCTCACGGTCGGTAAAATTCTTCTCAGTAGCAATCTTGCCAAATATAAACGGAGTTTCCATAACGCTCTATTTTTGATTTCCATCACAAATATAATACATAAAATGTAACTACAAAAGTTGTTGCAACAAAAAGTGTATATACATTTATTGTGGTATTTTACTGATTTGTGTCTTCTTTGTATAAATATCAGGGTAAAAGTTGTACAATCATAATGAGTTTCGTTTTCCTGTAAGAAACAATATATTATTTGTTATAGGTAAAATACGAACTCTACGAATAATATAATAATGTTTAGTATCTTCGAAATTCTATTTCTGTAACATATCATAAAATAAAGTAAAACTGCTATATTTATATATTATATGATAAATTGAGTTATGATAAAATACGATGGGTGCAAAGTTGTCAAGAAAACTGGAGCAGAAAATTGTGGGTAGGTTCACCACAAGAGTAAATTAGTGAAATTATCAACTTAAGAATAAAAATATGAAATATAAAAAAAGCCCTTTAGATCGTTTTTTAGAGCAACGGATAAACGATAATGCAAAAGAGTTAAAACAAACACTCAATGAAACATTGAGAATGGAACAAAATTGTCTCGAACAAATACGTCATAGTATAAATCATTGCAAGAATAATATTGCTGTTTGTGAAAAACAAATAAAAAAGTGCAGTTCAGCATCTTTGGCTATCCTCGAAACAAAGAAATCTGCATTTAAAGATAATTTACTCATATGGAATACGATGGGGCATATTCAAATGGCCAGTATTGAAATGAAAGAATATATGAAGCGATTGTCTGTTGAAAGTATTGATGAATGGGAAGAGCGAGATGTTATTAAATCAGTATATACAGCGATATATGAAACTTCGAAAAAGTTGGTTGACGCTACCGCCGATATTTTCAAATTTATCAAGCATTATTTTCCGAATTATGACTATAGAGCATTTACTGATGTACGAAAAGAACTTTGCAGATTTAGAGAGTCGAATACTTCTGAATTAACTCGCGTTAGAAATACGATAGATGCTCATAGAGATGTGGAAGTAAGTGTTCAAATTGAAGTTATAGAAGGATTGCATTTAGCTAATGCCGTGCAATTAATTGTTGAGTACGAAGGTATTATTAATAAACTGGGTAACGAAACAAGTCCGATTAAAGAATTGGGGTTAAAAAGATTACAAGCATGCTTCTAATTTCGAAGATACATGCTGAATACAAAAAATATGCTGTAATGCATTATAAAATAAAAAAGATTATTATATATTATATGATATATTGAGCTATGACAAAAAGTACGATGGGTACCAAGCTGCCAAGAAAATTAGAGCAGAAGATGCAGGTAGTAGGCGAGCAGATCAGGCTGGCCAGATTGCGCAGAAATCTCAGTATCGCTCAGATTGCCGAACGTGTCACTTGTTCACCCCTCACGGTTTCGCGCATAGAGAAAGGAGTGCCGACAGTGGCTATATGTATTTATCTCAGAGTGCTTTATGCGCTTCAATTAGATGACGATATTCTTCTGCTTGCAAAAGAAGATGCCATGGGAAAAGCCTTACAAGATTTGTGTCTTAAGAAACGAGAAAGGGCATCCAAAAAGGGATAGGTTATAAAAGAGCTTCGTTTACTTGTCGATCTTAATTATTGAAAGAATCAAGGCTAATTAGAAAGGTGAGCTAAGAGTCCCTTTGTCGCTTTGACAGCTATGGATTTTGCTATAATGATGAATGACTTCTTGCTAAGTTGCTGACACTAATTAAATTGTAAATCTCTAGCAGAATGTATATTTACTATGAATTGGTTGTGTTTATTGAAGAAAAACAATAACTTTGCCTTATAATTTAATTTCTTAAAGATGGAAGGTAAGAAAATAAATCGGTTGAAATTAGTTTTGGTCGAGAAGAAGCGGACTGGAGTTTGGTTAGCTCAAGAATTAGGCGTTTCTCCTGTGACAATCAGTAAGTGGTGCTCAAATATAACTCAACCGTCACTTTCAACTCTTAGTAAGATTGCGGATTTGTTAGAGATTGATCCCAGAGTTTTATTAAATGGTAAAGAATAATATGGATAGTTCACATAGTCAAATGGTTGCTCTCATCTGGAATATAGCAGATGATGTTTTGAGGGATGTCTTTCTTAGAGGACAGTATCGTGATGTGATATTGCCTATGGTTGTTTTGCGCCGTCTTGATGCTCTTTTGGAACCAACGAAAGAAGAAGTAGAGGCCGAAATAACGGAAAGTGGAATTGATAATATAGACGAAGGAGTCTTGAAAGACATTACAGGGCTTAGTTACTTTAATACAAGTAAGTGGACCCTCAATCGTTTGAAGTCTCAGGCTTCGGACAATAATGATATTTTGTACGATAATTTTATCGAATATTTGAATGGGTATAGTGAGAATATTCGTGATGTACTTCGTAATTTTGAATATTATACTAAAGCACGAAAGTTGGCCGACAATGACAGACTGCTTTCCATTATTGAGCGTATAACTGATCCGAGAATTAATCTAACCGATAAGAATACTATCGATCCTGATGGCTTGCCTTTACCGGCATTAACCAATGTGGGTATGGGAACTGTCTTTGAGGAATTGCTTCGTCGATTCAATGAGGAAAATAACGAGGAAGCGGGAGAACACTTTACACCAAGAGATGCGATTTCTCTTTTGGCGCATTTGGTCTTTGAACCCGTAAAAGAGGACCTCCCTAAGATTATAACACTATATGATCCGGCATGTGGTTCAGGTGGTATGCTAACCGAAAGTCGTGAATATTTACTTGATTTAGGAGTACGAAGTGCTGCTATTCAGTTATCAGGTACAGAAATAAACCCAGAGACGTATGCTATCTGTAAATCAGATCTTATCATAAAAGGTGTGGACCCAAGCGGCATACATTGGGGTAATACAATTACAGATAATAGCTTTTCAGACAAGTCTTTCGGATATATGATAACTAATCCTCCTTATGGTAAATCATGGAAGGAGGATAAAAAGAAAATATATCATGAAAAGATGCTTCTTGACCATCGTTTCGAACTGACTCTTACCAATTATATCGGTGAAGAAGAAGTTTTAGATTCTACACCACGTACATCAGATGGACAGTTGCTTTTCCTTTTGGAAGAAGTTGATAAGATGAAACCTCTAGAATTTCAACCACAGGGAAGTCGTATAGCTTCTATTCATAATGGTTCGTCTTTATTTACAGGTGATGCTGGTAGTGGAGAGAGCAATATACGCCGTTATCTTATTGAAAAAGATTTGGTTGAAGCTATTATACAATTACCTAACAATATCTTTTACAATACGGGTATTTCTACTTATGTATGGATGTTGACCAACAAAAAAAGGATAACAGAAAAGGAAAGGTGCAGCTTATAGATGCTTCACAAGCTTTTGAGAAACTAAGAAAGAATCAAGGCTCGAGAAATTGCACAATTGAGCCTTATCGTACGGATATTTTAAGGGTCTATACAGATTTTGTTGAACAAGAAGCTAACGAGGAATTGAAAGTGGGGTCTAAGATTTTCGACGACGACGATTTCCGTTATTACAATGTAACATTGAGGTGCTAAGGAAAGGTGTAGATATAGATAATATTCATGTCACAATGTTTTATCCGAAACCATCGCCTGCCGATAGTCAATTATCAAAAGAAAAATATATTCAAAACCAATTCTCTGTGACCCGTCAGCAGACCTTTTCTGTTAGTAATCCAGGCTTGGAGATTGATATGGTGTTGTATGTAAATGGTCTGCCGTTATTTACATTCGAATTCAAGAATCCATGGACACTTCAGACTGCCAAATATGATGGTCAAAAACAATATAAAGAGGAACGGAATCCGAAGGAAACACTTTTGAAATTCGGTCGATGTCTTGCCCATTTTACAATGGATAAGAACGAAGTATATTTCACCACTAAATTGAATTCGGGCAAAACATTTTTTATGCCATTCAATCAAGGTCTGCCCGATGGACAGGGAGCCGGAAATCCAGTTAATCCTAATGGGGGATATAAAACCGCATATATGTGGGAGAAGGTCCTGCAAAAAGATATTGTGGCAGACATAATTATGAATTATGTGCTATTTGATTATGGTGAAGCAAAGACTCAAAAGAAGGTTCCTCATATCATGTCCAATGCCAAAAAGCTTATATTTCCACGTTTTCATCAGCTTGATGTGGTTAGTAAATTGATTATTGATGTAGCAAAAGTTGGCGTTGGTAAAACTTATTTGATTGAACATTCGGCCGGTTCAGGAAAATCAAATTCAATAACGTGGTTGGCATACAAACTTATAGATGTTTGTCCTGTTACGATGGATGCAGTTCGTGCAAAGACACTAGATTCGCGTTTGTATGATTCTGTGATTATCGTTACAGACCGTAGATTGTTGGACAAGCAGATAACAGACAATATTAAGGCTTTTGGTAAGAGTGAAAAAATTGTAGCTCATGCTGATACCTCCAAAGACCTGAAAAAAGCCATTGAAGATGGAAAGCGAATAATTATTACAACTATCCAGAAATTCCCTTATATATGTGATTCTATATCGGATGTGAGCGAACATAATTTTGCTATTATCATTGACGAGGCACATAGTTCGCAGTCTGGTATAGCTGCTGATAGTGTGAATAAAACAATTCAGAAGGACATGGATTGTGAAGGGGCAGATACAGACGAACTTTTGGAAAAACTGATGAAAGATCGTAAAATGAGTACAAACTGTTCTTATTTTGCATTTACAGCAACTCCAAAGAAGGAAACACTTGAAAGATTTGGTTCAGAGGATAAAGACGGAAAATTCCATCCATTCCATCTTTATAGTATGAAACAGGCTATTGAAGAAGGATTTATTCTTGATGTGTTGTCTAACTATACGACATATAAAAGTTATTATGAACTGACAAAAAGTATTGAGGATAATCCTGAATATAATAATGAAAAAGCCCAAAAGTTGCTCCGCAGAGCTGTAGAGCGAGAACCTAGGACTATAGAAGCCAAAGCTGAGATTATGCTGACACATTTTGATGCTAAGATATTCCGTAATCATAAGCTGAAAGGAAAGGCAAAAGCTCTGGTGGTGACTAAAGATATTGAGTGTGCGATTTTATATTATAAGGCACTCCAGAAGTTGGTGGAGGCAAGGAAACTTCCTTATAAGATATTGATAGCATTTTCTGGAGAGAAACAGATTATAGACAAAAGCATTGGATATGATACCCCAATATATAATACAAATAACATACAAGCTGCAGAACCTTGTGGAGATTATTATGTTACACGCCGCTATACAGAGGCAGAAATGAATGGATTTCCTGATACTCAAACAGCTGAAAAATTCGAGTCAGATGATTATCGTATTTTGGTCGTTGCCAACAAATATCTGACAGGATTTGACCAACCGAAGTTGTGTGCTATGTATATTGATAAGCCTTTAGATGGCGTGTTGGCTGTTCAAGCTTTATCACGTCTTAATCGGGCGGCTCCTGACCTGGGTAAGCTTAGCGAAGATTTATTTGTTCTCGACTTCTATAATAAAATAGAGGATATAAAAGAAGCTTTTGACCCTTTTTATACTGCCACAACTTTATCAGAAGCTACAAATTTGAATGTACTTCATGAATTAAAAGCTACATTGCTTGGAATGGGTGTATTCGATATGGACGAAGTGAATGAGTTCATCGATTTGTATATTCGTGGAGAAGAAGCTGACAAATGGGCTCCTATTATTGATGTTGCTGCACAACGATTTAATTTAGAAATTGAATGGGCTGAAAATGGAAAAGCTGATTTTAAGATGAAATGCAAGCAATTTGTTAAGGTTTATTCCAAGGCCGCTGCTATTATGAGTTATGAAGTCAAGGATTGGGAAAAATTATTCTGGTTTTTACGTTTCCTAATACCTGAACTTTATATTGAGCCCAATGGCGGTAATGAGATAAAAGACTTGCTTGATTATGTCGATTTGAATACATATGGCTTACGTCGTACCGTCTTGAATGAGACAATTAAGCTTGATGCTGGAGAAACTGTAATTGACCCTAACAAACCTATAATGGTAAATGCCGGAGGAGAAGATAATGAGCCTAAAGATCCATTGGATATAATTCTTAAAGATTTTAATGAACGATGGTTTAAAGGATGGGATGCTACGCCTGATGATCAGAAAGCAAAATTGATAAGCATTACAAAAGCTGTAACGGAGGATGAAGATTATCAGACTCTTGTTGTTGGTAATCCTGATAAGCAGGCTGTTGATGAAGCAATGGCTACTATAATCGATCGAATTATCCGAAAAAAACGTAAAGGTGATATGTCTTTATACAAGGAATATCAACAGAACGATGGTTTTAAATATAATCTGCGTAATCTGATTAATCGAATGCTAGGTGATCTCGACTATGTAAAATGAATGTATATAAGTAAAATAATTTTATCTACAAAAAAGAAAGCAGATGGCGTGGTGGAAATACTCAATACCAAAGGCTCTGAATTTTCTCTTTTTGATGAGAATTTCCTGAAAGAAATTGCTGATATGAAAGAGAAAAACTTTGCACTCGAACTGCTCAAACGCTTGCTTGAAGAGCATATCAAAAAGCACGCTAAAAAGAGAATGGTTGAAGCCGAAAAATTCAGCGAAATGCTCGATGCTCGTCTTGCCGAATATTTGCGTGGATTGATTTCCAACGAGGAGGTTATCAAAGAACTGCTTAAAATGGCGCAAGAGCTGAAAGCAAATGCAGAACAAGCGTCTGAATTGGGGCTGACCGAAGAAGAACAAGCTTTTTATGATGCCTTGACAAAACCGCAAGCTGTACGGGATTTCTACGAAAATGACCAACTTGTTGCTATGGCAAAGGAATTAACTGAAGCCTTACGCAGTAGTAAAACCATTGATTGGCGACAGAAAGAATCAGCTCGTGCCAAGATGCGCTCTATGGTAAAACGATTGCTCAAAAAGTACAAGTACCCGCCTGAAGAACAAGAAGCAGCCCTCGAAACCGTTATCCGTCAATGCGAACTATATGCAGATTCTGATGATAATTAGTACACAATAATTATTGCAATAATAATTCTGTAATATAAAAGCTACAGGTTGACATGAACCTCAAAAGTTAGACAAAAAACTTTCTGGGTTCATGTCAATTTGATACATTCACTCCTTTTCGGAGCTAAGATTTATTGGCAGATAGAAATCCTTAGCATATTCCTCATCAATATCACTAGATCCGCCGATGATCATCATCGGCTTATTGGCAATTACCTTATCAGCCAGATTCTCATTGAGAAATTGACCCAGCAAATCAAGTTCATCATGAAATGTACTATGATTAGTATTAATAATCTTTCGCATGTCAAGATAAGATAAAAATTCATCTTCTGATTCAACAAAGTCAGCAACAACCATCAAGTCAAATAATGACACAACCCATGTATCACGGAAGCGTTCCTCCATCAAACTAGCAGCCACAAGTTTATCCATCTGTCCCAACAACGAAGAATAATGCTGAAAGGTTACAGCTATCTTGTATATTGGTTTTGTCTTGTTAATTAAAACTGCCCCTTGTTGTGTGCCAAATATAGGTTCTGTTGAGTTATTGATAAAATCAACTGACCTGCAGCATTGTTTACATGCCTCAGCAACAGATGCCTTGAATTTATACTTGGCTCCATCCAACCTAACTCTGTCCTTATAAGAAAGTTCATGGGCTTTAACTTCTATAATATAGACGGCCTTATCTGAAACGCCAAGAATATCTAGTTCTGGATTCTTTTCTACCTCATCCTCCACTATCTTGTAATGTACAGAAGAATAAAATGTGACATCTGACAGAAATGACTCCATAACAGACTTTACTTTATTTTCAATATAAACGTCTCGGCTAATCGGACTTGTGTTCTGCTGGAAATTCTTCTGGTAATAAGCTCCATCGCGCATCATAAGTTTTTCTGCAATCAAGAACAGATTTCTATGAGGAATCATAGGAGTAAAGCAATAGTATTTATCACCATCTTTAACAAATGGTTTCTCAAAAATACTATGACCATTCATAATACTGCCTTTGAATTCGCTTTCTGCAAGAAAAGTAGAATTATCGCCAAATTCCATAGAAAGAGAATCTAGAATCCTTGTTTCCACTTCGTTTTGAGGATAGACCCAAAATATCTTATCAGAATTCCCATAATCATTTGGTTGATACATTAGGAAATGCATACCGTCTTCCGTGTGTGCTACATCCGGGTTTGCCTCAAAGAACGCGCCAAACAGACCTTTTGAGAAATCTCGATTCTCTAATGTAGCTTCATCGTCAATAGGACCAAATGTCTTTTCGTCCCATTTCTTCCACCGTTCATGCATTTTTGTTATGCCATAGATATTCTCTTGACTAGCAATCTTGCATATAACTCTATTTTCCAGATCCATAAAGAATTCAAATAGTTGGTCAACACTATATCCAAATTGTTGTTGGTAAAAGGTTGTATGAGGGAAGAACATTTCTTTAAATACTTCATATACATGATTTTGATAACCATCACCACGAACAGCTATAGTATCCATATGAATCATCCAATCAATGGACTGCATAGGATCATCAACTAAAGGCATATCTTGATAGATATATGTCATGAACAAGGCCCTCAATCGATTTCTCAAATCCTTAACTACTTCTTCTGTGGGATTATCTATGCCATCATTTGGCATTGAAAGACCAAAGTTCATTGCATATTCCGCTATCACTTCAGCATTTTCGTCCAGATGCATCTCTGTGCCATTCATCTGTGCCATAAAATACTTTTCAAGATTGGGAAGGTTATCTAATAAATATAATCCAATGCTTCCAAGCAACTGCACAGAATCATATTTCCTGAAATAGCCCTCAATCGTCTCAATATGCTCTCTTAAAGTTGCATTGACAGTATCTTTATCCTTAAAGACCTTAAGCAAGCGTTTACCCATAGCGCGCATTTGTGTTTCAAATAGATTAAAGCCATTGATGGATTGCTTAGCCATTACCTTTTGTTTCTTGGGTTTAGGCTGCTGTCTTTTCTTCTTGGTATGTTTTTTCTTTTTAGTCATAATCTTCTTTAATTTATTTACAAAGTTACTCTTTTTATTCGGTTGTACGTCAAAATATTACGATTATTATCACTAATATTTGCACTCTGTTTATCTTCTCATTGAAAAGCCTCTTTTCTGCTGGTGGTCATAATTCCCTTCCACCACATTGTCAACCTCCCGTCTGGCTTTGATTTGCTCCCGGTTGTCAAATTCACCCTTTTGCTTGGCGGTAAAGTACAGGAAATCCCCTGCTGCCTGATGAGATTGTCTGTCATCCCCGAACAGGTTAAGGGCGCTCTTGATGTCAGATACCTGTTCCGTATCAAAACGTGGCTTGTAATAATCACGGGTGAAACGGATGACACTGTGTACCGCCTTACGGAAGATGTCGCTCGTTTTTAGCAGCAGGAAACTGAGACAACCGATGATATGGCTTTGCCATGCAATCCGGTTCTTGAGTCTTGTTGTTTCCTGTGCATGTTCCGTTTCCTTGCGGTTCAGTTTGGACCGGTGTTTGGCCTCCAGTTGCATCAGTTCACGGCTATGGTCATTCTGTATGGTCTGGATTTTATCCTACAACCGTTCGATGGTTTCCTCGTGCGTGGAAATCTCACAGCGCAAATCCTCTATTTCATTTTTCAGGGCTTTCGATTTTCCGGTAGCCCAGCCGACAGCGGCGTTCAGAAGCTCGCTTCCTTTTTCCTTGTTCAGTCTGGAGCGTTTCTCGCTGATAGCCCTGTCAAGGTCTTCACTCTGCCGTTCCTTTTCATTTGCCTTTTCGATAAGGGCGTTGGTAATATTTTCCGTTTTCTGCATCTTTTTGTTTGCCATTTCCAGCTGATGTTCCCGGTATTGCCTCGTGGCATCAAGCCGCTTCATTTCCTCCTTTCCACTTCCGGCTGACCATTCAGCCTGTGCGCCTCATCTTTGTGCAGGAAGATTTGGAGAGGAGTGATACCCCAGCGTCTCTGGCACTCCTCGCCAAACTTGCGCACAACTGCCAGTGTCGTGTCCGGTCTAATGAGTAGTATGCCCTCACGGATTGGCGAGCATCCCGCCACCTTGATAAATTTCCCGTTCTTGCCTTTGCGTTCACACTCCTTCTCTTGCATCGCACGGCCTATCTTTTCCTTGACCATCTGCTTGATGTGATCATGTGCGCTTACAGGTTAGGGTTGTCGAAGTCGGGATTTATCCACTGCTCGTTGTAGGCAGAGAGTTCGGACACGATGTAGATTCTGGACTCGCTGATATTGTGCATATATACCCGGCAATTCCCCTGTTATGAGCACCACTTGATGTGACTCTGCAGGGTTTGACATGTATGCTTGATTTTGTCTCCATATCCTTAATTTCTAATTTATCGGTATATAAAGAGAATGAGAGGAAATATCCCCTCATTTTCTTTAAACCTAATATCAGACATTCAACTCCTTCAACGGCAAACCATAATTATATTGTCTGAAAAATCCTCTATGGATAAGTTTCAAACCAAGGGTCTGATAATACTTGTAGTCATCATCTTCGGTGCAGAGGTATTTGTAACCATAGCGTGGGGCGTACTCCTTGAAGAAGCGGGCAAGATCTTTCAGGTTTTCCTGCTGGTTTCGTTTGAAGTTGCTACGCACAATAATAATGCTCCAGTCGGGGTAGTGACCTACACCACAACTGTATTCCCAAAAACGGATGTATAAATCCATTTCGCCTACATGGACAGAAACACAAATGCCGTTGGCGTTATGCATGACGGAACAACAGTTTCTGTAACCGAATCTCTCGCACAAATAGAGATTGAAATCGTAAATAAAATCGGAATAGTTCATAATAACTTGAATTTTGATGGTTAATAAAAAATTGATTATAGACTGAAACCTCGCTTGCGTTTCGGTTTCTTTTTCTTCTTTTTAAGCCGGTTGGCCTGTATCGCTTCCTCCGTATCATAATCCGTGGGAGAGGAAGTGAACAGTCCCAAGCTGATGCCGGAATGATTCTCCTGCTGATATTCATGCCGAGGTTCCTCGCGTATGGTTTCTGCCTGTGCCTGGCGCCGGTTCATGGTAGCAGAAAGAGCGTTATATCTCAGCTCCTGATCAATGTTCAGGAAGCTGAACTGGCGGTCAATCTTGGAACCGCTAAAGGCCAGTTGGTCACATGTGAACTTGACACCTTGCATCTCTCCGGTCGTGCGACTTAGCTTCCATTGCGTATCAATTCCGTACTTCCGTAAGGCCAATCTCAGTTCACTCCAGCTTCGGGCGTTTGGAACCTCTCGTTTCAAGGCATGATAGATAAAATACTTAACCCTATCGTGATGGCGCAACCGCATGAAATTCACATGCTCTTTTCCTTCGGCAAAATGCAAACGGTAACGGGCTGTCAGCATCTTGCAGACCTTTTCGTTCCGGTAACGGTCGTTCTTGTCACTGATGGTGCGCCCGTCATTATCCACCCGGTTGTAAACGATGTGACAATGCGGATGATCACGGTCGGTATGCCGGGCGATGATGAACTGCGTGTTCTCAATTTCCATCAGCTTCATATAGTCGTGAGCGATTTTTAGCATTAGTCCATCATCGTCACGGATGCGGTCTCCGTCTTCTGCGGAGAAGCTCAATGATATATGGCCGACCTTGTTCTTGACCTTGTCGTTCAGTAAAGTCTGCAACTCGAATTGCTCCGCTATTTCTTCGGGCGAACCGTAGACACCAACTGCTTTCAGCAGGCGTGATTTATCTTCTTTCAGCACATAGTTTACGCACCCGGAAAACGATGTGCCCTTTACAATTTTACCTATCATCCTTGAGCTGTTTTATGAGTTGTGAAATCTCTTGGGCAACGGCCCGACACTCATCTGCCACACGATAAAAACCGTAAGCGTTGGCTCGTTTTGCAAGTTGGTTCAGGTTCGTGCTTTCGCCAATCAGTTTTCGGATGATCTCAAGATTTTCTCTCGTAATCCGTTCGCGCACCGTACCGTGTTCGATGAGTGAACGTACTACCTCGCTTTGACTGCGTTTGCTGCGTCGGCTGAGTGCTCTGAGCCAGCCGAATTGTTCGTCTGTAAGACGGATTGTAACTGTATTTTTCTTGTCCATAATATTTACTTTTGAGATTAATAATTGTGACCATCGGGAGCCGTCTCACCGTCTTTTGAGGGGAGCAAGTGGCCGGGAAATGTAATACACCGGCATAAACTTGCTCCAGTGAAAAAGAAGTGAATCAGACATCAGAAAGTCATCGTTTGAAAATTCCTTTTTAGGTACGTTGAGCCATTGCTGAAAGCGGTGCTTTTTCCACATTGACAAGCTGTAGATCGAAAGTTTCAACCAGCGTTTTCAAGGCCGGATTCAACGTGATAAGACGATTAAGAATAGCATCCTTTGTCTCTTCTCTCAGTAGAAAATCGGCGATGTCATAACCCGCATTACGTTCTTCTTTTGTTGCGTTTCTTTCCATAAAATCGAAAAGAGAAACCTCTATTCCCAGGCTCCGGATCATCTCCATTTTACTGTTCCAATAGTCGGTTGCACCCAGGTCAGGGAAGAGCAGGACACGTCGGTTTCTCAATACGCTCATGGCATCCCGATTAAATGCTCCGTTCTTTCCGCCCGAAGCAATCCATAGATATTGCGGCAGATAGAAGCTGGATATCAAAGCGCTTTTCTCACTCTCCACAAGGGCAACCGGACGTTGCTGGTCAGAGGACAAAAGATGCTCCCCAAACAGGCATTGCCGGAGGTTGAAATTCTCTTTCTTCAACAGGGAATGTACCCACGTGATGTAGTTGTGCGGCTCTTTAATCCGTCTTCCGTTTTCAGGATTGTAGAGCATCACTTTTCCGGTGCGTACCCGTCCGGAAATATCAACCTGCCAGAAGACCGTAGCTCCCGGCCAATGTTTCGAGGTTCCCACATGGTAGCGTAACATCAGTTCTTCGGTAGCCTCCTGCCCGAAATGGAAACTCAAGAACTGAAACAGCTTGTTCGTGTGATACAGCTTCAAGGACTGCCTCATGATTTCCGGCTCAATAAAGGATGGCGCAGGGGGCAGACTGATATGGGACTTTGACACCGGCACAAACTCTTCGCTCAATCGCTCTTTGGCCATCGGGTTCTCGTCAAAATACATTTTGGGCGTATAGTTGTAGCCGCATTTCTGTTCATGGTTGCATCGCCCTACATAATCAGGAAAGTTTATTTGCTTTTCCGTATCAATGTATTTGGAGAAACAACTTTTGCGGTGGCAGTTCGGGCATGTGTGCCGGGTGCTGACACCTTTGTATGGTTCTAATGTGAATCTGTAGTTCATTTTTCTTTCTGTTTGAATGTTACTATGCACATTTTCGCAACTTCACAAACCCCTCGGTTGCGAAAATGTGCATAGTAACAGGTTTATTTACTGTATTCTCCATGATTCTCTTTTCTGAATAATGTTCCGATGTGTCGTTTTAGAAACATCTTGAAAGCATGCTCCTTCATCCCGTAACTTTCAGCAATGCCGATACCTTCTGCCGTTGTAAACCTCTGAGGCAGGTTCAGGTAGATGTTGCGATGCAATTCGCTCAACTGTTCCTGGCTGACGGTAGTCTGCACTTTTACAGCTGTTGTCCGAAAATACTCGGCCAGCAGGATGGCACGGTTCACGCTTTCAAGGTCAATCGTATGCTTGTCACACTCTCCGCAAGTCCATCGGGCAAGCTGGATAATCAGACAAAACCGGATAATGTAGATTTCCAGTTTGCAGTAAATACCGACCAAAGCATCGTTGGTTTCCATATCACATTGGCGTGCATTTTCATGCTGCCAACCGTAAAGCCGTTGCTTGGCGTCTTCATCGAATGGCAAGCATTGAGGCTGCAACTCATTATTCTCGTCATGCGGACAATCCTGTGCAATCAGTTTGTCGATAATCTGTTGCCACTGGATTTCCAGCTCTTCAGGAGTTTCCCGGTCGTTCCATCTGCTTTTCAAGACAGATTCAGGCATCACGAAAAGAATACGGTCGATGAAACCGTTACTCGAACGCTCGCCCTTGACCAGTTCGCCCAGAATCTTCTTTTGAATGGTACCGATAACAGAGATGTAAGGACGTCTGATAAAAATGGAACTTTGCGTACTCTTGCGGTCGGAAATCGTGGGTTTGGCATTGAACACCGAAAGCCAGAACTGTTCTTCCGAACCGTTATTGTAGCGGTTGAAATTCTTGAACCAGGCAGATAACTCATCCGACCAAAGGCAGAGTCCTCTGGGATTTTGGGCATGTATCAGGCTCAATCCTTCGGGAGTAATATCCGAAACAAGAAAGCGTTTGCGCACAGGAGCCTGCGGAAATTCATCCAAACCAGCTTCCATGCGTTCCTTTTTGCTCATGGACATAGTGCGTTCATACTCGGCATACAACTTCTGATACTCCTGATTCTGACAATAGTCGTGCTCAATGAACGGTTGGAAAGCGAAGCTCAACGGATGACTCTTATTGGCCCCGGGGCGACCAATCAGTGCCATGTACAGAATAGGACTTTCCAGCCAGTTGCGCTTCACCTGCACCAGATGGGAGTTGCCAATTCCCACGGCAATGGCTGCAAGGATAGCTGCAGCAACATAATCCACGGGATAGCCCTGACAATCGTGCAAACAGCTGATGATACGCTGAATCCTGATAGGAAAGACTTCTATCGGGAACTCACCGCCGGACATCTTGGCTCCGATGCGTACAGCTTCGCCGATAATACATTCTGCGGTTAATTTGGAGGTTTCCATATCCATGCAGATCAAAAGTTATAACCTCCCTTTGGTTTGCGTTTCGCTCCATGTACTATCTCCGCGGCCTGTTCCTGAAGTGACATAGCCTGCATTTGCTTGCGTCCGGACTCAATCCATTGCAGCAGCTCATCTTCATAGAAGTAGAGTTTTTTCCCTCGCTTGTAAGCCGGAATCAGTCCTTTACGCGCAAGCGTGTAAATGGTAGGCTTCGCCTTTCGTGTGATTTTACAGGCTTCGTCAATTTCAACAAGACGGTGCTTGTCGGAAGAAGTCTGCGGTTGCAACGCCGCCACCATTTGACGGATTTGTTCCATCTGTTCTGTGAGATAACCTACCGCCTGCGGCAGCTTATCAAAAGTGATTTGTTCGTTTGCCATACGTACTCGTTTTTAATTGTTCGCTGGCAAAGGAAATTGGTGTTTTGATGGTGGGAAACATCACCGGAATATAACTGTGAGATAACTTTTGGTGGTGATTAATAATTGATTATAAATTTCTTATGTTTAGTATCGTAGATAATCAATGATTCGTTAATTGAAGGGAGCCAACATCCTTAGTATAAAAATAATATATGCTGTATTGAAGTCTTTTTGTCCGGCAAAAATGAGAATAGTTTGATGTTCTAATGTCTAATCTAATATTTAAATCAGGCAAATTATTCTTTGAATAAAATATTCTGCTGTATATTTGTTTAATGCTCACAAAAACTATGAGCATATTGGTTGAAATTTATGCTCGACTAATATTGCACTTCTGCAAAAAAATACAGTAAAAAGACAATAAACATAATGATAATATAATTGGAATTATTTAATGGTTATGGAAGAGACAGAGCGGAACTTGCGAGAAAAAATTGAACAAGAAGCAAAAAATACTTTAAAAAAAACCATGTGGGAAGGATATGCAAATGATATTCTTACTGGCCTTCAAAAGAATCCTGGAGTACAACCAGACCGTCCAATATGGGAGTTAGTGCAAAATGCTCGCGATGTTGCTTATGAAAATAAAAAAGCAAAAATCGTTTTTATACGCAAACAAGATCATTTCGTATTTCAACATAATGGTCAACCGTTTACTCGTACAACATTACAATCGCTTATTTTACAGACAAGTTCGAAGGTTCGAGAAGATATCATACAAGTTGGGCAATATGGAACAGGTTTCCTTACCACCCATAAATTTGGTCTGGATTTTCGTTTGTCTGGTTCACTATCATTATTAGAAGGTTTAAAATTTTATAATTTTTCAGGAAGAGATTTCATAATAAAACGTTCTGCTCAAGATAAAGTCAAGTTAAGTGATGATCTTGATGCTACGATAGCCAAGACTCAACAATGGGGATTAGATTTAAACTCTTTAGAGGATAACCCACGACGAGAAACTATTTTTGAATATCAACATAACTTTAATGCAGAACGCGAGAATGCTAAGATTGCAATAAAAGAAGCTCCTAAATTAGTTCCATATGTGTTAGCTTTAAATAAGCATATTGAATCTATCAGTTTTATTGATGAGGTTGAAGGACCAAAAGAGGAAAGTTTTACATTCCAAAACGAAGAAATTTATGACAATTTAGAAAATCTTCGTGTTTATGAGACAACCATTCTTCATTCACAAAGTGGGCAGAAAGATAAAATAATAAGTTTGTTCCTATTAAAAAGTTTAAGATGTTTGGAAGAGAAAACAGGAGAAAGTAAATTTACTATTATTTTACCATTAAAAAAAATATCAGAAGGCCTTAAGGTATTTAATTTTGATAACTCTATACCTCGTCTTTATCTTTATTTACCTCTTCTCGGATCAAAAGATTGGGGGTGTAACTTTTTGTTTCATAGTCCTAGCTTTACCTGCGATCAGGATTCTCGTGATTCCATTATGTTGAGATTTAATCCTCAAGCAGAGGTACATCATGATCAGATAAATAAAGATATAATTAGGGAAGCTAGTGATGCCCTAAAAAATATTTAACATACAAATATCTGAATTTAACAGATGCAAGATTCCTTTGCCCGATTAATTTTGTCAAAGGAAAAAGTGATAATGAAACTAATCAATATTATCAGGAACTGCAAAAAGAATGGGTCTCTTTCTTTGAATGTTTAAATTTGGTAGAATATGAAGATGGAAAGACAATCCCAGTTAAATCTATTCGTGTTCTTAGTAATGAACTTTATTTGGCTTGCGAACAAGATGTTAGTCTGTTAGACGCTATTTATAATTTACTTTCTAAAGCTGTTCATTTAATCTTACCTAGGAAAGAAGAACTATTATTCTGGAGTAAAGTAATAAATGAATGGTATGAAGATAATGAAGCAGAGAATCTGCATATCATTTCTATAGATAGCCTTGTTTCTTTGATACAAGAAACAACTATTACTGAATCTGATCTAGATTGGTTACATAAACTTTGCTACTATTTTAAGAATAATGGGCATGCTGATTATTTAAATAAGCCTATAATTCCGAATGAGGAATATAGCTTATGCATTCAGAAAGAATTGGTTAAACCTGCTAACTTTGGAAACAAGATGAAAGCAATTCTTAGAACATTAGTACCAGAGTCTGTTAAAAAATTTGTGCATTCTCGTTTTGTAGATATAGTAGAGGAAGGTTCTAGTAATTTTGGTAATGTAGAAGCATGTGTTGCTCTTGGAAGCTATTTTGAAAGTTTAACTTTATATGATGACAGCCTTAGAAATTCTTTAATTGCTGGAGTCCCCGTAGATATAAATCAGCATTCTAAAAAACGAATTTCTTATGATGAAGTTCGTGCTATTATGGATTTATATAAATTACTTATAGCAAATAGCTATGGAGGATTTCCTGAAAGATGTTTTAATTTGCTTTCTGAATATTATGATTATTATCCAGACAACACTGAAGAAGTTGCGAAAGAAGTACTTGATGTACGAAAATGTTATAATGCTTTATTGCATGATGCCTTGCTTGGTTTTACCCTAGATACTGATAAAAGTAGTAAAACAAGTTGGATATTGAAGATAGTTGAGGAATTGTTTAAATTTAAAGATACTCAAAATTTTCTTAGAAATTACCAAGTATACCCCAATCAGATGGGTACATATAAATATGCATCCCAACTTAAGAAAGAAGAATTCGGTATACCAAAACGTCTTAAAGGACTGTATAATGAGATATGCAATAATAACATTGAAAAAATAGAAAAAGATTTAGTTGATAATGAATTTGCTCCTTACTTTATTGAGGTAAACGAATTGAAAGCTCAAGAGTTAGCAGACGAAATCCAAAAACCATTTAAAGGAGATGATGGGAGACGAACTATTGCGAATGATAGTCATCGGAAACAATATTTAGAGATTATTGAGCGTTTTAACAATCCAGAGGATGGACATATTTGGAGAAATTTGTTTTCAATAATCAATCAAATACGTCCGTATTTAATGCTTTCTGTAATAGATAGTCCTCAAAGCCAAGAAAGTATTTTTACTATTATGAAGGTAGAAGATGAGATAAAATTACAAAAAATTGCAGCTCTTGCAGAAGATCCTAATTTTGATCGTATTGTTACGCTAGGTAAGGAAGCTTTAGAGAAGGAAGAACGAGAGAATAATGACATCGAGTTCAAGAAAAAACTTGGAGCTATTGTAGAAGAAATATTACAAAAAGAACTTAATGATATTTTGAATGGAAATACGTTAGAAGCTCCTTTAGTAAGAAATGAGCAAGGTGGACAAGATTTAATTTTGAAAATTAACAATTTACCAGTCTATTATATAGAAGTGAAATCTAGATGGTCCTCTGATAGATCTGTTTTGATGACAACCTTACAGCATAGAACTTCTTATCAAGAAAAAGAGCATTATGCTCTTTGTGCTGCTGATATGACATCATTTCTAGAGCGAGCTCGTAAGCATGAGTATCCTCCTTTTGAACAGATTGAATGTCATCTTATGTTTATCCCAAACATTGGAGAATTGAATAGTCGATTAAAAGATGCGACATTGGATAATGATAGTCAAGTGCATATAGCAGGAGGATACCAAGTGATAGTTCCTCAAGATGTCATAGCAGAACACGGTATTTCGTTTAGAAACTTCATAGACTTATTAAAAGGTAAAATTAAGAAGATGATAGTATAAATGCTTCTATTTATAGATAATTATGAGGAATTTCTTTCTAATAAAATTGTACAGTTTGTTTCTGTATTCGACATTTTACGCTCAATAGTTGATATTCCTAAGTCATGGAGGGTATGAGCAAAAACATTCTTGATGAAAGTAGCGGTATTAATACGCTTTTTACTAAACGCTTTACCAATATTCCATCCAAAGTGCATTATATCAATGCTTTTAAGTTGTGAGTCAACAGTTACAGGCGATATCTTCTGCAAGGTATCGCCTGAACTATATTCTACGATGTATGCACATAAACGGTTGAGATCTTCTTCACTCATATAGGCGACCATTGTTTGCTTCGTATAGCTGAGGACCTTTTCCAATCTGGTTTGAGTAGCACGATTCTTTTTTGCTATAGCGTTGGTTCGCATAACTTCATATTCTGAGGGTTCAGAGATTGTTTCTTTAGCGGTAGGATCTGACTCAATGATATCAGTCGTAGCTTGGTTTGAATCTTTGATTGTAGGGGCTTCAGGAACAGAAACGGTATCATTGTAATTTTTCATCGTTTGAAAAGCAGAGAAACGCAATAGAAAAGCTTCTATGCGTGGCAGCAGAAACTGATTGAAAGTTGTCTGTAAACTGGCATAGATTGCCATCAAGACAATTACTGTTGCAAAAAATGCAACACTACTACTGAAATCGTCAACCCCCTTGGATAAAACATACTGACGAACTAAAACGCCAACAACAAGAGTACCTACCAATACAAGGGAATAAAGTGTTATATGTTCAATACATTTCTGATTCATAGTGATATTTGCTAATCGTTTGTGCACAAATATATATCGTTTCATTAATACCATACTATAAATCCAAGAAAGTGGCAGCATTTGTCCTCGATATGGTACTTATTTCTATGCCATCTATGCCACGATAGAATAAAAAAGAAGAGTCCGATATGGGGTCAAAACCTAGTCGGACTCTTCTTACGTTACAGAACTTTATACTATTTCAACGAAATCTTATTCGCCGTCTCTCGCTTCTTTGAATTAACCAAATCAGCATAGATTTGAGTGGTGGTGACATTCTTGTGTGTCAGCATCTTCGATACTGTGTAAATGTCTGTGCCTAAAGAGATTTGGATGACGGCATATGAATGACGAAAGCAGTGGAAGGTTATGTGCTTTCTGATTCTGGCTTCGGCAATCCACTGTTTCAAGGGATGATGGGTCATGGAGCGGGTTAAGCCTTTGAAGACTTTTCCGGTGCCCCATTCGCCACATAATTCCAGTGCCTCTTGACTAATGGGGAGCGTAGCCTCGGTTTCCGTCTTTTCGGTGCAGATACGAATATAGTAGCCTTGGTCCGGCCCGACCTCAAAATCACGCCAGTCCAGCTTCAGAATATCACTGATACGGAGGCCGGTCATGCAGGCAAACAGGGAGGCCTGTTTCAAGACAGGAATCTTGCATGGCGTAGCCGCTAGTTTCTTGACTTCATCAAGTGTCAGATACTCTTTCTTGACCTCTTTCCATTCTATCTTTTCCAGAAAGTCGTTCAAGTTCTCACGCAGCATCTTCTCTTTATAGGCTATTTTCAATAAGGCACGGAACGTCGAATAATAACCGGCTGCCGAATTGCGTGAGATATAAGCATTGGGATGATTGATCTGTTTGCATTTGAGCAGGTAATCTTTGAACTTCTCGCACAGTTCCACAGTGACATCACCAAAGGTGCATTTGCCGCCGACAAATTTCTCAAAGTGGTTGTAAACACAATCCCATTTCTCATACTTCTCCCGTGCCTTTGTCCGGAAGTAGGCGAGGAAATCTACCTTTTGCTTGTTCTTGTCCAGAAACCCGAATTCTTCATTGATAAGCGATTGGACACGAATACAACGGATTGCCTCTGCTTTGTTCAGCATATCCTGATTGAACATTCTTTGCTGCTCGTTCTTGGGCTTGGCATAGATATAGATGCCGAGGAATTCCCGGCGACTCATCTTCATCGTGTAAGGATTGCGGATGGCTGGGTAATAATCCAGATAAAGAGATATGCGGTCGTTACGCAATGGCTTTTGTCTCAGAGTTACGTTGGTGCATGTAAGTGTCATAGCTATATTGTTTTTTGATTAATACTTGTTTTTGTTGCAAATAAACTAGGTGTTCTATTGGTGGCATTTATCACCGGAAAATAACTTTCGGCTCATTCTATCTTTGGAGGCTCAAAGAACTTGTCCAGCTCTGCCCGCAGAATCTTGGTATATTTACCGACCTTGATACGGGGGATATTATGGTATTTCACATAATGGTAGAGTTGATCCCGTGTCAGATTGAACCGCTCCATCGCTTCTGCAATGGTGTAGTATTTGGGCTCTTCTGGAGCGATGAGACCTTTGGCAATGTCTACATGCTTCTTGGAGTAGTACACCATGATGCCTACTTTCTTTTTGGGAATAGTATTCTTGGATACAAAAGAATAGATGGCCGTCAGCGTCATGCCGAACTTCTCCTGCATGTCTTGTGTGCTGTACCATTCCTTTATTTCAGGATCTGGAGCTTTCTTTGCAAAGTAGTCATCAATATGCTTTTTGCTCCAATAGGTTTTTCCACGGTGAAAGGTTCGTGGAATATTATGTTCCTTAGCGATGTGAAATATCCAGGAATCCTTTACTCCATACTTTTCCTTGACTTCAGCGGTGGTGTAGAAATCATTAATGGAAGGTTTATCTCTGACCGGAATCTTAAATTCTATAGGCTTATTGAATAAGTTATCAATATCTTCCTTTTTCAATAGAAATTTATATCCAAGTCGGGTGGCTTTTAGTTCACCTCTTTTCAGATAGCCATAAAGAGTAGGTCGAGTTACTCCAATGTATGTGGCAGCTTCTGTGATAGTAAGAATAGGCTTGTCTCTGATCTTCTCAATCGGCTTTTCCTTGATGACTTTTTCGACAATTTGGTTGTTAGCCTTAATAGAAGCCTCACGTTTCTTCTGTTTATACAGAAGGTTTGCACATCTGTGCGAACAACAGGTTGTAGTTGTTTTATGCGCAATGAATTCTTGCTTGCACCACGCACAGATTCGTCTGATTTCAATGTTGCTACTCATGTTATTTCTCCAATATTTTTGTATAACTCCGTAAAATCCCGTAAAATGGCGTAAAAGTTCTCCACGACCTTGCCAACGATAATCCTCGGATTTTCGTGGTGAGGTACACAGGAGGTACAAAAAATGGTGTAAAAAGGCTTAGCAACGATTATCAATGATACTTGAGCAACAAAAAAAGGCGCCCGTAAAGAGCGCCATATTAATCGATTATAATCAATTCAACTATTTGATAATCAAGTACTTACTTCCCGATGCAACATGTAGATATAATTGATAATCAAAAACTTATATTTTAAACGGTAGAAAAGTATTTTTTAGGCCATGCTGGGTTGTTTTTGAACCTGAATTTACTGTTCCTACGTTTATTCTTCAACATAAAATTAGAGCCGTGAAAAATCTAAATTTTCCAACTGAAGTTCACTAGTTTTCTATCTACTTACAAAGGTACAAATAATACGTGAGTTTTTCGCCAAGTATGTCAACTAAATGCAAGAGAGTTTCGCGTATATCGTTTTGCTTAACAGAGGGAAGAAGGTGAACTATTTTCTCTTTTCCCTTTATTTGACTTTATTTTAATAGACGTATATATGAAAACGGCAATAAAGTAAAGGTAGAACACAATATTAATTTATAATTGTTTCCTGTTTTGGAAACTTTGTTGTATATTTGTTAGCGTGTAAATATATATGGTATGACAAATAGGTTAGAAAATATAGGTTCGATAATTCGTAATGAGCGTATTCGCAAAAGACTTACTCAGGAGGAACTCGGTGAACGGCTAGGAGTCGGTAAAGCTCAGATTTCAAAAATAGAAAGTGGGAAGGGACTCACAATAAAGACTGTTACAAAAGTGCTCGATGCTCTTGGCATATCTGCTTCTGTTGTTTTTAAAAACGAGCCGGAAATTGATAAAAATGTGATTGCATATATAGTTGCTACCATTAGTGAATTTGCTAAAAGCCATCATCTTTCTGTTCGTGAGGCAAGTAATTACCTGATACGCTTTAAAGGTATTGATTTCCTTACGGAACATTATGATGCAGAGCATTTACTTTCATTCGATGACAGTGTGCGGGATCTTACGCAAGTATGTTTGAATAATGGAGGAGGTATTCGATGAAACTATATCATGGTTCGAATATAATAATTGAGCAGATAGATCTGTCAAAATGCAAACCTTATAAGGATTTCGGACAGGGATTTTATCTGACAGAGATTAAGGAGCAGGCGGAACAAATGGCCAAACGTACATCTGCTATTTATGGTAGAGAAGCCGTTGTTACAGAGTTTGAATTTAATGAAACAGCTTTAAAGACTCTTTCGGTCAAAACATTTGAAGAGCCAAATGAAGAATGGGCTTTATTTGTGATGGCTAACCGTAGCAGGAAAAACATTCAACCAACACATTCTTTTGACATAGTAATAGGTCCTGTTGCCGATGATACTATTGCAACCCTGTTTCGTAATTTTGATGATGGAATTATTGATTTGCAAATGCTCGTGAATGGTTTAAAATACAAAAAGGTTTCATTACAATATTTGTTTCATTCGGCAAAAGCCATTAAATACTTGCACAGATTATGAATAAACGAATGCAATATCTGGTAGAAGGTATTACTAAAGATGTAATAGGTTATCTTATAGAAGATAACGGGTATGATTTGTTAACTGCTATCAAAGAATTCTATAATTCAGAAACATTTGCAAAACTTTCAGACGAGTCTACGGGACTTTATATTGAAAGTTCGGCTTATGTATATGAGATCTTGAAAGGAGAATTGTTACATGGGAAAATTATTATAAAATAGGAGGAATTATTATGAAAACATTGAGTGAATATGTTTCAGAGTTTTGCACGTTTATTTTAAGTAATATAGAAGGTATAACAATTATATTTGCATTGATTCTCACTTGTTTGTACGTTATAACCGAAAGTATTACACATAGGAAGGTTAAAACAGAGTTATTAAATTCTTTTTCGACTATTGTTAATCAATTAGCTTCTGAAAATACAGAGTCACAATTGTCTGCTGCAATTTTATTGCGTCGTTTTTTGAATTACAAATTAGGTTTTAGGGGAAAATATTTATTTAGTGAAACAATAAATGTGATATCTTCTTTATTACGTACTTTGCCTACTGGAATATATCAAAAAACGTTAGGAGATGGACTTGCATATGCAATTGATTTGTCTGACCAGGACTTACAAAGAACTAATCTACAAGATTTATATTTAGGGAATAAAAAGGAACGCATAAAAATGAATCGTACGGATTTATTTATGGCTGATCTTTCACATGCATTATTGCAAAATATAGAAGGACATATGGCAATTTTTTATAATTCTATTCTTTTAAACACCCAAATTAAGGATTGTGATTTTTCTAATGCTAATTTTACTGGTGCAGATTTGACTAATTCAACATTTAAAAATGTTATATTAGATGGCGCATCATTTATTGGAGCTGTAAATATTCCTCAAGAAATATTATGTCATTTGGAAAATGGTAAATTTCAATGTAAAGAGCCTGTTACAACCACCATTAAGAAAAAAGATAAAACAATTTTTTTCAGTATGCCTGGCATTATGGGTAAAGCAGAAGAATTAGTAACTAAAGAATATAAACGAATATTAGAGGAAAAGGGATTTGATGTAATATATTATATTAGAGATAATTATCCAAAATATGGACAGCTAAATAGGATTCGTGAAAGTATTACAAAATCTTCTGGAATAATTGCTTTTGGCTTTAAACAGATAAATATTATTAGTGGCGTTTTACGTCCAAATACATGTGAAGAAGAAAAACTTGAATCTTCTTGGTTGTCAACTCCTTGGAGTGATATAGAGGTTGGGATGGCAATAATGTTAGGATTGCCTATTTTATTAATTCATGATATAGATATAACGCAAGGTGTTTTTGATAACAAACTTAATGAGTGTTTCATAGGTAAAATTAATCTAGATTTAGATACTCGGCTAATAGAGAGAAATCCTATTTTTGAAAATTGGCTTAATAAAGTTCAATAGAATCTCCTTTTAATATGATTGACAGTCAAGATCAAGGATATGTAAAAACATTCAGTAATAATGCTTTATTGTATATATTAAAAATATTTGGTGTCCTTTTTTCAATCACAAGATTGAGCTATTTTATTTCTCACGAATCGATGTGCAAGAGGTTGATGAAAAATACGTTTTGTTTATTGAGTACCAGCTGGAGTGAACCGTCCTTATAGTGCGCGTGAATGAGTTACAGTCAATAATTAGTCGCTATGTGAATGTTATGAACCAATACCTTTGAGGCGAAAGGTGAAGTCTTAGATGAATTGCATGAGATGGTAAATAGTACTCCATTTGACGAAAGAGGTAATGAGAACATAAAGATAACAGATATTTCAAGAGCCTTGATTTTTGATTACCAGCAAAAAGTCAATAGTCATTTCGTTAAGTTATTGTTGCATATGAACTTGCAGGTAGGGCTAATTGAAAGTTTGAAGTTACGACGCCATCGTAATCATCATTTAGGTGGTTATCTTAAAGAACTTCAGTTATTTGAAGGTTCGTGAACTAGTATTCAGCTATACAGAACGAGTCAAAAAGAAATGGCTCTAGTTCTGAAGTAATTGAAATCAATGAAGAAAGAAACTGCTTCTTTATTGGAATCCCTTGTAGAGACGGTTTTGGTAATATGTTTTTGTTGGGTGGTATTTTCGCAGATGATTATAATATAAAAAGTTTTTTGTTGAAGATGTCAGAACCAAGAACAACTTACATGATGTAATAAATCAATGCTCTACTTTTGATTGTTTTTTACAATTTATTCTGATAATCAATCAAGATTATCAGGATAATAGTAAGACTGCTATTTGTTGACAAAGAGAGGTAAAGACTTTGTGAAATTAATTATTTATAAATGTTATTTTTTCACACATATAATTTGACTATATGATATCATTTAAAGTAATAGAAAAATGTTGGCAAGATGCTAAGGATTATAAAGGAACAGAATGTGACTTTTATCTTGAAGAAAGCAACTGGGATGATTATGGCTATCGGACAACTTATTGTCTACATGCTACAAAGAAACTTACCGGGCTAAAAGATAATATCTACCTCGGTATAGTAAAGATTATGAGGAAGGGACAGGCAACGGATGAGGCTTATCTTTTGTCAAGTTTGTTTGGGAGAACAGTATTCAACGAACTTCCAGAAGATTTTGTTTCTCTTTCGTTTTCACTTGAAATATTTAATGCAGTAAATCGCTATCTTCCTTCAATAAAAGGACGTAATGAGTTTATCCATGCTTTACACCTGATTTTGGATGAAGATTCAAAGTATTACGCACAAAATTTAGAAGAAGATCCATGTTTTAAGAACTCATTACTTCGTGATGGCAGTAGATTCGATGCTTACGAATTACAGAAGGGGCGTCAGTTATTGCTTAGTGCAGAAGTCTTTTATAATCTTAGAAAAGAGTCTATAAGGGTAAGATTTTCTCATGTTGAGGAGGATACAGAACTCAGTTTTTCATCGGTAAGTGAAGAATCAGAAATATTGCCTAATGGGATAGTTGTTTTTATTGGGAAAAATGGTTCCGGAAAGAGTACAGCAATTTATAAACTTGCAAAATTATTATATACCGAACCAACATCACGGTATAAATTGGAAAATCGGATTGGTATTATTGAGCCGCAAAATATTGGTGTTAATAAATTGTTTATAGTTAGTTATAGCCCGTTTGACAATTTTGTTTTGCCAGGGACAAATGATCGTGAATTATTAGAGCGATATAAAAGAAATGAGCAGGAATATTCTAGATTTGTATTCTGTGGTATACGCGACTTGAAGAAAGAAGTTGTAAATAAAGTAGGCGATGAAGTTCTTGATTTAGATGGGAAAGATGATTATATCGATCATTATCTTGATGATAGGCAAGAAAACACTACATTAAAAACTGTTGATGATTTAGCAAATGAATTTGCCGATGCGATGGAAAGGGTATTGTCATTAGAAAAGAGGAGTGCTGGGATCTGGTCTCAAATTTTGCAAGATGCAGATCAATTACAACCTTCTTTATATTCTGATCTTTGTCGTTTTGAATATGAATCAACCAAAGCTAAACTTTCTTCAGATTTTAAGAAGTTATCTACTGGTCATAAGTACTTCTTGCATTCGCTGGTTACTATTATTGCTAACATAGAGGATAATTGTCTCGTATTGTTTGATGAACCTGAAAATCATTTACATCCGCCATTGTTATCTTTTCTTATTTTATCGCTAAAAAAAATTTTGTATCAGAATAGATCAGTGATGTTCATTGCGACTCACTCTCCTGTAGTATTGCAAGAAGTATTTTCAAATAATGTATATGTTGTAAGACGATATGGTGAAAAATCTAGTATTACACATCCTATGATAGAAACATACGGAGCAAGTATTTCTGATATTACAACGGATGTTTTTGATTTGAATACCGATGTGACAAATTATTATGATTCTATTGATTATTTATATAGTAAATGGGAAATAGACAAGATTGAGGACTTAGATGTAATGTTGAGAAGCTTTGAGGAAAAACTTGGACATAAACTAAGTAATCAAATTGAATCATATGTTATAAACCGTTTTATAAAGGATAAGAATGTGGACGTTAAATAAGCCTTCATTAAGGAAAACAATAGGTAAAGATATTGATGAGTTGGTAGATCATTGTAATATGTTAGAAGATACTGATAAACCAATAATTAAGAAGCTTTATCGAGATTATGAACAACGCGGTGGAAATGTTACAGATGCTCATTTAAGCACAATCTCAGATGATAAGGCAAAAGCTATTCAAGGACAATATCCCAAAACATATGATGGTGGGGCATTAAACTATATCAGAAAAGAACTTATTGATCATGTTCAATTGTGCCCTTGCTGTAGTAATTCATCAGATTTTACACTTGATCATTATATGCCACAATCCTCGTATAAGGCTTTGTCTGTTTGTAGATTAAACCTCATACCTATGTGTGGAGTGTGTAATAATCTGAAAAATGGGAAAACATATAGTGATTTCTTGCATGCATATTATGACAAAGTACCTGAACAAGAAATAATTAAAGCAAAGGTTTGGATAGTTAAAAAGAGATTTGTTGTAAAATTGAAAATTAATGATTCAATTATAACAGATCCCGTTATATGTAATAAGATAAAGCAACAGGTTAAAGAACTTCAAATTATGCAACGTCTCAATAAAGCTGCTCAGCAATTTATTGCGAATTTATGTATATCATGTAGCTGTACCAATAGTGAAGGGCTAAAAGAATGGATTGATGAAATGATACTTCATTATGATAGCTTATATGGTATAACGGATTGGAGGTGTGCTGTATTAAGGGGTATTAAGTCATGTGAACAATTGGATATAGATGTTGTATTACATAATAAAAATAATCCGAGATTTTAAAGATTTATAAAAGAATACTTGAGAAAATCATAAGTCTGATGACTTTATTTCTACAATGTATACAAAAGTGGTGGAGTTGCATATACCTCATATTGCATGAAAAAGTAGTTAAAACAAGATGTTTGTCGAAAGTTAATATTTATATGATAGCATGGCATAGTTTAGTATTGGTTAGTGCCATGCTATCCTCACCAATGGTTGGGCTGGTCATAGTTGGAATTGATGCAATTTTAGGCATAATTGATAATTCTTATTTATGATAGAAAAGTTTTTTAGACTATAAGGATTGTTTTTTGAGTCTAAATGTTTTCAATAGTTGGATCAAAACCGAGGAAAGATTTAGTTTGTTTAGACTGGAGCTCACCAGTTTCCCATTTACTTACAAATATAATATGTGAGTTTTTTGCCAAGTATGTCAACTAAATATTAGAGGATTTCACGTTGTTCAATTTGCTGAGCAAATGGAAAAATAGAATTAATTCTTTTCCCTCTATTTAACTTTACTTTAATGGACGTATATATTAGTACGTGGATAAAGTAAAGTTGGTAAGCGAATAATTTAGTTTTGTTCCATTATAAACGGAATAAATGTAGTTATTTTACAAAAACTGGCGGTATAATATTGTGTTTTCTTGTTTTATTTGGTATTTTTGCAATCAAAGAAGAAATAGATTGATTATGATAGCAGAATTCACAGTAGAAAACTTCTACTCAATAAGGTCGACTCAAAAAATAAGCTTTGAACCTTCATCAGACAGTTTCATGTCGGATGAATATACTTATGAAGTTAAGGATGGTGTAAGATTACTTAAAGTAGGAATAATATATGGGGCAAATGCATCTGGTAAAAGCAATGTGCTGGGAGCTATAGAATTTTTCAAGATGCTGGTGTTAAGGGTGCCGAAAGGTCGTAATGATACAACTAGAGCTGTTCCTTTTTTATTAGATGAAACTTCAAAGACTAAGACGACAAAGATGTCTATGTCTTTTTATGTGAATCAATTGAAGTATATTCTTAGCTTTGAACTTGATAAAAAGCGTATATATTCCGAAACATTAACTGTATATGAATCCATACGTCCTACAAAACTATATAGCCGTAGCTATGATCCTGATACAGATTCTTCAGTTATAGAATTTGGAACAAACCTGAAAATGGCAAAGAAAAATCAGGATGCCATAGCAGGAAACACCATAAACAATTGCAGTGTGCTTGCTGCTTTTGGAAACAGTAATGTAGAGAAGACTAAGCTAAATGATGTCTATGACTATTTTGCAAAGCAGGTAAAAGATGTTCTTGCTCCTGGAATGCTTTTGTCGGGATATGTCAAACGTCATTTGGATAAAGACAAGGATGGAAATTTGAAAAAATTTATATTGAACTTTTTAAAAGCTTCGGATTTTAATATTGAAGATGTTACTCTGCATGAAGAAGAGGAACTTATCACGCCTGAACTGGAACAACTAATTCAGAAAGCTCCTATTGATGATGATGCAAAATCAGAAATGTTGAAAAAAGGTAAAATCACAAATACAGAATTGACATTTACTCATAAGGCCGGGAATGGTTTGTATGAATTATCTGAAGAGTATGAATCAAACGGTACTATGAGATTTTTAGGAATGGCTGTAATACTGAATTTCCTTCTGAAAAAGAACCAGTTTGTACCCATAGATGAGGTTGAAACAAGTATTCATTATGAATTGCTATCTTATTTCATAAAAGTATTTTTGGCTAATAGCAATCAGACTTCACAAATGCTATTGACAACTCACGACATTAACCTATTAAACGAGGAGTTTATACGCCGTGATACAATATGGTTTACGGATAAAGATGAACAGGGACAAACAAATGTTGTTCGTCTTTCAACTTTAGGGCTGCATAAGAATCTTTCGCCTTATAATGCATATAAACAAGGTAAATTAGTGAAACTTCCATTCCTGGGTAGCCAGTATTTTGATTTAAATGATTGATGCAATGGGACGAACGGTAACAAAAAGTATTGCCATTATAGGAGAAGGAGAAACTGAATGGTTCTATTTTGATTCTTTGAGAATAGCTTGTCGCTATCCATTTAAAGTAGCTCCTGATTTTCCGCAGCATAGTGATATACGCCATATATTGAAATTGATTGAATCCTATTTGAATAAGCAATATGATTATATAGTATGTTTATTCGATATGGATAGACTATTACAATTCCCTTCTGAAATGCAGCTTTATCAAAATGCTAAAAAGAAGTATTCTGCTAAAAAGTATGGAGGTAAAATAAGATTCATAGAGACTAATCCTTGTACAGAGTTTTGGTTTTTGCTGCATTTTTTACCTAATGTAGTTTGCCGTAAGTATGAAAGTTACGAGCAACTACTTCCCGAATTGCAGAAGTATATGCCTGGATATGAAAAAACAAAACGCTATTTCATTAAGACAAATCTTTATAAGTACTTGATAGAGAATGGTGACTTGGAAAAAGCAATGAATAATTCAGAAAAGCTGTGTCTCTTGTGTCAAGAAACTCCGGAAGATTTAAAAGCTTATTCAGAGATACATGAAGTAATAAAATTGCTTAATAATATTGAGTTATAGATTTAGAGAATACAAAAGTAGAATCATGAAAATACAATCAGTTCATATAAGAAATTATAGAAAATTAAAGAATTGCCACATAGATTTGGGTGATCAAGAAACGATTTTAGTTGGGGCAAACAATAGTGGTAAGACTTCAGCAATTAGTGCTATTGTTTGGTTTCTAAGAAACACAGAAAAATTTACTTTAAAAGAGTTTACCGCAACTAATTGGGTACTAATCAATAAAATTGGTGAAAAATGGTTGGAAAATGATCCTGTAGATGAGGCATTACTGAGTCCCCACAAATGGGAAGATATTGTGCCATCAATGGATATTTGGATAAATGTGGAAGATGGCGAGCAGTATCGAGTAAATCATTTGATACCATCAATCAGTACTTGGGATGGTAAAAGAGTGGGAGTCCGTGGACAATATGTTCCTAAAGATGTAAAAAAACTTTATACTGATTACAAAGAAGCCAAAACAAAGGCAAAAGCTTTAGAGAGTACTGAGGAATGGAAGGAAGCTGACTTTCCGGAACTATATCCTAGAAACTTATGTGATTTTTTGGGTAAAGGCTCAAATCTACGAGAGTATTTCAGTGTTAAGTATTACATTATAGACCCAAAACTTGATCCTGATGACGAAGATAAAGTGCAAAAGACTCCTGACAATGAACTTGATAACAATCCACTAGAAGGGTTGATCAGAGTAGACACGATCCTGGCGTCTAGAGAATTTTCTGATCCTGAAGGACAGGCTGATAATGATATAGATACGTTGTCAAAACAGTTCCAGCAATATTATAAGAGCAGTATTGACGAAGATGATGAGCTAACTTCAGGGGGATTAAAACTACTTGGAGGTATTGCAACAGCAAATAAAACTTACGATGAAAAATTAAGAAAGACTCTTGAAGTTCCTGTTGGTGAGTTGAAAAATATTAATTATCCTGGATTCCAAAATCCTGAGATAAAAATACAAAGTAAGATTCAAATTGAGGAAGCCATAAAACATGATTCAGCTGTCCAATTTGTTATAAAAGGTATGGAGGATTTGGTACTTCCAGAAAAGTACAATGGCCTTGGATATAGAAATCTTATTTCTATTTATTTGAAACTGATAGACTTTAGAGAAAAATGGTTGAAAACATTAAGAGATGGGAAAAATATTGAGCCTATCCATATTGTATTTGTTGAAGAACCGGAAGCACATCTACATGCCCAAGCTCAGCAGGTATTCGTAAAGAAAGCTTTTGAAGCTTTATGTAATAACAAACTAATAAAAGAGACTCCTTGGCTAAGTACGCAACTTGTGCTAAGTACTCATTCAAATCATATTGTTAATGAACTTGATTTGAATTGCATGCGCTATTTCAAAAGAGTAATAGATGCAGGTGATAAAATACCTATCTCAAAAGTTGTGAACTTATCTAATACATTTGGGATAGACGATGAAACAAAAAAATTTGTAACGAGGTATATTCGTTTAACTCACTGTGATATATTTTTTGCAGATGCTGTTATCTTTGTTGAAGGTCCAGCAGAAAAAATTCTTGTTCCCAGTTTTATTAATAAAGCTGGGTTAGATTCTTACTATATTTCTATTATAGAGGTGAATGGAAGACATGCGCATAGTTTCCGTCAACTTATTGAAAAGATTGGAATAGCGACGTTAATAGTAACAGATATAGATGCTACTGAAACAAAAATAGGCGAAGATGGAAAAGAAAGACATCCATCTGTGATTACAGCAAAGGAAAAAGGTTATAAAACAGGTAATCCTACCGTTAAAAGTTGGTTCCCTGAAAAAGAACAAATAGACGACTTGCTAGCACTGGAAGAAAAAGAAAAGATTGTAGATAATGTAAGAATTGCATTTCAAACTCCTGTTAATGTTAAATGGGATAAAAATAAAAATGATTTTACAGAAATATGTCCTTATACTTTTGAGGATGCACTGATATTTACTAATCTTGAATTATTTCGACAGGAAGGGCTCCGGAAAATGGGAGCCATTACAACAATAGCGAATTTGTTAAAGAAATGTGGATCAGCCAATGAATTACAACAAAAAATATTTGATAAATTAGAAGATAAAAATGGCTTCAAAAAAGCTGATTTTGCAATTTCACTGCTTTATGAAGACTATTTTGTTGATTTAGTAGCCCCTGTATATATTCAAGAAGGGCTTAATTGGATGAAATTATATTTGGACTCTAATGGAAATGACAATGGAAAATAATAAAGATGCTCAAGTTGACGAAATGCTAGAAAAATGTATTTTTTCAAAGCCGCGTAAGAGTTTTTTTCTTTTTGCCGGAGCTGGCTCTGGAAAGACACATTCATTAGTTCTTCTTTTAAAAAAAATACGTGATAGGATTGGAAAAGACCTATTAATGCAGGGAAAGAATGTAGCTGTTATTACTTTTACGAATGCAGCAACAGATGAAATTTTTAATCGTTTGGATTATACTTCTGTTTTTCATATATCAACCATTCATAGTTTTGTATGGGATATTATAAGGCATCATCAGGCAGATATTAAGAAATTATATTGTTTTTATATCGAAGAAGACATAAAAGTATTAGAAAAGAAATTAGATGAAACAAAAAACAAAACTACGAAAACATATTTTGCAAACGTAGAAAAACTAAAATATCAAAAAGAGCGATTAACAAAAGCACAAACAATAGAGAAGTTTGTGTATAATCCCAATGGTAGCAATCCAGAGTATAATGCGTTGAAACATGCTGAGGTGATTAAAATTTCAGCCCAAATGATTAATGAAAGCGATATGCTGCAACGTATCATAGCACAACGATATCCGATACTTTTGATTGATGAGAGCCAAGATACAAAAAAAGAATTGGTTGATGCCTTTTTTGAAATTCAAAAAAATTATGCAGATATTTTTACTTTAGGGTTGCTTGGTGATCAAAAGCAACGAATTTATACTGACGGAAAAGAGAATATAGGAAGTATTATCCCTAACAAATGGGAGAAACCAAGAAAAAAGATGAACTATCGTTGCGCTAAACGAATAGTTAAATTAGCTAATGCGATTGGTAAGGATATTGAGCTTCATGCAGAACAAGATCCACGTGAAGATGCTAATGAAGGTACTGTTAGGCTTTTTGTAATTCAGCAATATGATGGTATAAACAAAGATGAAATAGAACAAACCGTGATGGAAATGATGAGTGAGTATACTCATGATAAAAAATGGAGTAGTATTGATGCAGACATAAAAATTCTGACATTGGAACACATGATGGCTGCGCGTAGGCTGGGATTTGATAGTTTTTATGCCTCACTTAGTAGGGTTTCAAAATATCAGATGACTTTTCTTCAGGGTTCTGTATCGGAAATAGAATTTTTCACTAAGGAATTATTACCCATTGCAGAATCTATGGAAGGAGATGGACGAGGTGCATTAGAAATTTTGAAAAAATACTCACCTTTATTAAGCAGACAAAATACAGAGAAACCATATGAGTCTTATTTAAAATGCAGGGAAGAAGCAAGAAATACTGCAACGCTGATTGCAGAAAATAAAACCATACGTGAAATAGTAAGAGCTGTATCAAATTCTCAATTATTGAGTATTCCAAATGTTATAGATAGAGCTAGTAATTTAGTTTATAATGATGTAAAAGAATCAGACGATGAAGAGTTGGTTGCATGGGTCAATGTAATGGACTTGCCTATCGAAATGGTGAAAATTTATAATAATTACGTAAATCAAAATACTAGATTTGATACTCATCAAGGGGTTAAAGGATTAGAATTTGATAGAGTTATGGTAATTATAGATGATTCTGAATCTAAAGGTAATATGTTCAGCTATGACAAATTGTTTGGTATAAAAGATTTATCAGATATAGATAAGAAGAATATTAGTGATGGTAAAGAAACTTCTGTTGAACGTACTCAGAGATTATTTTATGTTACTTGTACTAGAGCAAAAGATTCACTTGCAATTGTGATGTATACAAATAATCCTGAAGGGGTGAAGACTGATGCGATCAGAAAAGAGTGGTTTACAGAAGAGGAAATCGTTGTGATGTAATATACGGAATTTGTAACGCTGAATGAAGGAACTTCAAGGTTTCATCAAAAAGCTTAAAGATATTATACGTTGCCAGTATAATGGCTTACATATTACAGCATTTACGTCATTAAACAATTTACTTGGAATAGATGAAGAGAATAATATTGTTTCACGTTTAATTACTAAGAAACAGTAAGTTATTTTATAGAATGCGTAGTTATTGCCATTTCATTTTAAAGATTCAAATTTATATATTGGTGACTAGAAATACAACAGATAAAAATGAGTGTTATTATAATTCCACCTTATGGTCTGATTGAAGAGAGTTAAAAGATATAGATTTTTCCCTTTAAAAACTATAAAAAATAACTAGAGTAAGTCTATGGATTTTAGTCATATAAAGCATTTAGTTAGATGTAAAACGCAATGAATTGAGCGTTATTCAGAGATTTCTTTCTGTTATATTGGGAAAAAATATACTTTTGTAATTGGTTTAAATATTCTGACGATGGCAAACAAAGATATTAATAGAATTAAGGTCGTACTAGTCGAACAGAAAAAAACAGCCAAATGGTTGGCTGAGGAACTCGGTAAGGATCCCGCTACAGTAAGTAAATGGTGTACAAATCTATCGCAGCCGAGTTTGGAGACTCTTGTTGAAGCATCAAAAGTTTTGGGTGTAGATGTGAGAGACTTACTTATTTCAACAAAAGATGAACCCCGTTATATCAGAATTGATTAAGACAAACTGATAATTAGTAGACAATTACTGTTTGGGGGTGTTAATAAAAACTTGATGTTTAGAAATTATGGATATTAGAGAATTTGCTCAAGAATTTCAAGAAAATATTAAGATGGCTATAGAAATGGGTAAAACAGACCCGGACCTGGAACTAGCCAGTGCTATCTTGGAATATATAGAAGATAATGGAGAAGTCAATGCTCCAGAGTTATGTGCATTTCAAAAGACACGTACGCGTATTACTGCGTATGACTATAACGATGAAGCTGAATCTCTCGACTTATTTTACTTAATTAAAGCTGATACATTGCTGGGTAAGATTAACAAAAGTAAGATTGAACAGGGATTTAATTATCTTATGTCATTCTATCGTGAATCAATGAATAATACACTGCTGAAGTCTATAGATGTTAGCAGCAATGATGAGATTGTAGAAGTTGCAAAACTGGTACAGAGTACAAAAGGGCAGATTAACCAATTGCGTTTATATGTCATTACTGACGGACTAACAGAATCGGATGCTGCTGGTGCTGCTGTTGAATCCGATGATGGAGAATATATTATCGAATTTAATGTTTGGGATATGCAGCGTGTGTATCAGCAACATAATATAAGAGCCGGCAAAGAAAAAGTAGAAATAGATTTTCCTACAGAATATAACACGGAGCTCCAATGTCTCAAGATGAGCGAAGAAAATCCTTTTGTTGATGCTTATATGGCGATTATTCCTGGTGGTACCCTTGCAAAAATATATAAAAAATATCAACAGGTTTTGTTGGAAAAAAATGTACGTACATTCCTGCAGTTTAAAGGTAAAGTAAATAAAGGCATCAGAAAAACTTTACGTGAAGAGCCGGATATGTTCTTCTCATATAATAATGGTATATCTACAACAGCCAGTGAAATTGAAGTTAAAGACGTAGATGGTACATTATATATCACCCGTTTGTATGACTGGCAGATAGTTAATGGAGGTCAGACAACAGCCTCAATTGCTGCATGTTTACATGACAAAGAGGTAGAATTGAGTAAAGTATTTGTACCTATGAAAGTCAGTGTAATTCGTGACGTTGAGAATAGCGATGAAATAGTGAAAGCCATTTCTACATCTGCCAACAGTCAGACTGCAATCAAAAATTCTGATTTTTCCGCAAATGAACCTTATCTGATTGATTTGGAGAAATACAGCCGCACAGAATGGGTACCTAATGGAAATTCGAAGCCAGTATGCAAATGGTATTTTGAACGTACACGTGGACAATATATTGATCAGTTGGCTCAACTCAGTGGTTTCAACGAAAAGTCTTTTAAACGGGAATATCCTAAAAATCAAAAGATTACTAAGACGGATATAGCAAAATATGAGGCTTCATGGAATATGCAACCTTATAATGTATGTCGTGGTGCGGAGAAAAATTATACTACGTTTGTGACTGATATAAAGAGAGATAAGCCATTGGTGACCAGTACTTATTTCAAACATATTGTTGCCAAATGTATTCTGTTCAATACGATTGATTCCATTGTTAAATCTAAGAAACTAGGTGGCTATAAAGCAAATATGAATACTTACCTGATGGCTGCAATTTCTTTTCTGTCGGATAAGAAACTTAATTTGGATTACATTTGGGAAAACCAAATGATTCAGCAAGAGGTGATCGATCGCATCGAAGAATTAATACCTTTAGTATGGATGCATCTTACTGGTAGTACAAGTGGAGGTAATCAATCATCCAATGTTGGTGAATGGAGTAAAAAAACTGAATGCTGGAACAGGCTTAAATTAAAATTAGGAGATTTTGAGAAGTTTGGTCAGGATTTAATGCAGAAAGAGACAAACGAAGACGGCTCATGCTTAAATGAAGCTCAACGGAGTCGAATTAAAGAAGCAGAGGCTATAGAAGCAAATTATTGGTTCGCATTAGCAAATTGGGCAAAAACACGAGACTTACTTACTCCATTAGACAGGAAGGCTGCATTCAATTTTGGGACAATGCGTTCACGTAACCGTGCATTCAATTCATTGAAACAGGCTCAGTATGCCTTAAAGATAGTTGAAAAAGCTATAGAGCTTGGCTTTAAAGGATAAGGGAGTTTATATGGCAACAACAATATATACATATCTACATAACGACGATCTCAATGGTTCTAGAATAGTGAGCATGGATGATTGTATGTGTAAATTGTACAACATCAAGCGCGAAGACAATAATTTTCTGAAAGATTTCAATGATGATTTGCAGAATCCGGCCCTCTATATTTTGGTAAATAAGGATAAGAGGAAAGCTTATATTGGAGAAACTGACGACTTTACCAAAAGAATTGTGCAGCATCTTTCTAAGAAAGATTTTTGGGATGAAGTAATGGTGTTCTTGGCTAGCGATGGTGCAACATTAAGTAAGACGGAAGTTCAATATCTTGAATTTCTTGCATACAACAAAGCATCAGAGATGAAGTCATACGACCTGTCAGAGAATACGCAAACGCCAAAGAATCCTCATATGAGTGTAATACAAAAGGCAAAAACGGATAAGTTTTTTAATTATGTTCAGTTTTTGGCTAAATTTGTAGGTAGCGATATTTTTGAAAAGCGTCCGAATGTAATTCTCAGAACAACACTTGAAGCTGTCCAACCTAAAGTTACTCCTGTGGATATTGATTACACGAACGAGGATTTAAAGGGACGTATATATCTTTCCTTGAATGGAGAAGGTAAATATACAAAGCGCGAAATAGTTCTTGCCATTGTGAAACAGTTCTTGAAGTTATCTCCTGAAACGACGCTAAGTGAATTAAAAGCCACTTTTCGGCGGGATTATTTAGGAAGATTTGCACAATATGAGTTTATTCAGGAAGATATTGAAAGTGCAAAGAATTGGAGGGAGCTAGGTGAAGATCATAATCACTACTTTATAAATGATATACTTACAAGTGGTGACGGTGTGAATTTTGTGATTTGTGTAGAATGGGACAGAACAAATATTATCAAAGTTCTTGGAATAGCTAAGGCTTTGGGATGGACATTTGAAATAATAAAGGAATAGTATATAATGATTGACAATACTGATATTCAAAATACACCTGATAATATTGATACTAAAGGGAAATTGTGGATTGAAAGGGAGTTCTCACATCCAGAACGAACCATACGGCTTGCAACTTCGTTTAGTGGTATTGGTGCAATAGAATATGCAATACGAAGATTAGGATTAAAATCAAAAATTGTATTTGCTGGAGATATTGATGCAAATTGCAAGAAATCATATTTTGCCAATTACGATATTAAAGAGGAACAATGGCATACTGATATACACGAGTTTGATGCTACACCTTATAAGGGTAAAGTTGACTTATTTGTAGGAGGCGCTCCTTGTCAGGCATTTTCAATAGTTGGAGAACAACTTGGCTTTGAAGATACTCGTGGAACGTTGTTTCGGGAATTTGCTCGTGTCGTGAAAGAGTGTCAACCTAAAGTATTTATCTTTGAGAATGTACAAGGACTCTTCAAACACGATAAGGGACGAACATGGGGAGTCATATATAATACTTTCCGTGATTATTGTGGGTATGATGTCCATTATCAACTCTTAAATGCAAGAGATTATGGTATTCCTCAAACTAGAGAACGGTTGTTTTGTATAGGTTTTAAGAAACCTACAAAGTTTAAATATCCGGCACCAATACCTCTTAAATATAAAATGTATGACTTCTTGGAAGATTATGTTGGGAGTGAGTATTATGATGCAAAATCGAGGTTGAAAGTCCTTTCTCAAGAAAAAAAACATCGTGATGGTCTTATTAATGGTACTTCAGAGGAACAATTCAATGATTTCATATTTCAAATAAATGAGGTGGATGACAAATATTATTTATCTGAGAAGGTAGCAAAATATGTTCTATGTACAGGAACAAAGAACTTCAAAACACCTGTAAAAACAGACCTGGACATAGCCCGTCCGCTCCTTCATTCTATGCATAAAATGCATAGGGCAGGTGTTGATAACTATGTTACATATAATAAAGCAAAAGGTATTGACGGATTGCGTAAACTTACTCCTAGGGAGTGTTTGCGTCTTATGGGTTTTAAAGATGATTTTAAGTTGGTTGTCAGTAACACATCTGCATATATGGAAGCAGGTAACAGTATTGTAGTAGATGTACTCATTGCTTTGCTCAAGCAGATGGATATTACAAAATATGGTAGAGATAATGAAGAATAGATTTGATGACATACAAAATACGAAAAGTAATCTTGATGTAGAAAGAGACTGGAGGCAAATGGAATTTTCCTATCCCGAACGGACGGTTCGACTTGCAACTTCTTTCAGTGGCATTGGTGCCATTGAACATTCTTTTCATAGATTGGGATTAAAATGTCAGATTCAGTTCGCTGGAGATATTGATGCAAACTGTAAAAAAGCATATTTTGCAAACTATCCTATAACAGAACAACAATGGCACACTGACGTTCATGACTTTGATGCAAAACCTTATAAAGGTAAAGTAGATTTATTTGTAGGTGGAGCTCCTTGTCAGGCGTTCTCTTTGAGAGGAAAGCATGGAGGTTTTGAAGATACTCGTGGAACTCTGTTCAGAGAATTTGCACGTATTGTAATAGAATGTCAGCCAAAAGTATTTATTTTTGAAAATGTTAAAGGAATGCTGAGCCATGATAAAGGCAAAACCTGGAATGTGATTAAAGAAACATTTGAAAACGATTGTGGCTATCAGGTGTATTTCCAGGTTCTCAATGCAAAGGATTATGGTATTCCCCAAAGTCGAGACAGAATATATTGTATAGGTTTTAAACAAGAAACGGAGTTTAAATACCCAGCTCCTATTGCATTGGAAAAAAGTATGTACGATTTTTTGGATGTAGAATTCGATAAGAAGTATCTTTTGAAGAGTAAAGGGGCACAATTTGTGACAAGAAGTATTAATTATCAGAAAAGTTATACCCAGGTAAATGGAGATGTGGCTCTTTGTCAGAAAAGGAATCAGCAATTTAATTGGCATGGGGATTTTGTTTTTCACCCAAAATTAAACGAAGATAAAGAAACTCCTGAAACAGACGAATGCCTGTTTTGTGTCTCTGATTACGAGGAAGATTATTATTCTATCAATCAACCAGAAAAGTATGCTCTTGATTGTTCAGACACTAATATTGCTCGTATGATGAAAGCCTCGTCAGATGAAATAGATTCAAGTATGGGACGTTTCAGAAAACTGACTCCGAGAGAATGTTTACGCTTGATGGGATTTGACAATTCGTTCAAGATTGTAGTTTCAGACACAGAAACATATAAACAATCGGGTAATAGCATAGTTGTAGACGTATTAATGGCATTATTAAAACAAATAGACATTACAAAGTATGGAACAGAAATATAATGATAAAATGGAATCTGTTGGTTTTAACCAGCTTGTCTGTGACATCTTTTTAAACTGGGAAGATGTCAAGGATGAAATTTTATTACCTGATCGTAAAATTGGATCCGGTAATGGAACTGTACATGTCTTTTTAGGAGCAGCAGATGCAGATCTTCACAAAGAATTTGCATACTATTACAATGCTGTTGAACACGGTGAAGATACTGCTAAACAGGCTGTCAAAGTAAAACATTATTTTCTTAAGAGTAATGTTCTCAGTATGTTAGGATATGTATGCCAATATTATAAAAGCAAAGGAAAAGATTATAACGGAACTGTTTCTTTAATCCTAGAGCAACTTGATAATACACCCTGTCATGACGGACTCATCTCTACAGAGTCTTTTTTCAAATTATCAACTGGCTCCAATAAGCTACGTCCGTACTTTAAGCAGTTTGAAGAAAAAGGTGTTTTCCATAAAATCATACGCCAGTTACTAGTCCCTGAATCAGCTTATAAAATATCATTATATAAGAATAGTAATAATGAATATGCTGCATTTTGGTTAATTGGATTTGATGACTTAAATAATTTTGAAGCTGATTCAACAAAGTCTTATATTGAACCTGCAAATAGTGTTGTAGAAAATTCAGACCACCTTCAGCAGATTTTCTATGGTGCTCCTGGTACAGGTAAGTCATTTCGTATAAACGAAATTACCCAAAGTCAAGATGTAATCCGTACAACCTTCCATCCTGATACAGACTACTCAACTTTTGTCGGAGCCTATAAACCGACAACAGTTGAAGAAAACGTCATGACCGTTATTGGTACGAAAGCTGTTCCTGTTGAAAATCCAGATGGTTCGATCCGTAAAGAATCCAAGATTGTCTATGAATTTGTTCAGCAGGCGTTTCTGCAAGCTTATACGAAAGCTTGGGAGAAGTATGCCAATGCTATTGATGCTGTACCGGAGAAACAATATCTCGTAATTGAAGAGATAAATAGGGGAAACTGTGCTCAAATATTCGGAGATCTGTTTCAACTTCTTGACCGTAATGCAGAAGGATTCTCCGACTATCCGATTACTGCGGATGCGGACATGAAACGGCAGTTGCAGAAGGCCTTTAAAGGACTTTCCTTAACAAATTCCGAAGTTATCAACGAACTCTATCATGGACGGAATGTATGTAAGGAAGTCATAGATGGTGATATTCTGCTTCTTCCTAACAATCTGTATATTTGGGCCACTATGAATACAAGTGACCAAAGTCTGTTCCCTATAGACAGTGCTTTCAAACGTCGCTGGGAATGGACTTATCGTCCAATATCAGATGCCAAGAAAGGCTGGCAGATAAAGGCCGGCGATAATCTATATGACTGGTGGAATTTCCTGGCTAAAATAAACGATAAGATTGGTTCTACAACCAACTCTGAGGATAAAAAATTGGGATACTTTTTCTGTAAAGCAGCTGATAATGGTATCATTTCTGTAGAAACTTTTGTCGGCAAGGTTATATTTTATCTTTGGAACGATGTATTCAAAGACTATGAATTTGGTGACAGTATATTTGATGATGGAAAAGGAGGTAAACTAACCTTTGATAAATTTTATACTGTTGCTGAAGGCAATACAAAAGTTGTGGAAGAAAATGTGGTAGTTTTTCTATCAAATTTGGGATTGCAAGTCATAGAGAATGAGATAGAATCAGTACCTGATGATATTTCAAGTTCCGGATTGAGAATTAAAGTAAACGACAGGGAAGTTTATAAATATAATGCTATAGCATATACTGCAGTTGAAGAATATGTAAAATTAAATCAAGATAAATCTGCAGATGAAGTAGCACGTATTTGGGATAAATTTGTTTCCTGTAATCCAACAAGTTGGTTTATTGTTACTGAAGCAGGACGTCAGACATTATCGCCAAGATACGCAAGTTACAGTTACGAGATAAAGTGTTCTGACGGTAAATCTGTATATGTAAATAAAGATGGTTGGCGAAGAGCAACAGACAAGACTCCAAGGGATACAGTACAAGAATTTATTGATGCTGTAAATGCTGAAAATTTAGCAATCCATATCAAGGTGATAAATCAGTAATTAATTATGCGAATACTTATTGAGGAATACCAGTATAATGTGGCTGATGTGAAAGACATTCTGCAAGGTATCGATGCTTTGGAGAATGTAGAAGGCCGCGTATCTATTCATTATGTGGGGTATTATTATAATACGCTCTTGAAGGACTGTGTATTCATTTTGCCGAAGGTATTGCTTAAGGATGTAAATGGTAAGGAACTGGTATTTGGTAAATATCGGCCTGAGGAAATTGCCAACCTTGATGAAAACAATCCGTTGGAACTGGAAGAGAAAAACTTTATTTATAAGTTTGCCGTTTGGATATATAGGGCTATAGTAGTATTCAAAAACAATAAGAATAATGACTCAGATATAATCTATCATTCCAGAATAGTACAGGTAGGTAACGGAATCCGAAGACTTAGCAATACGTATTTGGATATTCTACTGTCTTTAATACAGTTCAATCGTGATAACAGAAACTTTATTTTCTTTATAATAAAGAACCAGCACAGCGGTCTGAACAAAATAAACTGGACCCGTACTATTGCATCCTCCAATGCAATCATACAGAACGGGCAGCCCATCTATCTTAATCCGATAAACAAGAAAAGACAGATAAACTTTGATGAAGAGCTGCTTGTTATTTTCTTCTCCATACTGAATTATATAGGTGATATCTATGGTTTCCCAAAAGAAATTTACTGCCAGTATCAGCTGATAACCGGTAAGAAATTTGAAGTCTATCTGAATGGGCTCGGGAAAACACGTCTTCATCAGATTAAGTATAAGTATTTTTCTGATAAAGCACTGCTTCTGTGGAATCTTTGCTATGCTTTTTTTGATGAAAGCAAGAAGGTGTATATAAGTACAGACAAACGCGAATATCTGCTGGTAAAGAACTTCTACATTGTATTTGAGGCAATTATTGATGAACTAGTAGGTGATAGTCCGCTACCAGATGGTATGGATAAAAAACAGGAGGATGGTAAGATTGTTGACCACCTGTTTACTGCTGCAAGCCTTACTGATAGTGAAGACTTCCACGATAAAGAAAAAGCAAGGCAGACGTATTACATAGGTGATTCGAAATATTACAAAATGGGACATGAGCTTGGACGGGAATCCATTTATAAGCAATACACATACGCCCGCAATGTCATCCAATGGAATCTTGATATATTCAACGACTTCAATGAAACCGTAAAAAGCTCTCATGTTCGTTTGCGTGATGAGAAAACGGAAGGCTATGAAATTATTCCTAATTTTTTCATTTCAGCCAAAATGGACGAGGATTTTGACTACACAAACGATGGTATAGAAAAAACGAACAGACAGAAAAATAAACATAAGAACGTGCAATTCAAAAACCGCCTGTTTGACCGTGATACTATGTTGCTGTTTCATTATGACGTGAATTTCCTGTTTGTATTGTCTCTATATGCAAGGGATAATTCAAATCAGAAGGCAAACTGGAAGGACAAAATAAGAAATAAATTTCGAAGAGAAATACAAGAATGGCTGCAACATGATTATGATTTTTATGTCATGAAAGCCAAACCTGGAGTTAATGATGAGGAGTATATCAAAACGCACTTCCAACAGCTTCTTGGTAAGATATATACCCCATTCGACAAAGACAGAAGTATTTATTCGTTGGCACTTGAAGATAATTCTGTATATAAGAACGAGAACACGACATTGTTGCAGGAACTCAGAAATTACTTCTTCGTAGAACCTTGTGAGTTGGGGCGGAATCCGATGGAAGTATTGCCACAAGTGGCTGCAACAGCTACTGGAATCGGCACTCTTGGCCCTGATTCGGGAGAAAAAAATGTGCTTACCTGTCTAGTCCGTAAGACTGACGACATTTTTAAATCATATTGTGAACATGCAGGCAAGACGTATACAATGGAACGTATACCAACCGTGAATCTGATTAACATCAAATACCTTTTGCCGATGGTCGGTGGAAAGATAGACGGATATTATGAGATTGAACGTATGGCTTTTGTCGACAATAAAGGAGTGCCTGGACTTCGGTTACGTTTGGGTAAATATCATTCCATAGGCAGCGAGTGGGTAAACATTTACCGTATTAAAATGCAGCCAGGAGAACTGATCTCACTGGATTATACGTTAAAAATGTATCAGGATATTTAAATAGAAAAACAATGGAAGAGGAAAAACACCGTGTAAGAGCAAAGAAAAAGCTTATAAGAGTTACCTTCCCGAATGGGAAAGTGATATGCTATAACAATACTACGTCTACGATGATTAATGTATTGACCGAGATTGGTTCAGATAAATTTCCTGCTATCAATCTTGAATTATGTCATCTGCCGCTGTTGTCAAAGGAGATATATCCTCAATATAAAGAATGGATGAAGCCTGTCTGCGATGGTTGGTATTTAAATGCCCAGTCTAATTCGGATAGTAAATATCTGCAATTACGCTCTATAAACGAGCAGTTTTCATTGGGATTGAATATAGAACTAGGTACCGATTTTGAAACTGAAAAAAAGCCCATTAAGGAAAAGAAGAGTCGTACTAAAGATAAGTTACTTGTAAAATTTCCTGATGGGGAGTATGTCGGTAATGACAGTGCTATGGAGACATTTTTGGAAGTGGTATGGAAATTGGGTATCGATGATATTATGCGGAAAAATCTCACTTGGGGCAGTAATAGTCTGATTACAACATCAAAAGTGATAAATTCGCAAGTCCAGGTCGGTGAAAACCGTTGGATAATAGTTCCCGGTACAACTAAAGATAAAGTAAAATTACTCCGTGTAATAATGGCTTTACTTCATACCAATCTTGAAATTACGATTATTTAATATGGACTTTCAGCAACTGATACAGTATAATAATAATCTTAGAGAGCATCAGGTTGAGGCAAAGCGTAAAATTTATGATGCGTGGAACAGGTATGGTTCTGTGATGTTGCAGATGCCTACAGGAACAGGCAAGACTTATCTGTTTACTTCTATCGTAAATGATATTCTTTCTACCTACCGAGAACTACATAAAGACCTCCATATACTTATAGTGGCTCATAGAACTGAGTTGTTGGACCAAATTTCTGCTACCTTATCCAAATTCGGCATAGCGCATGGATTTGTGCAGGGTGCACGGGAGCAACATCTTTGGAAACGTGTACAGATAGCCAGCATCATGTCGCTGTTGACGGAGAAGAACTACAATAATACGCTCAGACTTAAATTTGATTATATTATTGTGGATGAAGCACATCATTCATTGGCAGATACATATATCAGACTCTTTGAGTTGTTTCCTAATGCAAAGAAACTGGGGGTTACGGCTACTCCCTGGCGATTAAATCATGAGTCGTTTCTCAAATTATACCAGACGTTGATTACATCCCCACAGATTTCATGGTTTATCTCTAAACATCTTCTTGCTGATTTTGATTATGTGAGCATTAAACCGGATTCCTATACTCAGAAACTAGTAGACAGGTCGGAAGTTTCTCAAACAGGTGATTTCTCCAATGCAGACTTGGATAATACGTTTAATACCCAACGTATCAGATCGAAATTGTATGAATCCTACAAGCATTTTGCTGATGGACGTAAAGGTATTATATATGCCATAAACAAACTTCATGCAGCGAAAATAGCAGAACTGTATAGCAGTCATGGAATAAATGCAGTAGCCATAGACTGTGACACTCCCAAAGAGGAGCGTCAGAATCTTATTGAACTGTTTAAGGAAGGACGCATTAAGGTGCTTGTCAACGTGGAAATATTCACTGAAGGATTTGATTGTCCGGATATAAGCTTTATTCAGTTGGCTCGTCCTACAAAATCACTTGCTCTTTATCTGCAACAAGTAGGCCGTGGATTGCGGATTGTAGAAGGTAAAGAGAAAACCATCATTATTGACAACGTTGGTCTGTATAATTACTTCGGATTGCCGGATGCTAACAGAAAGTGGCAATATCATTTTAAGGGGCAAGATGATGTAGAACATGTAACCAATAAAAAAGATAGAATATCCATTGGAGATGCTGACTATGTATTTGATGAAAGCAAATTCAATGAAGACAATGAGGAAATGCTAGTTATACGTGGTGCTACTCTCCGAAATGTTCCCATTAAATCGGTTTTACAAAAATCCATTGTAAAACCGATTCAGGAAATTTCTCTTTGCGATTATTATCTTGTGAGAGGAAATTCTGACGCTTTCAGTGTATATCCATTTGTTAAGAAGAAAGGGAAGGTGACAGGTGGGGTTAGTGGTTGCATCTATGAATATAGCAGCAAACAACATCCCATAATTTTTACTGCAAATACAGACAAAAATATAGAGCTTGTAAAAAGAAATACTAAATTAGAAACAATTATAGGATTTAGTGCTATGTTGCTGCAGATCCCGGAACATGAGATATTGAATCTAGATAATCTTTGTAGAATATCCGGAACAGAAACAAGGGATAAGGCAAGCCTGTTTGAAGTTCTGAAAATGTTATCGGAAATTCAATTGTAAATAAAATTATCTATCATATGGCAGACCGGTTAACTAAAGAACAACGGCATAAAAATATGTCGGCTATTCGTGGTAAAAATACTAAGCCGGAAATAATTGTCCGTAAGTATTTATTCAGTAAAGGATTTCGCTATCGGTTGAATCATGCTCGGTTGCCGGGACATCCCGATATAGTACTGAGAAAATATAGGACTGTAATTTTTGTAAACGGCTGTTTTTGGCATGGGCATAGTGGATGTAAATATTTTGTTCTTCCCAAAACGAATACAGAATTTTGGGAAAATAAGATAAAAGCTAACAAAGAGCGGGATGTTAAGGAGCAACGTGAGTTGGCTGCTATGGGGTGGCATTGCATAACAGTATGGGAATGTCAGTTGAAATCTACAATACGAGAAAAAACATTAGAATCATTGGCATATACACTTAATCATATTTTTTGAATGATAGAAGTGTAAAGGAATATAAGATACTTGAAGAAAGATTGATGGTGGCTGAATCCAAACCTGATTTTGAATAGTTCTAGTAATGTAAATAAGTGTTTCTGCTTGATGAAGAGATAAATAATTAGTAGCTGTGCTGGAAATTGTATTCAAAAAAGTTTAGGAGAAATGACCAGCTGAGAGTCTTTCATTTATTTTATAAAAATAACTGGGGGCTTATACACCCCCAGCCGGCCGATTTAGCCTTTGATTATCTGTTCGATATAGTGATAAATTGTTCTGATATCGTCCAAGACAAATACCATTTCCATTATATCTGGCTAGCCGAAATATAACTACCCACCCACATAAAGTAGATGCAAAATAGCACATATAAACTTAGCAGAGTCCTCAAAGCTCTGCCTTTTCGCTTTCTGAGCTAGTCGGGCAAATTTTTGCCCAATCTAGCATAAACAATTCTTAATCAACATATTCTTTTCAATTAAAAAATTTATTATTTCTGCAACCTATGTCCCGCAGTAAGGACTTCATGAAAACCTCCTTCTACTATCCTCCCATCCACCCAGCTCTTGCTATCTATCCGGAGATTTCAGTCTATTTTGTATTTACTTAATTATTGATTAACATATACTTTGATCACAAAATTAAATTATTCATCGTAAGAATAATCAAGTAATGAAACTATTTTACATATAATTACGTTATTTTATCTCTCTTGTATAAGAAATAACTAACGGATCTTCTCTGGTTCATTTTTTATTTCCAAAATACCTTGTCAATAAAATCACCATCCCAATTCCCGCTACAGCAATTAAGCCGCAGTAGGCAATAGTCTTCCAAACCAGTCTAGAATGTAAAATCTCTGTATTTTCCATTATCATGATTATGAAAAAAGAGAAGAAGGTAAGTAAGAGGACAATCAGAATATAGAATGTCTTGTGAGAGATAAATATGAACTCCTCAGTCTTAGTGATTCTCTGCTCTGTTTCTGCACATCTAACATTTATTTCTTTTGCAAACCTTTCAAGAATTTCGTTAGAGAATTTTTCAGCTTGATTTATTGTGTTTTGGCTAACTGACAGCTTGTAATGTTCTAAAAACTTTAACATTTCTGTTATGCTATCATATAAAATCTCTACGTTCTTATTCAGATTGGCAATCCTTTGTGCGTTCTTTTCCAGCAACTGTTTTTCTTCCTCTAAAAAATCATTTTTAGGATCGTTTAAGGGAATCTGCGCTTCATTCATTTCAGCGGTAAAATCAAATTTCTTTTTCATAAGCTCATCGTTTTAATCCAGTTTTCGGTTTCTTTCCTAAGGTACGAATGGCAGCACGGGCACATCTTTTTGCCCATAAGAGATCATCCTCGTCCTTATCTCTCCATGGTAATTCGCTTTGTGAACCACCGACACCTCCGGTTGGTGCATTGGGGACTTCCAGCAATCCGACAAATATTGCTACTGCCATATCGGTTAACTCCTGTGAATTGGAGACGAAACGATAATCAAATTCATCGTTAAAATGGTTGAGTACCTTTTCTGGAATGTAGAACCGATGTTCCTGACATTCGTGACTCAATGTATAGGGAACCGTATTCGGATTGTAGATCTTATATTTGGTATAATCAGCGGATGCCGATGGCTTCTGAATCTGTTTCGAATCAGTGTCTTTAGGTTTGTTGTTCGCTGCAATACCTGATCTATAATGAAGTTTCTCCCAAGTGGCAGGAAGTTTTGAAACCATCAGGTTTCTACCAATACCTAGATCGGAAGCTTTGTATTTCGTCTTTCCTTTCATGATAGCATATCCGTGAAGAATGCCATCATCGTCCTTTCGCTCATGTATGATATATCCCTTCTTTGTCAATGCTGCTTTGTATTCATCCCATGACCATGATGACATGGATTTAAGGACATTCATACAATCCCGTGTAACAAATGGCATGTTGACATTTCTTACCTGTTTTGCTGTTGTCCATCCACGTTTCTTTGCCACTCTTTCCGCTGCCCATTGAGCACGAAGGTGTATATTGTGGTCGTTGTTGATCTGTCCGTCTTCATCCATCCGGCAGACGGCAGCATGAAGATGTGGAACTCCGCTATTAGATTCCATATGGAGCCAGACTGTGTATTTGCTGTTGGCCAGATTGGTCGGACAGTTTCGTACTTTCCCGTCCTTGTCTTTGAACACTTGTTTGTCAAACTCTGTAGCGAAATCCTGCCAAAGTTTTTGCCAGTCTTCAATGGTGAAGTCCTTGGTATGTTCGGGTGACGGACTGAGTTCAATTCTGATGACTGAGTTCTTCACCGGACGGAAGCGGGAAAGAGTAAGTTGCATTGAATTCCAGACACCCATTGCATCTGGTTCCGATGGCATCATATTGTCCAATACCCGATAGATTTTTTCCGGATGTTTTTTATTATGTGATTCGCCAGTAATATAACGGATGTCATTTATGCCGTGCGATATTGCTTTAGCCTTTGCGATCATGATTCTTCAGTTTTATTATTGGTTGGAATACTGTTCGGTTCTTTTACGGAATTTAGGAACTGGCAGACATTTTCTGCCACATTGCCAAGCTCCTTCAGCCAGTTTACCATAAATGGAATCTGGTTGAACATCATATGCCGTTGGCTTGCACTCATACCATGAAGGGCTGATGTGTATTTCACTAGGTCAGCACGGCAGTTGTCCAGATTCTGCAGCAGTGCAGCTTCTTCTTTGGAGAGTCTTGCTTTTGGCTTATAATTATATGCCCGCGCAAGCAGATAATCGCTTACGGTCATTCCGCATTGTTCGGCCAGTGACTTGATATGTTCTTTCTGTCGGGGGCTGACTTTGGCCCCGATAAATACGGTTCTCCTATTGTCCGGAGTCTCGTTCTGTTCTGTTTGTTTTATTATTTCTTTTTCCATGAGAATCTAATATTATAACGGGTTAAGGTGCGAGCCTGCGAGTACCGCACCGGCGAAGTGGCTGAGCCGGTGAGAGCGCCAATGTACAACCATAACGGAGTGGAGGTTATACCTTGGCATATCTCGCAACAGTACCTGTTGGAACTGCACGGCAAGCCGTGTCGTATATACAAATGAAATTGGCATTTCGACTGCTACCATAAACGATATAAGTATTCTAGTTATCCAATAAAAGGGGAGAAGATGAATATTCCCTATAACGTCTTTATGACTTTGCTTTATTCTAATATGTACACCCTGCCAATAAAGTAAAGCCGGATTCAATAATGGCTGTCTGGGTTGATTTTATATTCCTTTCCCTCTTTTATGACCATCCTTTTGTTACTGAGGAAAGTGGCAACTTTAACCGCTTTGTTATGTCCCAGCTTAATATCCTGCAGGGCATATCCTTCCTTCAGCCGTTCCAGATAATCGTCATAACTGGTAATACAGACGTTTGTAAAAGCTGCTTCCAGAGCTGCCCGATGCACGCTCTCGGAAATTTCCTTGTACGGATCAAACGGTTCTTTCGCAGGTCTTCCAATTTTCTTTTCCTGGGGCTGATAGGAATCCAGCAGTTCAGGTAAGACTTCATCATTTATACGGAAAGCAAATGGTTCAAATTCCCTATCACGGATATGAATGGCTTCGACCACACTTACTGTCCTGTCCATTTTGTCCACTTCTACCTGCATGACTGTTTCAGCTTTGTTGTTCAGTTCCGTGCCGATGTGACCACGGGCATTCTCGTCATTCTTGTTCTGATGGAGAATGGTATGAATGTGAATCTGGCGGTCATCAGTCCATTGCATGAATCTGGAAATAATATCGGTCGCTTCACTGGGGGAATTGATGTCATAAAGAAAGTCTCGGATGCCATCTATAATCACCAGTCCGAGATCGGGGATTGTGCCGATAGCCTGTTCGACTATAGCCAGACGTATCGGAGGGGCGTACTTGCGCAAAGCCAGCATAATCAGATTGTCTGGATTCTTGTCCTCCGGGAGTCCGGCAAGGCGCAGGATTCTTTTCAATACCTTTTGGCAATGATGGCGTCCCTGTTCTGTATCAATGTACAACACAGTTCGCTTATCCTTTGGAAATGATGAACGGTATTTCAGCACAGTACCGTTTTTCAATGCCGATGCTGCAATGGCAGTAACGTTAAAAGTTTTCTTGCTTTTGGCCTTGCCTATAGAGGCACTGAAGTTCCCCAGTGTACCGATTGCGGCATCATCTACCATCAATACAACCGGTGACTGTTCATAAGCTCCGTTTGCACTTACAGCAGATTCCTCCATATAAGCGGTCAATTCCTCGTCAGTAGGAATTCTAATGTCTGTCTTGTCCATAGGCTTTACACGTTTTTAGGGTTAGCCTTACGACGGGTGACAGCAAGCATCTGTGTCTGTTCTTCTTCAAAAGTCAGTGGAACCTGTACCTTTCTTCCGGTCTCAAGCCATTTGTCCAGTTCATCACGATAGACAAAAAGATGTTTACCTTGTTTGATTACAGGAATGCCCCCATGCTTGACCTTATAATAAAATGAGGATTTGGATATGCCAAGGTAGGTACATACTTCATCCACCGTCATAGGAACGTGATGGTTCTCTTTGACCTTGTTTTGGACTGCCAGACTGTTTTTCAATACAGTTTCCAGATTTTCAATTCTCTTACATAATTCACCTACGACTGTAGGTAAATCGTTAAAGGTTAAATTTTTAAAATGCATAATGTCTTTATTTGTTGTGTTTAAATACGCCACAAACTAAATCAATGACATTATGCAGAAAAATAGGAGACGAGAATCATTTTCCGGTCTGTATTAATTCATTTTTTTCTCACATTGCGCTTTGTTTATAAGAGTATAATCAAATTTAAAATCATCATATTTTGGACTGTCAATAGGAATCTGACTGTGTATGGTATCTTTGAGATTCTTGACAAGGTATCCCAAAGTTGCATTTTTTAATTCATTAGGAAATATGGTTTTTATGAAATTGGCTCTTTCTGATAATGATATGCCTAACCGTTCGCCTATATTCCAGACAAAATGTCGTAATGAAGGTGATGTAAGAGGAGTTTCCATTTTTGAACGAATGGGTTTATACAAATCTGATTGCCCACTTGCCAAATGGTCTATGTTTTCATGTAGTATAAGCAGATTCTCTTTGGTAAGAAATTTTGCGGTAGAATAGGTGGTATATTCATGAATAGCATTTATAATCATTATTTTTCTCTCTAATTCTTCCTTCTGAATTTCTTCCATACGGCTTTCGAATCCCTGGAGATATGAAAAAGCTTCGGGTTTAACTTCTGAAGTAGGTTGTTGCTCCAAAACTTTGATTTCTTTCGAATCATCATGCTGTTCTGATATTGTAATGGATGTAACGATTTCAGAGCTGACAGCTTTATTTTCAGTCGTATCAGTATTCTTTGTCTTTTCCGGTAACTCAATCATTGAAATAACTTCTGTTGCATTGCTAACTTCAATCATTTCTATATCTGAAACTTCTACAGTTGGTTCACTGCATTCTTCAATTATCATATCTGGTTTGGGAATAACCTTGTCAGGTATAGAATTTCTTTGATTATCAGAAAAGATCTGCGGACATTCATCCGTAAGGAATATATAGAATACACGTTGTAATCCTCCGCACGTTATGATTATTACAACGGTTCCTAATATTATAGGTGTTGTATACCTGGTCAGATCTATCTGGTGATTAATGTACAGATATGTTGCAATTACTGAAAAAAGGATACAACTTACTGCAAGTATGAAACTTGTCTTTCGTGCCGATAATTTAATATTGTTTGTCATGTTCTGTAATTATATGTACTAGTTTTTATGGCAAATATATTTTCTATTTCCAAATAGTTGTAATTAGTGACAGATAATCGTTGAGATTTTAAGAAAAATAAGCCTAAAGTACGAAAATCATACTCTAAATCATACTATAATCATACTTTAGGCATATTATTTATATAGGATACAGACTGCTATTCTTTCCTTTTTAGGGTAATCTTATTGCTCGCTTCACGCTTGTTGCTGTCCACTACTTTCATGTATCTTTGAGTCGTGGTTATGCTCTTATGAGCCATCATACTTTGTATGGTACGGATGTCGGTCCCAGCCGCTCCTTGCAGGGTTGCGAATGTTCTACGATACGAATGGAATGTTATATTCTTGGTGATTCCGGCAGAGCGAATCCATTCCTTCATGGGAACCTGGGTCCAGCATCTTTTCAGACCTTTGAATGCCAACCCCTTCTTCTCAGGTGAGTATTCTATTAACTTCAGAGCTTCATCACTAATGGGAATGATGTCTTCCGTCTTTGTCTTCTGTGTGATGGTGTGTACACATTTTCCTCCTGCTGCAAAATCAACAATTTCCTCCCAGCAGAGAGTAAGTATGTCACTGAGTCTCAAACTGGTCAGGCACGAAAAGAGGGAAGCGGTTTTTAGAACTGGTATCTTGCATGGTGTTTCAGCCAGACAGTACAATTCCTCAACACTCAGATAGTCCTTTACCACATCTTCCGGTTCAATCTTTTCCAGAAAATCATTTATGTTTGCCTTGATCAGCCGATTGCGATAGAGAATCTTCAGGAATCCTCTGAATGTGGACCAGTAGCCGGACGCTGAGTTTCGTGTAATATATCCATCCCGTTTTAGCTGTCTGGCATTGAGCAGATATTCACGAAACTTGTTACACAGCTCCACATCAATTTCTTCGAAAGTACATTTGCCATGTACGAAGTTATAGAAGTGCTGATAAACGAATTCCCATTTCTGGTCGTGCTTGGGAAGTTGCTTACGGTAGTATTCCAGAAAGTCTGCCTTATATTTCCTCTTGTCGAAGAAATCATATCGTTCGTTTACGATAGCTTCAAAGCGACGGCATCGGATGGCTTCTGCTTTCTCTGACATGGTTGCATTGAAGTCACGTTCCCGCTGATTCTTCGGATTTGCATAGATATAAATGTTCAAACCTTCGTGACGGATAGTCTTCATTGTTTCCTGGTCACGGTAGCCCGGATAATAGTCTAGATAGAAGGAAAGCATACCATTTTTTAACGGGCGGGTTCTTAAAGTTACAGTTTTACATTCTGACATAGTTACAAATGTTATTAGTTGACTTAAATTTTGCGGTGAAGATGCACAATGACTTTATGCAGACCGCATTCAGCATAAAATCATTTTCCAGTCTGTATATCTGTCTGTACAGATTCATTATCTGGCGCCCATAATGTGGTCAAATTCCACTTTCAGGAATCTCACAAAGCGCCCTTTCTTCTCCCGTTTTATTTCGTGGAATTGCAGAATGCCGTAAACAGAATCCCGTGTGAGACTATACTTCTTCATGGCTTCCTGTACGGTATAGTATTCTGAAGAATCATCTTCGGTTGTCTTCTTGGACAGATCGAAGTGAAGTTTTGAGTAGAATATCTGGCCGTGCTCTTTCTTTGAAGGGATGTTGTTGCGATAGACATGTGAACGGATGGCTACACGTGTCATCCCATAGTTTTTCTCGATTTCTTCCGGAGTGTACCATTCGGTCAAGGCATCATCCGTTTTATATTTGGCAAATGCCGCATCTATGTGCTTTTTACTGTAATAATTGAACTGGCGGATTCTGACTTTGGGAACATTGTTTTGCCGGGTATAGGTCCACACCCATTTGGTGTTGACTTTGTACTTTTCCGCAATCTGTTCAGCGGTATAATACTCGGTAACGTCAAATTCATCTTTTGGTCTGAGAACTTCATAAGGTTTTGTTTTCAGCATAAGTTCGATGTCGGCTCTTCTGATGAGCGACATTCTTGAACTTAACCTTGATGCACGAAGTTTGTCCTCTTTTACCAGTTTATAGACATACTGGCGAGAAACGCCCATTAGTCTGGCTGCTTGAGAAAAGGTAAAGTATTCCTGGCTCTCCAGTTTGTTCTTTACCTCCAGCATTTCTTGAAATTCGCGCATTTCCATTCTACGTTCCTTCATCCGGTGTTTATAACCTCTTTTGGAACATTGCGGACTACAATAATTGGTAGTGGTCTTTTTTGCCATGAAAGGCTTGCCGCACCACTGGCAGATTCTTTTTACTTCCATTTTTGTTATTCTCCATATTTTAGTGAAACATGAGCTTTTTACAGCTCGGATAATTTCCCTTTTTGTCTACTCACGTAAACCATTGTCAACACACGTCAACAAATGCGTCAGTGTGACATCGGGCAAAAGCCCTTAATTGTTCCGCGGTAGAAATACGGTAGAAAAATATGGTGAACAACAGTATCCAACTGTTTATAGCTGGATTTTTGGCAAATAAAAAAGCCGCTGAAAATCAGCGACTTCATTATAGTTGATTCTAATTTGTTGCAGTTGATTACAATATCTTACTTGCCGATGCAAAACCTCTCAAATATATTCCCTAATACCTGGTCTGTAGTGACTTCTCCGACGATATCTGAGAGGTGGAAGATACATTCTCTTAAGTCTTGGGAGATGAAATCTCCGGAAAGATTGGCGGATAAACCTTCCTGGACACGGTGGATGGATTCGAGGGCGTGGGTTAGGGCTTCGTAATGACGGATATTAGTGACGATGACGTCGTTTGAGGACAAAGAGGGAATATGAGCAGCTTGGATCAGAAGATCCTGCAACTTGTCGATATGCTCTCTTTTCTTAGCCGAGATGAAGATCGATTGCACGTTTTCGGGAAGGTCGGTCGGTTTAAACTGGCGATCGGTGAGCAGGTCGGCTTTGTTGAAAACGAGGATCAGCTGTTTACCTTCCGAGCGAGGTAGTATCTTTTCGGATAATTGGGCGATCTGCAAAGAAGCATCGGCTGCATCTATCATCCAAAGGACAATGTCTGCTTGGTCAAGCTTCTGGAAAGTCCGTTCGATACCGATACTTTCGATCGCATCGTGCGTTTCGCGGATGCCGGCGGTGTCGATGAAACGGAAAGTGATCCCTCCGATGTTGATCGTGTCTTCGATGACGTCACGGGTTGTACCGTGGATGTCGCTGACAATCGCTTTGTCTTCATTCAGCAGGACGTTCAGTAGAGTCGATTTTCCGGCATTTGTCTCACCTATGATCGCTACAGGAATGCCATTCTTGATCGCGTTTCCTACACTGAAAGAGTTGGCCAGACGCGATATGACTGTTTCGATATGGGCCGCCAATGTGCTGAGTTCGCTACGGTCGGCGAACTCCAACTCCTCGTGGTCGCTGAAATCCAGTTCCAGTTCCATCAAAGAAGTGATATGCAAAAGTTGTTCGCGCAAGTTCTTTAATTCATGGCTGAAACCACCGCGCATCTGGTTTAATGCCAAGCGGTGTTGACCGGCTGAGGTCGAGGCGATCAAGTCAGCGACCGCCTCGGCTTGGCTCAGGTCCATCTTGCCGTTCATGAAAGCACGTTGCGTATATTCGCCGGGGAGGGCGGAGCGGCAACCTCTTTCAATCAAAAGTTGCATGATTTGTTGCTGGATGTAGACGGAACCGTGGCAGGTAATTTCTACTGTGTCTTCGCCGGTAAAAGAATGAGGTGCGCGGAAAAGGGCGATCAGCACCTCGTCTATGAGCTCTTCACCACGCCTGATACTACCGTAACGCAGTGTATAGGCTTTCTGTGACAGCAGGCCTTTTCCTGCTGTACGCGGTACGAATATCGTGTTGCAGATTGCGATTGCTTCCGGTCCGGAGATGCGGATGACGGCAATCCCCCCGGCTCCGGGGGCAGTTGATACGGCGCAGATAGTATCTTCCATTAGTCTATACAGTTATTAATTCATATTTCTGTGTTCCAAGACCAATCTTTTCAGCATGTTCCAGTCCTGCTTGCCAGTTCGTGTCGGGGTGCATGAGGTGGAATTTGTCGCAACCTTCCAGATGTTCGTGATGCGGAGCGTCTGAAAGGCGGTTACCAGTCTCCTGGATCGGGGCCTTGATCACCATATCGGCACAAGCCTTGTCTAATGCGACCGGATCAAAAGAAGCGGCGATGCCCAGATCTGGCACAATCGCTGCATCATTGTGGTTCCAACAATCACATTCAGGTGAGACATTCATGATAAAGCTGATGTGGAAATTCGGCTTGCCGGACAAGACAGCTTTGGTATATTCGGCGATCTTGTAGTTTAAACGTTCAGACGTGTCGCCTTCACCCATGACGGCTCCGTCGTATTGGCAAAGAGCTACGCACTGGCCACAACCGACACATTTTCCGTAGTCGATTTCTGCTTTATGGGAAGCGTTCAAATGAATGGCATCGTGGCGGCAATGCTTGACGCATATATTGCAACCCTTGCAACTTTCGATGTCGATTCTGGGTTGTGATGCCGAGTGAAGTTCAAGTTTTCCACCTACGCTGGCGCATCCCATGCCGAGGTTCTTCAAAGCGCCGCCGAATCCGGTCTGCTCGTGTCCTTTGAAGTGGTTCATAGAAATAATGATATCTGCATCGGCAATAGCGGAACCGATTTTGGGAGCTTTACAATATTCACCGTCGATTTCGATTTCACGGTATTCGGTCCCTTTCAGGCCGTCGGCGATAATCACGTCGCATTTGGCGGAAATGGGGTTGAAACCGTTTTCCATTGCACTTTCCAAATGGTCTACTGCATTGGCGCGACGGCCTGAGTACAAGGTGTTGCAATCTGTCAGGAAAGGCTTCGCCCCTAAGTTGCGAAGCAACGTGGCCATCCGGGCTGCATAGTTTGGCCGGATAAAGGCCAGGTTACCAGGTTCGCCGAAGTGGATCTTGATCGCTACAAACTGATTCTGGAAATCAATGTTTGCTATGCCCGCACGTTTTACGAGACGTTCCATCTTGTCCAACAAGTTACTGGACGGGGTCGTACGGAGATTGGTAAAGTAAACTTTAGACGTTTCCATTTGTTTATTGGTTTTTATAGGGACAAAGGTACGAAAAAAACTATTCTTCCTGTAAGTTGTTGGTTTTGTAGATTGGCTTTTATATATTATTTTTGTGTCAAATCAGTTATACTATGGACATGTTTTGGTTAAACCATGAGCAGTTACTTAAAGGCGTAAATCTGGGTTTCCAGCGTTACTTATCCCGACAGGTCAAGTGGGACAGGAGGCTGATCGGTATCTTTGGAGCGAAAGGGGTGGGAAAAACAACGCTTTTGTTGCAGCGTATCAAATTGGCTTATGGCGATTCTCATGAAGCCCTGTATTTGCCTCTCGATAATATATGGTTTCAGGAACGGTGCATGTTGTCCGAAACGGTCAGGCAATTTTATGAAGAGGGGGGCAGGCATCTTTTTCTAGATAATGTCCATCGATATGGTAGCTGGGTACAGGCGATAGAGTGTTTACACGACGATTATCCTGATATGCAGATAGTGTTTGCTGCACCTTTGCTGGTTGAAGGAGAGAAGACGGAGATGCCTTTTGACGGGAAAGGCGATTGGTATACGTTACATACCATGTCGTTCCGTGAATATTTGTCCTATGAAGGTGCGTTGGATCTCAAACCGGTCCCGTTGGACGAACTTTTGCTTAACCATGCGGAAGTGACGCAACAGGTGATGGATGAAGTAAACATAGTCCCCATTTTCCGGAATTATCTGGAACATGGTTGCTATCCTTTTTATTGGGAAGATCCGGATGCCTTCAATTTCCGTTTGCAGGATTTGGTGCGAGATTCGATCGATGTGGACCTTCCCGCCATTCGACAGATGAATAATGCCATGTTCCGGAAGATGAAACAATTGCTGATTCAACTTGCCCAAGAAGCTCCGGAATTTCCCCGCATGCAGGCTTTGACATCCAAATATGAGGCGGATAATACACATATACACCGGTTATTGGGTTATATAAAAGAGATAGGGGTGCTCCGCATTCTACAAGTCAGAAAAGAAGACGGCACACTGGCCCGTTCGTATCGCTCTTTCCTGGCGAACACGAATCTGATGGCAAGTCTTTTCCGGGAGATGGAGCGGGTTTACGTGGGTGAGACGTTTTTCGTCGATCAGATGTCTAATTGTGGGACTGTGGAGCTTTTGCATAATGGAGATTATCGTGTGAATGAAAAGTACACGTTCATGATCGGTGATCCGTTGATGGATTATGAGCGTATCAAGAATGTGGAAAATGCGTTTGCCGCTATACACGGACAGCCTAAGAGTGTAGGAAACAAAATACCTGTCTGGGCACTCGGTCTTTGTTATTGATTGATTTTGTCATCAACTAAATATGTAAGCTATGTTGGAAAATATGAAAAACAGACGGACGATCCGTAAATATACGACTCAGGACATTCCGGATGCTTTGTTGAATGAATTGTTGGAGGTTGCTGCCCGTGCATCCAATACGGGGAATATGCAACTGTATAGTGTGGTCATTACCCGCGATAAGACAAATAAGGAAAAGTTGGCTCCTGCCCATTTCAATCAGCCGATGATTACGGCGGCTCCGGTCGTGCTCACCTTCTGTGCCGATGCCAACCGTTTTGTAAAATGGGCGGAGCTGCGCGATGCAGTGGCCGGTTTCGATAATTTCCAGACTTTTATCGCTTCGACTATCGATGCGATGCTGTTTGCCCAAAGTTTCTGTACGGCAGCAGAGGAAAAAGGATTGGGAATCTGCTATTTGGGAACGACGGCTTATAACGCAGATAAGATTATCGATGCCTTGTCGCTTCCACGCTTGGTTGTCCCTATCGTGACAGTCACGGTCGGCTATCCCGACGGAATGCCTGAACAGGTGGAACGCTTGCCACTCGGAGCGGTGGTTCACCAGGAGGTTTATACGGATTATACGTCAGCTTCTATCGATGCCTTATACCACGATAAGGAAGAGTTGGAAGTAAATAAACAATTTGTACGGGAGAATGATAAGAAAACATTGGCCCAGGTATTTACGGATGTACGTTATACGAAGGCCAACAATGAATATTTCTCCGACGTATTACTGAAAGTCTTGAAAGGGCAAGGCTTTTTGTAACCCTATGCGTTGTGGTTGCTAACCCTATGCTTTAACCTGCGTAACCCATAGGGTTAGCAACTGTAATGCATAGCTTTCTTTTAGATCCGGTCCAATACCGTTTCGATCAGGCCGGTCATGGAACCTTTGTATTCGGTATTCATGTCTTGGGCCACCCGACCGGCAATAATGCAGCACACGGTCATGGCACGATGTCCCATCAAGGCGGACAGTCCGGCGAGAGACGAACTTTCCATTTCGAAGTTGGTAATCCGGCTATCGTTGAACTCGAAAGCTTCTATTTTACGGTTCAGTTCCGGATCGGCGAGCGGCAAGCGGAGCTTGCGGCCTTGCGGACCGTAGAAGCCGTTGGCTGCAATCGTTACTCCCCGGATAATATCGTCTTGTGTGATCTGCTTGACCAGGGATGGATCGGCGGAAACGACATAGGGCTGGATGCCGCTTAGCTTCCATTTCAATTGTCTCATCAGTTCTGATTCGAAAGCCTTGTCGCGCACTTTCTCGGAGTCGGCATAAAAATACAGAACTCCGTCGAACCCGATTGATTTTCCTGCTGCCACATAGGTCCCGACAGGAACAAACGGTTGCAATCCTCCTGAAGTGCCGACACGTACCATTGTCAGTTGCCGAAATATCGGTTTGATGGTACGAGAAGCAAAGTCGATGTTTGCCAAAGCGTCCAGTTCATTCAGGACGATGTCGATATTGTCGGTTCCGATGCCGTGTGAAAGTGTTGTGATGCGCTTCCCTTTGTAAGTGCCGGTGATGGTATGGAATTCACGGCTCGACACTTCACATTCTTTCGTATCGAAGTAGGAGGCGACGGTGTTTACGCGATCGGGGTCGCCGACCATGATGATCTTGTCGGCGAGCTGTTCCGGTTTCAGATGCAGGTGAAAGCAACTGCCATCGGGATTAATGATAAGTTCGGAAGGTGCGATCATTTGATTTTAGGTTTATGATTTCAGGTTTATGATTTCAGATTTATGATTTATGTGTTGATGATAAATCATAAATCTGAAATCATAAATCCTTGTTAGTCTTTTAATGGTTTCGAAGGTGCATTTGACGGTTTGGCGATTGCCTCACGCATGCTGGTATCTGCTTCGATATTCTTCATCTTATAATAGTCCATGATACCCAAATTGCCATTACGGAAAGCTTCAGCCATGGCCTTGGGAACTTCGGCTTCGGCTTCGATAACCTTCGCACGGGCTTCCTGTGCTTTGGCTTTCATCTCCTGTTCGGCGGCAACGGCCATGGCACGGCGTTCTTCAGCTTTTGCCTGGGCGATATTCTTGTCGGCTTGAGCCTGGTCCATTTGCAGATAAGCTCCGATGTTCTTGCCTATGTCGATATCAGCGATGTCGATGGACAAGATTTCAAATGCAGTCCCTGCATCCAGACCTTTACGGAGAACCAGCTTGGAGATGGAATCCGGATTTTCCAGCACGCTTTTATGATTTTCAGACGAACCGATAGAAGATACGATACCTTCGCCGACACGGGCCAGAATCGTTTCTTCGCCGGCACCTCCGACTAATTGCTTGATGTTGGCACGAACCGTCACACGTGCTTTGGCGATCAGCTGGATACCGTCTTTGGCAACGGCTGTAACGGGAGGTGTGTCGATGACTTTCGGGTTGACCGACATTTGCACGGCTTCAAATACATCACGTCCTGCCAGGTCGATAGCGGTTGCCATCTGGAAAGGGAGGTCAATATTCGCTTTCGATGCGGAAACGAGGGCATGGACAACCTTTTCGACATGTCCGCCTGCCAGGTAGTGTGCTTCCAATTCGTCACGGGTCAGCGTTTTCAGACCTGCTTTGTGGGCTTCGATCATGGCGCGGGTGATGACATAAGGCGGCACGTTACGGATACGCATCAGGAAGAGCTGTATCAGCGAGATGTTGACACCTGAAACTTTTGCCGAGATCCACAGAAGGAACGGCACATAATAAAAGAAAATTACCAGCAGCAATATCGCTGCTCCCAAAAGGGCGAGAGGTACAAAGGTCATTTCCATGTGAGTAGAATTATGATTTATGAATTATGATTTATTTTTCAATTTTTAATTTTCACGATTACATTGTAGCCATCGACGCGTATTACCTCGACCGGCGTGTTTTCATCAATCAGCTCGTCCATCGATTTGGCTTCTACGGTGATCCCGTTAATGCGGGCCTTCCCGATTGGGGCGAGGCGTGAAAGTGTCAACCCTTCGTCGCCCGGCACGATTCCCAAGTCGCGGCTGGATACCAGCTTGGAATCGATGTCGGTTTTCAAAGCCACCCGGTTGAAGGATTTGGAACGCAACAACCAGATGAAAGAGGCCGCGAACACAAGCGATGATACCGCCAATGTTACATTGCCGATCGGCGTACTGACCGAATAGGCATAGAACAGGCCGCCGGCAGCAAAAAGGAATCCTCCGACACCGGCAACTGTGATACCCGGTAACATAAATATTTCCAGCAGGATAAGCACAATGGCTACAACCATTAGGAAGGCGATAATAAGCATTTCGAATATCATAGAGCCTTGTTTTATCGTTTGTTTTTCAGATAATTGATTTCGGCATTACGAGCTTTCTTCTCCAACTCGCCGGGCTGTTCCAACAAGGCGTTCAGTTGCTCTTCTGCTTGCAGGATGGTTGGCTTCAGTTGCTCTTTGCGGGCCTTGTTGCCTTCGGCGTAAGAGACGCGCAGGCCGTCGAGTTTTTCATTCAGCTCTTTGATCTGTTTGTTCAAGGCAACCACCTTTTCGTAGTAGCCCTTAGCTTCGGGGCTATTGATGTCATCCAGTTTGTAATAGACAATATTATTACCGATGATAAATTCAAAATCCTTTTCGATCTTTTTCTCTCCATAAGGTATTTCTGTGTGCGACAGACGAATCAGGTCGGCATAGTCGGAACTTTCTTTCCAGGAATCTCGGATAGCAGTGATCGCTGCACGGGCGCGTTTCACTTCTATGTCTTCGCTCTCCACCCGTTTATGCTCTGGATTCGGGATGAAGAGATAGACACAGGCTTTTCCTTCCGGCTGGAAACGATCGGATACAAACCATCCCAATCCTTTCACTTCATCGAAGACCATCATATAATCATTGTAGGGCGAATTGAACGGCATGCCCAACTGCTCTGGAGCCAGATAAGTGTCGGAATTGATGTTGTAGCGGGTGACGAAGAGGTCATAACCGCCAATCGAACCGTTCCCTTTGGAAGAATAATAGATCGTGGCGCCATCGGAAAGGACGAACGGGTAGTTGTCATCGTCATTGCTGTTGATGTTCATCGGTAATTGTTTCTCGTCCCCCCATTCGTCCATAAGCATGGACTGGGTAAAAAGGCAATAACGGTCGCCGTCTGTCGAATGAGCATAGTAAATCTTGTCGCCTTTCTGGTTCTTGTAGACGGTCGAGCTCACTGGCTCGTTTGTCTGGAAAAAATCTTTGTAGGAATCAAGTGTGCCGCTTTCTTCGCTTAGGATATAGGCGGAAAGGAAATCGTCTTTGTCCACGACCAAGCTATCTATGATCTGAACATCTTCCACCTTTTCCATCATGCGTTGTGCATTGTTTGCCAAGTCGAGCTTGGTTTCGAACGATTGCGGATCCTGCTTTTTCTTTGCCAGCAGGTTGATATATTCTTCCAGCATTTCTCCGGCTTCGTCGAAACGATAGGTCTTGTAGTAGACTTCGGACATATAACGGTATGCTTCTTGTACTTTGCGTTTGACAGCTACTTTCAAATGCTTTTCCGCACCGGTCAGATCACCGGTCTCGTAGCAGCAGACACCATACCAATGATTATAGGAGGAATTGCTTGGCGCTTGTTTGACCAGCTTTTCAAAGGCAGGTTTGGCTTCCGCGTACTTACCTTCATTGTATAATTTTTTTGCTTCAGCCAGACTTTGTGCGTGCAGCCCGCCGCAGAGTAACGTGATTCCTATTGTGTAAAACAGTTTATTAGATAACCAATTCATTGATTTATGATTTATGATTTTGATTTTAGATTTATAATCCATAAATCTAAAATCATTACTTTTGTGTCCGATTACAAAAATAGGAATTAAAATCAAGAATCAAAACCCTTATTTTTTTATTCTTAATTTTTAATTCTTAATTAATAAAGTATGGCAAAGTTGACAGAAGAGGAACTCCTGTTTCGTAAAGTAGAAGAGAAAGTCAAGAAGGCGATATTCGAATATGGTCTGATTGTGGATGGTGACCGTATATTGATCGGATTGTCGGGGGGAAAAGATTCGTTGGCGTTGGTGGACTTGCTCGGACGCCGTTCCAAGATATTCCGGCCTCGGTTCGAGGTGATCGTGACGCATATCGTGATGTCAAATATCCCTTATCGTTCGGATATTGACTACCTGAAAAGCCGGGCAGATGAGCACGGCCTTTCCTTTTTCGTGCATGAGACGAGCTTCGACGCTTCGACCGATACCCGCAAGTCTCCTTGTTTCCTTTGTTCTTGGACGCGGCGGAAAGCCTTGTTCGATATTGCAAAGAGGCATGGTTGCAACAAGATCGCCCTCGGGCATCATCAGGACGATATTCTCGAAACCCTTCTGATGAACATGATCCACCAGGGAGCGATCGGAACGATGCCACCGCGCCTAAAGATGGATAAGTTCGATATGGAGATTATCCGCCCCATGTGTCTGGTGGAGGAGAAAGATTTGACCCGGATTGCTGTGTGGAGAGGATATCGGAAACAGATCAAGAATTGCCCGTACGAATCCGGCTCCAGCCGTTCGGATATGAAGGAGGTATTGTCGCGTCTGGAGGCGATCAACCCTGAGGCGCGCTATAGCCTTTGGAGCAGTATGTCGAATATTCAGGAGGACTATCTTCCTAAAATTATAAATCATAAATCATAAATCATCTCATGCAAGGATTTTATACTATTCTGTTATTGGTCGCATCCAATATCTTTATGACGTGTGCCTGGTACGGACATTTGAAGATGAAGCAGCAGTTCAGTTGGTTCGAGCATCTGCCGTTGATCGGTGTTGTCTTGTTCAGCTGGTTTTTAGCGTTTTTTGAATATTGTTTTCAGGTCCCGGCAAACCGGATGGGTTTCCGTGATAATGGCGGGCCTTTTAACCTGATCCAATTGAAGGTGATCCAGGAGGTGATTACGCTGGTTGTCTTTGTCGGTTTTAGTTCGATTGCCTTCAAAGGCGAATCGTTTAAGTGGAACCATGCGCTGGCTTTCCTGTTTCTGGTGGCGGCAGTTTATCTGGTGTTTAAGAAATAAGATTTTAGTATCACTTCAAATCAGGACGAGACAGTGATAGAGAAGTTTGGGATTAGTGATAGGGAAAAAACGCCCTGTGTCACAAGCGGGTGTTGAGGGTGGCGTCTAAATAGCACAGTATCGCCTCCTTTTCATCCGGATGGAACCATCGGATGTCAGTATCCCGTTTGAACCAGGTCATTTGTTTGCGAGCGTAAACACGAGAGTTGCGTTTTATCTTTTCAATGGCGAAATCTAATGTCCATTCGCCATCCAGGTATTTGAACAGCTCTTTGTAGCCGACAGTGTTGAGGGAGTTCAATTTGCGGAAAGGATAAACGCGGCGTGCTTCTTCCAGCATGCCGTCGGCCATCATTTGGTCTACGCGGCGGTTGATGCGATCGTAAAGTTCTTCACGGTCGCGGGTAAGTCCTATCTGGATGATACGGAACGGCCGTTCTTTTCGGGTGTTGGTACGGAAGGAGGAATAGGGTTTGCCGGTCATGCGGCAGATTTCAACGGCATGGATTACGCGTTTGTAGTTGTTTCGATCTACTTCATTATAATGTATAGGGTCTGTTTCCTTCAACTCGGCAAGGATAGGGGAGAGGCCCTCTTCTTCAAATTGCTTGTAGATGGCGGTTCGGATTTCGGGGGTGACGGTGGGGATATCGTCGATCCCTTTTGTGACGGCATCGATATACATCATGCTACCACCTGTCATAACGACAGTCGGATGTGTCTGGTGGAGTTCCCTGAGTAGAGACATCACATCTTCCTCGAAACTGCTTGCGCTGTAATAATCGGTGAGTGACAATGTGCCGACCATATAATGGCGTACACGTGCCATCTGTTCAACCGTAGGGGCGGCTGTGCCTATCGGAAGGTCTTTGTAAAGCTGACGGGAGTCGGAAGAAATGATCGGAGAACCGAAATGCTCTGCTACACGCAGACTCAGTTCTGTCTTGCCGACTCCTGTCGGCCCCAATAATATGACAAGAGAGTTCATTAATCAAAAGCGCTCGTCGTCGTATGGGTTATCCATCGGTCCGTCGCCGAGCCCGTCGAAACCTTCTTTATCGAGTTCGTCGATATCGTATTCGGAATCGCCGTAGAAATCTTCACCTATTTCGGTGTTACCTGTTTTGGCGTCCATTTCGTCGAACGACATGATCTGAACAGGTGCTTCGCCGATAGATTTGCTGCATACGGCTTTGTCCAGATCTTTGCCTGGGATGATTTCACGGAGTTCCATGAAGAAAGCGCGTTCAGTCATATAATCGAAGACAAAAAGCAACTTCTGGTGTTCGTCTTCCAGAAGCTCTTCCAGACGTGTATCTTCCATTATATAATTGTCCACTTCGGAAGAAGTATCCATTTCAACCAATGTGATTTCCGTATTCTTGCTCCAGTCATCATCACAGATGAAGAAAGAACACATCTGGTCTTTTGTATACCCTACAGAATCCATAATGGCATTGTACAAATCCAGAAATGTTGCTTCTGAGTCGATCTTGATCTCACGTTTGAAGTCGTCAACTTCATCTGATAGAATTAAAAATCTAAATACCATAGTCGTTATTAGTTTTTTGTTGGTTCAAAAGTAGTAAAAAAAACAATGTGGCAATAAAATAATGTGCCAATATACCCCATAAAATTCATTCTTTCATTGGCACATTGGCACATTTTCAAATTGGCACATTATTATTCATCGATCGAACCTCTGACGATACCGCGCTGGGATGATTTGATGAAGTTCAGAATCAGATCCCGTTCTTCACTGGGCTCGTATTCGGTTTCGATGGCTTTCAAAGCTTCCGTATTGTTGAGGCCGCGTGTATAAAGCGTACGGTAGATATCCTGGATCAAGAATACCTGGCTGTTGGTAAATCCGCGACGGCGTAATCCTACGATATTGATACCACAGTACACGATCGGATCACGTCCGATCAGGGTATAAGGAGGAATATCTTTGCCGATCCGGGAACCGCCTTGTATCATGACGTGCTTGGATATACGGGAGAACTGGTGAACCAGGCTACCACCGCTAACGATGGCGAAGTCGTCGATCTCTACTTCTCCGGCTATCTGTGAAGCATTGCCGATAATGATATTATCTTTCAGCAAGCAATCATGGGCAATATGGGAATAGGCCATAATCAGGCAATTGTTGCCGACAACGGTTTTGCCTTTAGAGGCTGTTCCGCGATTGACGGTCACGCATTCGCGGAGAATGGTGTTGTTTCCGATTTCGGCAGTTGTAATTTCTCCTTTAAATTTCAGGTCTTGAGGGATACCGGCAATAACGGCTCCGGGAAATACCTGGCAATTATTGCCGATCCGGGCACCGTCTAAAATAGTCGCGTGCGAATAGATACGACAGTTGTCACCGATCACGACATCTTTTTCGATTACGGCGAAAGGGTCGACTGTTGTATTCTGACCGATTTTAGCTTCGGGATGAACGACTGCTAAAGGGGATATGTTCATAATGATTTATGATTTATTATTTATGATTTCGGATGTATGGTTTATCGTATCATGTCGTTACCATAAGTCATACATCTGAAATCATAAATCATTGATTTATTTATTTTTTACGATTTGTGCCATAAATTCGGCTTCGCTGACCAGCTTATCGCCTACGAATACATATCCTTTCATGGTTGAAATACCACGGCGGATGGGAGCCAGCAATTCCAAACGGAGGATCAGCGTATCGCCCGGAACGACTTTCTGGCGGAACTTAACGCCGTCGATCTTCATGAAATAAGTGGAATAGCGCTCCGGTTCGTCTACCGAATTCAGAACGAGCAATCCACCGGTCTGGGCCATCGCTTCAACTTGCAGTACACCCGGCATAACCGGTTCCTGGGGAAAATGACCTGTAAAGAAAGGTTCGTTGCTCGTGATGTTTTTCACACCTACGATATAGTTACCGCCGATTTCGATGATCTTGTCAACCAACAGGAACGGGTAACGATGCGGGAGCAGTTCGCGGATACGGTTGATATCCATTACCGGAGTGCTGTTCGGATCATAGACGGGAGCCTGAACTTCGTTCTGTTTGATGTCCTTGCGGATCATGCGTGCCAACTGGTTGTTGATCTTATGTCCCGGACGGGTAGCGATTACGCGGCCCCGGATCGGTTTGCCGATCAATGCCAGGTCACCGATCACATCGATCAGCTTGTGGCGTGCCGGCTCGTTGTCGAATACCAGCGGTTTATTGTTGATGTAGCCCAGGTCTTGTACGTCCTTATGCGGGATAGACAGCTTGTCGGCAAGATTGTCGAGCACCTCCTGCGATACTTTTTGGTCATAGATGACGATCGCATTGTCGAGGTCACCACCTTTGATCAGGTTATTCTGCAACAACATCTCTACTTCGCGGACAAACACGAATGTGCGGGAAGCAGCCAATTCTGTCGGGAATTCACTCAGGTCGTTCAGCGTGGCGAACTGGTTGGAAAGCACAGACGAATTGAAGGAAATCAAAACATTGACGCTAAACTTGTCGTCCGGCAAGATAATGAGGGATGAACCTGTTTCTTCATCCTTGACTTCAATCTTGTGCTTTACGATATAGTAATCCTTCGGTGCGTTTTGCTCTACGACACCGGCTTTCTGAATCTCTTCACTGAAAAAACGGGAACTGCCGTCGAGAATTGGAAATTCGGGTGCGTTCACCTCTATCAGGCAGTTATCTATTTCGTAGGCATATAAAGCTGCCATCGCATGTTCAATGGTGCTTACTTGGATTCCGTTTTTGGAAAGTACGGTTCCTCTCTGGGTCCCGGCTACGTTTTCAGCAACGGCATCGATTACAGGTTCTCCTTCCAGGTCAACACGTTTGATTTTGTATCCATGATTTTCGGGTGCAGGGTGGAAAGTAATCTGGATATCCAAGCCTGTATGCAACCCTTTTCCTTGCATAGAGAAACTCGTGGCAAGCGTCTTCTGTTTCTGCATACGATCTATATGATTTATGATTTATAATTTATGATTTGTTCATTGGCCATTGCGCGCATTGTCAACAGCCAATTTAAGTCGTTCTATCTCACGTCGCATCTGTCCCATCTGGCGGTACATATCCGGCAGGCGGTTGAAGATCGCGCTGGAGCGCATAAACGCCTTTGCGTTGATAGCCGGAGCACCTAACAGGGTTGCCGGTTCTTTTACATCGCTGATCACGCCGCATTGTGCACCGAATACCACATGGTCCGCCACATGGATATGGCCGGATAGTCCGGCCTGGCCTCCAAACATGCAATGGCTGCCGATCTTTACGGAACCCGCAATGCCCACCTGGGCTGCCATGACCGTGTTTTCGCCGACTTCCACGTTGTGAGCAATTTGTACCAGATTGTCCAGTTTGACACCCCGACGGATGATGGTCGAGTCCATAACGGCGCGGTCTATCGTGGTATTGGCCCCGATTTCGACATCGTCTTCCAGTACGACATTACCCAACTGGGGGATCTTCTTGTAGTTATCGCCTTCGGGAGCGAAACCGAAACCGTCCGACCCGATCACGCTTCCGGCATGCAGAATGCAGTTGTTGCCGATTACGCAGCCGTTGTAGATGGTCGCGTGCGGATAGACCGTACAGTTATCGCCAATGGTCACATGGTCGCCGATGTAAGCGTGCGGATAAATGCGGCTGTTCTTGCCGATCTTCACGTCTTCGCCGATGTAGGCGAAGTTGCCGACATAACATCCTTCGCCGACCGTTGCCGAACCGGCGATGAACGCCGTAGCGTCTATACCTGCTTTTTTGACATTGGCCTGTTCCGCCATATTCAACAGTATGGCGAGCGAAGCATAAGCATTGGCAACCTTGACCAATGTGGCTTTTACCGGTTCGGCGGGAGTGAAATCATTGTTTACTAAAACAATGCTTGCTTTAGTTTGGTAGATAAAATGTTCATATTTGGGGTTTGCCAGAAAGGTCAATGTCCCCGGTTTACCTTCTTCTATCTTTGAGAAGTTGTTGACTTTCACTTCAGGATCGCCTTCGACGGTTCCACCTAAAACGCTCGCTATTTGTTGGGCTGAAAACTCCATTACTTAATCTTATTATATGTATTTCAAATGCAACTGCCCGGACTTGCTTCAAGGCAGTTTGTAAAAATGGTGAAAATTATTGGGATAGCCTATGCTTTACAGGGAATAATTCCTTTATCATGCAGATATCCTGCCATTTCGCGTTGTACGGCTTGGGCTGCTTCACGTGCTGCGTTGGCAAAATTCTCCGTTTTGTCTGTATATATGATAGCACGGGAAGAGTTTACCAGCAATCCGCACTGGTCGTTCATGCCGTACTGAGCCACTTCGGCGAGGCTCCCGCCCTGTGCACCTACGCCCGGAACCAGCAGGAAGTGGTTGGGAGCGTGTTTGCGGATATCCAGGAACATTTTTCCCTGGGTAGCGCCTACCACATACATCATCTGTTCGTCCGTAGCCCAATCCTGCGACTTTTTCAATACCTTTTCGAACAGCCGTTCGCCGTTGGCATCTTCCGTCAACTGGAAATCGTGCGAGCCTTTGTTGGAGGTCAGTGCCAGCAGGATCACCCAGGCTTCCTGATAGATCAGGAACGGTTTCACGCTGTCTTCACCCATATACGGAGCGACCGTTACGGCATCCACCTTGATATGGTCAAAGAAAGAACGTGCATACATTTCGGAAGTGTTTCCGATGTCACCGCGCTTTGCATCTGCAATGATAAACTGGTCGGGATAGTTTTCACGCAAGTAAGCGACAGTCTTTTCGAACGACAGCATCCCTTTTACGCCTAAACTTTCATAGAAGGCCAGGTTCGGTTTATAAGCCACGCAGTAATCGGCTGTCGCGTCGATAATCGCTTTGTTGAATGCGAAGATCGGATCTTCTTCTGACAATAGATGCTGCGGGATCTTCTTTATATCTGTATCGAGCCCCACGCAAAGGAAGGACTGCTTCTTCTTGATGTTTTCGAATAATTGCTGCTTGTTCATGTTGTTACGTGTAAAAAATTAGTCTAAAAATGATGTTATAGTTCAGACTCTTTCAGTCGTTCAGCGTTCTCGGCCACGATCAGTTGATCGAGGCATCCTTGTATATCCCCATCCATAAAGGCTGAAAGATTATAAATCGTGTAGTTGATGCGATGGTCGGTGATGCGTCCCTGCGGATAATTGTAGGTACGGATCTTCGCCGAGCGGTCGCCGGTGGAAACCATCGTCTTACGTTTGTTAGCAATGTCATCCAGATATTTCTGGTGTTCCTTGTCATATATAAACGAACGCAGGCGCGTGAGGGCGCGTTCCTTGTTCTTCGGCTGGTCGCGCGTTTCGGTACATTCGATCAGGATTTCTTCGCTTACGCCTGTATTCGGGTTCTTCCAGACATAGCGCAGGCGGACGCCTGACTCGACCTTGTTTACGTTCTGCCCTCCGGCTCCACCCGAACGGAACGTGTCCCATTTGATTTCGCCTTCGTTGATTTCCACGTCAAATTCGTCTGCTTCGGGGAGGACGGCAACGGTTGCTGCCGATGTATGCACGCGTCCTTGTGTTTCGGTAGCCGGCACGCGTTGTACGCGATGTACCCCCGATTCGTATTTAAGGGTCCCGTACACCTTTTCTCCGCTCACGGTAAAGATGATTTCTTTGAAACCGCCGGCAGCTCCCTCGCTACAACTGGACAAGGCCACTTTCCAGCCTTTCATCTCGCAATACTTCACGTACATGCGATACAGGTCTCCGGCAAAGAGTGCGGCTTCGTCACCGCCCGTTCCGCCACGTATTTCGACAATGGCGTTTTTGTCGTCCTGCGGGTCGGCCGGTACGAGGAGCAGCTTGATCTCCTCTTCCAGTTCCGGAATGCGCGCTTCGCAGGCAGCCGCTTCTTCGCGGGCTATTTCTCTCATCTCCGGATCGGTTTCGGCCATCATCAGGCGGGCCTCTTCCAAGCCGTTGAGACATTGCATATATTCCTTACGGGCTTTTATGATTTCGTTCAGCTCCTTATATTCTTTCGTGAGCTTGACGTATCTTTTCTGGTCAGCGATGACGTTCGGGTCCGTGATGAGTGTCGATACCTCTTCGAAGCGCGATACCAATCCGTCCAGTTTCTCTAATAGCGTGTTATTCTCAGCCATATATGAACTCACCGAACTCGCTTTTAATAATCAGTTCCTTCTTGTCGCTTTCTTCTACACGGCCGACAACTTGTGCGTCGATATTGAATGATTTGCTGATGGCAATCACTTCTTCCGCATGCTCAGGAGAAAGGTAGACTTCCAGGCGATGTCCCATATTGAACACTTTGTACATCTCGTCCCAGGCCGTACCGCTCTGTTCCTTGATCGTCTTGAACAGTGGGGGAACGGGGAACATATTGTCCTTGACCACACGGCAATTGTTTCCGATGAAGTGCATTACCTTGGTCTGTGCGCCGCCTGAGCAGTGTACCATACCATGGATATTTGGGCGCAAGGCATCCAATAGTTTTTTGACTACCGGCGCATAGGTCCGCGTGGGAGAAAGCACCAGCTTGCCTGCGTTCAGCGGCGATCCCTCTACAGGGTCGGTCAGCTTCAAGCCACCGCTGTAAACCAGTTCGTCGGGGACAGCCTTGTCGAAGCTTTCCGGGTATTTTTCTGCCAGGTATTTGGCAAAAACGTCGTGGCGCGCACTGGTCAGCCCGTTGCTTCCCATGCCTCCGTTATATTCTTTCTCGTAAGTGGCCTGTCCGAAAGAAGCCAGCCCGACGATCACGTCGCCCGGACGGATGTTCGCATTGTCGATCACGTCGGCACGTTTCATGCGGCAGGTAACCGTGCTGTCGACGATGATGGTACGGACCAGGTCGCCTACATCGGCCGTCTCGCCGCCTGTAGCATAGCATCCGACTCCCATTTCGCGAAGTTCGGCCAGCAGTTCGTCAGTCCCGTTGATGATGGCGGAGATCACTTCACCCGGAATCAGCAGCTTGTTGCGTCCGATGGTGGAGGAAACCAATATGTTGTCTACGGCGCCCACGCACAGCAGGTCGTCGATATTCATTATCAAAGCATCTTGCGCGATACCTTTCCATACGGACAAGTCTCCGGTTTCTTTCCAGTACATATAAGCCAAAGATGACTTGGTTCCGGCTCCGTCGGCATGCATGATGTTGCAATATTCAGGATCGCCTCCCAGAATGTCGGGAATGATCTTACAGAATGCTTGGGGAAAGATTCCCTTGTCGATGTTCTTTATTGCGTTGTGAACATCTTCTTTCGAAGCGGATACACCGCGTAGATTATAACGTTGGTCACTCATTGTTTTTGTGAATTTGTCTGCAAAGATACTATTTTTTGTCTTACTTATCTAAGTTTTAGCACATCTCCTTCTTCCGGAATATAATCTTTGTGCTTTTTATTCATCTTATATAAGCTCTTGATCTGTATTCCGTATTTCTGTGCGATGCTGTGCATGGATTCGCCTACCTGTACGACATGGTCATAATTCGGCTTGTCTGCTTTCTTCTTTTTCTTTTCCAGGTAAACGATGTCATTTTTCTGTAACGGAAAATCTTCCGGCACCTCGTTGTATTTCTTCAGGTCTTTTACCCGGAAGCCGAGACTGGCGGCTATGTCGTCGAAGCAGTCTTTGCCGTTGGAATAGACATACAGCAGGCCGTTTGTACGGTAGACTGTATAGCGGGAGATGTGTGCCGGTTGCTTGTCTGACTTTTTACGGCCTTTTGCCGTGTCATACCGGTACAGGTCATAATCTTCGATCAGCTTGATCAGCCGGTTGGCGTAGGCTCGGTCTGTTGCGTATCCGCATTTTTGCAAACCTCTTGCCCAACCTTTATAGTCGGTTATTTTAAGTTTGAACAGAGAGGCATAACGGGGACGGCCGACCAGAAAACGGGCGTGGTCTTCGTAAGACTGTTCCGGATTCTTATATTTGCGGAAACATTCTCCGCGCAGGTCATCGTCGTGATAGACACGCCCACCCCTCCAGTCGGAATGACATTTGATGCCGAAGTGGTTGTTCGATTTGCGTGCCAGCTCGCTTCGCCCGGCTCCCGACTCCAATAACCCTTGTGCAAGCGTGATACTTGCAGGGATACGGTACTTTTTTTGATGCTGGATCGCTAAACTGCTGTATTGTTTGATATACTTTTCGTATGCCGGCACTTTCCGTTGGCTGGCTCCGAGTGCCGTTCCGGTAACGGACAGCACCAACAACAGGGAAAGGATTCGTAATGTTAATCGCATGACTGATTCGTTGTATGTAATTATATTTAACGGCAAAGATAATTAATTTGTTTTACATCATTGTCATAGTCTTGTGGCGGGGGTGGGGTGGGAGGCTGCATTATAATTGGGCAGATATGGATCATAAATGATGATTGGTCACCATGTTATTTATAAATAAGGATTATGCGGATTTCCGATTCGGCTTCACCTGTCTTTGAAATCTTTTGATTGTTATGGGGTACAAGGGTGAAGGTAAACATCCGGACTGCCTTCACCTCAGGATTTTGCCTTCACCATTATCTCGTCCTGATTTAGGTTGACCATGTCGCTCTGATTCGTTTCCACTACTATATATTTAAATGAAAGATAGGAGTTTACAGCTATTACTACCGCTCTTTAACCTTTCGCCCTTGGTCGAAAAGGCTTTTGACATTGGTCGAAAGTGTTTTTGACCAAGGGCGAAAGCCTTTTCGACTAAAGGCAAAAGGTTAATGAATGGGCTGTTTGACAATAGAAACATGGCTATTGTTTATCACGAATGTATTTGGGCTTTCTCTATATTTTCTTTATTTTTGCTTGTATCATTTAGAGTGTTATTTCATGAAAGAAATCAAGTTGGAGACAAAAATCCGGATTTATTCTCTTGCCGAACTACCGGAAGAAGAGTCGCGGTTAATGGAGGCGGCCATAAAAGCGACGGGACAATCGTATGCCCCTTATTCGAAGTTTCATGTCGGAGCGGCAGCTTTGCTGGAGGACGGCACGATCATAACCGGCAGTAATCAGGAGAATGCCGCTTACCCTTCCGGTCTGTGTGCGGAGCGGGTGGCGTTGTTTCATGCCGGTCATCAATATCCGGATATGCCTGTTGTCGCTCTTGCCATTGCAGCCGCCACGAATGGCCGGCAGGTCGAGAGCATTTCCCCTTGCGGTGCATGCCGCCAGGTTTTGTTGGAGGCGGAACAACGCTATGGCAAGCCGATGAAGGTCTTGTTGTGCGGAACGAAAGAGGTTGTGGTGGCAGAGAGTGCCGAATCACTGTTGCCGCTTTGTTTTGGGGCGAAAGATCTGAAATAAAAAAGAAGAGCGCTATCGTAAACAACGGGCGCTCTTCCTTTTTTATATTCGGTTATTGTTTGTCCGGGATCAGATTCCTAACGAAGCCTTTATCGCTTCGATCTTTTCTGCTCCTGCTTTTTCGGCAGCCGGCAGTTCGTCGAGGCTCTTTACTTTGGAATGGACTTCGCAATAGAACTTGATCTTCGGCTCCGTGCCGGAAGGACGGATAGATACTTTCGTTCCGTCTTCTGTGAAATATTGGAGGACGTTGGAGGTTGTCGGCATATCCAATGTCAGTGTTTCGTTTTCAACATAGTCTTTACCTTTCAGGGAAGCGTAGTCGTAGAATAACGTAACTTTGGAACCGGCGATTTCCTGCAACGGGTTTTCACGGAAGTGTTTCATCATCGCTTCAATCTCTTCAGCGCCGCTCTTGCCTTTCTTTACAACGGAGATTCCTTTTTCTTTAGAGAAACCATACTGAACGTAGATGTTCTGTAATAACTGGTACATCGTGATACCCTGGTCTTTCGCCCAGGCTGCGATTTCAGCCAGAATGGCACAAGCAGAAACGGCATCTTTGTCGCGAACGAAATCTTCGCATAGGAAGCCGTAGCTTTCTTCACCGCCACCGATATAGTTCTTCTTTCCTTCGTTCTTCTTCATGACATCGGCGATCCATTTGAAGCCGGTGTAAACGTCATACACTTCGACACCGTTCTTCTCGGCGATCGTACGGATCAGTTCGGTCGTAACGATTGTCTTGACAATATATTCCTTGCCGTTGATCTTACCGAGTTCTTTCCAGCGGGTGATGAGATAGTAGACGAACATCAAAGCGGTCTGGTTACCGTTCAGCAATACCCATTCGCCTTCGTTGTTCTTAACGGCTGCACCTACTCGGTCTGCATCCGGGTCGGAAGCCAATACCAGCTCGGCGTCTGTTTCCTTGGCCTTTTCAACTGCCAGAGCCAAAGCCGCCGGTTCTTCCGGGTTGGGAGAAACAACGGTAGGGAAGTCGCCGCTTACTACGTCCTGTTCGGGTACATGGATGATATTCGTGAAACCGAATGCTTTCAATGTCGGCGGGATAACCGTCACGCCTGTTCCGTGGATCGGCGTGTAGACGATCTTCATGTCATGGTGACGTGCGATGGATTCCGGTGACAAAGAAATCTTTGTCAGGTCGTTGATATATTGTTCATCGATTTCCTTGCCGATGATTTCGATCAGTTCCTTGTTGCCTTTGAACTTGATTTCGCTGGCATTACGGATTTTGTTGACTTCGGCAATCGTATTCTTGTCATGCGGAGCGATCATCTGGGCGCCATCGTCCCAATACGCCTTGTACCCGTTATATTCTTTCGGGTTGTGCGAAGCGGTCAGGATAATACCGCTCTGGCATCCCAACTTGCGGATGGTATATGACATTTCAGGGGTCGGGCGAAGGTCTTCGAACAGATACACCTTGATGCCGTTTGCAGAGAAAATGTCGGCAGAGATTTCAGCAAATTTGCGGCTGTTGTTACGGCAGTCATGGCCGATGACAACTTTGATCTGGTCCAGATCGGCAAATTCCTTTTTCAGATAGTTGGATAAGCCTTGTGTGGCTGCTCCTACCGTGTAGATGTTCATACGGTTTGAACCTACTCCCATGATGCCTCTCAAACCGCCTGTGCCGAATTCCAGGTCTTTGTAGAATGATTCGATCAGTTCCGTCGGATCTTCGTTGTCTAATAGAGCCTGCACCTGTGCACGTGTTTCAGCGTCATAACTTTTAGTAAGCCAGCTTTGCGCCTTGCTTCTTACCATTTCTAACAGTTCCTTGTTTTCCATGACCTATATGTCTTGCTTTTAATTTAAAGAAATCCTGATTTTGAAATTAACAAAGGTACAAATAAATTGATAATTTCCAAGATTCAGGCTTTTTATTTACCAGACAAAAGAATACTTGTATTCCGACCGGTTTCCGGCTGCATCCGTAACGGTTAGTTTGAGGGTGTGTTTCCCTTTTTTGAGCCGTTCTTTATCGAACTTGTAGGTAATGACCGATTTGCTGTTCATTTCGAACAGGACGTACTGCCCGTCTATTTCTCCCCGGTAGGTTTGTACGCCGCTCAGGTTATCGGACAGGCGGAAAACGAATGCCTGCTTGCTGATCCATGTGTTGGCGCCCAACGGGGTGATCGTCGGTGCTTTGAGATCTTGCCCGACCGTATAATTGCCAAGTTCTTTGATCGTGCCGTCGATCCAGCCGTTCCGGTAAGTGCCGCCGATCCAGGATCGACGTCCTTTCTGAGTGCGGATGATACCATATTGCTGCTTGTTTTCCAGCGTGTCGACTCGTAAACGCAAGGACAGCCGGGCCGAGCTGTGAAGCGGAACGGGGCGGTTATGCAGGATGTGCGTGTCTGCCAATGCCGTGCTGTCTTCTTTTACCGAATAACGGAAATAAAGATCGTCGTACAGGTTTCCTTTCGGGATCGTCATCCGGATACCTTTTGCTCCGAACCGGTTGTCGGCCATCCAATGAAACAGCTCTGTACCTTCGGTCTCGATCTCCGGAATCTCCTGTTCTTTCCCTTCTATCCAAACGGAGAGGCGAGTTGTGTTGCCGAATGCATCGGCGAGCGTATACGTGAGATGATACGTTTTCTCTTCTTCTATATGGATGATTCCCCGGTTGATGCTTTCGTTAAAACGGAGGCGGTTACCTGGTTCTACGAAGCTGCGCATATAAAAGGAGCGACGCTCTTTCCATTCCTCATAATCGACATAGCTGTTCAAGTAACGGGTCTCGTCGAAAGCAAAGCGGTTCAGGTTGCTATGGTAGATGATCTGGCTGTCTTGGCGGAGGGTAATATCCTTCACTCCGTAGATATTTGTCGTATTATCCATATAATCGTAGGCTTTGACCGCCAGCCCGATTTCTCCCCAAGCTTCGATCTTACCGGTGATGGTTTGTTTGCCGTTTTTGGCCGTGACCGGTTTTAGCTCCAGTTTACGGCTGCTGCCGTTGACCACTCCTTTGCCTGGTTGCGGGCAGACCAGGATTCCCTGTATTTTCGGTGCGCGGGTGTCGGTTATCTTCTCTTTGAAATATTCGATAGGATCGAGTACCTCTTCACTTTCCGTGTCGCGTACTTCGAAGTGGAGATGCGGGCCTCCCGAACTTCCGGTGTTTCCGCTATAGGCGACAATTTCTCCTTTTTTGACCGGGAGTTGGTCCGGGTCGAGAAACAAGTTCACGTTGAAGCTTTCCTGTTCGTATTGCTGTGTCTTGATATATCGGGCGATGGAAGGGGCGAATCGTTGCAAATGACCGTAGACGGTTGTCGTTCCGTCCGGATGTGTCAGGTATAAACCGTTTCCGTATCCCCACGGACTGACGGATATACGTGATACGTATCCGTCCTGTACGGCGTGGATGGGCTTCCCTTCAACTCCTTGTGTCTTAAAATCTATTCCGGAATGGAAATGATTGTTGCGCAACTCCCCGAAGTTTCCGCTCAACAAGATCGGGAAATCGAATGGCTGGCGGAGTTGTTGGGCGCTTATTGTCTGTATGAAAAAAAACAGTATGGCGATATATAGTTTGTACATATTCTATCTGTATTTAGAAAAGCAAAAGTAATCATTTATTTCAATAGTAGAAAGTCGACGATCAAAGGGAGATGGTCGCTGTAGCCACCTTCGTATTTGAAGCCATAGTAGGTGCGGAAAGGGCGTTCGCCACGCCAGGTTTTATCTTTTATGAGCAGGAATGACGGTGAAAAGATGCGGGCGCTTCCTGGAATGAGCTGTATCTGGGAGGTGGTGTCGGTGAGAGAGGACGACAGGATGATTTGATCTAACTGGCTCCATTCCCCTTGATACTTATGACTTCCAGGAGGAACTGACCGGTTCTTGGCAAACAGGTTGTATAGAAGGAGAGATGGATAAGCATTCGTCCGAGGTTTCATAGGCATGGAACCTGAACCGGACAGGCATGGATTTGGAATCGGATGGGCATCCAGTATTTCCCGGATGCTCGTGTCGTCCGGCGTATCATTAAAATCTCCCATAATCAGGATGTGTGGGGCAGGACGGAGGTTGTGGATCGAGTCGCATAATGTACGCAGGGTACGTGCGGCATCCAAACGGTCCGGTTCGCTTTCTTTTTCTCCTCCGTAACGGGAGGGAAAATGGCAGACAAAGACATCGATCCGGTCTCCGGTCATTACATCTCCCCATACATGCAGGATATTACGGGTGTGTTTATGCTGCTTGCGGGTAAAACGGACTGGATGTTCCGTGTGTCCCTGATAGCGAAACTTGTCCCGCTGGTAAAGAAATGCTACATTAATCCCTCGCGTGTCTTGTCCGTGTGTCATGCAATAGCGGTAATGCTGCCGACGGAGCGGAGTGTAGTTCAGAAGCCGGACAAGGACGGAATCGTTTTCGACTTCACAAAGTCCTATCAAAGCCGGAGTGCTCCATTCTCCTGCTGCTGTGATGACTTTTGCCAGTTGTTGTAGTTTATGGTAAAACCGTCCGGACGTCCAGTGGCGGTTGCCGGAGGGGAGGAAATCATTGTCCGCCGTAAGCGGATCGTCTTTCGTGTCGAACAGGTTTTCGACGTTGTAGCTCATCACGCGGAAGTCTGTTTGCCCTTGTGAAGGCAAAGAAAACAATGTCAGGATAAAAAACGTCATAGTTAAGGTTCTGGCCATATCGTTTTATTTTGTTTCATCTTCTTTCGGTACGAATTCGTAGGCTCCGATATCGGGACCGTCGTTTGTCAGGCGGTTTATGCCGTAGCGGTCCACCGGATATTGCTGCGTGACGAAGATATCGGCTTTCCCAACTCCTAAGGTCGTCAGCGAATCCGGACGGAAATCAAAACGGTATTTGTTTTTTTCGCCACCTTTTAACCTGTAGGACGGACTGGTATTGGTGAACAATATCTCTTTGAAGTGGTCATTGTTGCTGCCATTCGTTTTGATTACGCAATGGTTGAACAGGTATTCGAATGATGCCGCACCATCGACGGATAGATTGAGTTCCCCTTTATATGCTTCTTTGCCAGCATCGAAACTGCCGTCGATGATGCAGTTGTCGAATGTCGCTTTGAGCGGATAAGCCTCTTCATTCGCATTGTTTGCCATCGTGAGGCAAGGCGTGGTCCGTTTTTCCAATGTCATGAAATTGGCAAGCGTACAATGGACGAAACAGTAGTTCCCGCCAATCAGAACCACGACACCTCCTCCGGCATTGGTCAATTCCGTGTTGGTCACTTCAATCTTGCAATTGCGTGCAGAGAATAGGTGCTCTCCCATATTCGTGATTTGGGAATTGCTTAGTTTCAGTTTGGATTCGTCCGGTGACGACTTTTCGAATGTCAGTCCTGTTTTTCCGTTTCGCACGATGACATTGTCCATAATGTTATGGTAGCTTTCCGGACGGAAGAAAATCCCTCCCCATTGTGATGGTGTCCGGTCGTAGGGCAGGATGTCGTTCAGTATGAAATCCAGACGGTCTCCGCGGAAGACAATCGGATTTTCGCGTGTCCCTTTGGCCAGCAATGTCCCGTATGTGATGACTTTCGCTGTGTCGTGCATATAGAACGTTACGCCCGGATCGATGTTGAGCGTGATGTTGGGAGAAATAACCAGACTGTCATATATAAGGTAGGGCCGTTCGGCTGTAAAATGCGTGTCTTGTGTCAGGATAAGCCCGTTTTTATACAGGTTTACATTTTGCCCGTATGCTTCGAGGCGGACAGACTGTTTGACTCCGTTTGTGGTGAAGATGATGGAATCGTCCACCAGCAGCGGCTGGTTGGATGCGTTCGGATTGACGGTCACTTCCACAAAAACATACAAGCTGTCGTCCGCCTGTATCCTTACATTCTGGAAATGGTCACCTTTACGCCCGTCCACATTGATGCGGAAACCGGTTTCTTCGCCGCTTGCCAGCATGATCTCGCTGATCAGCAAAGGTTGGTCATTGCGGTTATAGATCATGAACTCTTTGGTTGCGGAGCCTATTGTGGTGAATACCGTATCGAAAGAAAGTGTGTCGACCGAGAAGCTCAGCCGATGGTTGGGGTTATTCGAATAGTTTTCGTCCAGCCCGTCACACGACAACAGGTTGAGCACTATAAAGAATAATATGAGTAACGGAGCGGCTAATTTTTTCATTTCATTAATTATTAATAGTCCAGGTAAACTGTTATTTACCATATAATGTCAATAAGAAAACAAATTTATTATAAATAAGTTTTCGGGCATTAACATAAAAAAAGAGGAAAAACATCTGTTGAATGTTAATCCTCTTTTATAACGAGAAATGTATCGATTTATTTTGCAGGGATGTTCTTTAATAGTTCGAGTAAGTGAGACCACCACAATCCAACGGTATCAATCTGTATGCGTTCGTTGGGGGAATGGACATCCCGAAGCGTCGGTCCGAATGAGATCATATCCAGATTCGGATATTTTTCTAGGAACAAGCCGCATTCCAGTCCTGCATGGATCGCCATTATTTTTGCATCTTTGTTAAACAAACGTTTATAGGTCTCCTGTGCCACTTTCAGGATCTTTGAATCCGGGTTAGGCGCCCAACCCGGATAGCCGTCGCCGTGAGTTACCTGTGCACCGGCTAACTTGAAAACAGATGCGACCTGGTTGGCAATCATGTTCTTGCAAGACTCGATGGAGCTGCGCTGGCTTGTGCCGACAATGATTGTGCTGTCATCTCCCATCTTGACAGAAGCCAGGTTGGTGGAGGTTTCCACCAGCCCTTCGATGTCGTGGCTCATGCCGATCACGCCATGCGGGCAGGCATGTAAAGCCAAAATCAGTTTTTCGGCATCATAGTCGCTGATGTATTTGTCCGGACGGTCGGTCGATGCCATTGTTATCTGTACGTTCGGGTCTACATGTTTCAGTTCGTTTTCGATATCTGCTGTGAAATGGTTCAGCAGAATACGGGCTGCTTCCTTTTCTTCCGGATACAGACCGATGGTCGCTTGCGCTTCGCGGGCGATAGCGTTGCGGAGGTTACCGCCGTGGATGAAGCAAAGGTTGAAATCGGCTTGATTTTTCAACAGGTACAGGTAGCGCACCAGAATCTTGTTGGCATTGCCCAACCCTTTGTGTATTTCGCCACCGGAATGTCCGCCGTTCAAGCCTTTCACTTCGATTTTGAAGTATTGCATGTTCGGATTGGTGTCACGTGGTTCGTAATGGAACACCGCTTGCGTATCTTTGCCGCCTGCGCATCCCATAAAGATTTCACCTTCGTCTTCGCTATCGAGGTTCAGCAGGATATCGCCTGTCATGAATCCTTTTTCGAGTGCTTTGGCTCCGGTCAGCCCGGTTTCTTCATCTACGGTGAAAAGGCATTCGATCGGTCCGTGCTCGATATCATCGGACGCGAGGATAGCCAGTTCGGCGGCTACACCGATGCCATTGTCTGCCCCCAGAGTCGTACCGTTGGCGCGAAGCCAGTTTCCGTCGACGATTGTTTCGATCGGATCATGGTCGAAATCATGTGCGGTTCCATTATTCTTTTCGCAGACCATGTCCATGTGGGATTGCAAAACGACTGTCGGCAGGTTTTCTTTGCCGGGAGTAGCCGGTTTAGACATCAGGATGTTGCCTACGGCATCTTTTTTGATTGCTATTTTATACTGTTTGGCGAATGATTCAAGAAACTCGATCATTTTTCCCTCCTTCTTTGAAGGACGGGGCACTTGTGTTACCTGGTGGAAGAACTTCCAGACGATTTCAGGCTTTAAATCAGTAATCTTCATAATGTTACAATGTATTATAGATGTTACTCTATAGTTAATAATACCACTGCAAACAGGGGGTTGTATGAAAAAAAGTACAATTAAATATCAAAAACATACTTTCCAATCACTTAAACTCTTATATTTGCGTCCACAAATATAGAGAAAATGCTTACAACGTTATTGATTACTGTCATAATTCTTGTTATTTGTGTTGTGTTGCTCAGTGTAAAAGTGATTTTCAAAAAGGGAGGGAAGTTTCCGAATACACACATTGAAGGTAATGCGGCACTAAGGGAGAAAGGTATATGCTGTGCTAAAACCCAGCATAAGAGAGATAGTTTGCGGAAGAATCTATATGATAAAATAAAAGAAATAGAAGAATAAAATAAAATAAAGATTTAATTTACACTTTATGAAGAACATTAACTACGTTATTAATGGTGTGCTCGCGGTAGCTGTCATAATCCTGTTTGTTATGCAGTTTTCCAGTAAAAAAGAATCCACAGTAGCTCCGGCTTTCACAACGGAGGGAGATTCTACCAATCTGCTCCCTGTAGCATATGTAAATGTAGACTCTCTTTTATCGAATTACAACTATTCGAAAGATTTGAATGAACGTATTCTCAAGATGCAGGAAGACTATCGTTTAGATATGACTCAGCGGTCAAATGCCTTACGGACAGAATTAAATGATTTTCAACGTAAATATGAAGCCAATGCTTTCCTTACTACGGAAAGAGCGCAGCAGGAAGGAAACCGTTTGCAGAAAAAGCAGGAGGAACTTCAGAACTATGCGGCTAAGAAAGAACAAGAGTTGGCTGCCAAGCAGATGGAGCTGAACGGACAGCTTCGCGATACGATCGTCGCCCAGTTGACGACTTTCAACCAGACAAAAGGTTATCAGATCATTTTCAGCAATACAATGGGTGACAATATTTTGTTATCTAATCCGGCATACGACATCACTGCCGAATTTCTCGAAGTGCTGAATAAGAACTACTCTTCCGGTAAATAAGGAATAAAACATATAGATATATACGAAAGGGCTGTCCCGCAGGGGGCAGCCCTTTTTGATTGTGGCCCTAAGGATTCCTTGGGAGGATAATGCTATGCATTAGACCTTGTAACCCTATGCTTTAGCTATTGTAACCCTATGCTTTAGCTATTGCAAAGCTATACTTTACGGCAAGCGAAGCATGCTTGTTCTTGTTTACCTTTGTTTGGACTTCCGGAGTTTCTTCTTGATCCAGAAATAGTAACCGGTTATGGCAAAGACAGCCCCTAAGAGCGAAACCAGACAGCTTAATATCCGGGTTGTCAATCCTCCCCATGTTCCGGCATGAACGGAATAGATCCATCCTCTTATTTTGGCGGATTTAGGGAGGTCCTTGTATAATTGAATTTCAGTGATCTTGCCGGTAGCCGGGTCAAAGGAATAACGGTCGCTTCCTCTTGTATTTCCATAGGCAGCGGTAGAAACGGTTGCCGATCCGTCTTGGATGGAGATCGATTTATATTCCGGATAACGGCTTTGTAAATCGGCCAAGACTTCGGACCATTGTGTGTAATCGGTTTTGGGATGTTTCTTCGAACCTCTTTCACCTGCTGTTTTTTGGGGGACGGCAGATGTCGGAGCGTGCGTCTGTTTAGATGTTGTGCTGATGCCGAACGCGGTATAGAACGCGTCACGATACCAACCGAACGACCAGGTTAGACCAGTCAATGCCAGGATAAGCAAAAGTAAAGCTGCATAGAAACCTCCGGAGACATGTAGATCGTACAGGAAGCGGAACCAGCCGGCTTTTGTTCTGATTTTGAACCGGTTTTTCAGTGCTTTCCTGTTTCTCGGATACCAGATGACAAGACCACTTATGATAATAATGGCCAGTACCAGGGTTGAATATCCGACAATAGTTTTACCCCAAGCGAAACTTCCATCCCGTTTATATTCGTCCAACAGCCAGCGGTGAAGGCGCATTATCTTCATGAAGAACCCTTTTCCATCGTCTATGCCGGTAATTTCTCCGGTGTAGGGATTGATAAAGCAAGCAGCCTTTTTTCCGGGTAAAATCAGTTGGTAGGTCCGTTTGGGGTCGGAGGAAACCCGTATCCCGTTTATTTTGATGGAGTCGGGAAGTTGCTGGCCGGCGGCGCCCATGAGCACCGCCGGCGAAAGCATTTCGCCTTTTACCTCTTTGACAAAATAACGGGAAGGATAGCAAAGCTCCAGTATCTCTGTTTCGAATACCAGGATGGCTCCTGTCAGACAGACGATCGCGATGATAATACCGAAGGGTATCGATAACCATAAATGTATTTTCGCAAAGAATTTTTTCATTGGGCTGTCAGTTTGCCGATACCGGTTATTTGGGTTGCTTCGACTGTTACACCTTTTGTAGCATTGGCGTTAACCGGGTCGATCTTGTAGATTGCTGGGTTCCCGTCGGTTGTCGTTACAGCGATGTAAGCCTTGCCGTTTTCAACATGTATCGTGTTTCCGAAACCGGAAATTATATCGGTTGAAGGAAGTCCGCTTACGTAAGTCAATTTTTCGGCTCCGGCTTTGAATACGGCCAACTGATTGGCTGTATAGCCTGTTTCACTGAAAGGACGGTCATACATCAGCAACAAGAAATAATCTTCTGTTATATGCCAGCTGCGAAGGAAGGAGTTGCCGTTGCTCTGTGCCTCCAGGTTGCAGTAGTAATCGTCGAAATCTTCGCTTCCATTCGGGATGCGCACCACACCGGCCGGCAAGTTGGTCTGTTGGCGCGGGTCGGTCATCGTTTTGGCATATGATGGTGAGAATACATAGATGTCGCCATTATCGGCGGCCCAGATCATCTGGTAATATTGCGATTTGAAACGGCCGCAAGCGTAACTGATTTTATCAGTCTTGATGATTTTCTTATTTGTAAATGTTTCATCGTCGAAGATGGCGACCCAACAGGAATTCGGATACTGTGTCCACAATAGCTCGTCTTTTTCGTAAGCGCTACTGTTCGAACCACCGGATTCGGTTTTCACCAAGTCTTCGTTACCCGGCAGAATCCATTTCCCGTTTCCGTCTTTTGTCCCATACTGGCTTAATCCCATCGGTACGGCTACGCTATAGATCTTGCTGTTATGTTCCAAGATACCTGCCAGCGTTACATATTCGCCATTGCCCAGGAAGTTTTCGGACAGGTAGGCTTTGTTCTTTGTGTCGTTGTCCGTTTTTGTCTCGGCTGCGACATCTAAAAGAGAGACCAGGAATGACTGGGGGACGTAGCCGTTCTCGTCCGCCCATTCCGTCGGACCGTCACCCGAAGAAAGAGTCATGATATACTTGTCATAAATGCCGTAAGTCGTAAATCGTTTGACCTTATAGCTTTGTGAGCGGGTTTCAAGTTCTCCGTCCGCATTCAGGATATACGAGCGTGTGTCCCCGGCATTTCCCTGATTGTAAGTCAGGCCGTACAAATACTGGTCTTTATAGAAAACCCATTGTGTGGCTCCGTCATTCACGAGGCCGTTGTTCAATGTCGTGATGGTCCCTTCGTCCACACTCTCGGCTGTAAGCAGTACGTTGGTCGTATTTCCGGATGCCGTTGTAGAAGCAGGGATTACGAATGTGTTTTTTGTTTCGCCTTTTCCTCCTTCGTCCGGTGCCGGGATCTCGTTGTCACTACAGGAAGTAAACAGTCCACCCGTCAGCATAACTGCGGCAATACCGGTTAATAAATGATTCTTTTTCATCTTGCAATAAATGTATTTATATTTAGTAACTGTGATAATTGAATTAATTTCCGAAATAAACTCTTACTTTACCGTAGAAAGCGCGTCCGGCTTTCTGCAAACTAAAATTATCGTACAAGTTTTCGTTTGTAAAGTTGCGGCACTCCAACGACACGTTGTACCGTCCGTTCTGAAGGCTGTAGGAAAGGGCTAAATTGTGAGAGAACTGATTCGGTACGACATAGTCATTGTTTTTCGATCCGATAGCAGACGAATAGTAAGTAAAGCTATGCAGGTATTGATTGTCGTAAGTAACAGTCAGCACATTACCTTTTTTCCAAAGGTTACGCCAGTAGAACGATATGTCGGAATCCGCAAACCGGTAGGGAAGGTTAGGCATCCGTTCTCCATAGGCCAGGTTTTCGGCACTGCTGGTAATGGAGGTTTTCATTTTGTCGCGTACGTCCATTTGGGTAAAGTTACCGCCTACGCTCACCCAGTTTGCGAAGTTGTAGCGGATGGACAGATTAAATCCCTTTGTCTCGACTTTGCCGTAGTTGATATAGGTTGCCGCTTGCTTGCCGCCACTCAAATCTGTGATGTTACGTTGTATGTAATCTTTCGTATTGCGGTAGACCACTCCACCTTCCACATACAAGGTATGTTTTCCGAATGTCTTGTTGTAGCTCAGGTTGAGGTTTATATTGTCGCTATTTTCCGGTCGGATGCTCAGTTCGCCCATTTCCAGGTCTTCGTCACCGAACATCTCTTCGATGGTCGGCAGGCGATAAGCTTTTTCGTAAGACAGCTTGGCTTGCAGGCCTGTCAAGATGAAGTAGGTTCCGGCCGCCCCGTATCCGAATGAGTTGACAGAACGTGTTTTGCGTACGTATTCGTCCTGCGTGCTTGATGTTGCCATCGGGCCTGCTACAAATTGGTTGTAGTATTTTCCGAAAGCGGAAAAGTTCCAGTGTTCGGACGGCATCAACCGGTAGGAAAGGCCTGAAATGTTTTTACGGGTTTCTTTGGCAATGGCGCTTTTCATCTCTTCGGCTGCAAGCAGGGAGGTATTGGAGCGATGGAAAGTGTTCAGCACATGATTGAAGGTAAATGTATGCATTTTACCGACCCGGTAATTGAGTGTCAATGTGCCGTTCCAGTTATTGTTGTCTGCCCGTGAATGCTGTCTTGACTGTTCTCCGGCGGAGTTCATCAGGTGCTTTTCTCCACGCCAGTTGTATTCATAAGAAGAAGTGTCTACGTTGGTTGTCAGGTTTTTATTGTAGTTGGCAGTCAGCACGATGTCCAGCCCTTTTGTGAACAGATCGCGTTTGCCATATTCCAGTGAGGGCATCAGAGAGTGTCCTTTGCGGTGTTTTTGCCCGTAAACGATTTCCTGGCGCACACCGGTCTGTATGTCCTGATACATATTCGAATAGGTGAAACCCAGCAACAGGCGGTCCGCCCATTTCTTGTCTACGATCCCCAGTTTGCCGATGACGGCTTCATTGTGGTAGGTATCGTTGAAACGTTTCACCCGTTCCTTCTTGCTTCTGTCGATGCTTCCGGTCTCGAAGTTTTCCACCGGAGCGTTCACGTAGTAATCATTATCCGAATAGTTTTGGAAGGCATTGATTTCGTAAGTGAATCCGTTTTTGAACGTCTGTCCGAAATTCACGTAAGATTTGTGCGTATTGAAAGAGCCATAGGAATAGGAGGCATCTAAAAACCATCTGTCCCGCTTCTTTTTAGTGATGATGTTGATCACGCCTCCGATTGCATCCGTACCGAAGCCTACTGGGACCACGCCTTTGTAGATTTCGATGCGTTCGGCAAAGTTAACCGGGATGTTGTTCAGCCCGAACGAACTTCCCACACCTTCCTGCGGCACGCCGTCGATAAATATTTTTACGTGCTTGCCACTGAAACCGTCCAGCGTAAGTTGCATGTCCGAACCGACACCCCCGGATTCACGAACCTTCATTCCCGGAGCTTTCGCCAATGCTTCGCTCAGGCTTTTGTTGGAATTTTGCAGTTCTTTCGTATCAAGTGCTACGGCATTGAATGCCGAACGTTTCAAACGGCTTATTCCGTTTGAGACAACGACCACTTCGTCCAGTTCCGTCGATTGCGGAGTGATGGTGATATTCTGTCTGGTCCTTTCTCCACCGGTAAGTTTCACCGGTTTCTCAACAGTCTTGTAACCGATGGCAGATACGACTAACGTGTAGTCGCCAGCCGGAGCTTTCAGATGGTAGATACCTTGTTCGTTGGTTGTTCCGCCGTATGTGGTACCTTTCAGGTAGACCGTTGCGAAATCAACGGTTTCTTTTTCCGTGGATATGATTTTACCTGAGATCATCGCCCTGTCCTGAGCGGAGGCGGATATTACAGCCAAGAGGAATATGAATAAACCGGAAATTTTTAGAATAGTCGCTTTCAATTTATAAAGAGTTTTGTATCGTTAATAAAACGCTGCAAAGTTCCTTATAAATAGAAAGCGCATCAATCGCGGATTTTAGGTAATTTTATTGTCCCTGTAATTGTAATTTAGACAATACGTCTAACTATATGTAGGTATTTTTCGTTTTTAGTTTTCTTTTTTAGGGGTGACAAATGCCGTGTATAACTGAAGCAGGGCTGAAATAGTCAGGCAAATCATCCATTCTTTCCGTCCGCTGAACATCAGGGCGGAGGCGAATATACACAGCAACCCGGCAAATATGTTGTAGCGGTGCAATCTGCGCCTGCGAAAATCCATATCCTTGATAGGCATTGTCAGGTAACAGACTGTTATACCGGCAGCCCCGACGGCGAACAGGTAAGGAGCTGCAACCGGCAATGCCAGATATAATCCCGCACCGGCGAGCAACAGCAGGGCGGAGATATTGAAAACGATCGTTCTTGCTTTTTCGTTCATTTATTTGTTCTTAATAATATATACATCCTCGTTCGGCTTTTTCATGAAATATTCTTCACGGGCGAAGCGTTCGAGTCCTTCCTTATCTGTATGCAGATCGTTCAGCTTTTTGCTGTTGATTTCGATCTCCTTCTGGTAATGCTTGATTTCCTTTTCCAGGCTACGAATCTTTTCATCGTATGTATAACGCTTGTACAGACTGCTATCGCCCATTACGAATGTCAGGGCGAAGAACACGATGGTTACCAGCCAGTAGGCATTGATCCTGGATAGATACTTGTTGTAAAAGTCTTTTATGCGTGACATAGGAACTTCGTTTTTGCAAAGGTAAATGAATTATTTTGTTTATCTTTGTCTTGTTAATAAAAAAGCAGAGAATGGATAATTATATTGTATCGGCAAGGAAATACCGTCCTTCTACTTTTCGTAGTGTGGTAGGACAGAAGTCCTTGACAACTACACTTAAGAATGCAATACAGAGTAACAAGCTGGCTCATGCCTACCTCTTTTGCGGTCCCCGTGGAGTGGGCAAGACTTCTTGTGCCCGTATCTTTGCCAAGACGATCAATTGTCTGAATCCGACTGCCGACGGGGAAGCCTGTAACGAATGCGAATCCTGCAAGGCCTTCAACGAGCAGCGTTCTTATAATATCCATGAACTCGATGCCGCCTCCAACAACTCGGTCGATGACATCCGTGCCCTGATCGACCAGGTGCGCATTCCGCCTCCTATCGGAAAATACAAGGTCTTTATTATCGATGAGGTGCATATGTTGAGTTCGGCGGCTTTCAATGCATTTCTGAAAACATTGGAGGAACCGCCCCATCATGCTTTGTTCATTCTGGCTACGACGGAGAAGCATAAGGTGTTGCCGACCATCCTGTCCCGTTGCCAGATATACGACTTTTCGCGTATCTCAATTGCCGATATGGTGGAGCATCTGGAATACGTATCTTCCTGCGAAGGAGTGACGGCTGAACCGGAAGCCCTGAATGTGATTGCCCAGAAAGCGGATGGCGGTATGCGCGACGCGTTGTCCATCTTCGACCAGGTAGTCAGTTTTACAAATGGGAATATTACCTATCAGGCTGTTATCGATAACTTGAACGTCCTGGATTACGAATATTATTTCCGGTTGACGGATGCAATGCTTTCCGGAAATGTCCGGTCTGCCATCCTGATCTTGAACGATATATTGAGCAAAGGATTTGACGGGCAGAATATCATAACCGGCCTGGCATCGCATTTCCGTGATTTGCTGGTCTGCAAGGATGAGGCTACTTTGATCCTGTTCGAGGTTGGCGCTTCTATCCGTGAACGTTATAAGGAGATGGCGAAGCGCTGTTCCGACGGGCTGTTGTTCAAGGCGATCGAGCTGGCAAATACCTGTGACCTGAATTACCGGGCCAGCCGGAATAAGCGCCTGTTGTTGGAACTTACGCTTATCCAGCTTTGTCAGTTAAGCAGTGCCGGACAACCGGCCGATGATAAAAAAAAAGGGCTGATTGAGCCGATAGCATCCAACGGGCCGGGCCAGGCCCCTGCTCAATCAGGACAGGTTGTAACGGCTCAGCAGACGTATACCGTACAATCTGCCCCTCCTTTGCAACGTCCGGTACAATCTCCGCAGGAAATGACCGGAGCGACTCCCCGCCAGCAGGTCGTTTCCACTCATGTGCCGCCTTCTCCGACTCTTATTCCGCAGGCCCCTCCGGCATCGGCGCCCAAGAGAGTGGCGCGTCCGCCCCAGTTCGGTACATCCATTAAGGAGATTGGCGTAGAGCATCCGAAAGCGCAGGCTGTGACACAGACTGCTACCGTGGTACAGGAAATGCAAAGTCCTTTCAGCCAGGAAGCATTGGTTCATTATTGGGATGCGTATGCTTCCGCTATCGACAAGAAGGTATATCTGAAAAATACGATGATCAATTGCAAGCCGGCCTTGCAGGATAATTATTATTTTGAAGTCTGTGTGCATAACCCCGGCCAACAGGATGAGTTGACGAATAATTGTATCGATATATTGAGTTATCTGCGGATGCAGTTGAAGAATACCCGTATTCAGATGCGTGTCCGTATAGATGAAACGAACCAGAAGCATTTGGCCTATACGTCGGCAGAGAAGTATGAACACCTACTGAACATAAATCCGGTTTTGGCAAAGTTGAAGGATGAGTTTAATCTGACACTCGACTAAATAGTTGAAAGGTGAAAGTTGAAAGTTTGATTTATATTTCTTTTCACCTTTCACCTGAATTTACATTTCCCTGATCCAAATATTACGGAAACTGATCGGTTCGCTGGGGTCGCCATGAGACTGCAAACGGATCGGGCCTGCTCCGTGTTTTACGACTTTTGGGAAACCGATGTATTCCGTTGTACCCAGGATAGTCGTGTTATTCTGCAATACGATGCCGTTCTGGATGACTGTAACGCGCGGCGGAACACGATAAGTACCGTCTTCCTTGAAGATAGGAGCGGAATAGATAATATCGTAAACATTCCATTCACCCGGCTTGCGCATGGCATTTGCCAAAGGAGGCGTTTGTTTGTAGACGCTGCCGGTCTGTCCGTTCACGTATGTCTCGTTGTTATAGCAATCCAGCACCTGGATTTCATACATGTCTTGCAGGAAGATGCCGCTGTTGCCGCGTCCTTGGCTTGTGCCGGTGATGTTTTCCGGTACGCACCATTCGATATGCAACTGGAAGTTCTCGAATTTCTGTTTTGTCAGGATGTCGCCTTTCTTCTTGTCTACAGTGAAAACGCCGTCTTTTACGATCCATTCGGCGGGGCCGCCCTTAGCGTTTTGCCAAGCGGAAAGGTCTTTTCCGTCAAACAGGACGATGGCATCGGAAGGGGCGCTGTTTGTCTTGATGTCACCCGGAGTGACTACTTTCGGTTGCGGAGTCCAGTATTCAGACATTCCCGGTTTCATTTTTTCCTGTTCGGGGTACTGTTTTTGCGCGCTTGCACTGACACAAGCTGTACAAGCCAATGCTGCCAAAGCAGTCTTCATTGTAATACTTTTGTTCATGGTCTAAATTGTTTTATATATAGGTTTAGAATTTATTGCTTGCAAAGGTAATGGATTAATTAAGACTATAAAATTGAAAACAGGAAATTAAGAAATAAAAAATAGATGTAAGTGTATTCGGTTCCCGGCGTTGTCGGGGATAAAATACGCTTACATCTAATTGGCTGGTTAATGGAAAAGCTGTGCGTGCTTTTTTATTTTGCATGATGGTTGAAAAGCCGTTGTTCTGCCAGCTTCTCATATTTAGTGCCCGGCCGGCCGTAATTGCAATACGGGTAAATGCTGATTCCGCCGCGCGGAGTGAAGATACCGGTCACTTCGATGTATTTGGGGTTCATCAGGCGGATAAGGTCTTTCATGATGATATTGACACAATCCTCATGGAAAGCCCCGTGGTTGCGGAAACTGAACAGATATAATTTCAAGCTCTTGCTTTCCACCATTTTTACATCGGGAATATAATCGATGTAGATGGTTGCAAAGTCCGGCTGGCCGGTGATCGGACAGAGGCTTGTAAATTCCGGGCAGTTGAAGTGTACCCAGTAATCATTGTCCGGATGCTTGTTTGTAAACGCTTCCAGTACTTCCGGGGCATAGTCCTGTTTGTATACGGTTGAACCGCCTAACAGATGTAGTTCGTTTTCATCTTTTCTTGTATCCATGATGTCTTTTTGTTATTCTTGTAAACGATGGTTTATCGGCGTCTTTTTAAATATTTCTCCAAACCTTCGCGGCGTAGTTTGCAGGCGGGGCAATGGCCGCAGCCTTCTGCCATGATGCCGTTGTAGCAGGTGAGGGTCTGGGTCCGTACAAGGTCGAAGACTCCTAATTCGTCCGCAAGTTCCCACACTTCGCTTTTGTCCCGGTCCATCAGGGGCGTGTGGATCACGAACCGTTCGTCCATCGCCAGGTTCAGGGTGACGTTGAGGGAGCGGACGAATGTATCGCGGCAATCGGGATAACCGCTGAAATCGGCTTCCGACACTCCGGTTACCAAGTTGAAGATTCCTTTGCTGCGTGCCAGGATCGCTGCGAAGGTCAGGAATACCATGTTACGTCCCGGAACGAAGGTGTTCGGGTAGCTGTCTGCCGGTTTTTCCTGATCCATTGAAATGCCGGTGTTTGTCAGCGAACAGTTCGGGTCGAGCTGGCTGATCAACGACACGTCCAACAGTTGGAAGGGAACGTCGGCATCGGCTGCAATTTTTCGTGCAACCTCTATTTCCAGGGAATGTTTTTGCCCGTATGTAAAACATACGGCTTCTACGCGAGAAAAGTGCTTCTTGGCCCAGAACAGGCAGGTCGTGGAGTCTTGTCCACCGGAGAAGCATACCAAAGCGGCTTCTTTTTTATGTTTCATATCTTTCTTGTTTTTAGTACGTGGTTTAGCAAGCACACGGAAAAGGAGACATTCCTTTTCGGGTGCAAAGATACCTTTTTTGTTGACAATTGACAATTGATTGTTGACAATTGGGAAGAATATATATTGCACAATATGTGTGATTTTGTGCGGCACATTTTCATTAAAAGTGTGCAATGTTTGAAAAAAGTATTTATCTTTGCCGCCGTTTTGTAATTAAGAAAAGTAAAACATGAAGAAAAAAGTAGTAGTAGGTGCGGCATTGATGATGATGCCTTTGGTTTCTTTCGCTGGTGGATATTTGACGAATACGAATCAGCATGCAGCCTTTTTAAGGTCACTTTCGCGAGGTGCTGCAATTGATATAGATGGTGCTTTGTCTAACCCGGCGGGTCTTTCTTTCTTGCCGACAGACGGTTTCCGTGTCGGTGTGAGTATCCAAAGTGCTTTCCAGACTAGGGATATAGATGCCTCTTTTGGTACATATAATGGTTTCGACCCGGTAAATAAAGTGCCGACAGTAAGCGATGTCCCCTATAAAAAATATTACAAAGGAAAGGCGGCCGCTCCTGTGATTCCGAGTGTTTTTGCGGCTTACAAAAAAGGTGATTGGACCATCTCCGGTTTCTTTGCCATTACGGGTGGGGGCGGTAAGGCATCGTTTGACGATGGCCTGCCGATGTTCGAATCGGCAGCTATGGCTGGTATATTCCAGGAAAGTCTGGGGAAGTATATAAAGACGGGCGGTAAAAGTCCCATCGTTACGCCGGATATGTATACTATTAACAGTGCGATGGACGGAAAACAGTATATTTATTCTCTGCAACTTGGCTTGTCATATAAGATCACGGATTGGCTTTCTGCCTTTGCCGGAGGCCGGATGAACTATTTTTCAGGAAACTATGACGGGTATCTGGATGCGAAGCTGAAAAAGGATTTTGGTGGAACAGACTTGATGAATTTGGCTTTGGATTGCGATCAGACAGGTTGGGGGCTGACACCGGTTTTGGGGGTTGATGTTAAATACGGTAAATTCAATTTCGGGGCTAAATATGAGTTTAAGACGAACTTGAACATCGAAAACAATACCAAGAAGTTGGATTATCCTGATAGTGCGGAAGACTTGATCGGCCCTTACAAGCACGGTGTGAATACGCCGAACGATATTCCTTCCATGCTTTCGGTGGCAGCCTCTTATCAGTTTTTACCCATGTTGAAGGCTTCTGTAGAGTATCATTTCTTTGATGACAAGAAAGCGGGCATGGCCGGTGGAAAACAGAAAGAATTGGAAAGAGGTACGAATGAGTATCTATTTGGTATTGAATGGGACGTGATCAAGAGATTGACCATTAGTGGTGGCGCTCAAATTACGGATTATGGTTTGTCTGATAATTTCCAAAGCGATGTTAGTTTCTCCTGTGACTCTTATTCGTTGGGCTTTGGTGCTAAGGTGATGCTGAGCGAAAAGATGGCATTGAATGTGGGGTATATGTGGACAAATTATCATGATTATACAAAGAAATCGGAGAATTATTGCGGTACAAATCTCCCCGGTACGAATGTCTATAGCCGTACCAATAAAGTGTTTGGCTTAAGTTTGGATTACGCTTTCTAAACCTAAAAAAATCTATATCAGCTTGAAAAGGGAAGTTGCCTGTCGTGCGACTTCCCTTTTTTGATTTTCTGTCTTTCAAGCGGACAGTATGGGGCCCTATTGGTCGGTGTCCGTAACCCTATTGGTTAGTGCTCGTAACTCATAGGGTTAGCCACTGTAAAGCATAGCTTTAGTATCTGCATAAAAAAAGAGGATGTGTCATGCACACCCTCTTTCTTAATTATTGTTTTGCTTGTCTTGATTACAACTGGATCCAGCGGACGAAAGCGAAGTCCATGCGATGAGGCAATTCTTTGTTCACAGGGTAAACGCGGAAGCCCATCTTGTGAAGGCCTGCTTCGCTTGAAGCTGTTTTCAGTTCGAAGAACAGTTTGGAACCTTCTTCTTTTATCAGCTTGAATTGTTCTGTTGCCAGTAATTCCAACTGATGGTTATCCGGATTTTCTTTCGTGACAACCATTTCTACTCCCAACATACCTTTCAGTTCATGGCGGTCGATAACCAGATTGAAGTTATATTCTTTGCCGACAACCGGACCGTCGATAGCCAAGTCCTGGCTGCATGTAAACGATTCTACCTGGAAGCTATCCCAATGTTCTGCCACTTCTTCTTTCCAGGCAGCGATTGCTTTGGCTTCGGCAAAACCGTTTTCGTGCAAGTGAGCGGAACGGGTTGCCAACTTGTTGTAGAAGCGGTCGATATAGTCGTCCAACATACGTTTCATCGTATAGTCGGGAGCGATTTCGGACATCGAATTCTTGATGTACTGGATCCATTCGGGAGAGTAGCCCTTGCTGTTTCTTGCATAGTAAGTCGGGATAATCTCTGTTTCCAGTATGTGGTAGATAGTAGCGGCATCCAGCTGATCCTGATACTGCTGGTTTTCGTAAGTACGCTTGTCGGTCAATGCCCAACCTGCACCCTGTTTGTAACCTTCATACCACCATCCGTCCAATACGGAGAAGTTCAGGACACCGTTCATCTCTGCTTTTTCGCCGGATGTACCGGATGCTTCCAGAGGACGGGTCGGAGTGTTCAACCAAACATCGACACCTGCGATCAGGTGACGAGCCAGACGCATATCGTAGTTTTCCAGGAAGATGATCTTTCCTAAGAATTCCGGACGGCGGGAAATCTCGACAATATGTTTGATCAAGCCCTGTCCGCCACCATCGGCCGGGTGGGCTTTACCGGTGAATACGAACAGGATCGGATATTGTTCGTTGTTTACGATCTTGGCCAGACGGTCCAGATCTGTGAACAGCAAGTGGGCACGTTTGTAAGTTGCGAAACGGCGGCCGAAACCGATCAGCAGGGCGTTCGGGTTGATTTTGTCCAGGATAGAGACAACCTTTGCAGGATCTCCTTGGTTTTTCAGCCAGTTTGTCTTGTATTGATTCTTGATATATGTAATCAGTTTGTTCTTCAATGTCTTGCGGATAGACCAAATTTCTTCGTCGGCAACATTCTGGATCGCTTCCCAGTATTTCTTGTTGGACTGGTCTTTGAAGAACTTCTTGTCGAAATGTTCTGCAAAGAAACGTTTCCATTCGGTAGAAGCCCAAGTCGGCATATGTACGCCGTTGGTCACATATCCTACGTGCAGCTCATCGGGGAAGTAGCCTTTCCATACCGGAGCGAACATGCGCTGGGATACTTTTCCATGCAACCAGCTTACGCCGTTTGCTTCTTGGCAAGTGTTCAAAGCGAATACACTCATGGAGAACTTCTCGTTGGAACCTGGATTTTCACGTCCCATGTCGATAAATTCCTGCCAGCTGATACCTAACTTGCCGGGGAATTCACCCATATAACGGCCGAACAGGCCTTCATCGAAGTAGTCGTGACCAGCCGGAACCGGTGTGTGGACGGTGTATAGGGCGGAAGCGCGTACGACTTCCAATGCTTGGTTGAATGACAGACCGTCGTTCTGGATGAAGTCTACCAGACGCTGCGCGTTGATCAGTGCGGCGTGTCCTTCGTTGCAGTGATAAATCTGTTTCTTGATTCCTAATTTGTTCAGCATCAAGATACCACCGATACCCAGCAGATATTCCTGTTTCATACGGTTTTCCCAATCGCCGCCATACAGCTGGTGAGTGATGGAGCGATCCCATTCGCTGTTCTGGGGAATATCTGTATCCATCAAATATAGAGGAACGCGTCCGACGCTTACTTTCCAGATGTGCGCATAAACGGTGCGGCCGGGGTAAGGAACCTCCAATACCATCGGTTCGCCGTTAGCCTGCATCACCTGAGTAAGGGGCAGTGCGTTGAAGTTTTGCGGTTCGTAATTGGCAATCTGTTGTCCGTCCATAGACAGAGACTGGGTAAAGTAACCGTAGCGATACAAGAAACCTACTGCTGTCAGGTCGATGTTGCTGTCGCTGGCTTCTTTCAAATAGTCACCAGCCAGTACACCCAGGCCGCCGGAATAGATTTTCAACACGTTGGTCAAACCATATTCCATGCTGAAATAGGCAACAGATGGTTTTGTCTGATCCGGCTTAACATTTACATAATCCTTGAATATTGAGTAAACAGCTTTGATTTCGGCCATCAGGACATCATCTGCCAGGATTTCCTCAATACGTTTGTAGGATAAACTTTGAAGTAAAAGTACTGGGTTACCTTCAGTTGATGCCCAAAGTTCAGAATCGATCTTACCGAATAATTTGGCTCCTTCATGGTTCCATACCCACCATAGGTTTGTAGCCATTTCGTATAACGGCTGTAATTGTTCGGGAAGCATAGAATGAGAATAAACATCTTTCCAAATCGGGCTGTTTGCGTTATTCGCTTTGATTTTCATTATTGTGAAGTTTAAAATGTTTCAATTTATATTTTAATATTGTATCATCTCTTTTTTGCCTAAAACGTTGCAAAGATAGAGATTATCTGTTTAATTATGAGCGTATTTTAATTATTTCTTTTGCTTGCATGCTCCAAAGCGATTCTGAAAGCCTCTTCATAGTAGACAATGAATTTGCTCCATTCTGCTTTTGCAGCCAGGCAGAAACTGCGTTTCCGGATCTCTGCCGTTTCCTTTTTGTCCTTTCCTGCAAGTGCCAGGATCGAAGACGTGATGGCATCTGCTACTTCGAAATAATTAAAATCGTCACGGTTCACGACGGCTACGCCTTCACTTATGTTGTTGCCTGTCACATGCTTCTTAGCCCATAGACCGAAACCTGCAAGATCGGTGGTAATGGTCGGAATCCCGAATGCGATACTTTCCAGCGGAGTGTATCCCCAGGGTTCGTAGTAGGAGGGATAGACGGTCGCATCCATACCGATCAGCAGATCGTAGTAGGGTTTGTTGAGGATACCGTCGCGTCCGTCCAGGTAGCAAGGAACAAAAATGATCTTCAGCTTGTCGGTCGCTGAATTGGTGAAGCCGGCATGGGAGATATAGTTCAGCACCTTGTCCTGTTCCATCTGATTCAGCCAATGCGTGACGAAGGGCATTTGCATGGGGGAGGTGGTGCGTATGTTCTTGTCGATGACTTCTTTCAGGTCTGCACGTGCATCGCGTACCCAAGCCGGAACCATGATGAAGGCGACGACTTCGCGCTGGAGCCTGCCGGAAGTGCGTACCCGGTTCATTGCTTCGATAAAGACGTCGATACCTTTATTGCGGTATTCGTAGCGACCGCTGGTTGAAACCAGGAAAGCATCCGGTGAGATGGGGCATCCGAGCAGTTTCTCTGCGACGTTGAGCAGGTCGCGGCGGGCTGCCATACGCTTCTTGTCGTATTCTTTGTCGGACGGGACGAAGTTGGGCTCGAAGCCGTTCGGCGTGACGATGTCCGGTGCTTTGTCCAGCAATTGTTTACACTCGCGGGCAGTGATGTCGCTCACGGTAGTAAAGCAGTCCACATGCAAGGCTGTCTGTTTTTCCAACGAATGTTTCGCCTCCATATTCAGCTCCCCGGCCATCTGGTCGCCGTTGTAGCCATCCATATAAGCATACAGGGCTTTGTTGTTTCCGGCGATGGAACGGCCGATAGATGTGGCGTGTGTCGTGAAGAGCGTTGCGACGGCGGGGAGTTGTTTTTTGATGTAGAGCGCACCCATTCCCAGCATCCATTCATTGAACAGAGCGGCAACCTTTTTGTTTTCCAGCTTGTAAAAATGATAAAAACTTTCGATGACCTTACCTACCGCGTAAGCGAAGATACAAGACTCGTCGTAGTCACCGTACGCATGGATCGAGTCCACGCGGAAACTTTCCCACATCGAGAAGAAAAAGGAATCTTTTTCTTTGAAGAAAGGTTTGAAATCCACTAAGATTACGGGAGGTGTCCCCGGGACATTCCATCGGCCTACTTTCACTTTCAGATTTTCTGTGGTCTTCGTATAAGTTTTCCAGTCAGCAAACAGAACATCATCTTCAATAAAGTCGGGAGCGTTTGTATCGGTCCACACATCGGGTCCTATAAAGATCAGCTTATCTTTAAACGATCGTTGCAACGTATGCGCTTTTGTTGAAAGGACGGTATAGATACCGCCAACTTTATTACATACTTCCCAACTGCTCTCGAAAAGATATTCTGGCGTTGTTGTTGTATTATCCATAAACGATTTTGTTTATAATCAGATATTTTAGGGTGACAAAGATACGAATTTTTGTCTTTTTTTCAACTATAGGGTTTGTTTAATGAATGAATTATGTAGATTTGTAGATATTTTAATGTAAACAACTATGGCTAAAAGAAGAATTTTAAAGAGAGACATCAGCTATGTGGCTGGCGATTTGTTTTCGGAAGCTTTGTTTTGTAAGCTGTATCTTCCGGGTGTCAATTCGGAGAAAGCCGACGTGGTGATGGCGAGAGTACTTGATATGCAAGATGAATTTATTCGCCGTGCCAACCGTCCGGACGGAAAAGAAAACAAGAAACGGGTGAAAGAATATTATTGTAAATTGCGGGCGGACCTGCAAACGGAAATAAATGCAATAGCAACTGAAATCGGAGAGTTGAGCAAATAGAAAGTAAAGAATGAAGAAAGCTATAAGTAAGGCACTTCTTCGCTTGGCCGGCTGGAAACTTGGGCCGGTAGTGGAGGATGTGCCTAAATGTGTGATATGTGTGGCTCCGCATACCAGCAATTGGGATTTTATCGTAGGAAAACTGTTTTATACCTCGATTGGCCGTAACGCCAGTTTCCTGATTAAAAAGGAATGGTTCTTTTTTCCGTTCAACCTGTTGTTTGACTGGTTGGGCGGAGTGCCTGTTGACCGCAGTAAGCGGACTTCGGTGACGGATCAGATGGTTGGCCAGTTCAATCGGCGGAAAGAATTCCAGCTGGCCGTAACTCCTGAAGGTACACGCAAACGGGTGAATGACTGGAAGAAGGGATTTTACTATATCGCACAGAAAGCCAACGTGCCTATCCTGATGGCTTATTTCGATTACAAAAAGAAAGAGGCCGGTTTTAAAGGGGTATTCTATCCTACGGGTGATGCGGATAAAGATATCCGTGATATCCGTGAGCATTACAGAGGAGTGACAGCTTGTCACCCGGAAAACTTTGTTCAAATTTAATATCATGGCAGACAATTTGCGTATCAGTATGGTCCAGTCTCATATTATTTGGGAGGACAGAGATGAAAATCTGGGTTATTATGGAGAACTGCTCCGGCGGGTCAGCGGTAAGACGGACATAGCCGTTTTGCCGGAAACGTTTACAACGGGTTTTTCTATGGATGTGGAAAAGCTGGCCGACACGATGGATGGGCCTACTATTCCTACTATAAAGGGGTGGGCGAAGAAATATAAGCTTGCTGTGGCAGGTAGTTTCATTGCAAAAGAAGGCGGGAAATATTTCAACCGTGCTTTTTTCGTCACGCCCGAAGGTGAAACTTATTTGTATGACAAGCGGCATTTGTTCCGGATGGCGGGCGAAGACCAGCATTTCACAGCCGGGGATAAACGGACGATCGTACGGTATAAGGACTGGAATATCTGTTTGCAAGTTTGTTATGATCTTCGTTTCCCGGTTTGGAGCCGGAACGTGGACAACGAATACGATCTGTTGATCTATGTCGCCAACTGGCCCGAGGCGCGTAAAAAAGTTTGGAAGACGTTGCTCCAGGCACGTGCAATGGAAAATATGGCGTATGTCTGCGGGGTGAACCGGGTAGGAATCGACGGTAAGGGCTTTGTTTACCGGGGCGATTCCATGATCTTCTCTCCGAAAGGGAAAAAGCTGGCGGATGCCGGCAAGCGTGAGGAGGTCACTCGCACATGTACGCTTACCCGTGCAGACCTGGAAGATCTAAGGGGGAAGTTTCCTGCATGGAAGGACGCGGATGCGTTTGAGATCAAGTGATATTTCCCTGATAGGATTTCGGATTTGAACACAAAAAAGCGATTGTCGGAAATAACCGGCAATCGCTTTTTTGTGTTATGTGAAAATATATGTTTATTTCACTTCCTCAAAGTCAACATCCGTTACACCACCATCCTGCTTGTTGTTGCCGGCGTTGCCACCAGTTTGTTGACCGAAGTCAGGACCCGGTTGTGCACCACCTTGGGCGTTCTGGGCATTGTACATTTCCTGGCTTGCTGCCTGGAATACGCTGTTCAGTTCTGCCATAGCTGCATCGATACCAGCGATATCCTGAGCCTTGTGAGCTTCTTTCAGCTTGTTCAGGGCTGTTTCGATAGGAGCCTTCTTGTCAGCCGGGAGTTTGTCGCCTAGATCCTTCAACTGTTTTTCGGTCTGGAAGATCATGCTGTCGGCCTGGTTCAGTTTGTCGATGCGTTCTTTTTCCTTCTTGTCTGCTTCGGCATTAGCCTGAGCTTCTTCTTTCATACGTTTTACTTCGTCGTCGCTCAAGCCGCTGGAAGCCTCGATACGGATGCTCTGTACTTTGCCGGTTCCTTTGTCTTTAGCCGATACGTTCAAGATACCGTTTGCATCGATATCGAAAGTAACTTCGATCTGAGGAACGCCACGCTGTGCGGCTGGAATTCCGTCGAGGTGGAAACGGCCGATCGATTTGTTGTCTTTAGCCAGTGAACGTTCGCCCTGCAATACGTGGATTTCTACAGAAGGCTGGTTGTCAACGGCAGTCGTGAATGTTTCAGACTTCTTGGTAGGAATAGTCGTATTGGCTTCGATCAGCTTGGTCATTACACCACCCATTGTTTCGATACCCAGTGACAACGGAGTAACATCGAGCAACAGAACGTCTTTTACTTCACCTGTCAATACCCCCCCCTGGATAGCAGCACCTACAGCTACCACTTCGTCCGGGTTAACACCTTTTGACGGAGCCTTGCCGAAGAACTTCTCAACGATGGCCTGTACAGCCGGAATACGTGTCGAACCACCTACGAGGATGACTTCGTCGATGTCGGAAGTGCTCAAACCTGCATCTTTCAAAGACTGACGGCATGGTTCGATACAAGCCTGGATCAGACTGTCTGCAAGCTGTTCGAATTTTGCACGTGTCAGTGTCTTGACCAAGTGCTTTGGAACACCGTTTACCGGCATGATATACGGCAGGTTGATCTCCGTGCTTGTCGTGCTTGACAATTCGATCTTAGCTTTTTCGGCCGCTTCTTTCAAACGTTGCAAAGCCATCGGATCCTTACGCAGGTCGACGCCTTCTTCGCGCAGGAACTCTTCAGCCAACCAGTCGATGATCACATGGTCGAAGTCGTCACCACCCAAGTGAGTGTCACCGTTTGTGGATTTTACTTCAAACACACCGTCTCCTAATTCCAAGATAGAAATATCGAATGTACCGCCACCCAAGTCGAATACGGCGATCTTCATGTCTTTGTTCGTTTTGTCCAAACCGTAAGCCAAAGATGCGGCAGTCGGTTCGTTTACGATACGGCGAACGTTCAAGCCTGCAATTTCACCCGCTTCCTTAGTCGCTTGACGTTGTGCGTCGCTAAAGTATGCCGGAACGGTGATAACGGCTTCCGTTACTTCCTGTCCTAAATAGTCTTCAGCTGTTTTCTTCATCTTCTGAAGTACCATTGCTGAAATTTCCTGAGGAGTATAAAGGCGTCCTTCGATATCGACACGTGGTGTGTTGTTGTCACCGCGGACTACTTTATAAGGTACTCGACCAATTTCTTTCTGAACCTGATCATAGGTTTCACCCATGAAACGTTTGATAGAGAATATTGTTTTTTCCGGGTTTGTGATAGCCTGACGTTTTGCAGGATCACCAACCTTACGTTCACCACCTTCAACGAATGCAACGATTGAAGGAGTCGTTCTTTTACCTTCGCTGTTTGCAATTACAACCGGTTCGTTACCTTCCAGTACGGCAACACAAGAGTTGGTTGTTCCTAAGTCGATTCCGATAATTTTTCCCATAATTTTCTACTATTTTAATTGTTATTATTTTCCTGTACTTGCTTTTCTCTTTCGAGCTGCATTAACTGTTCTACAAATCGTATGCCAAAGTAACAAGGATAGGTTTGTAAAAGTTCAGGTGGCAGGAAGTGTGACAATACGTCAGTTTAGACATTTGCCGTCATGTGAAAGATATGACGGGTTATGCATGAAATGTTATAGGCCTTTATTATTCTATAGTTCTTAAGGAACTGTGGTATTTGTAGATAAAAAATTAACACTCACTCAAGTTTTTGTTGTTTGTGGCCGCAAACATACACACTTTATTTAGAAAATGCAAACTTAATTTTTTATTTAAACACAAAAAAAACGATTTATCACACCACAGTTCCTTAAGAACTGAAGTAAGAATTAAATGTAATATCATGATGTCTTTGTTTTTATTCTCAAATATTTCCTTTTGGTTTTCTGCAGACAGTTAATGTCTTAGTGGAATTTTTTGTTGTGATTTTTTATGTCTAATATATTACCTAAAATCAAAATGCAAAAGTGTAAATTGAATTTTTTGCTACGATTCGGTTTGATTTCAATTCTGTTAGGGCTGTTTGTTACCCAGTCTTTTGCTCAGAATGTGACGATTACCGGTGTCGTAAAAGACCAGTCGGGTGAACCTCTGATTGGCGTGAACGTGATGGAAAAGGGGACGACCAATGGTTCTATCACGGATGTGGATGGTAAGTACAGTGTTTCTGTAAAAGGGGGCGAAACCATCCTAGTGTTCTCTTACATCGGTTATATCTCCCAAGAGATTCCGGTTGGGAATCAGAAAACGCTCAACGTGACGATGAAAGAAGACACGGAAGAACTGGAAGAAGTGGTTGTGATCGGTTACGGCACGGCCAAGAAGAAGGACTTGACGGGGGCGATCTCGCGTGTGAAAGCGGAGAAGATGGAGGTTGAAGCGCCTCGTTCAGTTCAAGATTTGTTACGTGCTAGTGCTGCCGGTTTATCAATTTCAATGTCGACTGATGCTGCTGGCACAGCTGATCTGCAAGTTCGTGGTAAGAACTCTTTGAAAGCAGGTTCTTCACCTTTGCTGGTTCTTGACGGTGTGATCTATGATGGTTCGTTGCAGGACATCAACCCGATGGATATTGAAAGTATCGATGTTTTGAAAGATGCCAGTTCGGTTGCTGTTTATGGTGCCAAGGCTGCTAATGGTGTAGTAGCCATTACAACTAAAAAAGGTAAAACGGGTAAGCCGGTTATTTCATTTAATGCTAATGTTGGTATGGTAAGCAATGCTCGTTTACCTAAAACAGTAGATGGTGCCGGTTTTATCAAATTCAGACAGGAATATGGTGAAAGTTTGATGACTGAAGCCGAAATGGTTGCACAGCCGGGAAAGTTTGCTGATCCGAGAAATTTAGCAGCAGCAGGCATAGATCCGTTGGCTTGGTATAATTATGACCAACAGACACCTGTTTCTGCATTGCCTGATGAAAAAACTATGATTAATAAATGGTTGACCCGTTTGAATTTTAAAACGATTGAAATCGAAAACTATTTGAATGGAGTGGAGACTGATTGGGATGATATTGTTTATCAGACTGGTCTACAACAGGATTATACGGTCAGTCTTTCCAATCGTAAAGAAGATTTCAGTTATTATTGGTCAATGGGATATGCTGATAGAGAAGGTGTAAAAGTGGGAGATCGTTATCGTAATTTGCGTACCCGTTTGAACTTGGAATCCAAAGTGACTTCTTTCTTGACAGTGGGTTTGAACGCTCAGTTCGCGACTCGCTTAGGTGGTTATTTGGCTGCTGATGTGGAGCAGCGCGAACATAACTCACCATTTACCACAAATGATATTGATATTCTTGACAGTCCTTATCGTATGTATCCGTCTGGAGATAATAATACAAAGAATCCGTTCTTCGATAACTTGTATCGTGACAGACGTGACATTCACCATGATTTGAATGCCAATCTGTATGCAATCGTAAAACTTCCGTTTGGATTCGAATATCAGATGAACTTTACGCCTCGTTATCACTGGTATGAATATATGAATCATGAGTCAGCAGAACATCCGGAATGGGCTGGAGATGGAGGTCGTTCAGAGCGTAAAAATGAAAAAACATTTAATTGGCAGGTTGATAATATTCTTCGTTGGAAGAAAGAATTCGGTGAAGATCATCGAGTTGAAGCCACTTTTTTGCAGAATGCCGAAAAAGGTCAATGGTGGAAAACCGTAGCCCAGAATAAACTTTATTCTCCGAGTGACATATTAGGCTTTCATAATATTGGTGCCGGTACTGCTCCTTCCGTTTCTAGCGAAGATACATATAAAACCGGAGATGCTTTGATGGGACGTCTGTTTTACTCATTCAAGGACAAGTATATGCTGACTGCTTCTGTGCGTCGTGACGGTTATTCTGCATTCGGGAGTATGAATCCGCATGCTGTATTTCCGGCTGTTGCTTTGGGTTGGGTATTCACGTCCGAAAAATTCATGGAAAAAACTTCTGATTGGTTGAATTATGGTAAACTGCGTTTTTCTTGGGGACAGAACGGTAACCGTGATATTGGCCAATATGAAGCATTGGCACAATTGAATTCCGGTGCTTATACTTATGTTGATCCAAACGGAAATGTATATCTGACATCTCAGGTATATATCAATCGTATGCCGAACAGTTCGTTAAAATGGGAGCGTACGGCTTCTTACAATATAGGTTTGGACTTCTCTTTGTTTGGTGATAAATTGAGTGGTAGTATGGAAACTTATATGGCTGAATCAAACGATTTGCTGGTTAACCGTTCACTACCTTCCATCTTGGGATATGCAAGTGTAATGGCCAATTTAGGAGCTTTGACCAATCGAGGTTTTGAGCTTTCGTTAAACGCCAATTTGATCAATCGTGACAATTTTTCATGGAATTCGACCGGAACGTTCTCTTTTAATCGTCGTAAGATCAAGCATCTTTACGGTGATGTCGAGGAAGTGAAGGATGAAGCGGGTAACGTAATCGGATATAAAGAAGCCGATGATTATGAAAACCAGTGGTTTATAGGCCATGATACAGAGCAGATTTGGGATTACGAACGTGATGGTGTTTGGCAGTTAGGAGAAGAGGAGGAAGCTTCCAAGTACGGAAACAAACCTGGAGACTTTAAATATGTCGACCAAAATGGAGACGGAGTTTTGGATACGAAAGATAAAACTTTTCAAGGTTATAAAACTCCCCGCTATGTGTGGTCTTGGCGTAATGAATTTGTATTCTTCAAGAATTTGAGCCTTTCATTTATGATGTATTCGCATATAGGGCAATATGGTACGTTCAACCGGGCTGCTAATACAGGGGGGATGTATGACCGTTACACGATTGTCGATATTCCACGTTGGACCAAAGACAACCCGACGGATGACTATGCACGTATTGGTTCTACCAATAAAGGAAACAATTATGTGAAGAAAACATTTGTCCGTATGGAGAATATTACGCTTTCATATAGTGTGCCTAATAATCTGCTGAAAAAGTTTTCTGTGCAAAATATGCGTTTCTCTTTGGCCGTCCGCAATCCGTTTGTGATTACCGGTTGGGATTTTGGTGATCCGGAAGGTGGTGATACAACTTTGCGCACTGTGAATTTTGGTGTGAACTTTACTTTGTAATTAAATTGATAAACGTAGAAGAATATGAATAAGAAAAAGTGTATGATTTTGGCGCTGGCAGTCCTTCCAATGTTAAATTCATGTAGTGATTGGTTGGATCCGAAGCCCCTTTCTTTCTATTCACCTGAAAATACATATGTGGATGCTGCTGGACTTTATGCAGCTTTGACAGCCTGTGAACGTAATATGCGCCATGAGTTTTTTGGTGATGGTGCTCCGATTTTGACGGAAATGTATTTGACCGATATCGCAGTCCATGGGAAAACAGATGAAAGTGGTTCTTTGGTTGATTTGGATAACGAAATGTTACCTTCCCGTACGAAAAACGATATGAAAGGTAAAAACAAATGGTATTGGGAAGAGGGATTCAAAGGAATCAAATATGCTAATATAGCCATTAGTCGTTTGGATGGTGCCGAGTATAAAGATGAAGCAGAGAGGAATGCTGTGTTGGGAGCCGCCTATTTTCAGAGAGCTTATCGCTACTATAAGTTGACGCATCAATTTGGCGATGTCCCTTATTTGGACAAAGAAATCACCGAGCCGAAGTTGGACTTCTATAGCTACGATCGGTGGAGCATCTTGGAGCAATGTAAGAAAGATTTGGAGTTCGCCTATCAATGGGTTCCAGAGGTTCAACCTCGCGGACGAGCTAATAAGGATGCTTGTGGCGTTTTGCTAATGAAGATATGCATGGCTGTTGGTGATTTTGATAGAGCCATAGCGGTTGGGAAAGAAGTAGTCGGGCGTCATCCGTTGATGACAGGGCGTTTCACGGGCAACCAGACGAAGCCGAACACCAATTTAATGCATGACTTGCACAGTGTGGAGGCAAAAATTGATATGAGTAACACCGAGGGTATCATGTATGTGGTCGCTCATCCTACAACAACACCGCTGGATAAGGATAACCGTATCTATACAATGCGTAATGCATTGCCATATTGGGCGAAGGGGGGAGCGATTAAGACACCGGACGGAAAGACGGGTACAGCTATTGCACCAGATGAAGCTGATAAAAATACAGAAATTGATAATGATACGAAATATGGACGTGGTATCGGTACGTGCCGTCCGACGAACTATTATCAGTATGAAATCTGGGGGGAAAAAGAGAAAAACGATTTGCGCGGTCCTTTCAACCACGATAGCTGGAGACGGATGGAAGATTTGCGTTACAACGACCCTGGATTGAAAAAAACAAACAATCCCTATTACGGTCAAAATTTGATTCGTCCTGTCGATTTGTCTGTTGCCGATTCGATCCGTTGCTGGTATATGTGGCCGCATTACAAAGTGTTTGTTCCGGATCCTACGAAGACGCAGGATCTTCAGGGAGGTGAAACACCGTGGTATGTCTATCGTTCTGCCGAAGTCTATCTGATGATGGCGGAATGTTATTATTGGAAAGGTGATGCGACTAACGAAGCTGCTATGTTAAACGTGGTTCGTGCACGTGCGGGCGCTGAACCGCTGAGTGGAAATATCGGTATTGCCGAAGTGTTGGCCGAACGTGCCCGTGAATTGTATTACGAAGAGAACCGTCATGTTGAACTTGTTCGTATTTCCTACTTGTATGCTAAAACCGGAAAACCCTGTGAAGCATTGGGTGGACGTGTCTATAAGTTGGATAATTTCTCAGGACCGGGTGGTGTCGGAACGAACTGCAAAGATGCCGGCGTAAACTTCTATTTCGACTGGGTGATGGTTCATAACAACTTCTTCAACAAAGGAGTTAAAATTCCGAACGGCGAATATCGCATGAGTGTGCATCACGTCTTGTGGCCGGTTCCCGAAACAGCTATTACCAGCAATACTGGTGGCGTGATCAATCAGAATATAGGTTATCCGGGGGCAGAAGATAATCTGGAACCGCTGAAAGTCGAGCCTGTTGATCCGGCTATTTAAGAATAACGGAAAACGCGCACAATAACAACACCGCGTAAATGAGACGCACTCCCGCGGAGGCCTCAGGGCCTCCCACGGGGTGCGTCTTTTTTGTATTCTTTCGCTGCGTCGAACGAAGGACAGGCCTTTTGGGGGTTCAAGTCGCGGTGTCCTACGGTGAGAGCTGCCGGGAAGTGGCGGCCCAGCTCTTGCAACAACTGCGTGAGGGCAGCCTTCTGGGCAGGCGTGCGAGTGTCTCGCGGGAGGCCTTTGCCGTCCAGTCCCCCTTCGTAGCAGATGCCGATGCTGTGGCGGTTGTGACCGAAGCAGTGCGCCCCCTCCAGGGAGAGCGGCCGGCCGGGATGTACCCGGCCGTCGCGTGTGATGTAGTAATGGTAGCCGATGTCGCGGAAGTGCCGGCCGTCGATATGGTCCCGGCGGCAATCCTCGAACGAGTAAGGCTGCCCGCAGCGCGTGGCGCTGCAATGGATGATGAATAGTGTGATGCGTCTCATGTGCGGCTCTCCCTGTCCTTTATATGCAGGCCGTAACGCCGAAGGCACTACCGATGGCCGTAGCCACGACGATGATTACTTTGAGGATGATCCCCCAGACGGATTTCTTTTCGTTCTTTTCTTCCATGAAATTGTGGATTATGAGATTTATGAATTATGATTTATGAGAAGTTTTTGACACATGACTTTGTTTGTGTCTCTCTTGGCTTCTCTTGTCGATTGCTTAAAGTTCTCCCGGCCGTTCCTCCTCGCCGCCACCGCCGGTATTGCCACCTTCGATGTCGTAAGGTGAAAGCTCCTTGAGCTGCGCTTCGAGTTTCAGCTGGTTGATGGCGAGGGTTCCGGTGGCGCGGCATTTGAGGCGCAGCCCGACCACGTTGGTAGTGACCGACCAGTCTTTCGACGTGTCGGCAGGTTTCCCGCGGATCCCCACGCCGAAGATCGCGAGGTCGTCCAGTTTCACGTTCTTGCCGTCGAGCAGCAACTCCTTGATGCAGGAGGTCATGTCCTTGAGGACCCCGTGGATCGCGCCTTGCGAATACGGCGTGTTGTGCTTGGCCATGTGTTCGGCCAAAGCGCGCGTGTCGAGCGTCTCGTCTGCCACCGCCCTTGCCAGCCACTTGCCGCTGAGCGGGGTGGACTTGGTCTGGTTCTGATACTTCTTGTAACGAATCATGTCTGTTTGATTTTAAAGTTGATAATTAGGATGAAAAACCGATACCGTTCCGGTGAAGCTGCCCTGCCTTTCTTCCCTTTCCGGTACAACAAAGATAACACCCTCATCTTGTGCCGTTGCGCGTAAGGGGGAGTTGTGGGGAGTTCTGCCGGAAAGATGCGTGTTATAGGGGGAAAACGGGGTGTGGAAGGTGCGCATTGTAGGGTAAAATGAGAGGTGAAAAGTTGCGTGTTATATTTTTTAAGACTAATTTATTCCGGCTTATATGGTGTTCTATTATAGAAAAACTATATTTTTTATCACCTGAAACAGCTTGAAATTCATTGTTTTTTCGTATATTCGTAGAAATAAATCAAACAAGGAAGACATGGAAAAACAGACTGATTTCCGCATCCGCAGCTACGGTCGTACGGAGCTGGCACAACTCTACAACCCCTGCCTGACCCCCAAGGCCGCCTACCGGAAGCTGGTCGGGTGGATCGACCATTATCCCGGCCTCGCCGTCCGCCTTGCCGAGCTTGGCAAGCTGCCCGGTTCGCGTTCCTACACCCCTGCCCAGGTGCGGGAGATCGTCGAGGCGCTCGGCGAACCGTAACTCATAGCTTTAGGGGGGCTAAGGCTATGGGTTAGGGGGGCTAAAGCATAGCTTTTCTGTTACTTTCGGCTTGATCCGAAAGTAACCAAAGGATCAAGGCCGAACCTGCTTCGCTACTCCGTTCCCTTCGTTCGCTGTCGCGTCTGAAACTCGCTTCGCTCAGACAGCAGACGCTCCGGACGCTCACTGCGGTCTCTGCGCTTGACGCTCACCAGCTTAGGCCGGAAGTAGAGCCTGACGGCTCTTTGGGGATGGCCGATGCCGCCTGCTTCAGCAGACGGCAAAAGAGAGGCGGAGTAGCCCAGCCGGTTAAGCCTTGAACTTTTGGTTACTTTTCTTTCAAGAGAAAAGTAACAGATAAAACTTTATTGCATGAAATAAATAAAAAGAGGGTGTCGAAAAAATGCCATCCTTGATTATCAGTCTTTTATGGTGATAGGTGATAGGTTGAACCCCGTTTCTGTAAAAGTTTAGGAAAAATGAATTAAAAAACGCCGCCTTTAAGGTGACGTTTTTTAATTCAAACTCGGAAAAGTTTTACAAAAAGGGCATTTAACCTATCACCTATCACCCGAGGAAGGAGGAAAATCTGTGTCGTCCGCTTCAGGGAGGATGCTTTTCATCTCGTCTGTCGTGCGTTCGACAACCAGCCAGATATTGCCATGTCTTGTCCGTGTGCAGGTATACCCCAGTTCTTTCAGTGCTATGCCGACCTGCACCGCGTTCAGCCGGATACTACCGCCGAAGCGGGTGACGATCTGGCTGGCGGTGACGTAAGTCCCCTTTTCGTAATCGACGGGGTGGCGGTAGTACATCAGGATCAGTTCGCGTGCGGGGTTGGGCGTTTCGAAACGGCGGTTCGCGAGGTTCAGCTCCTCGATCTCGTGGTCCCTGTACCAGTAGCGGAAATCGTTGTCGAGCAGGTGTTTCGCCTGTGCGTACAGCCCTTCGTAGTCGATATGGGCGGTCCAGGGGTTGTCGATCGCCGTGACCTCGAACGGCAGCCAGCGACGGTTGCCGGTGTCGTCGGTGAGGAACTGGAGGTTGTTGCCCGTCGCGCAGAACGAGGCTACGTGGGGCAGGTGTACCTTGTTGCGCCCGTAGGCGGGGCGCTCGTTGACGTAGAGCGTGGTGGTCATGGCCTTGAGCTGGTTCAGTTCACTGCGCTGCATGGAGTCGATCTCCTCGAAATTGACGAGCAAGTTCTCCGTCATGGTGAAGAGGTCGTCCTTCGTGAGCCGTTGCGAGTTGGTCTTGGAGGCATAGTAGCGTCTGAGGACGGGTGGCAGGAGGTTCTGGAAGAATGATGTCTTGAAGCATCCCTGCCGCCCGATCAGGACGAGGATGACGTGGTTCACCACCTTCGGATCGAGCGCGGCGGCGACCATCCCGACGAACCAGCGGCGGAAACAGAGGTCGAAACGATCGGTGTCGCTGTCGGCGGGGTGCACCATTGCAGCCAGGTTGCCGATATGGTCCGTCACGCCATCCCACGGTCCTGCCTTTTCGAGAAACTCCTCCAACGGGTGGTAGCGGGGCGCGAAGTCGGAGAGCAGGAGCGTGCGCAGGTGGAAGAGGTCGGCCTCCAACCCGTCGCGGCGCATGGAGCACCAAAGGGAGTTCTCGACCGTGTCGGTCATGGGAGCCCAGCCGTCGGGTGCGGGGATGCCGTTGGTGACGGGACGGTGTTCGAGCTGGTGTGTCAGTTGGTTCATCCGCAGTTGCATGGAGCCGCCGATGAAGCGCTCCATCTCTTCGACGGTGGCCTTGCGCTGCCGCCCGTTCCCGTTGCGGGGGGAGACATCGGAGAGCTTCATTGTGGCGTGCTCGGCAGTCAGGGCGTAGCAGCTCTTGGCTGTGGAGCGGACGGAGGCCGTGTCATAGTCGGCGAACAGCTCGACGGCCCATGCCTCGGCTTCGGCCTCCGGCACGCCGAAACGGTTCATCAGGTAGAGGCATCGGCTGATGTAGTCGTTGTGGCTGCCGGCTGCGTAGTGTATGCCCTCTTCTTCCACAAGCCGGCGTACGGTGTTCTCGGCGCGTGTGGCCGATGTCTTCCGCCCTCTGTGTTTCTTTCCTGCGGCGATGTCCTGTTTTTGTCCGGCCTTGGCGCCGGGCAGGGAGGCGAACTTCATCCGTTCGGCGTCGGGACGGTAGAGCGCGTTGGGGTCGTGGCAGATCACGGACATGCGCGTGGCGTTCTTGCACTGCCGGTCGATGGCGATGCCGGTGAGCCGGGCGTAGTAGGCGTTTACCGTCTGCCAGGCTGCGGGGAAGTTCTCTTCCGTCACTTCGCCTTCCATCCATGCGATGACACGTATGCCGCGTCCGGACAAGGTCTTGTAGGCAAGGAACGAGTGCGGGTCGGCCCTTACCCGTTCGAGGGTCTCGTCGAAGATCTCTTCGGGGATGCCGTCGATGTCCACCATGATGGAGCCCGGATAGCCTTTGATGTGCTTCGAGGAGCGTCCTCCCTCCAGGTGGACGGAAGGGACGAAGGCGGGTTGGTTCTGCTTGATCTGGCTTTGCTGCCGTTTCGACGTTTCGGCGTCTTGTCCTTCGCCGGCTGCAAGCGCGCGGAACAGGGCGGTGGCGGCGGCATGGCGCTCGCCGGTCAGTTCTTGCATGATTTCTTCCCATGTGCAGGGAGAGGGGGTGGTTGCGCGGAGCGAGAGGAAGCGCGAAGGGCGGAATGTGTTTTCCATGTAAAATGTTTTATTAAATTTGTTCAATGTTCAGATGTGCCGTTCGGGGGACGAAGCGTCCGAAGCATCCTCTGAAACTTTTGACAAGTTTACGCATTTATCCATTCATGTTGTCCCCGCCATGCCGGGCTCATTATGAATGAATATTAATATTTATATTAATAATTAAATATTTATAACATGAAAACGACATTTATGTTCCCTCTGTTGGGGCTTTTCGTCGAAAAGCAGATGAGACGTTTCCGGATAACCGTACGTCTTTACAAAAGCGAACTCTCTGCCGGCAGCCGCAGCTACGGTGCGATTAAAAAAGGGGCGACCTCCGTCTGAGCTATTACGCCCGCCTCGTCGCCCTCCTTTACGACCTTGCCGGCGAAGAAGAGTTCCGCCGCCTGGCACATGAGGCGGTGGAGCTGTACATACGGGAGAGGGAAAAGGGGGAAAAAGCTTGATGATAAGATATAGGGCAAACATTCGGGCAGCCAGGAGAAATTTCGGTGGAGGAGCTTGGCTGTCATGTGGACGAAAGTAATCCGGTAGCTGTGATTGTCGAATAAAATCTTCTTGTTTTATAGCGAAGTCATAGAGATGATTTTGTTTTTATATTATCTTTGTGGTCGCAAACAGTCTAATGTAAATGCTTATCAATAATTTAATTATAATAGTATGAAAAACTATCTTGTATTTTCTATGGCAGCCTTGTTGGTCGGAGCTTCTTGCAACACAAAGCAGGAGAAGGCGGCCGAAGGCTTTACCGGCGCACCGGGAGAAGTGAAGTTGATCACGCTCGATCCCGGACATTTCCATGCCGCATTAGTGCAGAAAGTGTCTTATCCGCAAGTTTCTAAAGATGTTTATGTGTACGCACCCACCGGTTTCGACGTGGACGAGCACTTGAAACGTATACAGGGATTCAACACACGTGCGGAGAATCCGACGGCTTGGAATGAAATCGTTTATACGGGAGATGATTACCTGGAAAAAATGTTGGCCGAGAAGAAGGGGAACGTGATGATCCAGGCAGGGAACAACGGCAAGAAGACCGAATACATAAAGAAGACGCTTGAGGCCGGCATCAATGTGCTTTCCGACAAACCGATGGCGATCAACAGCCAGAGCTTTAAATTGCTGGAGGAATGTTTCGCTATCGCCAAACAGAAAAACATCATGCTGTATGACATCATGACCGAACGGAATGAGATCACTACGATGTTGCAGCGCGAACTTTCTACTATCCCGGCTGTTTATGGCGAGCAGTTGAAGGGGTCTCCCGAAGAACCGGCTATCGTGAAAGAGAGTGTGCACCATCTGTTTAAGCTGGTCGACAACAAGCCGTTGACGCGTCCGGTATGGTATCTGGATGTAAACCAGCAGGGCGAAGGTATTGTGGATGTGACGACTCACCTGGTCGACCTGGTGCAGTGGGAAGCCTTCCCGGATCAGATCATCGACTATAAGAAAGATATCGAACTGATAGATGCCAACCGCTGGACTACCTCTATCAGCCCGGAAGAGTTCAAACAGGTGACAGGGACGGATGCTTATCCCGATTTCTTGAAGAAAGATGTCGAAAACGATACGTTGAAAGTCTATTGCAACGGTGATATCGTTTATAAGATCAAAGGTGTGACAGCCAAGGTTTCGGTGATCTGGAATTATACCTTCCCCAAAGGTGGCGGTGATACCCACTTCTCCGTCATGAAGGGTAGCAAGGCCGACCTGGTCATCCGCCAGGGCAAGGAACAGAACTATCAGCCTGAACTGTTTGTCGAAGCAGTGAAAGGTGTGGATCTGGCCGCTTACGAAAAGGACCTGACCGCTTCTATGGAAAAGGTTTCAGCCGAATATCCTGGTGTGGCATTGAATAAGGTGGGCGATGGCGTATGGCAAGTCGAAATCCCCGCAAAATACCGTGTAGGCCATGAAGCTCATTTCGGTCAAGTGACGGAACATTTCCTTGACTATCTGAAGGAAGGCAAACTGCCGGATTGGGAAGTACCTAATATGCTGGCTAAGTATTACACAACGACCTCGGCGCTGGATATGGCGAAAGCGAAGACAAAATAAATGTATTGAGATGAAATGAAAGAGAGAGTATGTGCCGGAAGTACAATTGGGCACATACTCTCTTTTGGTATTCTGCTAATAATCAAATCTGACACCCTTCTCCCAAAGAGGCAGTAACTTTTTTACAATGTGGGGGTTCTCTTGCGCTATATTTTTACGCTCGATGCGGTCCGGCCCGTATTGATAAAGTTCGGTGATCGTTTCTCCTTTTTTATTATAACGAGTAAGACGATATTCTGGAGTCCGGAGGGTTATACAATTCCGATAGTAGCTGTAAGCGGCGTCTGTCCATTTGGGATTATCAGGATTGTTGAGCAAGGTTGCAAAACTATGTCCGTCCAGTCCTTTGGGTAAGGAGATTTTGCAAAGTTCCATAAGAGTCGGATAAATATCGATAGAACTGACAATCCTGTTATTTTTAATCCCTGGCTTACACTGGGGAGCTTTTATTACGAGTGCGCTGCTCAGAGAAGTTTCATGTAGTGTATGTTTTCCCCAAACACGCAGATCTCCTAAGTGCCATCCATGATCTCCCCATAAAATAATAATCGTGTTATCCATTTTTCCGCTGGCTTCAAGGGCATCCAACACTTTTCCAACTTGAGCGTCCATATAACTTACGCAAGCGAAATAGGCGTGACGGAGTTTGCGTGCATATTCGTCAGAAACTCTATTTTTTATGGAAGGCATTTCGTCTCCTGATTGATAGCTCTTGAACTCCGCGCTTTCATGCAGGCTGACCGGATCGCATCCTTCCGGAATGTCGGGCATAGGTGAAATGGGGATGGAGGCTTCATCATACATATCCCAATATTTTTTAGGAGATGTGAAAGGTAAATGAGGCTTGAAAAAACCGACAGCCAAACAGAATGGCTCATTTTTAGCTGTTAGCTCGTTTAGCTTTTTGACTGCCAGATTTGCCGTTAGCCCGTCCGGATAACCTTCATCGGCGACATCCGCACATTCGTATGGTTTCACTTGTTTTTTGCGACTTTGCCGGTTACTTCCATCTGCATATCCGAAAAAGGCATTCCAACCGTTTCCCCATTTTCCGGCATCGAAAAGCATTTCATCCCAACTATAAGGTAGTTCCGGTTTTTCGGTTTTCGGAGCTTCATAGCCATACAGGCAGCCGTCGACATAGTGGCTTATCTTTCCGATGCCGACAGTATAATAGCCATTTCTTCGTAAATGGTGGAACATAGTTTCCGGGATTTTTCCTTCTGGTTTATCTGATAGCCTTGTCCGGCATGCTTCGTTGGAGAGGTCTGATTTATCTTTAGGAAAATGTCCAGTCAACATGCTAGCTCGTGACGCTCCGCTTGTCGGGACTTGTACATAATGTTGGAAAAATAAACTGCCTTGTGATGCCAGCCGGTCGATGTTCGGGGTTTTTACAACAGACCCATAAGCTCCTAATTCACGGCGAAGGTCATCTACACATATAAAAAGTATATTGGGCTTCGTCTCATTTGCCTTTTTTTGTGCATAGCCTTGAAAAGGTAATGCCAGCAAACAGATTGATAGCAAAGGATAATTCTTTTTCATGATATCTAAATTGAATGTGAATACAAATGATTTGCAAATATAACCTACCGGTCGATAATAGCCGGTAGGTTTAGAAATTATTGTTGATCGTCTATGACTGTTAAAGGAGGAATATTTTTTTCGTACCCGATATAACCTTTATTCTGGTTAATGGTTCCTCCTTGGTTGCTATCGATGGCATTTGCCGGGATGGGCCAAAGGACGTGGAATGGGCTTATTTTGAATACGTTTGTTCCCCATAAGATATCCCCTGCCTTGTAAAATTCATTTTTAGCAACAGTCCGGTCATACCAGAAATTTTTTTCTGAGAAATTTTCTAAGGAATAGCCGTTTAACCCTTTTTCAGCCATGATAAAGGCGATTCTGGTTAATTCCGTTTTTCTGAATTCTTCTGCGAAAAGTTCTCTGGCTCTTTCATCTAATATATACTCTATTGAAACTTGTGAAGCAACAATAGGATCGGCTTTTGCACGTACTCTTACCGAGTTTATATCTGCGGCGGCTTTATCTGTTTGATTTAACCAATAGTAGGCTTCTGCCCTTAGAAGATAAGTTTCGGCTAATCTGAATAAATACCAGTCCGAATGTCCTCCGTATGGCTGATCGGGTCTTTCTTCATCTGCGACATATACCTTATAATAAGGGAAAGGATACCAACAATGGATGGTGTCTTTGGGATTTGTGTATTGTATCTGTACGGGTTGTCCGAAATATTTGGAAGATGGATTGTTGTAAATGAATTTATCGACAGAGAACCAGTTTACTTGATTATCATGCCTCAAGTCCTTATTACAGTTATTCCATATTTCATAATTGTAATAACTGCAAGGCCGGACATAACCGACCCCTCTTCCTATTTTTATGACAAACTCGTTTCCTTGTGTGTCGATAGTTCCTCTTTTTCCGTCGGGATCTTTCATGTAGGACGAATTCCACCAAGAGGGAACATAGCGACGCATAGCCTGGGTGCCTCCACTTATTTCTGCTTCCGGAAATCCGTAGCGTTCCTGTACGACAAGGATTCCTTCTTTATTTGAAGATGAGCTTTTATTGTCTTTTTGATGGAGATCCCAGATCGTATTAAACTGAGGATCGGAAGCATCTACCCCGAAGCGGTCAGTCATTAAAAAGTGAATACCGTCGTTAATGACCGCAGAAGAGGCGTCGACAGCTTCTGTGAATTTTCCATTAGACAGATATATTTTTGTAAGCAAATGGTTGCCGGCAGCCTTAGATACTGCTCCGGGAACAACTGTTTTAGGTAACCACTGAACGGCCCATGCTAAATCTTCTTCTATTTTTGCAAGTATCGTTTTTCTTGAATGTGTATAGAAATCGATTTTAGGAGCCGTATGTTCTATGTTTAAAAAGGGGACATCTCCATATAAATGGACTAATCTATAATACCAATAGGCTCTGTGAAAATATGCTTCGGCAATAATTGCATTTTTGATTTCTTCTGTGTCGAATTTGCCATTGTCGATACGCGACAGAATAACATTCGCATTTCGTATCTGGTTATATCCTCTTGTCCAGATCTCATGGAAGTCATAGGTTGTACCGGTCCCTGTCGGTAATACTTGAGTATCAAAATTATGTATGGCATTGGCTGCTTTATTGGCACTGATTGCAATATCTGAGGCGATTAGTTCAGATGCCAGGCCGCCTCCTTCGCCATAGAAATCGGGGCGTAAGTTTTTGCGGAGGTTAACCAGTATTCCGTCAAATCCGGCTTTATCCGTATAAATAGATTCCGGAGTGAAGATAGAAAGGGGCTTTATCTCCAAGAAATTGTCTCCGCATGAAACAGTTGTAAACAGAGACGCACAAATGATATATTTTATCCAGTTTTTCATAACTCGTTTATTTATAATGTGACATCAATTCCAAATGTAAAAATTCGTGGCATAGGAGTGTTTCCTGATTCAGGATCCCAACCGGACCATTTTGTGAAAGTTAGCAGGTTACGTCCACTCAAATATACTTTACAATGTCCTACTTTCAGATTTTTGAGAATATTTTCCGGGATATTGTATGCTATGGATAAGTCTTGCAAACGTATAAAACTACTCTTTTCATAAATGTTATATCCAGGTGTGTTTACCGTATTTAACCGTGTATATTTGTTTGTCGGGTTTTCCGGAGTCCAGTAAGGCAATGCATAACTGTTGGCTCTGTCCTCGACATTAGATGTGTTGCTCAATAGACTGTTCGCTCTCCAATGTCCTAAATCTGCACGGATGAAACAAGAAATCTGGAAGTTTTTGAAAAGAGTAAAGTCATTTCGAAGCCCTAAACGGAAGCGTGGCTTTGTATAACCTTGAAATACTTTATCTTCCTGAGTAGACACACCGTCTCCATTAGGATCGTATAATTTGACATCGCCAGGAGCTTTCCCGAATGATTTAGCCAATTCTTCTTCTCCAAGCTGGTAAATACCAAGGAATTTGTAATCCCATATCCGATCTATTGATTGTCCGATAAACCATCCATTGTCGATATCATCACCTTCTCTTTGTCCGATAACATTGCCATTTTCGTCTAAAATGTTGATTGTTTCTCCATATAGATGTTTGATCTTGTTTCTATTAAATGAGAACGTTAATGTCGAGTTCCAACTGAAATCCTTATTTTGGATATTGTAGCTATTAAGAGTCATTTCAAACCCTTTGTTTTGCAATTCTCCCATATTAGACATTACATTGTCGTATCCAATAATTGTCGGTAGGCTGCGTTTTAACAACAAGTCATTTGTAATCATGCTATAATAATCGACCGAACCATTTAACCGGCTGTTTAAGATGGAAAAGTCCAGACCTAAGTTTAAAGCTTTAGTCTTTTCCCATTTTAGATATTGGTTCGCCAGTGAACTGCTGTATATACCTGAGATTAATGTGCTTCCAGTCAGGTATTTGTTTGTTTCAAGTTTTGCCAATGCATCATAAATCCCTATATCCCGGTTACCGTTTATTCCATAAGAGGCTCTGACTTTGAGATTATTTATCCATTTGATATTGAAGAACGATTCGTCTGATAAATTCCAGGCTAAAGCTCCGGATGGAAAAGTCGCGTAAGGATTTTCCATACCAAAGGCAGAATACCCGTCTCTACGAATAGATAGAGTTAGGAAATAGCGGTTCATGAGTGTGTAATTCAGACGGCCCATTATTGCGGTACCAGTCGAATAAGTATCTTCGTTTTTTATAGTTGGTGATCCTCCCGCCCCTAATTGATGGAAACTTAATGCTTCACTGGGTGTGAAATTTACATTTTCACCGGTATCTTTCCATGTTTGTTTCTTTTCTGCATTATATAAGAATGTTGCATAAAAATCATGAACTCCAAAAGTTTTTTTCCATGAAATGATGTTGTCTATTTGCCATTCGTAAAGTGAATAATTGATACGCTGCCCGAAGCCTCCTGTTTTGTTGCCACTTGGGATGCTTGACGGATCATAGTAATAATTTTTTTGCCAATCATAGCGATTGATATAAGAAACTTTGTAACTAAAACCGAATGGCAGTTTCAGGTCGGCATACATGGTGGCAAACAGATTTTGGGTGACATTGAATTTATCCCGTTCTTTGTATAAAAGAAATGGGTTTTGTTCAATACCTGAATCGTCATGAGGATACCATTTTAGTTCTCCGTTTTCATCATAAGGTTGTCCCAAAGGACTCTGGCGGCTTATATTCGATAATTTGATGGCTTCATTACTCTCATCTTTGTTGCTAAATTGAGCATTGATTCCCACAGTCAAAAATTCGGCAACTTTGGTATCTGCATTAATTCGGGAACGGATTGTTTTATACTCATCTCCCTTTATATAACCTTGATTGTCCGTATAGCCTAATGACCAGTAATATTTAGTTTTGCCAATGCCTCCGGATATGTTGACATTGTAGTTTTGCCTTAATCCAGGACGTGTCGCTTCTCCATACCAATCATAGGCATTCCCATTCAGATAGTTTTGTTGTTCGATATCACGCAAATTCAGACGTGTCATCCAAGTCAGAATTGGATCGGACTGGTATGAGGCATCGTAATTTTGCCAAGTATCTACGTCAATGCCTTCCGGTAACTGATTAGGATTGTTATAATATCCTTCTGGCTTGTCTGGATTTATTCTGCGTTGGAAATCTTGTCTGCGTTGGATGAATCCAGATAAATCATTCGGTTTGATTTCGTTGGTAAAATCTGTTAAACCCAGTTGTGCGGAAAAATTTATACTCATTTTTTCCCCTTTGCCTTGTTTGGTATTGATGATTACAACACCAGCGGCAGACCGTGAACCGTATACAGCAGCAGAGCTGGCATCTTTCAATACGTCTATAGTTTCGATATCCGATGGATTGATGTCATTGATAGAACCATTGAAGATGACTCCGTCCAATACAATCAAGGGTGAATTGTTGGCTGAAAGTGAAGCGGGACCTCGTATTTCCATTTCACTAGCTCCGGAAGCAGAAGTCCCGATGTTAGAGTTAAAACCGGCAACAGTTCCATTCAGCATATCCAATACGTTCGTACTTTGCTGAGTGGCATATTTATCGGCTTTTACCTGGGCGATGGCCCCGGTAAGGTCTTTTTTCTTTACAGCTCCGTAGCCGATTACGACAACTTCCTCCAAGGCTTGCTGATCTTCTTGCAAAACCACTTTTAATATGGATTTCCTGTCAATTGTGATTTCTTGCGTGTTGTAGCCGATATAAGATATTTGCAAAATATCTCCCTCGCTTGCTTCCAGGCTGAATTTGCCGTCGACATCGGTAATAGTGCCGGTTGTGCTACCTTTTACTAAGACGTTAGCTCCGATGACAGATTCTCCTTGTGTGTCGACGACCGTTCCGGAAATAGTTTTGATCTGTGCTTTGAACAAGGCAATGTGCTTATTCGATATACGAAAAGAAATATTTCTTTTGCTGCGGAATAAGTTTCGCAGCAACTCGTTTAGATCCATGCTTGTTCCCTGGATAGAGGTTCTTTCGTTTCGGTCGATCTCGGATGTGTTATAAACGAATTTGTATCCGGTCTTTTCCTCTATCTCATTGAAAATCTCTTCATATGTTGCATTCTGCTTATTCAGAGACAGTTTTACTGCTTGTGCATGAACGAAGGTAATGTTGACGAACAAAAACAGTAAAAGAAGTCCTAAAAGATTGATTCCGTGTTTGAAAATTCTTTTTAAAGAGGAATAATGTTCCTCACAGGTAAAATCCTTTGGATTTTGCCTGATAAATAAAATTTTATCCATAATTTTGTATGTATTAATTTTTAAAATTGGCAGGTGTGTCATCTGCCGATTAACAATGTAGAATTTGGGAATGGTCGCAACATTCCCAATTCTTTTTGTATGTCTCTCTATTAATTAAATCTTGTTTTTCATGTACTGTCCATAATCGTTTGTCTTTGTGGTTTAACATTCTGTATTTATTGCAGGAAAATTTCTCCTTTCCTTTTTTCTATTTTGTATCTGGCTGAGATTTGCAAAACTGATAGTATTTCTTCCAATGTCTCTTTCTCTGTGAAGTTGGCATTGAAAGTCTGTTTTTTCAGGTTTTCGTTTTGAATATGTATTTTCACATGGAAAGCCCGTTGTAACTCTTGCATGATATCTGCTAATGAACTGTCTTTAAATTTAAAAATTCCAGTAACCCATGATATCGTATTTTCTGGGTGTACAGTTGAAATACTCAGCTTGTTATCCGATTTAAGGAAAACTGCTCGTTCACCAGGTAGCAGTATCCGGTCTGCCATTTGCGATTGATTCGTGTATTTATACGACCCGATTTTTCCGGTAAGGAGAGTGATCTCAGTTTTTTCCGGTTCTGCGTCAACATTGAATGTTGTTCCTAATACTCGTATTCCGATACCATCGGTTTGGACGATAAAAGGTTTCTTTTCGTCTTTGCGGACTTCAAAGAATGCCTCCCCTTTTATTTCAACCTGTCGGACCTGTTCGCTGAACTCTCTCGGATAGCGCAGGCAAGCGTTTGCATTTAGCCAAACTATACTGCTGTCTGGCAATGTGATTTTTGTTTTTGCATCGGGAACGGCTATCGTTTCATAATAGACAAGTTCTTGTTCCGGCTCTTTGTCGGTCAGCAGAATGCCGGTAACCAATAGGAGGGCGATGGAAGCAGCAATAGACAAATATTTCCATGCAGAGTTTTCTTTACCGGTATAAGAAATGATGACAGGCCGTTTAACTCTGTCTGATAAACGGTCGGACATCTGCTTTTCATCAAATGGCAAAGATTTGAAGCGTATGCGCTTTGTCAATGATTCGAGTTCTTTATTGTTTTGTTCATTTTTCATTTTATTCCGGTAGCTTTATAAATAGAGATGACAAGTAAAGTAAAAAACTCCTATTCGGGATGCAAAAAAATATTATGTTATTTGACTATCCTCTTGTGTTCTTTTATGTTATAAGTAGGATGTTTTATCTTGTTTGACAGTTGTGGTACGCTTATTCTATATTTGGAAGACAAGCGTTCGACAGATGTTAAACAAGCGTTTGAATAATGACGGACAAAAAAGAAGATGGTTGGTTTGGATTAAAAGAAAAGCTGTTTGATTTTATGTTATATATAATATTATGGAACGATCCCGGAAAAGGGTAACTGATAGATGATGGATTTTTTAACGGGCAAAATCAAACTCATGAGAAGAAACATTTTTACCTTTAGGCAGTGTCTTGAAGAAATTTTAACTACATTTACTGACTAATTAATGAAAGGACTGTATCTGAGATGGAAGGGGAGAGTATCATATCTCTTTTTGGAAAAGTAGTGAAGGGAGATGAAGCAGCGTTCCGGTTATTGTTTGAAACTTATTCCCGGCGTCTGTTCCATGTGGCTTATTACTATCTGAACTCTCGTGAGCTGGCCGAAGAAGCTATTCTGGATGTTTTTACTGTCATTTGGCAAAAGCGGGAAACGCTGTCCCATGTAAAAGAGCCGGAACGCTATTTGTATATATCGGTGAAAAACCAGGCTTTGCATTATCTGAGAAGGGGGTGTGTACAGGAAAAGGATTCCTTTTCTTTGTATGAGATTGAGTTGATCCCAGATTCGGATACACCGGAAAAGAGTTTGATGGATGAAGAATACCAAGTACTGGTCCAGCAGGCGATTGATTCCTTGCCGCCGAAATGCAGAGAGGTTTTTCGTCTTGTTCTCTCCGATAAATTGAAGAACCGGGAAATCGCTGATGTTTTGGGAATCAGTGAAAAGACAGTGAATATACATATCGCTAAGGCGTATGAACGCATTGCGGAGTTTGTGAATCGCCGGTATAAGGAGGGTAGTATTAAATGATACAGCCCTCCAATGAAGTCAGAATTTAAACTTGATCAACACTCCTTTGTGGTCCGTCGGCCAAATATCTGCCGGAGTTGAGAAAGTATCTTGGCTGTCCTCTTCGACACGTTGGCTGCGGATAATGGAAGACTTGGGACCGACGATGACGGCGTCTTCCACTTCCCAACCGGTTGCCGGTATATAATAGATAAAATCGATGCGGTCGCGTTCATCCGCTTCCGGTGCCCAGGTCAACCGTTCGACTGGCATCGCCGGATTGTCCGAAGGGAAGGTAAAGCCGGGATGGGTGATCGGATTCGGATATTTGACGCGATAGGCATCGCGGAAGCCGGCTTCGTATAATAATTTGGAGCAGGCCCAATCGACTACCGCCCCGTTGTGATCCCAAAGCCCTTTCGTCTCTTCCGTCCAATCCAAGTGGGAAGGTTCGTTGAAGTCACCGCCCAAGATTACGAAATCGGCATCTGACTTTGTGGCGTCTTCTATCACGAGCCGAATGGATTCGTCACGCAAAGATTCGTTATTGGCTTTTTCGATTTCAGCCTTGTCCGTTACCGGGGCTTCCAATTTCTTCCATGTCACACCGCTGTATCCACGTGGCAGGTAACAGGCGTAATGCGTATAATCCAAATGCCCTGTATAGGCTACTACCTGTTTGCCGTTCACATCCAAACGGGTCCTTAATACCCGGTCTTTATGCGGAATGTTTTCCGTTTGTTCCAGTATGGGGTATTTGGACAGCAGTGCGACATCCAGCGAACTGCCTTGTCCATAATAGATTTTCCCTCTTTCGCGCAAAGCGTCCAGCATGCGGGGAACGAACAACGCGCCTTCCTTGTTGCTGGCTTCGCTGAACATCACGATATCCGGATCTATCCGGGCCACTTCATCCGCAACGGCCTCGAAGCCGTTTTTGACGACTGTTCCTTCCATCCAGATGTTCAAGTGCAATACACTCAACTCTTGTTTTTCTTTCGTGCAGCTACCGCAGACCAGTAAGAGCAGCCATAGCCAAATATAAAAACGTCTCATTGATATTTTCTTTCATTAAAAAAGTCCCCGAACTTTTATGAGATCCGGGGACTTTTATGTTATTTGATTTCTTTCTCTTCCATCATGTCCAGTTCGTTCTTGTCGGAGTCGATGAATTTATACTCCAAGAAGCCCAGACTTTGATTCGGAATCACTTTAATACCCATCGAGTATTTCAGTTTCCATTTCCAACTGAGCGGGAATCTTCCGCTCTTGATAAATGCTGCAACATAAGGATGTACGTGCAGGGCGAATTTCTTCACGTTGTGTTTGTTGACCAAGCAGTCGATCTTTCCTTCCAGGCTGTCGGTAAACAGGATAGAGGGTTTGATGGTGCCTGTGCCGAAACAGGTCGGACAGGCTTCGGATGTATCGACATCCATTGCCGGACGGACACGCTGGCGGGTGATCTGCATCAGGCCGAATTTGCTCAGTGGCAGAATATTATGTTTTGCCCGGTCATTAGCCATCGCTTTCGTCATATGTTCGAACAGTTTCTGCCGGTTGGCAGCTTCGGCCATATCGATAAAGTCGACTACGATAATACCACCCATATCGCGCAAGCGTAATTGACGGGCAATTTCGTCTGCTGCTGCCGTGTTCACGTCGATAGCCGTTTTTTCCTGGGCATCGCTGCCTTTGGAGCGGTTCCCGCTGTTTACGTCGATAACGTGCATGGCTTCCGTGTGTTCGATAATCAAATAGGCTCCACTTTTGTACGTGACGGTACGTCCGAATAGGGACTTGATCTGTTTGGTGATTGCAAAGTTGTCGAAGATGGGGAGTTCGCCGGTATACCGTTGCACGATCTCTTCCCGTCCGGGAGCAATCAGGCTGACATAATCGCGGATGTTGTGATAGATGTCCGCATCGTTCACATAAATGTTCTGAAAAGAGGGGTTGAAAATGTCGCGCAACAAAGCCACTGCTCTTGCCGTCTCTTCGTAGATGAGTGCAGGAGCTTTTACTTTGGTGATCTTAGGAATGTTCTCTTCCCAACGTTTCAGTAATGTCTTTAATTCATGATCGAGTTCGGCAACGCGCTTTCCTTCCGAAGATGTGCGTACGATTACGCTGAAGTTCTTCGGCTTGATACTTTGGATGAGTTGGCGTAGACGGGCACGCTCTTCGCTCGATTTGATTTTTGTGGAAACCGATACTTTATCGGCAAACGGTATCAGCACGATGTATCTTCCGGCAAAAGAAAGCTCGGAAGTCAGCCTGGGACCTTTTGTTGAAATCGGCTCTTTGGCGATCTGCACCAGCACTTCCTGTCCGACTTTGAGCACATTGCTGATGCTTCCGTCTTTTTCGATTTCGGGAAGCAACTGCATTTTAGAGATAGTGGGGATTTTTTTATCTCCTTTTTGTTCTCCTAATGCTTGTTTGAGGAATTTCTGCTGGGTGTTGAAATTAGGACCTAAGTCCAGATAGTGAAGAAATGCATCCTTTTTATAACCTACATCAATGAAAGCAGCGTTCAAACCCGGCATCAGTTTCTTAACCTTGCCCAGATATATATCGCCGACGGCAAAAGAGACGTTACGGGCTTCCTTTTGGAGCTCGACAAGGTTCTTATCCTCCAGTACGGCTATAGATACCTCTTTGGGTTGTACATCAACTACTAATTCACTAATCACTATAAAAAGAGGTGTTTAAAATGTGAGACCTTATTAAATACGCAAAGAACAAACTTAAAAGGTCTCTTATTAAGTTTGTTCTTCAGAGTTACTCGAATAGACTTATTTCTTCTTATGTCTATTCTTCTTTAGTCTCTTTTTGCGCTTGTGCGTAGACATCTTATGTCTTTTTCTTTTCTTTCCGCTAGGCATTGTTTTAAAATTTTAAATTAAACTATAATAACTAAATTACTTTACTTCGTTCAGGAAAGTCTTAGCCGGCTTGAATGACGGAATGTTATGTTCCGGGATGATGATCGTAGTATTTTTTGAAATATTACGAGCAGTCTTCTGGGCTCTCTTTTTAATCACGAAACTTCCAAAACCTCTCAGGTATACGTTTTCACCCTGAGACAATGAACTTTTTACGATATCCATAAAAGATTCTACACTGTTCAACACTGTCTGTTTGTCAATGCCAGTGCTTTTTGAAATTTCGCTAACAATATCTGCTTTAGTCATGTCTATAAATTAATTAAATAATTGATTTGGACCTATTAATTTTTTGGAATGCAAATATATAGCTTTTTATTTAAGTGGAAAAAGAATTGCCAGCCAAATTTTAAGAAAAAAGTTTCCTTACAATTCGTTAGAACTGTGTATGTTTGCAGTAATCAATTAGTTGCAAGTTTTGAAGAGGCAAAAAAGAACCGTATGTCGCAGATAGAAAACGAATTAGAAACCAGCCGTTTGTTGCGTGACTGGTATCGGATACATAAAAGGGAGCTGCCCTGGAGGGAGTCTTCCGATCCTTATATCATCTGGATATCCGAGATAATCCTTCAACAAACACGGGTGGCGCAAGGAATGGACTATTTTCTCCGTTTTACCGAACGGTTCCCGGATGTGGCTTCGCTGGCTTCGGCGGAGGAAGACGAGGTGTTGAAATATTGGCAGGGGCTTGGTTATTATAGTCGCGCCCGTAACCTGCATGCTGCGGCAAAAGATATTATGGAACGTTTCGGTGGGATATTTCCTGAACGCTATGAGGATGTGATCTCTTTGAAAGGGATAGGAGAATATACGGCGGCGGCCATCGTTTCCTTTGTATGGAACCAGCCGTATCCTGTCGTGGACGGGAATGTCTTCCGAGTGCTTTCGCGCCTGTTTGCGGTAGATACTCCGATCGATACGCCCAGAGGGAAAAAAGCCTTTACGGAACTGGCCGGCTTGGTGATGGACCCGCGGTATGCCGGGCAACACAACCAGGCTATAATGGAATTGGGCGCCTTGCAATGCGTGCCGCAAAATCCGGATTGCGAAGCTTGTCCGTTGAAAGGGCACTGCGCTGCTTATGGGGCGGGCGATGTGCAGACCTATCCGGTGAAACAGAAAAAGACCAGGACGCGTGATCGGTATTTTCATTATTTATACATTATATATAAAGGAAAAACCTGGCTGTCCCGCCGGAAAGGGAAAGACATTTGGGAAGGACTCTACGAGTTTCCGCTTATCGAAACGGACAAGGCGATGGATTTTGCAGAGTTGCAGACGACGGATGCTTTTCGTCGGCTGTTTGCAGGAGCGGGCCGGCTGAATGTTTCGGCTGATTTGCAGGGGGTGAAACATGTCCTGTCCCATCAGATATTGTATACGGCTTTCTACCGGATAGAGATAGAGCGGGAGGGCGATGCCCTAAAGTCTTACCTTCCTGTGGCGACGGACGATGTGGAGAAATATGCGGTTCCTCGCCTGATACATATTTATTTGGAGAAATTAGAAGGAAACTTGTCAGAATGACTGAATTTGTGTTTCTTTGTAGACTAATAAAAGAATAGAGCTATGTCATTGAATAAAGTTATATTGATCGGTAACGTCGGACGCGATCCTGAAGTACGTTACTTCGATAGTGGCGCTGCTGTTGCCAACTTCCCGCTTGCAACTTCCGAGAGGGGTTATACGTTGGCCAATGGTACGGTTGTTCCGGAACGTACGGAATGGCACAATGTGGTCGTTCGCCGTGATTTGGTTTCCTTCGTTGAAAAATGGGTGAAGAAAGGTTCCGGACTCTATGTGGAAGGCAAGATCCGTACGCGTAGTTACGACGACCAGTCCGGCGTGAAGCGGTATGTGACGGAAATCCATGCCGACCGTGTCGAATTTTACAGCACAGGTTCCGGTACGGGAAATCGCGACAATGCTTCCGGTACAGGAATGACGGCGGCACAGCCTCAGACCGCCCAGCCGTCCACCGGATACCAGCAGGCGACGGGCTACCAGCAACCCGCATCCGGACAACCGGACACATCTTTAGATTCCAACAGTGCGGACGACCTTCCGTTCTGATATTGTTTAACTAATACTGTTCCCCTTGGACTCAGACTATTATTTATCGGGCTTATTCGACCAGGTTACTATACAGGCGCTCACAGCAGGCCCTGTAATAGCGTTAAGCCTTGCAATTCTTCTGCTGTTGGTTTCCGGCTTCGTGTCGGCTTCCGAAGTGGCATTTTTCTCGTTAACCCCGGGTGATATCAACGACATCCGGGAAGAGAATGCACCTTCAGACCCATTAATCCAGCGTTTGCTGGACCGTTCCGAGTACCTGCTCGCCGCTATCCTGATAGCCAACAACTTTGTGAATGTGGCTGTCGTCATGCTTTGTACCTACGGTATCAACGCGATCGTCGATTTCTCATCCGCCCCGATGTTGGGCTTTATTCTGGAGACGATCGTCCTGACCTTTCTCCTTTTGTTGTTCGGCGAGATCATGCCGAAGATTTACGCACAGAAAAACTCGCTGCGGTTCGTGCGCAGTTCGGCCCCTGTACTGAATGTCGTGGAGCGTGTCTGCCGGCCGCTTTCGAACATATTGGTCACGTCGACCAGCGTCATCAACAAGGCGTTAGTCAAGAAGAAGTACGATCTTTCGGTCGACGAGCTTTCCAAAGCATTGGAACTCACTTCCACCGAAATGCCGGAAGAGAAAGAGATGCTTTCGGAGATCATCAAGTTCTACAACAAGACTGCCGACGAGATCATGACGCCCCGCCTGGATATGGAGGATATCGACATCAAGACGAGTTTCCGCACCGTGGTCGATTTCATCATCCGATCCGGTTATTCCCGTATTCCGGTTTATGCCGATTCGGAGGATAACATCAAGGGAATCCTGTATATCAAAGACCTTTTGCCGTATGTGGAGAAGCCTGACACGTTCCGTTGGCAGAGTTTGATCCGTCCGGCCTATTTCGTGCCTGAGACGAAGAAGATCGACGATCTCCTGGAGGAATTCCGTACCAGCAAGATCCATATGGCGATCGTGGTGGACGAGTTTGGCGGTACTTCCGGTATCGTGACGATGGAGGATATCTTGGAAGAGATTGTCGGAGAGATTTCCGATGAATACGACGAAGATGAAAAGCAGTTCATCCGCCTGGCGGACGGCAGTCTTATTTTTGAAGCCAAGATATTGCTGACCGACTTTTTCCGTGTGATCGATGCCGATCCTACCGAATTCGGCAAACTGACGGAGGAGGTCGAAACTCTTGCTGGCCTTCTGTTGGAGATCAAAGGCGACTTCCCTCGCCGTCGCGAGATCATCGAATATGACGACTATCGTTTCCAGGTTCTGGAGATCGATAACCGCCGTATCCTGAAAGTCAAGTTCAACCGCATTTCGGACCAAGGAAAGGAGCGGCAAGAGGAGTAATGCGTATGTCGACCGGCATAGTGTGTGGGGGGCTGTTGGCCTTGTGTGTTTCCTGTACGGAATATACACCGAAGCCGCGCGGCTATTTCCGTATCGAACCGCCTGCCCCTTCCTACCAGGCACTTCCGGTAAGGGATTTACCTTATACTTTCCGGCTTTCCAGATGGGCAGAGGTGGAGTTGCCTCCGGTCGGGAATCCGGCAGGGTGGATCAATCTCTCTTATCCGCAGTTGAACGTGAAGCTCTATTGCAGCTATTTCCCTATCACTCCGGCTACGCTGGGCAGGGCGGAGGAGGAGTGTCGCGCGTTGGTTGTCCGGCAATCGAAATATCCGGAACGGATCAAGATGCAGGCGTACAGCAATCCGGAGGCTTCGGTTTATGGTTCGCTTTTCATGCTGGATGGCGAATCCGCTTCACCGTTGCAATTTATGTTGACCGACAGTGTCTCGCACTTTTTCCGGGGAGCTTTGTATTATGATTGTATCCCGAATGCAGATTCGCTGGCTCCCGTCACCCGATACCTGAAACAGGATATCGTAGAACTGATCCAATCTTTTGAGTGGAAGAAATAATGCCTCTCCTGATGAAACATACCGGTCCGTTGTGGGGAATCTGGAAGATCGAGGAGTCTTCCGAAGTGCTTCTGTCCCTTTTGCGGAACAGGGAAGAATATCTGCCGCAGTTGGAACTGATCCGTGCGGAGCAGCGTCGCCGGGAATGGCTTGCCTGCCGTGTGCTTTTGCAGGAGCTTACGGGCGGCCCGGCCTGCATAGCCTATCGTCCGAACGGTGCGCCTTACCTGTCCGGCTCGTCTTTGCATATCAGCATCTCCCATACGAAAGGTTATGCCGCCGTTCTGTTGCAGGACCGTCCTGCCGCCGGTATCGACATCGAATACCGTTCCGAAAGGGTGTCGAAGATACGTAGTCGCTTTATGAATCCGGAAGAAGAGGCGGGTATCGACAAAGAGCACGAGACGGAGCACTTGTTGCTTCATTGGTGTGCAAAAGAGACGCTTTTCAAGATGATCGGGCAGGAAGAAGTCGACTTCCTTCACCATCTGCATGTCCGTCCGTTTCCCTATGCGGAAGAAGGGAGTTTCACCGTCTATGAAACCCGTACGGAAGAAGGGGCGGTTTATCGGTTGGACTACCTTGTCACCCCCGATTTCGTATTAACCCGGAGTTGAATTGTTTTTTTCAGTATCGGTATATATATCCTAACCCATAGGGTTATGCCTTCTAAAGCTATGGGTTAGGAGTCGTAAAGCTATGCTTTATTTCTGCCAGATTTCCCAAGCCGCGAATGCTTGTAGCAGGAGCATTTCAAGGCCGTTCTTGACGACGGCTCCTTTTTCTTTCCCTTTCTTCATGAAGAGGGTTTCATCCGGATTGTACAAGAGGTCGTACAACAGATGGTCCGGGGTGAGCAGGTCGTAAGGAATGTCGGGACATGCGTTGATATTCGGGTACATGCCTAACGGGGTCGTATTGACGATGACGGTGTACTGCTGCATTGTCTTCGGAGTGATTTCTTCATAGGTGATGCAGTGCTCTTTCGGTTTACGGGAAACCAGCGTGGCGCCGACACCCAATTGTTTTAATCCTTGGAAGACTGCTTTTGACGCACCACCCGTTCCCAGGATCAAGGCTTTGCGATGTGTCTCGTTCAGGAGCGGTTCGATGGAGCGCTTGAAGCCGATGATGTCGGAGTTGTAGCCTTTCAGTTTTTTGCCGAATATGCCTTTCGTAAATTTGATGACGTTGACGGCTCCGATCAGGCGGGCGTCTTCGTCCAGGTCATCCAAGTAGGGAATGACTTGTTCCTTGTAGGGGATGGTGACATTCAGACCGTTCAATTCCGGGTTATCTTTTAATACAGTCTTCAGATCTTTGATGTTCGGGATCTCGAAGTTCAGATAAGTTGCATCAATGTTCTCGGATTCGAACTTCTGGTTGAAGTAGTTCTTTGAAAAAGAGTGTCCGAGGGGATATCCTATTAAACCATATTTTTGCATGACCTGTAAATTTAAGATGATTTATACTGTTGTGGTGGTTTGCGAACCGCCCTTGCTGCCCGTGTATAGCGAACAAATGCCGAAGGTGAAAGTGCGCGAACGGGCTTCGCTGAAACCTACCCGGCTGAGCAGGTCGGTCATGACCTTCCCTTGTGGAACGACTTTGATGGAGGCCGGCAGGTAACTGTAGGCTGTATGCTCTTTTGATAGCAGGCGCCCGACGGTAGGGATCACGACTTTCGAATAGATGTTGTAGAGTTGCTTCATCGGGAAATGTACCGGTGAGGACAGTTCCAGGATCATCAGATGGCCCCCCGGCTTCAGAACCCGGTACATCTCGGTGATACCTTGTTCTATGTTTTCGAAATTCCGTACTCCGAATGCGGCGGTGACGGCGTCGAACGAGTTGTCCGGATAGGTCAGTGCCGTGCAGTCCTGGTATTCGAACGTGATGTGGTCCGACAATCCCGCTTCTGCGACTTTCTGCCGTCCGACTTCCATCATGCCCTCCGAGATGTCGGCCCCGATGATGCGGTCGGCTTTCAGGCGGCGGTGCATGGAGATAGCCAGGTCTCCCGTGCCTGTGGCGATATCGAGAATCGAGGCGGGAGAAAAAGGACGCAGGAAAGCGATTCCTTTCCTGCGCCATATTTTGTCGATACCCAGCGAGAGCGTATGGTTCAGCTGATCGTATGTACCGGCGATGGAGTCAAACATGCGCCTGACTTGTGTCGTTTTGTGCTCCTCGTTGTTGTAGGGTAGAATCTGTTCTGAACCGTACTTCGCCATATCCGTTTATCTTATTTGTTGAGATATTCGGTTACGTTCTTTTCGATACGGGAAAGGAGATTGTCCGTATCGCCTTTTTCGAACTTCTCGCCTGTGATGTGTTCATACAGTTCGATGTAGCGTTCGCTGATACCGTCTACGATAGCCGGAGTCATTTCGGGAACTTTCTGGCCAGCCTTGCCTTGGAAATCGTTTTCCATCAGCCATTCGCGGACAAACTCTTTGGAGAGTTGCTTCTGCGGTTCGCCTTTGGCAAAACGTTCTTCGTAGCCTTCGCTGTAGAAATAGCGGGAAGAGTCCGGTGTATGGATTTCGTCCATCAGGTAGATCTTGCCGCCATGCTTGCCGAATTCGTACTTTGTGTCGACAAGGATCAAGCCGCGTTCGGCAGCAATTTCCGTACCGCGTTTGAAGAGGGCGAGCGTGTATTTTTCCAACAGTTCGTATTCTTCGGGAGTGGCTAGACCCTTAGCCAGGATTTCTTCCTTGGAGATGTCGGCATCGTGCTCGCCGATCTCGGCTTTTGTCGTCGGGGTAACGATCGGTTCGGGGAAACGTTCGTTTTCACGCATGCCTTCCGGCAGTTTTACACCGCAGATTTCACGCACGCCGCTCTTATAAGCACGCCATGCACTTCCGCAGAGGTAGCCGCGTACGATCATTTCAACAGGAAATCCCTGGCACATCACGCCTACGGTCACCATCGGATCGGGAGTAGCCAGTTTCCAGTTCGGGCAGATGTCGGTAGTCGCATCCAGGAATTTGGCTGCGATCTGGTTCAGCATCTGTCCTTTGTAAGGGATACCTTCCGGCAGGACTACGTCGAATGCCGAGATACGGTCTGTTGCAACCATCACCAATACATCGTCGTTGATGTTGTACACATCGCGTACTTTACCATGATAGACACTCTTCTGTCCTGGGAAATTGAAGTCTGTTTTTGTTAATGCCTTCTTCATATCTTTGTTTTTATGGGGCGCTTATTGGGCGTCCTGACTGTTATTAATATTGTTCTTTATCTCTTCTTGTTGTTCTTTGGAAACGGTTCTCGAACCGCCTTTGCTATGCTTGCTGTCGAATTTGTCGTAGGCTTCGACGATACGTTGGACGAGTTTGTGGCGGACAATGTCCTTTTTCTCGAATTCGACTTTGCCGATTCCCTTTACGCCTTTCAGGATTTGCATGGCCTGTACGAGACCGGAGGTTGCTGTCGGCGGCAGGTCGATCTGTGTCACGTCTCCGGTAATGATCATTTTTGCATTCATTCCGAGGCGGGTGAGGAACATCTTGATCTGGTGGGTCGTCGTGTTCTGCGCTTCGTCGAGGATGATGACCGCATCGTTCAACGTCCGCCCGCGCATGAAAGCGAGTGGGGCGATCTGGATCACGTTGTTCTCCATGTATTCCTTCAGTTTGGCTCCGGGTACCATGTCTTGCAGGGCGTCATACAAGGGTTGGAGGTACGGGTCGAGTTTGTCCTTCATCTCGCCGGGGAGGAATCCTAATTTCTCACCGGCCTCTACTGCCGGACGGCTTAGGATGATCTTGCGGATTTCTTTGTTTTTAAGTGCTTTAACGGCGAGGGCTATGGCGACGAATGTCTTGCCTGTTCCGGCAGGGCCCGTGGCAAAGACGAGGTCGTTTTCTTCGAATGCTTTGACTAGGCGTTGCTGGTTTTCCGTGCGGGCGACGATCGGTTTGCCGTTCATCCCGTGAATGATCAGGTTCTCTTGTTTGGTGATCACCGGGGCTTTGCCTTTGATGATGTCCAGTATGACATCTTCGCTCAGCGAGTTGAATTCCTCACAATATTTTTCTACCTCGCGAATTTTCTTGAGAAAGAGCTCCGATTCGTCTTCGTCTCCTATCACTTTCATCACATTTCCCCTTGCCACAATGCGTAGCTTGGGGAACAATGTCTTGATCAACTGCATGTTGACATTGTTTACTCCGTAGAATATAACCGGGTCTACGCTCTCAAGAATATAAATTCGTTCAATCATTCAATTTGTTTTAGTTTTGCCTTTGTCGCGAGTTTTCTACCACTCTCGTTCAGGCAGACAAAATTAGTAATATTCTTTATGTAAAGATAAATTGTGGGGCATTTTGTTGTCTCTTCACGAAGATTATTTGAACATTTCTTGCAGGTGCCATCCTTCCTGGCGGCAATCCCAAACGGCATGGATTTCGATTAGTTCGTCGGTAACCGTGTAAATCAGCTTGTAATGTTTTTCGACGACAAGGGAACGAAACTCGCAATCATATTCTTTCAATAAAGGTTCGATAGGTCCGGCTTGTGGAAAAACACGTAAAGGTTCGGCAGAATCCAATAGTTTGTTGTATAAACGGATAGCTGCGGTCTGGCTTTTTTCACTGTAGAATCTGTAGATGTTGTCAAGTAAGGTAATGGCTTGAGGTAACCACTTTATTATTATTCGCATAGTGGGTATCGTTTACGTAATTCTTCCGTTGTCATACCTAATCCTTTTTTGGATTCTTCTCTCGATTTCTTCAACACCTCTTTTAATTCGTCCAGCGTCATCTGTGCCGGATAGCGCGTTTCTTTCTTCTCTGTTGCTATGTTGATCAAATTTTTGATCTGTGTCAACAGTTTTACATCGTCGATCGTTTTCAGTTGTTCGATAAGTGACAGTTTTAATTCCAATGCGTCCATACAATTATCTATTAGTTTATATTCGGATTCACAAAAATAGTCATTAATATTTTGAAATCAGTGAATCTTAGTTACTTTTGTTTTCCCTAAAAAAGAAATGATGAAGAAGATTGTATTTAGTATTTGGTTGATAGTGGCGACTTTTTCGGTGGCAGCGATATGTTCGTCTTGTGGAAAAAAGGAAGAACGCGGAGAGTTGAAACGTATCTGGTATAACGGAAGCTATAACCGCGATTTCAAAGACCTGAACGATGTACATCTGGCCGAAGCGAAACGTATCGGCATCAAACCGGCATCGAACCGTGAAGAAGCGGAGAAAGTAAAAAAGGAGATGGAAGAGATCGAAACCAATGAGTATTATGAAGTGGAAAAGCTGACGCATTCCATCCCATATCTGATCCCTTCGGCAGCACAGTTGCTGGAAGATATCGGGCATAATTTCCAGGATTCCTTACGCAATCTGAATGCTTCGGTCTATAAAATCAAAGTGACCAGTGTCACCCGTACGGTCGATGATGTCAAGAACCTGAAAAAGAGAAATACCAATTCCTCCCAAAACTCGGCCCACCGCTACGGAACGACTTTTGATGTCTCCTGGGCCCGTTATACCAAAGTAGACGAGAGCGATACTCTGAATATCGACAAAGACCGGTTGAAAATGGTATTGGCAATGGTTTTGCGTGATTTGAAACGGGAAGAGCGTTGCTATGTCAAACACGAACGCAAGCAAGGTTGTTTTCATATAACCGTCCGGGAAAAGAAATAGAAAGAGACAACAAACGGCTTACTGATCGAATGGACAAAAAACTACTGAAATACTGGAAAAACTGCCTGCTGGATGCCGAACGAAGGAGCAGGTCGCTAAAGAAAGAAGCGCGGGTTACATTGCGGATAGGTGACAAGGTTCCGGAATTTATACTTCGCAAAGACATTCCCTTGCTTTTCCCGAAAGGGAAGCAAAAGACGGATGACGAGAAACGTAAAATACAGATTGCTCCTTGTGTCTTTCTTCCTGAGTACGAAAACGGGTGGGCTTCCGGACAGAATACTCCGGAGTACCCCTTCCTGATTTCCGCGACATTGTTGCCGGACGGCACTTTCCAGGTCTGCGACAACAAGTCTGAACGTATTCCGGTTTTTGTCCGTAAGTTTTTGTCTCCGAATGCGCGCAATGACAGAACGATTGCATCCCTTTCGAATGTGGACTGGCTCTTGAGCGAGTTCGATACCGAAGAGACGGACTGGAAGATATATTGGAGTGCCTGCGAAAAACTGTTCCAAGATGCGACCGGCTTGACTTTCCGGGAAATGAATTATGCCGACAAGCCTGAAATCATTGTCGTGAAAGCTCCCGGACGAGGAATGGCACAAAAGATCATCAACTTGTATGACAAGCTATTGGAAAGTAAATCTTCCCATCCGTTACTGGAACTTCTGATCCGTAAAAAGCTGGAAACATTGCTGCCTGTGCCGGATAGACAGCAAGTTTATTGCAATAAAGACCATTGGGCACAGATGAGTGGCGAGTTTCCGCTGTCCGTCTCCCAGCGTGAGACGCTTGCCATGTATACGGACCCGGACAGTTCCGATATCTTTGCCGTTAACGGACCTCCGGGAACAGGCAAGACGACCTTTTTACAGACGGTGATTGCCAACCGGATCGTCCATGCCGTACTGGAGCATCCTGATGATCCGGATATCATCGTAGCCAGTTCCGCCAATAACCAGGCGATTACCAATATCCTGAAAGATTTCAAGATCGAACAGCCTTCTGGCGATAAGCCTGCAAACCTGTTGACTCTCCGCTGGCTGCCAGGTTTGGATACGTTGGGATTGTATCTGTCAGGCAAAGACGAACAAAAGGATCAGTACAAAATGATGCTCAATACGAAAGGTGAAGGCTTTCCGAATGATTATGACGATCCTGCCCGGTTGGAAGAATATCGCGGGTTCTATCTGGAACATTTCAATCGTTTCTTTCAGACATCTTGCCGGGATGAAGTTGCATGCCAGCGCTTCCTTCGCAGGCAAATGAGGAAGATGCGGGATGAGATTGGAACCTGCTTGAATGTTGCCAGTCTCAAACAATATGGAAAAGAGATGGCGGATAAAGGTTTCCTGAGTAAACTGCTCCGTAAATTTCAAAAATTTCCAAGCTATGATGATGTGGTAAGCGGCTGGGAGCAGACGGAAGATTTTAAGGCACGCTATGACAAGTTGGTTGCCAATCCGGAATATAATGCCCTTCCTTATACGGAAGATATGGCGGTGCGGCTGGATATCAGTTACCGCTATCTTTTGTTCTGGTATGCTATCCATGACCGGGAAGCCGAGTTCATCCGCCGGTTGGCCGGATGTGACAAAGAGGGGGAGACACGTGGCCGAGAGGATTACACCGAACGGTTGAAACGTTTGGCCTGTGTGATGCCTGTTTTTATTTCGACTTTCCATTCTTTGCCGAAATACATGGTTTGTGCGGACAATGGGGAGTGGGATGCGCCGCTCTATGATGCGATCGATTTGCTGATCGTGGATGAATCGGGGCAGGTATCTCCCGAACTGGCTATTCCGTCTTTCAGCCTTGCCAAGCAAGCTATTTTAGTGGGAGACGTGGAACAGATCGAACCGATATGGTCCATCTCGGACGAATATTCCAGTATCAATCTGAGACGTTTTGGCTTAGTATCCTCTGAGTCCGATGATCGGTATGCGTTTCTGCATGAAAACGGTTTCTTGTCCTCGTCCGGAAGCATCATGAAGATGGCGCGGAAGAGTTGCAGTTTCGAAGTCGCCGGCGAAAGAGGCGCTTTCTTGACCGAACACAGGCGTTGTCTCGATCCTATCATTGCTTATTGTAACGACTATGTGTATCACGGCCGTTTGCTGCCGAAGAAAGGAAACAAGGTGAAGTATAAAGACTTGCCGCCTAAAGGGTATGTCCATGTAAACGGAGTCAGTGAAAAAGGGGCGACGGGCAGTGTCTTGAACAGAGCGGAAGCGGCAGCAATCGTCTCTTGGCTGGAAACGGAAAAAGATAAGTTGGAAAGCGCTTACAAGGAGCCGATCCGTAAAATAGTGGCTGTAGTCACCCCATTTAAGGCGCAGGAAGAGATCATCCGTAGCCTTGCGGAACAGTCGCCGGAGGCGGAAGCGTTTGCCGGTATGACGATCGGTACTGTTCACTCTTTGCAGGGGGCGCAGTGTCCGGTCGTGATTTTTTCATCGGTCAATTCTCCCGGTGATGCTTCTTATTTTATGGAGCAAGGTGGAAAGTACAATATGCTCAACGTAGCTGTTTCGCGTGCGCAGTATCATTTTCTGGTGTTCGGGAATATGAATATATTCCATCCCGAACGGAATACGCCCGTCGGTAACTTGGCAAAATGGTTGTTTGACGATCCTGCGAACGAAGTGTCCGGCAATTTCATCTATCGGCAAAAGGAACCGCTTTGCCGCTACCAGCCGGCCGAACGTTTATCGACATTGAAGGAACACACCGGTTTGTTGCGGCAAGCCTTTAAAGATGCGACAAAAAGGTTGCTGATCGTATCTCCTTTTATATCGATCCAGGCGATTGAACATGATAATCTTATTCCTCTGATGCGGGAAGCGGTAGAGCGGGGTGTGGAAGTCGTGGTGTATTCGGATTTCCGCTTAGATTGTGACAAACAAACCGGTGTGTTGCGGAAGGAGGCCGTTGCCGGGCGGAAGGCTTTAACCGAAAACGGTGTTAAGTTGATTCTGTTGAAAGGCATTCATAATAAATCGCTTGCGATTGATGATTCGGTATTGGTGGAAGGTTCCTTTAACTGGCTTTCTGCACGTAGAAATGGGAGTTATTCCCGTCATGAATGTTCCGTGAAACTGATTTCTCCAGAAGCAGCGAAGCATATTTCAAACTTAAGGAAGGAGTTAGATGCAATAGAACCGGAATCCGTTCTTTTCGAACCTATTCCTGTCTCTGTACCGAAACAGGAACAGGTCGGGAATAAGATTTGTCTGGGGTTCTTTGATGCCGATCCGGTAAACAACTGTACGGATGAAGATCTGGCCGGTTTCAAAGAGCGTATCCGGCAATTGGGTATCAAGAAAACGGATGTATCCGAGTCGATAATGAGAGTTCGTAAACAATATCCCCGTCATTATGAAACATGGTCGGATGAGGAATGCCGGATATTACAGGAGTTCATGCAAAAGACGAATGATCTGAATCTGTTTTGTTCCTGCTTCCAACGGACTCCAGGCTCGATCCGTATAAAAGTAGAAGGCATGAATCAGAATTAGCGCTTGGCTTTCCTGATTCATACCTTCTGTATTCTAATATTTGATAGAGACATTATAAGATGCCTTCGATCACTTTGCGAAGTTCCGGTTTACCCATCGTGCCGAGCATCATTTCTTTATTCCCGTCCATGCGGCAGAGGAGCAAAGTCGGGATCGTCCGGATCTTGAAAGCAGCTTCCAGTTCTTCTTCGTTGTCTACATTGACTTTATAGATGTAGAGTTTTCCGTCGTATTCTTTTGCAAACTCATCGAGTATCGGCTCCAGACGTTTGCAATAGCCGCACCAGGGAGCATGAAAGTCTACGATACAAGGTTTGTCGCCTACGTATTTCCAATCTTTGGGGCTTTCTTCGAAGTTTCCTACTCGCTGTATAAATTCCGTTTTTGTTAATTCAATCGGTGTCATGTTGTTTCCTTTTATTATTATTAAAACAAAGATAGGGATAATATGGTTGCATTGTAAATGGCAATATTGCTTATATAGTTATCAATATTCCCCTTCTGCCGGCATTAAATGAAAAATATCTGTATTTTTGCTTTTTATAAAACAACAAATTCATGTCAGGAGAGATATATGTTCAGGATTTTGCAGCCTTGGAAACACTGTTCAAGCGTTTCTACAAACCTTTGCGGGCGTATGCTTTCCGTTTTGTGAATGATAAGGATTTGTCGGAAGATATTGTTCAGGATGTTTTTTATGAACTTTGGAAGCGGCGTGAAAGTATCCGTTTTGAGGATGAATCTGTAAAGTCTTATCTTTTCAAAGCCGTATATACGCATGCTCTGAATGCGTTGGATAAGAAACAACAGGATGTATACCCTTTGAAACCTGAGAGAGAGACGGATATATTGGATCAGTACGTTTCCTCTTATATGCAAAATTCCGAGCAGAGCTTGTTATTGAAAGAACTGGAAGAAGAAATCATGTCTTATATAAACACGCTTCCCCCTCAATGCCATAAAATATTTATGTTAAGCCGGAGCTATGGATTGAAGAACCGTGAGATTGCGGAACAACTGAATATTAGTATCAAAGCGGTTGAAAAGCAGATTAGCAAGGCTCTTTCTGGGTTGAAAGAATATCTTATCCAAAGGGACTTATTCCCTTTGTTAGTGTTGGCTGTCACTTGTCTTTCTCTTTAGACAGCCAGAGGGTGGAACGAAAGTTTCATGCCGGAGAATAAAAAGAAACGTTAATTCTTTGTAGGATGGAGGTAGGGTAAAACTACCTTTTTTTGTATTACTAATAAATGAATCTGTAATGAAAGAAGAAACACACGATATCAACGAAATCATAATCCGTTATCTGGATGGCTCGGCTGAACTGGAAGAGAAGAGGCTATTGCTTCGATGGCTGAAACAATCGGATGATAATCGGGATGATTTTATTGCAACTCGTGACCTGTGGCTGTCTTGTAATGTCGCTGCCGGAAACGAGCTGGAGATCGATATCGCTTTGGGGAAACTGAAAAACCGTATCTTGTTGGAGCAGGGACGGATGGAGAGGGACTTGCCTGCGAAGAGAAATACATTATCGGTGGTTTTGCGTTGGACGCGGGTTGCTGCCGTCTTGTTGCTTTTGCTGGGAATCGGTTATGGTATCGGCAGTTGGAGGGGGCATTCCGCTCCTGATGTCATCGTGCAAAACCAACTGATAACGGCAAAAGGAAGCAAAGGTCGGTTCACGTTGCCTGACGGATCGGTGGTTTGGCTGAATTCGGAAACAAAACTGACTTATCCGAATCAATTTACCGGTGACAGACGGTTTGTCTCTTTGGAGGGAGAAGCATATTTCGAGGTGGCGAAAGATGCGAAAAAGCCTTTTGTCGTACAGGCGGGAGAGATAGATGTAGAGGTCTTGGGGACCTGCTTCGATCTCGATAGCTATTCTTCCGGTGAATTTGTAAAGACCGCTTTGCTGAGCGGTAGTGTAAAGATATCGGGAAAAGCCTTGAAAGATCCGGTTTACTTGAAACCGGATGAACTGTTCAGATACCGTAAGTCGGATCAGATCGCCTCTGTCGAAGAAGCCAAAGTCGGTTTATATACCGATTGGATCAAAGACCGCCTGGTATTTGACAATGACTGTCTGGCTGATATATTAATCAGTATGGAGGGACGCTATAATATGGATATCGAATGTCCGAGGCAGTTTGCCGCTTCCACTCGTCTTTCTTTCACAATCCGGCAGGAGAGCATCGAAGAGGTGATGGAGGCGATGAGTCTGATTGCTCCGATTAGGTATGAGATAAAGAAAAATAAAGTATATATAACTCCTCGAAAATAAATGTTTAACTTTAAAAACAGATTGCTTATGGGAATAGACAAATGATGTTATTGTGAAAAAAGAGGATAGGTGTATGTGGGTTGCATTCGTCTGTCGAAAAAAATAATTAATCTATCGTCCGGTATTTGGTTTCGGCGATAAAGTTTAACTGAAAATCTATATAGAATATGATTTATTTTAACCGAAAGGGTCTTTTGTATTCTTTTATTCAAAAAGAAACCAGGGTGATGAATTTAGCCCTGTTTATGTTAACTTTCATGTTAAGTGGGCTTTATGCTACAGAGTCTTATTCTCAGACTGTCCGGATTAGCCTCAATATGAAAAACTCAACAGTCAAAGAGGTATTAAAGAAAATTGAAAATTGCAGTGAGTTTACGTTCTTTTATAATGACGAAATAATAGACGTGGACAAACGTGTCACATTGAATGCTGAGGATCTCAGTATATCTGATATACTGACTACAATTCTCCCGAATTGTAGTTATACGATATCGAATAAAAACATTATCATAACTGTCAAGGAGGCTGGCGTTCACCAGCAGGGAAAGATTGTCACCGGAGTTGTCCGCGATGTTAATGGCGAACCGGTTGTCGGAGCGAATGTTTCGGTAAAGGGCACTACCAACGGGACAATAACCGATATGGACGGGAAATTTACGCTGGAAGGCGTTTCTGCCGATTCTAAACTTTCGGTATCCTATATCGGTTACATGGCCCAAGAGATTGTAGTGGGTAATAAAGGGGCTTTCGAAATCGTATTGAAAGATGACACCCAAGCTCTTGAAGAAGTTGTTGTTGTTGGTTATGCTGCTCAGAAGAAGGTGAATTTGACCGGATCTGTAGCCAGCCTAAATTTTACGGATGAGAAGCTGAGCCGTCCGGTTACCACGATCGCCGCATCGTTGTCAGGTATGGCGGCCGGTGTCAATGTGATGAATACTAGTAGCCAGCCGAATGCCGAAGGTTCTTCCATCTTGATCCGTGGTGTGGGTACGATGAACGATGCTGGCCCGCTGATCCTTGTGGACGGAATGGAGATGAGCCTCAATGAAGTGAATCCAAATGATGTGGCTTCGATCTCCATCTTGAAAGATGCCGCATCTTGTGCCATTTACGGTAACAGAGGGGCTAATGGGGTAATCTTGGTTACGACGAAACGTGGTTCGGATGGAAAAATCAATGTGACCTATTCGGGCAAGTTTTCTTACCAGACTCCGGCCAAGCTGATTCGTCAGGTAACGGATTATGCGGATTATATGGAGTTTGTCAACGAAGGTTATCTCAACACGAACCAGGCGGCCAAGTTCTCCCAGTCGACGATCAATGAGTGGCGTGAAGCAGCTAATAACCCGAACGCGACGAATGTTGCTGGCATACCGAATTATGTGACGCATCCGAATACGGATTGGTATGATGTCGTTTATGACCCGAAATGGATGCAGGAACATACTATCAGCTTGACTGGTGCGGAAAAGCGTACTAACTATGCGATTTCGGGTACTTACCTGAATAATCCAGGTTTGGTTATCGAGTCGGGGGTAAAGAAATATTATTTGCGTAGTGACATCGAGTCGAGAGTAACCGATTTCCTGACTGTAGGAATGCGTGCTTGGGGGTATAACGCCGATCAGGATCGCAATAATCTGGGCGATATGTGGGGATTGAACATGCAGAAGGTGACCCCAGGTGTTTATCCTTATTATGACGGCAAATATGGTGGAATCGAAACTAACGAAGAAGACGGGCAGGCAGGAAACCCATTGCTGAATATGAGTAACTCGTATGGTTACTACAAGCAGAACAAATATTTCGTGAACCCGTATATAGAAGTGAAGTTCTTGAAAGACTTCAAGTTTACAGCCAACTTTTATTATGATCAGTTTACAAACCATCACAGATGGCAACCTTCTGATTATAAAGAACAGTACAGTTTCAACCGTACAATGACTTTGAGTACGCCTCCGACTTCTACGGATATGGCTACTTATAAGGTGTATGATTGGGAAAGACGTGAAAAGTACTGGAAAACCAATATGCTGGTGAGTTGGGCGCATACTTATGGAAAGCACGATGTGGGTGCATTGATCGGTTATGAAGAATCGCGTAACTGGGGAGACGAAGTGGATATTTGTAAGGAAGGTATGTCAAGTGTCAATTTGACAGACTTTGATGCCATGACGGATCCTTATTATATTAAGGGTTCTTCATACGAATATTCTTCTCGTTCTTGGTTCGGTCGCATCAATTATGCATTTGACAATCGTTACTTGTTCGAAATGAACATGCGTTATGATGGTTCTTCTCGTTTTTCTCCCGATTCTCGTTGGGGTCTGTTTCCTTCTTTCTCTGCCGGTTGGCGTATATCTGAAGAGGAATTCATGAAAGATATAGATTGGTTGAGAAATTTGAAGCTGCGTGCATCTTGGGGGAAGTTGGGTAATAATTCCATTGGTAATTACGAGTGGCAGGCACTTTACGGTTCAGGTTACAACTATGCGTTCAATAGCAATAAATCCAATGGTTTAGCCATGACTACTTTCTCCAACTACGCTTTGGAATGGGAGGAAACGGCTATTACCAATATAGGTCTTGATTTCGGTGTTTTGAACAACCGTTTGAACGGAACGATCGAAGTATATGACAAAAAAACGGATGGAATCTTATATCGCCCGACGCTTCCGGAATCTCTGAACCAATTTACTTCTCCGCTCCAGAATCTGGCAGGTGTTAACAACAAAGGGCTTGAAATTACTTTGGGTTGGAATGACCGTGTCGGAGACATCTCTTACTCAGTTTCAGGAAACTTTACTTATAATAAGAATAAAGTGACGAAATATAAAGGGGAGTTGGTCCGCGAATGGCGTACGGATGCCAACGGCAATAAAGTGTGGTATCAGAATGTTGGTACGGTAGCAAACGGTTCGTCCAACTTGATCGTGGAAGGCCACGAGATGAATGAATATTATATGATGAATCCATACAAAGGTAACGGTTCTTATTTCAATAGTGATGGGACAGTGAATATTAATGGGGGACCGAAAGACGGAATGATCCGTACTGAGGCTGATATGAAATGGTTGCAGGCGATGTTTGATGCTGGTTATAAGTTTTACCCAAACCAAGCGATCGGCAAAGATAAGATTTGGTATGGGGATATGATTTATGCTGACTATAACGGAGATGGTATTTATGGTAATGATGACGATCGCGATTTTCAAGGTGTTTCTTGGAGACCGAAATACTACTTCGGCTTGCAGGCAAGCATGACATGGAAGGGCTTTGACCTATCGATGAACTGGGCGGGAGCAGCCGGATTCAAGATCGATTATTACAAACAAACGCAAAACAGCGTCAGTGTTACGCACGGATATGGTCTCGGATATGACATTGCTTATGATCACTATTTCTTCGATCCTGAAAATCCGAATGATCCGCGTACGAACATTTATTCCGAAACGCCACGTCTCGTTGGTTATCAGAACAGCGGTCAGGCAAGTGCTACCAGTTCTTGGCATCTGAAGAATGGTAACTACATAAAGCTGAAAAACCTGACGATAGGCTATACCTTTCCGAAAGAATGGATGAAAGTAGCCTTCATTCAGAATGCACGAGTTTATCTGTCTGGCGAAAATTTACTGACAATCACTAAGTTCGAAGGTAGCGATCCGGAACGTATGGCCGGTGACGGTTATATGCCGATCCGCCAGTATACGGTTGGTGTTAATGTGACATTCTAATTAAATTGTGAAAAAAAGTATGGACAAGAATAATTTGGGAATTATAAAAGACATGGCAAAACTTTTTTCAGCAACAATTTTGTCAGGTTTGTTCTTTACAGGTTGTGTAGATATGGATTTGACTCCGAAAAACCAGCCGAGTGAAGGAGAGGTATGGGCAGATGCCACGATGGCTGAACAGACTGTTACCGGCTTATACAATGGATTGAACCATTTGTATAATGATAACTATAATATGTGGTTCGATTGCTTTTCGGCAGTGATGGATCGCGATGCGAACTGGCGTAACTTTGGTATGCTGTTTGGCAACCAGACGACATCAGGAGATGGTCCGAGTTGGATTTGGCATGACAACTATAAGTTTATCATCCGTTGCAATGATGTGATTGCTAATATGCCGGATGTGGTAGGGCTTCCGGAAGCGAAGAAAGCACGTTTGATTGCTGAAGCCAAATTTCTCCGTAGCTATTGGTATTATGAATTGAACTTGCTGTTTGGTGGTGTTCCTTATTATACAGAGCCAATCAAGAACATCGAAGAAGCGAAGGGTAGCCGTCTTTCTATGACGGATCTCTGGAATGAGTTGATTAAGGATTTGACTGATTGCATCAACGAGCCAAATTTGCCGGATAAATACAACAGCGGCGACAATGATTATGGTCACATTACGAAAGGTGCAGCGTATGCGCTCAGAGGCAAGATATACCTGTGGTTGGAGAACTGGGGGGCTGCTGAAGCTGACTTCAAAAAGGTCGGTGATTGTGGTTATCGCCTGTTTACTTCCGGTGCGAATGCCTATAAGATGTTGTTCAAGGAGGTCAATGAGCAGTGTGATGAGATGATCTTCTCTGTCCAGTGCATCGAAGAGGATGGTTATTGGAATTCTAAGAACCGGGGATTTGGTAATCGTTGTACTTATGGTTCCATGTGGAATAACTATTTGGTCAATCCGGATTTCGTTGATACCTATGAGTGTGCGGATGGAAGCAAGTTCGACTGGTCGAAGATCATTCCCGAGTATTATAAGTTGACGGTCAATGAACGCCGTGTCTTTTTCTTGCGTGATAACTTGACGGAATCAGAAATCGCAAATGCGAAAGAGCAGGGGGCCAATATGGATTATTATCTGCCGAGTGGCAATGAAGCTCGTATTCGCAAGGCCTACGAACAGCGTGATCCGCGTTTAGAAATGAGTGTCATTACGCCGTATGCCACCTATTTAGGAGGTGACGGAGGTGCTGATAATTACTTTACAAACCGCTATCCGTTCCGTAGCCAGTGGATAGAAACACAAAATGCGGATGGTACGATTACGCGTGAAGCGAGTGATTTGCGTACTGATACGCAGGCGATGTTTTATTATCTGAACCGTAAATTCGTGACGGAAGGAGTCGGTGAAGGTAGCCAAAAAGGTACTGGTATTGATATGCCGAAAATCCGGTATGCTGATGTTCTGTTGAACCTTGCTGAGGCATTGAACGAACAGGGCAAGATAGACGAAGCGGTTACTGTTGTCAATCAGGTACGTGCTCGTGCCGGTGCCCAATTGCTCAACTCCAATGTCCCAACGACCGTGATGGGCCAAGCTGATATGCGTGAACGTATCCGGAACGAACGGTATTGGGAATTGCTTGGTGAAGACCTGATTTACTTTGACGAACTTCGTTGGAAGACTTGGAAGGACAAAAAGTTTGCCACATATGACGACAACGGCAAACAGGTGGTGAACGGTCTGCGACAGGTTTGGGGACAGGCAACTTATCATTATGCGTGGGGGGGAGACCATTATTGGTTATATCCGATTCCGTATAACGAAACGCAGATGAACCCGAATATGGAACAGAATCCGGGTTGGAAGTAATGATTTTGTAAAGAAGAAGCTGTTGCAAAAGTTTATATTTTTGATATGTACTATTGTAATAGCTTCTTCATAAAAATAGATAGAAAATGAAGAATGTAAAAAAATTTTTCTTGTTGTCTTGTGCTATTTATTGCACTTACGGGGCACAGAACGAAGCGTATAAAACGATATATTGAATAAAACAACACATCGCTTTATAATACAATAGGTTACGGGGAAGGATAGAAGGAACTTCCGCAAAACGAAACGTTTACGCAGGTTTAATTTCTGTTTACGTGGAGGGCTGTTTTGGTTGCATCGGTTTGGCGATTGCTTTAAATGGGCTTACATGAAGTTTACATGGTGTGTAAGCAGGAGAGGAAGATAGCGGTTGTGGCCGCTTTTTTTATGCCTTGTTTTGGATTATATGTTTCTAAAATATTCCATATAATGATTATTTAGTATATTTGCACTATAAAATATAGTGATATGGCAAAGGTTGTACATGTGCATTTGACGCACGGAATAGACGGAACAAAGCGAAGAGATTGGTATTTTAGTAGTATTTCGGCTGTTTATACGGTTTTGACGGCGGAACAGGTGGGTGCGACCAAGAATTATTTGTTACATGCCGGTCTGTCCGGTAATGGTACAGTATGCACTAAAAGGGCTATAATCAAGCAATCTACGCTTATTTCAGGGAGTAGGAGGGGAGAGGTAGGTGAATAGATTAGAATGGCATTAGAACGAAAGAAAATCACCATTCAGCAGTTATTCTTGTGGGGGAGACTTATGGTCTCCTTTTTTTGTGCTCTCAGATGGCGATTTCTACATTTGGTGTGACACTTGGAGTGGCAATTTTGGAGGTGGGGATAGTACTGGGGTTAGAAAGTGGGGTTAGTTTTTATAAGAACTGGGGTTAGTAAACATGGTTTTGAGAGGGGGGAGTTGGAAGTATGGTAAAATATGGTTTTTTGAATGATAGGTGTAAAATATGCCTTGATACACCCACCCTAAAAACCACCACCTATAAAAAGCATACATTATTATATAACGGATTATCAGTCCTTTTCAGGCGATTATATGGGGTGGATGGAGGGGGAATACCGAGAGAGGGGAGTCTGAAGGTATAATCGGGGGTATCCTCAGGGTAACGTTTCATGTTCTCCGGATGGTAAAAGTGCGCTCTACCCTACATTTGCATCTCCAGAAGTGTACGCATCCGATGCAGGTTTCCCTTTTTCAAGATTCATTTGGCGAATTTGTTCTTTGAGACGGCCGATTTCTTCCGCTTGTTGGGTTATGGTTTGTACGAATAAGTGTGCATCTGTGGTTTCCTGCTTCTCTTTCATTGTTATGAAAGCATCCCCTGTTCCCATGATGATCCAATCAATCGAAATATTAGGGTATGAATATTTCAGACTTCTGAGTAGCTCTATTGATAATTTCTTCCGACCACTTTTTATGTCGCTTATGCCAGCTTTATTTGTGCCAAGTATGCTTGCTGCTTGTACATAATCGGTTATTTGCCCTTGAGCTTTTAATTCGTCAAGTATTTGAATGAATCTGATATTTTCCTCCATAAAATGAGTTTGGTATGAAAAATTACGCTTAAATATTTTGTAGTATGAAAATCTCATACTATATTTGCATCGAGTTAAGAAATTAACGAGCGGCCAAAGATACAGAAAAGGGTCGAGAATAACGAATTTTAGCACTTAAAGAAAATGAACGAAGAAATCAAAGAATGGCAGACACAAAGCGTGAAGCACAAAGTAGCTTACGTGTTGATGATGGACGGTATCAGTTTCAGATACACTGAAGAGACCGGGATTGTGTTTTCCGCACCTGATTTTTATGTAAAGAATCTTATTCGGCGCTTGATGAGCTGCTACGGCGTGAGTTTGAAACCGATTATAAACGAATTTAAATAAGTGAGATTATGGAAAATAAGAAAATGGATTGCTGGGATTTTGTATTCAGTTTTGTGAAGAACCATATAGACGCTTTGGTACAACAAGCTGACAAGTACACCAAAGAGATGAACGAGGACTATGAACACTTCTTTTGCTGGTATGCTGAAGAGATGTACAAAACACAACGAGAGCTTGCTTGTTACCGCGCTTTGAAAACGGTTTTATCCGTTGGCAGTCATGAGGAAGCAAAGTTGTTTATAGAAAACAAGATAAGCAGTTTGACTGACAGTCTTCTTTCCGGAAGCATTCGCAGGAACAGTACCAGTGCAGCTTCAAATCTGGCGCATACATTAGAACTGGAGATGAAGCAGTCTGTACGTGAGAAGTTTATAATGCTTCTTGAAGTTATAGAGAAAGGTGAAAGTGTTGAAGGATAACGGAAAACCGAGCGTGACAACCCGGAAGGCGTCAAGAGACGGGTGGCGGTGTGGAAAGACACACGGGAGTGTATGGTTCTTGCGCCAGGGTTCGATTCCCTGGACTCCCTCAGATATAGACACTAAAATGAGTGACTTATGAAAAGAACAATCAATTCCACGGAGAAGGGTAAAGATGTCGGTATTTCTCCGGCAGAAGAAACACCCATACCGGGCTTCCCAACTGACTATGAGCAAAGAGTCCGCGAACGGCTTTCTCGAACACCTTTTGCGTCATTAGTGAATGCTTTGAGAAGTGGAACCAGACAAGATCAGCTGTCGTGTATGCTCCAAGTCGAGCGCCGGCTTCTGCAATATCGTCAGGTAGCGTTATGTTGTCGATACACACGCAGTCAATTTCTTGAAGAGATGCAATCGCTGTCAGGGCTGTTTGGATTAGAGGTCTGCTCTTCGCTGATGAGAGAGTATCAGCGTAAGATACCAAGAAAGGCAGTGATGTCGGAT
>CDZT01061836.1_pt1 | contig 185307 bp, 174 predicted proteins | sample 557531 | NCBI WGS metagenome assembly CDZT01 (sample SAMEA3182066, study PRJEB8094) | gut metagenome | biome: human; feature: gut; material: Stool; isolation source: human stools | place: Canada | collected 2013-03-05
TTAACAAGGTTTTCATAAGGATGTTTTTTAGATTTTGGATTATGCGGTATGGCATTGGATATGCTATACCGCATTTCCTTTCCAGAGAGTGACCTTTGAACGGTCAAATTCTCCGATATGATTGTAGATGATCTCAATTTCCTGTAACCGTCTGCCGCTGCTCTTATCAGGAGCATGGACGATAATCCTATCCACAAATTCATGGAGGATTTCAGGGGTCAGCTCGGTCAGGTCTGTGTACTTCTTCACAACGGCGAGAAAGCGTTTCACATCGACGCTTTTCTTTTCTTCCTTCTGAAGCTCATTCTGAATGATATCTGCCTCGGCCTGCAAGGTACGCTGCTCGTCCTCATAGCCTTTTGACATTTTCATAAAACGCTCGTCAGAAAGTTTGCCGATAATATTGTCCTCATAGATACGCTGGAAAATGGTGTCCAGTTCTCCAATACGCTTCTGGATTTCAGCTAACCGCCTTTTCTGCTGTGCCAGTTCCCGGCTTTTTTGCTTCATGTCGGCATCCATCACCATCCGTACAAAATCGTCCTCATAGTTAGAAACATAATGGATGACTTCCCGCAGGTTTTCAAGAACGATCTTTTCCACAACTACATGACGGATATAGTGCATGGTGCATTTGGAAGTGTTGCTCCGATAATTCTCACAGAGATAATTGTGTTTCTCTACCGGTTCACCGACTCGGCGGTGGAAACTCAGCTTTCGTCCACAGTCTGCACAGTAGAGCAGCCCAGAGAACATCGGCATTTCCCCCATCCTGGTAGGACGCCGTTTGCCTGCTCGGATTTTCTGGACAATCTCAAAAGTTTCCCTGTCAATGATTGCCTCATGGGTTCCTTCAAAGACTTTCCATTGATCCGGGGTATGCTTGATTTTCTTATGGCACTTATAAGACTTGTTATGTGTCTTAAAATTTACCGTATGTCCCAGATAATCCGTTCTTTCCAAAATCGCTGCAACTGCCGGGGCGTTCCATGCAAACTTGTCTGCCGGAAGTACAGTCCGTGGCTTTCCGCCTTTCTCCAATGCGTAATAGGTAGGGCAGAGGATTTCCCGCTCCGTCAGGATATGGGCGATCTGCGTAGGACCATAGCCGCTGACGCACAGCCGGAAGATTTCCCGTACCACTTCGGCGGCTTCTTCGTCCACGATCCACTCCTTTTTGTTCTCCGGGTTCTTCATGTACCCGTAGGGAGGATGTGAACCGATGTGCTCGCCGGCCATTCCCTTTGAACGCTTCACAGCCCGGATTTTTTTGCTGGTGTCCTTCGCATACCATTCATTGATGATATTGCGGAAGGGGGTAAACTCGTTATCTTCCTGATTGCTGTCCACTCCATCGTTGACAGCGATAAAATGGACGTCATGCTCCGGGAAGAAAATTTCCGTATACATCCCCACCTGCAAATAGTCACGGCCAAGGCGGGACATATCCTTTACGATCACCCGCTTCACTTTTCCGGCCTCCACATCCGCGATCATGCTCTGGAAGCCTGCACGGTTGAACGTGGTCCCGGAAATGCCGTCATCAATATAGAACTGGATATTGGTATACCCTCTGTCCATTGCGTATTTCTTGAGGATTTTTTTCTGATTGATAATGCTGTTGCTGTCGCCCTCCTGTTTATCGTCCTGGGATAACCGGCAATAGAGCGCCGTGATTTCCTCCGGGGTCAAAACTGCAAAAGGAAAACTGTCTGCGGCAGGGCGGATGTTTGACTGTAACATTGTAACCTCCTTATCCGACAGTCAAACAGACAATGCTTTTCCTACATTCATTATACCGCGCTGCCTGGAAACTGTCTGCTGCCTTTTACGGTTTTTGGGGCTTTTTTCGGAGGTCGTTCCGGATCAGGCGCTTTACTTTGGAAACGGCGTCCTCCGTAGCGTCTGGTCTGGAATGGGATTTTACAACATAAGTCGTATTCCCGATTTTATATTCACGCACCATCTGAGGTGCAGCTATTTTTTCGTTTTGCATAGTATTTACCCTTTCATAATACAAAACCATTGAATATACAAAATAGGCAAAAACGGATGGCTGCTGGCACAGCTCCACGGGAATCTCACCCCGGCCCATGCTGATGGGTGCGGCGCGCAATGCTTTGAGGGCGTTCAACGCGCGAGTATCTTTGACCTCCCTGTACGTCCCCGCCCGCAGGCAGCCACGCCCGCTTTGCGGCCTGGTGTTGATCGCTCGCTCCCAGGAGGGAGGTCATGGCGCACCGGCTGTATGGCTCGGTACAGGACAGAATGTATCCGCCTGCCTTATGCTGCGCCGGTGGCCTCCCACCGGGCTTTCTTTGTCAAAGATCATGGAGTTTCAATGCCGGGCCGTTGGAGCAAGGAAAGGGAGAGAAACTTGCCCCGCAGGTTTTAGACCGGCTGCACCTTGAAGCCCGTCACGATGCTGTGGATCAGCTTCGTTTCCAGCCTGAGCCGCATATCTTCATCGACATACAGGTATGTATTCCCGTATTCGTCCTTCAGCGGCCTGGTGGCAAGAGCCCGGATGTACTTCTGATAGTGAGCGACCACGGCGGCAAGGGCGTCCTCGTCGCCGTTCACGGCTGCCAGGATCACAGGCACCGGGATAGGTTTCACTTGTCCGGCCATTCAAATCCCTCCTTCATCAGATATTCGCGCAATTCTTTCAGCGTAGTAAGGCGCCGCTTCGATACAGTCTGATGGACGATGTTCAGCTTGTCGCTGATCTCACGGTCCGTCATGTCCAGGAAGTAGGACAGCAGGATCACATCCCGCTTGCCTTCCGGTAACTGCGCCAGAGCGTCGGCCAGAAGATCGCCGGTCACGACGACCGGGAGACCCTGCACATCAAAGACATGCTCGTCCATGAAGTGCTTGTCCCATACGGCGGTCTGTTCCAGCTCGGAAGCTGTCAGCTCGCCCAGGGATTTTTCCTGGTCCCGGAGGCGGGCATACTCACGTTGGATATACCGGGCCTCATTCTTCAGAACCTTGACGCAGAAGGCGCCAAACTGATTCTGAATACGCTGCTCATAGGAGTCTTTCATTTTCTCACCTCCCTTCGCGCCCGCAGGTGCGGGGTGGTGACTTCCTCCCTTTCGCCTCAGTAATGCAAGGCTTGCGATTTTGGCAACCGCAGAGGGAAGAAAATTTTTATGAAAGGCTCCGTTGGATGACGGAGGCCCGCATAAACAAAAAAATGCGCCCATCTGCAAGGCGCAGATAAACGCAAAGGAATTGTAAACAGTATTCAGATGATTTGACAGTTCATATCTAAGGGTAGAAATGTCCCCGGCGGTGGTCGGGCTTTTTTTGATAAGCTGAAAAGTGTCGTACCTTGTCGATACGCTCTATATATCATGGCGGCTACCTCCATTAGCCGCCGTTTTTACGGTGTTAGGGTCGTCGTAGACTGCCGACAGGCAAAAAGAAGCGGCGGCTCTGAAAATCAAAGCCGCCGCTTCATGGGCGCATGGAGATATGTCTGCTGTACGACGGCTTTTTTTCTTTTGCCGTCGTGCGGCAGTCTTTACTCTTGAATTACGCTACAAGTACCAGAACTGGAAAACGCTTATTTTTACTTCAGTTAGCTGGATCTTTCAAAGAAATCGCATACACCGTATTGATCTGTAATGGATAGCTCTCTGCAATGTTACCATCGTAATAGACAATGACTTCATCACCAATGTTGAAATCAACCATGTCATCTTTGTTCTCTGCATCCAAAGAAACATCGCAATATGCTCCGTAAGGGTAAGCGTCTGTCTGGATGGAAATAAGTATGGAGTTGTTATAAACTTCTTCCACAACGCCGGTAATGCTGGACTCATTCTTTATGATGTCGTCCATAGAACGCCCACAGCCAACAAGACTTAATACACAAAACAATGTTAAAATGAGTGATAGAATCTTTTTCATACAGGTCACCTCCGTCTTTTGCCATCGCTCGGCTGATTATGAAAGCAGAAATTATTCCTGCGAGGTGTAATCTTCTCCAATAGGATTATTCTTTAGCATGAGTGATTGTGCATCTGTTTCAGATATTTCTTTAATTTCTGAAATTTGATGGTTGCCATCCCTTGAAATAGTAACACATACTCCATTTTCTTCATCAGTGTAAACAACAGCCTGTTCACTGTCCAATAATATCTTAATTCTCTGATTATTATAATACCAACCGCCGCTCTGCTCGTTGTAGGTAATGCCATAGTCTGCATAGTCTTTAAGCCAAAGTTGGGGAGTAGATTCTCCCTTTTGTACAGTACTCAATGATGTATCAGTGGGATTAAAGTTATTATGCTTTTGGGTATGACGGTCATATTTCTTGATATTGCGGACATAGGTGGTGTTGTCCTTCATACAGTCCATGACATACTGAACATGAGAACTGTCCAGCTTCATAAACCGGGACTTTACCACCTCCGCCGGATAATCGTCTCCGGCAATGCGGATGACTTTGCGGGCAGAACATACGGTATCCACAATCAGGTCAACGATCTCGTCAAGCTGCTCACGGTCGATATGGCTGTCCTGCACCAGATAGCTGTACTCGATGTTATCCAAAATCACTTCACGATAACATTCTCTGGCTCCCATCCCATCCGTTCCCATCCTTGCCCCTACGGGGGTAGGGGGATTTGATCGGATAGGATTTGATAGTTCCGTACTTGATAAATCAGTTCTTGATGGATAGTTACTTGATTCTTCTTTATTTAATTGGGCGGGTTCTTCCTGAACAGGCGTGACCAATGTTGGATTTACCTGTACGGGATTTTCCCGTATAGGTTTTTCCTGTGCAGGTGTTGGCTCTTTAGGCTGCTCCAGAATGGTGTACTCGATCGAACCAAGCTGACCGTTTGCACCTCTCACGCGCTCACGGATCAGATAGCCGTGTTCCTCCAACTCTCGGATGCCGCCGCTGATACTGTCGATGCCGTCCTTGCAGATACGGGCAAGCCCCTTCATGGTGTAGTCCCAGTTCTCTGGCAGGGACAGCATGAGGGATAGAAGTCCCTTTGCTTTCAGCGACAGGGACATATCCCGCAGATGATGGTTTGACATGACCGTGTAATCTCTGGTCTTTTCAATGCGAAAAACTGCCATGCCTGATACCTCCTTCCTCATGGTTTGAAAAGTGTTGATTTTCGGTGTTTCCTCCGTCTGTATCTCTCCCATACCCTTCACATGGGAAAACATCCATGCCCCTTTCGGTTCGTGGCACAGAGGGGAAGGAACAGCGGATTTTCCACCTTTTTTGATACAGTTTTCAGTTCCCTACAATTCACGGTCTTTGTGGTCATAGCGGAGGTTGCCAGCTATGACCTTCGCATGGTTCTTTATTTTGATAAATCCCTTGTCCTGGTTCTCCAGGGCCTTTCCGTATCCGGCTTCGGTCAGGAACAGGCGCATTTTATCACCCTTGTATCCCATGGGGGACTCATGGGAGAGGACGTCAAAGACGATCATGTGGCGGGTATCGGGATCGAACCGCTCCAGGGCCATGATATCGTGACCGGTCATCTTCTGGGCACCGGATTGCTGCCTGGCCTCCGCCAACATTTCCCCGATAGTCCTTGCCTTGCCGGGCAGACGGTAATTCTTCTGAACATCCCGGATCACATCCATGCACTCCTTATCGGAGAGAGGACGGAGCTTTTTCAAAAGGCCTTCCGCCGTGTCCTTCATGGCCTTGTCAGGTGCATAGCGCCAGGTCATGTAAATTTCATTCAGAGCGGCCCCCTGGCTGGTGCCCTCGACCTGATAGATCATCCTTTTTTCAGCTTCACTTAAATTCATTTATCCGGCTCCTTCCTAAAATGGGCAACAAAAAAGCCACAGGTTTTTTATGCCTGCGGCTTGTGCCATGCTTCGCTTATGTGGGAGCGGAAGACAACAGAAAAGGGATACCATTCGTGAAAATAGTATCCCTGCTCTGTAAACTTATTCAATTTTTGATGGTTGCATTGTCTGTCACTGTCCACAAAGCCTTGATTTTACTTGTTTTTCTCAACCATCCTTATCAAAGCCTTGCATTTGGGAGGCTTTTTCTTGCAATTTTGGAAAACTTGTGCTATTGTGAACATGGTGCTACCGATAAACGGCAAGCGGGCGGCTCCCCACCGCGTTTTGCGGAGGGACACAGCTTCTTTTGCCCTCCGACACATAGAAAGGGGGGCTTCGACTATGGTTACATACACTGACTTGATTCAGCTTGGTATCCTCATCGTCGGCATTATCAGCCTCTTTATACAGGCTAATAACAAAAAGAAGTAACCGCCCGGCCCAGCAAACCAGCGGTTACATCTTTTTGTAATCACTCGGGGAGCGCGCCCGTTTGCCGGTAGCACTTCCTTTATCTGTAGTATAAACGGCAAATGAAAAAAAGTCAAGGTGTGTAACAGCAAAAAGAAGTAACCGCCCCATCTTCCCCAAGATAACGGTTACTTCTTAAGTAATTCCGGGGAACCGCCTGTTTGCCGGTAGCACCCTTGCTATTTCTAGTATATCCGATTTTCTCCAAAAGTCAAGGCCTGTAACGCAGAATCCTCCAAGTCTGCGTAGGGGGCGATGCCCACATCGCCCCCTACGCAGTCCGTGAAGGACTTCCGCAATGTTACAAGCCTATGTAACAAAAGCCCGTGTTATGTTACAAGAACATTACAACTCCCGCGGGGCTCTTGACCTTTGGCGCGCGATGGATTATGATACTGCCAGATGATGGCCAAGGGGCTTTTGTCCCGCGGCAATCAAATTTAGACAGGAGGAAAACTCAATGAAGAACTTCAAAAAGGTTCTTGCGCTGGTTCTGGTTCTGGCTACCCTGCTGGGTCTGGCAACCATGGCCGGCGCGGCGACTGAGTACAAGGACGCCGACAAGATCAACGCGGATTACACCGAAGCGATCAAGGTCCTTGATCTCATCGAAACCATGCAGGGCTATCCGGATGGGAACTTCAAGCCCACTGCAACCATCACTCGTGAAGAGGCTGCTAAGGTCATCGCCATCTTTGACAACAAGGATGCAGACATCAGCACCTACTACACCTCCATCAACCCCTTTACCGATGAAAAGGGCCGTTGGGGCGAGTCCTATGTTGGCTACGGCTATCGCGCAGGCATCATCGCCGGCATGAACGCCACCACCTATGCTCCCACCTCCAACGTCACCGGCACCCAGTTCCTGAAGATGGCTCTGGTCACCCTGGGCTACGATCAGGAGAAGGAAGGCTTTGTTGGCACTTCCTGGGCAGTCAACGTTCTGGCGCTTGCCAAGAAGATCGGCCTGATCGACAATCTGGCTGACGGCTGGAAGCCCGAGCATGACCTGACCCGTGAAGAGGCTGCTCAGATCCTTCTGAACACTCTGAACTCTGACACCATCGAGTACGCACAGGAAGCTAAGTCCGCGAACTGGAAGCCGACCGAGAAGGACGGCGTTGTCACTTGGGGCGGCAAGCTGTACCTCACCGTTGCTGGTGCTGTCAAGACTGGCAACAAGCTGTACAAGGACTTCGACCTCAAGAAGGAAGTCTCCACCGACGCTTTCTATCGTCCCTACATCAAGTGGACCAAGGATCATGTCTCTGTTGAGATCATGAAGGCTCCGAAGGCTACCTTCACCAAGAAGTTCTCCGCTTGCGATCTGCTCGTTGCTCTGGGCATTCCCGAGAACGACAGAAAGACCAAGATTGTCATTGACGAGGTCTACTGCGACGGCGACGACACGGTCGACTTCGCGGATCATGCGATCTACGCCGAGGCCGATGATTACACCTACGAAGTAGACGGCGAGGACGTCGAGGCCAAGGCTTGGCACCATGAGTACAGCACCTGCGCTCAGGCGAAGGGTGCAAAGCACGGCGCTCAGGGCACGCTGACGCAGGTCTTCTACAACGGCAAGGACGCTGATGGCAACAAGCACTACACCATCACCTCCATCGAGACCTGGCTCGGCAAGGTCGACAAGGTTTCCACGAAGACCACTTCCCGCGACAACCACCTGAAGAACGACGGCAACGTTACGCTGTCTGCTTACCTCCACAACCTGCAGAAGCTCGAAGAGAACAACTACAACTACTGCGGCGAAACCTACGAGGATACGGATGACAACAGCAAGGACGGCCATACCGCTCATTGCGACAAAATCATCAGTGAAGCCGAGGGCGATCCGAACGACGACGATACTTACACGCTGATGTACAGCGGTGAAACCAACGGTCTGAAGAAGGGCGACTATGTCCTGTTCACCTACTCCTTCCGTACGAAGGACGGCAAGAATGACTACGAGGATGCCGGTGTGCAGACGCTTGATCTCACCGAAGGCAAGAACGGCCGTCTCTCCGGCTACAAGTTCGGCACCTCCGCTGGCTCCGATCCTTCCGAGACCCGCATTGACAGCGAATACGTCAAGGATTCCCAGCACTTCCACATGGGCTATGATGCCTCCAAGACCAAGGACTACGGCACCTACACCTTCTTCTATGACGCTTACGGCAACGTGATCGGCATGAAGGATGCTGCTGACTCCTCCAAGTGGGCTGTCATCGACCGCGCTTGGGTCACCTTCGAGAACAAGGGCACTGCTGTCATGAACGCTGACGTCGTTAGCGTCGATGATGCGAAGACCACCACCAGCACTGTCAAGAAGTTCACGGATGTCGACGATTACATTGATGAGGTTGACGACGCTATCAACGACTCCTCCGCGAAGAACTTCGCTTATGATCTGGCTGTGTACCTGAAGGACCTCACCAACGGTGAAGGCTACAAGGACTTCGCTAAGATCTACGATCACCTGTTCAAGGTTTCCACCGACAAGGACGGCGTCTTCTCCCTGAAGGTTGCTAAGGATTCCGCTGGTGCTAACGTTGTGAACGCATACGGCAATCTGGAAGACACTGATGACACCATCAAGGTCAGCAACAAGAAGCCGTACCTTGAGATCAACGACGGTAGCCACGATGACTTCACCGAGATCACCCTGACCTCCAGCACCAAGTTCCTGGTTCATAAGATGGACGGCACCTATGTTGCCTACACCGGCTACAAGAACGTTCCTTCTATGATCGCTCACTATGCTGAGGTTGTCTTCGACTCCGACTATGCTGACAAGTTCGTTGCCGAAGTTGTCTATCTGACCAACGACGTCTACATGACCGATGGTAAGATGACTGCTTATGTCGGCAAGGGCGCTGACCGCAGCAACATCGAGGTCAAGGAAGACGGCGATCCTTACTACAACCTGACCATCTGGGTCAAGGGCGTAGAAACCAATGTCTATGTCTCCGAGGAAGACATGGAAGCCTACTTCGACGCGAAGGAAAACAACTTTGAGCCGGGCTTCTTCGAGCTGCAGTACACCGACATCGACGACATCACTGTTGTTAAGGTTCTGAAAGAATCCGCTGACCTTGATGACTATCTGGATGAGCCGGTCGAGGTTGACTACTTCAACGGCACCGTCATCAAGCTCGAAAACGAGACCTATGCTCTGGCTGACGATTGCGGTCTGTTCGGCATCTACAAGAACAAGGTCGAGACCATCGAGGCTTCCGAGATCGAGTCCCTGTACGAGGATGTCACTGGCGATACCCACAAGGTCTTTGTTGAGTTCAACAAGGACGATGAGGTTGTTGCAGTCTACATGCTCCTTGCCAGCAACGACTAATCCGAACCTTTTAAAGTTCAGTTAGTTCACTCCTAAAAAAGTCCCCGGGGCGAAAGCCCCGGGGATTTTTCCAGCCTCTTGACAAACCAGCCGGTTTGCGTATAATAAAAGAAGAGAGACGATACCGATAAGCGGTTCGGCTCGAGAATTGGTTTGCAGTTTAAAAACTAGAAACCGTCACTTGGCCGAGTGGCGGTTTCCGCGTCTCTTTACGATAATGGTAACTGTAAAAGCACCAATATGTAACGTAATACGCATAAGCTTCACCTCCTTTTCGGAAGTGTCAGCCGAACCGCCTACCGTGTATCGTATCGTCTCTCCCGCCCATAAAGGGCAAGACCATTGTAGCGCAGAAAGCAGAATTTGTCAATCAAACGCACTTGACAAATCCAAGCTGACGGGTATAATAAAAGAAGAGAGACGATACCGATAAGCGGTTCGGCTCGTTAAAGGTTGCTTAGAAAATTTCCAAGAAAACCGTCACTTGCCAGAGTGGCGGTTTTCGCGTCTCTTTACAATGATTGTGACCGTGTATGGCCCAATATGTAACGTAATACGCATAGGCTTCACCTCCTTTTCGGAAGTGTCAGCCGAACCGCCTACCGTGTATCGTCTCTCCCGCCCCAATGGGGCAAGACCATTGTAACGCAAAAAGCAGAATTTGTCAAATAAAACCCCACTTCCGGTTGGAGGCGGGGTTGCTTTTTGCGACAAAATATGGTATACTCACGATGGTGCTACCGATAAACGGCAAGCGGGCGGCTTCCCACTGCATTTGCGGAGGGTAAAACGTCTTTTTGTGCCCTCCGACACATAGAAAGGGGGGCCAGTGATTATGGTTACATTCTCGGAATTGTTCCAGTTTTGTATTCTCATGGTCAGTGTGATCAGCCTCGTTATTAAGGTCTGTAACAGCAAAAAGAAGTAACCGCCCACTCTTCCCAAAGACAGCGGTTACTTCTTTTTAATCGCTAGGGAAGCTACTCGTTTGCCGGTAGCACCCTCGTTATCTTTAGTATATCCGATTTTACCCAAATGTCAAGGCCCGCAGCGGCAAAAAGCTACAGCAGCACGAGCGCGGTATCGTAGATTTTGCAGCTTTGGCTCGGGAGCGTGAGCTTGAGCTGCGCGGTCTGCGCGTTTTCCGGAATATCGACGCGGAAACGCAGCAGCGTGCAGCGTGTGCTGCCGGGGAGCTTATCTGAGACGGTCTGTGTGGGCGTGAGCGCAGTAAATTCGTCGGAATCAAAGCGAAGGGCCGCCTGCGCGGTATCGGTCGAGGCGTGGAGCAGAATTTCTGCGTGCGTGCAGCCGGAAGGAATGGTGCGCACGTTCAGCGAGACGCTGCCCTCCTGATAGATGACCGGCGTGACACGGAAGACGATCGACTTGAGCGTAAAGGTGCTCGCGGCCATCGACTCGATCCAGAGCATCATGTCGTATCTGCGGTTCGGGTCGAGCAGGAACGGCGTGTTGAAGGTGATGGGATCGTCTGTGCCGCCGGAGCGCGTCATGGTGGCAAGCTCCGTCTCCAGCAGCGACTCGCGCGTCGCCGAATCCCAGATCGCGAGCTTGACGGCCGTGGTTGTCGAGCCCGTCGTAGCGACCGATTGCAGCTTGAGGGTAGAGAGCGTGCCGTATGCGTCGGGGTAGAAGCTGAAGAGCTTCACCCAAGTTTGCGTTACCTGCGTTGCGCGCGAGATGCCGCTTGCATTGAAGGCATTGTCCGCCGCGTTGCCGAAGACCGTGCCGTCTGACACGCCCTCCGTCAGCAGCTCGCCGCACTGGTTCAGAAAATACACGCCCGTGTAGTCTGCGACCTGCTCCATGTCCGAAAACGCGTCCGCCTGAATGCTGTCGGAATAGGCCGCGTGCCCGCCCTGATGCGCCTGTGCCGCCATCACACCGCCAAGTGCGATGAGCCCCGCCTCCGCCTGACGCAGCGCCCGCGCGCCGCTGGTGTCCAGCCGTGAAAAGTTGTCGTTGACCTCCGCAAGGCAGACCGGGTCCTCCGGCAGCCACGTGCAAAGGCCGAGCTTCTGTGTTCTGGTCATAAAAAATCCTCCTGTAAGTAAAATTGGGGAAGCCCCTTCACTTACAGGAGAAATATGCACCTTTGTTGCACGCAAAATGGCAACGGCGGCGCTACGTGATCACAAATCCGCCGTTGACCCCCAGAACCTGCCCCGTCACGAACGGCGCGTCAATGAGATACGCCATCGCCTGCGCGACATCCTCCGGCCGGCCCAGCTTTTCAATCGGGGTCTGTTCGCGGAGCGATTCCATGACATCCTGCGCGACGTTTGCGCACATGTCGGTCTGGATGACGCCCGGGCAAATCGCGTTGACGCGAATGCCGCTCGGCCCCAGTTCCTGCGCCAGCGCCTTTGAGAGCGCCAGCACCGCGCCCTTCGTCGCCGAATACGCCGCTTCGCACGATGCGCCGACCTGCCCCCACATCGAAGACACCGTCACGATCGCGCCCGTCTGCCTTTGCAGCATCCCCGGCAGCGCCGCGCGCACGCAGTGAAAAATTCCGTCCACATTCACCGCGAAGATCCGCCGCCACGCGTCAGGCGTAATTTCAGAGATCAGCCCATAGTGCGCGATCCCCGCGTTGCAGATGAGTCCGTCCAAGGGCGGCAGCTCCCGGAACGCCGTCTGCACCGCCGCTTCATCCGCCACGTCGCAGCAAATGCCAGCCGCGCCCGTATCGAACGATAACGCCCGCGCCGTTTCGTGGCTCTTTTCATACAGGAACCAGACCCGGTCTCCTCGCGCAGCAAACAGCCGCACCGCCGCTGCGCCAATGCCCCGGCTTCCGCCGGTAATCAGAATGTTCATAAAACCCTCAAATCAAACGCCCTTTTCCCGGACATTCCCGAAAAAAGGGCGCAAGTTTCATCTTCTTCTGGTCTTTGTCTTGTGCTCGGAATACTGCTTGATGGAGGACATTTTGCTGCTCGACTCCGTCATAAACTGCTTGAGCATATCGTCGAACGACTTCTGCTGCGGCTGAGAAGCGGAAGCTCCAGCCTGACGCGGCGCGGACGAACGATCTCCGGACTGCCCGGGATTTCTTTGCGCGCCATTGAAGCTGCGGCTCTGCGGGCGCGAAAACTGCGGCTTGCTGGGCGCGGGAAGGGTGCGCTTGATGGAAAGATTGGTTTTTCCGTTTTCCCGGCTGATGATCATGACCTTCACGTCCTGCCCCTCGGTCAGATGCTCGCGAATGTCGTTGACGTAGGCGTGGGCGATTTCCGAGATGTGTACCATGCCGGTTGACCCATCCGGCAGCGCGACAAACGCGCCGAATTTTGTCAGACTCTTGACCTTGCCTTCCACAACTGCTCCAACTGTAAGCTCCATATGTTCGTTTTGTTCTCCCATCTTATTTTATCCCGGAAGGAACCGAGTTCCCCGGAACGGTATGCCATCATTCGCCCACATCGTAAAAGATGATATCGCCCTCTTCGACCATGCCGAGCTTATCCCGCGCGACGGCGGCCACGCCCTCGTCCGTGCCCAGTGCGTCGATGGAGTCCTGCAGGCGGTTGTTTTCCTGCCGGGTGGAAGCGATCGAGCTGTTGAGAATCGCTTCCTGTTCGTTTTTCTCGTTGATCTGCTGCCGAAGCGACACCAGCGTCACCGTCGCGTAAACCACGAGAATCAGGATGACGAGCTTCACCAGAAGGGAAGACTTGACGAATTTCATGCTGTGCCTTGCCCCTTTCCGAATCCGCGCGGCGTAGAAATATCTTATCGATAATTGTACCCCATTTTTTGCTTCTTGCAAAGAGGTTTTTCAAAAAAACTGAAAATTTTTTTGCGCAAAACCGTACCGGCTGCAAGATGCCATGCAAAATCTTCCCGAGCCCCCGGAGAAGCCCGGTCAAAGCCCGCAGAACAACCGGGCTCAGCGCGAGAAAATATCCTGCCGCACCAAGGAGAATCCCCGGAAAGAAGAACAGCCGGAACTGTCCCTGCCCCGCATAGAGCGCAAAGAATAACAGCGAAAGAAGAAGCGCCAGCAAAAACAGCGCATCGAGAACACCGGCGAGCTTCGGAAGAAGCTTCCGCGGCGCACGCAAAAGATCATAGACGAGGCCAAGCAGTCCGCCAAGAAGCAAGGCCTGCGCAAACTGCTCCGCCTGAAAAAGAACCGGAAGCTCCATCAGCCGAACAGCCGCCCGAAAAAGCCTCCGGCGGGCGCCGCGTCCTCATAGCTGAGAGAATCGACAGTTCCGTCGACCAGCACCTCGCCGCCGTCTAAACGCAGAAGCTGCAAATGAAGATTCTCCCCTCGCACGATGAGCGTCCCGCGCGTGGTGGTGAGGACGATGGTTGCCTCGTCGAAGCTCTCCACTTCGATGACCCCCGTCATATGAAGCCGCGAACGGCTGTCCAATTGCAGCTGATGCGGCGCTTGCAGCGCGTTTTCCGTTCCCATAGTGCCCCCTCCTTTGCCTGCCGGATGGTACAGTATACGGCGGGGGAGAGCGCAATATGAGCTGGAACTTAAATTTCCTTGTACATGGCGGACGCGTCGTCCTTGCGCACGGCCTCTGCCACGGCCAGAACCTCGACCTTGAGCGTCCTGGAGCCAAAAGCGATTTCGATCTGGTCTCCGACCTTCACGTCATAGCTTGCCTTCGCGGGCTTGCCGTTTACCGAAATGCGCGCGTTGTCGCACGCCTCGTTTGCAACCGTCCGGCGCTTGATGAGCCGGGAAACCTTCAGATATTTGTCCAAACGCATGATTGTGTACTCCTGTCAAAATAAAAATCGGGAAAGCCGGAAGCCTTCCCGATTGTCCGTATTACTTGCTGATCTGGTCCTTGAGCGCCTTGCCGGGCTTGAAGACGGGAACGGTGGTAGCGGGAATTTCGATGGGCTCCTTGGTCTTGGGGTTGCGGCCCATGCGAGCCTCGCGCGCCTTGGTTTCGAAGCCGCCGAAGCCGACGAGCTGCACCTTGTCACCCGCGCAGAGCACTTCCGCGATGGTGTCGAACGTTGCGCTGACAGCCTTCTCCGCGTCCTTCTTGCTCATGGCACACTTCTTGGCGACCTCTGCAATCAGTTCAGTTTTATTCATGATATACGTCCTCTTTTCTGTATTTGGTTCAGGTTTTGGCAGAGTCCTTTTGCTCGGTGGTCTTTTGCTGCGACCAGAGCGAAAGCAGTTCCTCGCGGGAGAGCGAATCCAGCGAGCGGCCAGCCTGCCTTGCGGCCGATTCCATTGCGCCAAAACGGCGGATAAATTTTTCGCAGGCGTCGTGCAGAACCTGCTCGGGGTCCTTCTGCAAAAATGCGGCGACATTGACCGCGGCAAACAGCATGTCGCCCAGCTCCTCCGAAGGATCAACCCCTTCTTCGATAGCATGCCGCAACTCTGCCGTCTCTTCTTCCAGTTTACCCAGACACTCCGCAGCCGATTCCCAGGCGAAGCCGCACTTTGCGGCTTTTTTCTGAAGCTTTTCGCTGCGCCACGTTGCAGGCAGCGAACGCGCCACGCCATCTAATGTTTCGGTGACGGTTGTCTGCCCCTTTTCCTGCTGCTTGACCTCGTCCCAGCTCTTGGCTTCGCCGCCGAAGAGCGCGGGATGGCGGAAAATTAGCTTCCTGCACTCCGCGTCGCACACGTCGTCCAGCGTGAAGCGGCCTGCCTCGCGCTCGATATCGGTGTGGAACAGAACCTGAAGCAGCACGTCTCCGAGCTCCTCGCGCATATGCGCCGGATCGTCCAGATCGAAGCCCTCGCAGGCCTCGTAAGCTTCTTCCAGGAAATTTCGCCGGATGGAAAGGTGGGTCTGCGCGCCGTCCCACGGGCAGCCGCCCGGTGCGCGGAGAACCTCGACAAGCCGCTGAAGATCGGCAAAGTCATAGCGATCTTTGCTAGTAAAATTTATCATAATTCGCCCTCTTTCGCAAGGCTTTTGTTCAACTTTTTTTCTGAATTTTCAGGAGTTTCGCGATTTTTTCGCCCTTGGGCAGCAGCATGCAGTCTTCGTACGTCACGCACTGCAGCGCAACGACCAGAACTGCGTACAAAACCACCGCGAACGCAAGGCTCACAAGGCAGGAAAGCTTCCATGATCCAAGCCGGGAAGAGAGCACCCGGTACACGAGGAACGTTGCTCCGCCCATCAGAGCCGAGGCAATCAGCGGCCGGACGATGTTTTTGAAGATTGTCGGGCGCGCGGAAATGTGGCGGCGCATCGAAACAAGATCGAGCGCGGTAATTGCGATGTAGCAGACGAGCGTTCCGATCGGCGCGCCGATGATGTTGAGCGACGGCTGACCAACTAAAATATAGTTGACGATGATCTTCACAATGCCGCCGATCAGCATATTGATAACAGGCGTCGTCACATCGCCGTGCGCCTGCATGATGGCGTTGAGAAGAAGAACAAGCGAGTTAAACACAACCGCCAGGCCCAGAATCGCCATCATGGGCGCGGCCAGCTGAATGCGGTCTTCCGAGTACGACGAGCACAGAAGCCGGATGACGGGCTCCGCCATCACGAAAAGCCCCGCCGCGCAGGGCATGGCGATCAGCGCCATCGTCCGGACGGCGGACTCGGAGGTCGACTTTGCTTCGCGCAGGTCCTTTTTTGTCAGTGATGCGGTAATGGCCGGGATAACGGCAATCGTGATCGTCGGGATGAACGAGCAGGGGAGCGCAAACACGGTCTGGCAGAAGTTATAGACGCCCTTCGCTGAGTCCGCCATTTTTTCTGTCCATTGAAGCGCGCCCGTAAGTCTGCGCATATAGATCATCGTGTCAAAGAGGTTGATGATCTGAAGCCCGGCAGAGCCCAGCGTGATGGGAACGGCGATGGAAAGAAGCTCCTTCATCGTGCCCTTGGTGGACTTGGCCTCCCCGCCGCCCATAGAGAGAATCGCGCTCGACTGGCGGAACTTGCAGTGCAGATATACAGCGGAGATGAGGCTTCCGAGCGTCACGCCCATGATTGCGCCGCCCGCGGCAAGCGTGATGTCACCGTAGTCCCGCGCGCTTTCGCCCGGGGCAAGCGCAATTCCCTGTGCGCGGACATATGCTTCGCCCGTCAGCTTCATCACGAGCCACGCAAGGCCGAGGCCGACGACAAGGCGCGTCACCGCCTCAAAAATCTGGCTGACAGACGTGGGGGTCATATTGCTCTGGCCCTGGAAAAATCCGCGATAGGCAGAGACAAGGCAGATAAGCAGCACGCACGGAGCGAGCGCTGCAATTGCTGCCCACGAGTTTTCGTTTGTCGTGACCATCACGGAAAGGGGCTTGCAGAAAATCAGCATGCCGAGGCTTCCAATCACGCCGATGGTCAAAAACACGTACAGAGACGTTTTATAGATTCTTCGAATCTGCGCGTGGTTCCCAAGCGTCTGCGCCTGCGAGATCATGCGGCTCATGGCCACGGGAAGGCCCGTCGTCGAGATCATGAGCAGGACGTTATAGACGTCGTAGGCAGTATTGAAGTAGCCGAAGCCGTCTTCGCCGATGATGTTGTTGAGCGGGACCTTAAAGAGAAAGCCCATGAGCTTGACCAGCACCGTCGCCATCGCGAGTACCGCCGTGCCCTGTAAAAACGTCTGCTTTTTGATGGGCTGATCGTTCATTGCGCGGCCTCCTCGGAATCATCGGAGAATACCTTCGGAATGGCGTAGTCGTGGAGCTCTTTTAAAGCGCCCGCAAGGTCGAGCGTCGGGAACTTCCCGGCGTTGTACAAAATCTGGCCGCGCACCATCGTCATCACCACATCGTGGCCCGACGCGCTATAGACAAGGTTCGAGAGCACATTGTGGCACGGGATGAGATGCGGCTGCGTGAAATCGAGCAGAATCAGGTCTGCGTCCATGCCGAGCTTAATTTGCCCGCACTCCTTTTCGCGCCCCTGCGCCTTCGCGCCGCAGACCGTCGCCATCATGAGCGCGGCCTCCGCCGGAATCGCGGTCGGGTCGCCCGTTTTCGCCTTGGCCATCAGCGTGCAGGCCTTGATCTCCTCAAAAAGATCGAGATTGTTGTTGGACGCGACAGAGTCCGTGCCGAGGCAGACGTTCATGCCGGCCTTGACCATGCCCATTACGTCGGCGCAGCCGGAAGCGAGCTTTAGGTTGCTGACCGGGCAGTGCACCGCGCTCACGCGGCGCTTGGCGAGGAGCTTCATGTCCTCTTCTGTTAAATGAACGCAGTGCGCCGCCGTCGTGGGAACGTCGAAAACATGGTGGCAATCGAGCACCTGCGCAGGCGTTAACCCGTAGCGCTCGACGCACTGGTCGTGCTCCAGCTTCGTCTCCGACACATGCACCTGCATACCGATCCCCTCGTTGATGCAGAACTCGGAAAGCGCGTCCCAGAGCTGATAGGTCGAGGTGTATTCGGCGTGGATGGAGGCTTCAATTTTGATGCGGCCTCCGTCGTAATTGTGCCATTTCTCTTTGAGCGCGACCAGCTCCTGACAGGCGGGGAATTTCTCAAAGTCAAAATCGTCACCCAAAAACATCGACGTTCCGCGCGAGATATTTGCCTTCATGCCGGACTTGGCAATGACGTCGCAGATATCGTCGCAGAAATAGTACATGTCGGACACGCTCGTCACGCCGAATTTCAAGCATTCGGCCACGGCCAGCATCGTCGCCGCGCGCACGCACCTGCCGTCCAGCCGGTCCTCGCGCGGGAAAATGTAGTCGTTCAGCCATTCCTGAAGCTTCAGGTCATCTGCGTATCCGCGCAGCAGCTGCATCGGAAGGTGCGTGTGGCAGTTGATGAGGCCGGGCATTAAGACCATACCGGTTGCGTCGATGATTTGATCGGGCTTTCCCTCCGGCGCGTGCTTGCTAAGCCAGCTGATCTTGCCGTCGGTCACGCCGACAAACGCGTCCGTCCAGACGGACATCCGGTCGTCCATCGTGACGACGCAGACATGGGAAAACAGCGTATTCATTCGCATTCCTCCTCGTTGGGTGCAGGCTGCTGCGCAAGCTTATGCAGAATTTCAAAAATTTCGTTCTTCTGATGCAGGATCGTATCGATGCGCGCAATGTAGTCCTGCGGGGATTTTGGATTGTGGAAGCGCTCTAATTGCCCGGCGGGGAGATTGATCTTGTTCATGCCGCCGCCGCCAAGGGACAAAATGGTGTGGAGTTCCTCCATCATATATATGTTGTACCAGCCCGTAAATCCCGGGCGGCACCAGCCGGTATTTTCAAAGCTGCCGGACATGTATTTCTGCCGGTAGAGATAGTATGGCTCAAAATCATGCGCCCGGAGCGATGCTTCCGCGCCGGAGAGCATCTGAGAGACATCCTCATTTGTAGGAAGCACCGTCCGGTTCTGGAACAGATTCGCGCCTTTTTTGAGGGCCAGCGTATGAACCGTCACGTTGCTGGGATTTAAGGCCAGCACCTGCGCGATGGAGGCGGCAAATTTCTCGGGCGTGTCCCCGGGAAGGCCTGCGATTAAATCCATATTGATATCCTCGAAGCCTGCCGCGCGCGCCTGATGAAACGCCTCGACCGTCTGTGCGGACGTATGCTTCCGTCCGACAGCGTTCAACACATCGTCCGCCATCGTCTGGGGATTGATCGAAATGCGCGTCGCGCCGCCGTCATAGATCACGCGCAGCTTCTCTTCGTCCAGTGTGTCCGGCCGGCCGCCTTCGACGGTGAACTCCAGACAGCGCGAGAGATCGAAGCTGTCGTTGATGGCGCGAAGCAGCTCCTTCATCTGAGGGCTCGAGAGCGTCGTCGGTGTGCCGCCGCCCATGTATAAAGAGCGGATATGATACCCAGACTCCGCCAGAAGCTTACCCGTGTACGCGATTTCCCGGTGCAAAGCCTCCAGATAAGGCGGCAGGAACGCGCCGAAGCGCTCGATGGACTCGCTCACAAACGAGCAGTATGAGCACCGCGTCGGGCAGAATGGAATGCCGATATAGACCGACAGGTCACCCGGCTCTAAAAGCTTCGCAGCCTCTAAGGTATGCTTCGATGCGTCAACGCAGAGACGGCTCCGCTCGGGTGTGACAAAATACGTTTTCTCTAAAAGCTTTGCCGCGTCCTTTTCCGAGCCGCCCTCCAGCATGCACTTCGTGGAAAGCTTCGTCGGCCGGACGCCGGAGAGCGCGCCCCACGGGGGAACGGTGCCGAGCACCTTCGTCGCGGCTAAGTAGTAGCTCTGCTGCAAAATCCGCCGCGTCATGCGCACGTCGGCGTTCTCCAGAGGAATTCTGCGGGAAGCAAAGCCTGTTTTCCCGCCCTTCGTCACCTTGGCCGTTGCGGTGAGATACTTCTTACCGCGCGAAAGAGACGACACCGTGCCGTCTCCCGTAAAGCGATGCGTCACAAATTCCGACGGCTCGTCCGGGAACAGCTGCATTTGCAGCTGTTCGACGGGGTAGCGTTCGGTGTGACCGATGAGTAACAGCTTCATACGCGCATGGCCTCGCGCATGTAGTAGTTCGTCCGGCGCTCACGATCGAGCGTTGTATCCTCGCCATGGCCGGGAAGCACGTGATAATCGCCCGGAAGCTCGGCCAGACGCTTGAGAGACGCCAGCATCTGCGCGCCGTCGCCGCCCGGAAGGTCGGTCCTGCCGCAGCAGCCCTCGAAAAGCGTGTCGCCCGAGAAAATCGTATCGCCGCAAATAAGGCATGAGGAGCCCCGCGTGTGGCCGGGCGTTGCTAATACACGGAAGGTAAGCGGCGGCATGGAAATTTCATCGCCATCTAAAAACGTGTCGGTATAAACAAGATTCCCGTGGCTCATGTTGAGCGTCTCGTCGGTGTCCTGCGCATTGACATAGATGGGGACATCCGGGAATTTTTCGTGCAGCGCGCGCAGCGCGCCTGTGTGGTCAAAGTGCGCGTGCGTCAGGAATATTTTCTGAAGCGCCAGCTCGTTTTTCTCCAGCGTATCGAGAATCGTCTGCGGCATTGCGCCGGGGTCAACAAGCGCGCAGGCCTTGGACGCTTCGTCATACACCACATAGCAGTTGGTTTCCAGCGCGCCGAGCGGTAAGGTAATCATTTTCATACGGTGTGCCTCTACTTTAAATCATTCGTGTCGACAATCAGCGTGACCGGTCCCGCGTTTTCGGATGTGACCAGCATATCCGCGCCGAACTCGCCGTGCTGCGGCGGGAAGCCCAGCCGCTCGCATTCGGAAAGAAACTGCTCATAGAGCGGGATGGCGATATCGGGCTTGCCGGCACCGATGAAGCTCGGCCGCCTGCCGTGGCTCACATCGCCGTAGAGCGTAAACTGGCTCACAACCAGAACTTCTCCTCCGACATCGGAGAGCGACAGATTCATCTTGTCGTTTTCATCCCGGAACACGCGGAGCCCCAGAATCTTTTCAGCAAGCTTTTTGCATTTTTCCGGCGTATCCTCCGGCGCAACGCCGAGAAGAATCAAAAAACCCTTCCCGATTTTGCCGTGGACCTCGCCGCCAATCGAAACAGACGCGGAATTGACCCGCGTAACAACAGCCTTCATAAAATCACCCTATCCTTCCGCGCGCCGGACTGCGCTCACACCCGAGATGCCACGCAGGCGCGCCATAACGTTTTGCAGCTCCGTGAGATTGTGCACCTGGAATACAAGGCTCACAAGCGCCCTTCCGCTTCCAACCGAGCGGGCGGACATCTCGTTCATGCGAAGCCGCAGGCTTGTCAGAATCGTCGCTACGTCCAGCATTAGCCCGTCGCGGTCGTTGGAATCGACCTCCAGCGCGGTCGTAAACGTCGCATCGGGGCTCTCGGCCCACGTGACCTTGACCCAGCGGCCGGACTGCGAGGGGTCCATTGCGCTCTTTGCGTTCGGACAGTCCTTGCGGTGGACGGATACGCCGTAGCCCTTGGTAATAAAGCCGATGATATCGTCACCCGGGACCGGCGTGCAGCAGCGGCTGAACTTGATCATGCAAGAGCCGATGTCCTCGACAATGACGCCCGACGCGTCGACGGTGGGCTGCTGCTTGTTGAGATTCAGAAGCTCTTTGGGCGTTGTTGCCTTGGCTGCTTTTGTCAATTCATCCCGGATCCGGCCCACAGCCTTGACGGCGGTGAGACCGCCAAAACCGATGGCGGCATACATGTCTTCCAGGCAGTCGAAACTGACCTTCTTTAAGACCATCGGCAGAACGTCTTCGGACTGGATGATCTCCGGATTCACGCCGATGCGGCGCAGTTCCGATTCAAAGCTTGCCTTGCCGCGGATGATATTTTCATCGCGCTTTTCGCGCTTGAACCACTGCTTGATTTTAATGCGCGCCTGATTCGACCGGCAGATGTTGAGCCAGTCGCGGCTGGGCCCCTTGGCAGATTTCGAGGTCAGAACCTCGACGATGTCGCCGTTGCGGAGCACCTGATCGTAGCTTGCAATGCGGTTATTGACCTTCGCGCCGATCATCGTGTTGCCGACGGCGGAGTGAATCGCGTAGGCGAAGTCAATCGGCGTCGAGCCTGACGGCAGGCTCATGACCTTGCCCTTGGGCGTGAAGACGAAGACCTCGTCGTCGAACATGTCGACCTTGAGAGAGTGGATATAGTCGTCGGCCTCGGTGTCCTGCTGATTCTCTAACAGCCTTCTGACCCACTCAAATTCCTTTTCCGAGCCCTCGCCGACGTTCTGCTTGTATTTCCAGTGCGCCGCGACGCCGTATTCCGCCGTCTGGTGCATTTCCCACGTGCGGATCTGCACCTCGAACGGAATGCCCTGCGAGCCGATGACGGTCGTGTGGAGCGACTGGTACATGTTGGGCTTCGGGGTCGAGATATAGTCCTTAAACCGGCCCGGAATGGGGTTAAAGAGGTCGTGGATGTGGCCTAATACATTGTAGCAGTCCGCGATGTTGTCGACGATGACGCGGAAAGCATATAAGTCGTACAACTCATCGATCGTCTTATTCTGCGCGCGCATCTTGCGGTAGATCGAGTACGTGTGCTTGACGCGTCCGTAGATCGAGCCGTGGATGCCGACGGAGGCCAGACGGTCGGTGATCTTCGACTGGATGGCGTTCATAAAGTTCTGCGCGCTTGCCTCGTTTTCATGCAGGTAGTCGATGATCTGCTGGTAGCCCTCGGGGTCGAGGTACTGAAGCGACACGTCTTCGAGTTCCCACTTGATCTTCTGCATGCCGAGCCGGTGCGCGAGCGGCGCGTAGATTTCCATCGTCTCCATGGACTTGGAGATCTGCTTGGCCGGGGTCTGGTACTGAAGCGTCCGGGTATTATGGAGCCGGTCGGCGATTTTGATCAAAATAACGCGGATGTCCTTGCTCATCGCCATGAACATCTTGCGAAGGTTCTCCATCTGCTGCTCTTCGGTCGTGGAGTACTGCACGCGCGTTAATTTCGTGACGCCCTCGACGAGCTCGGCCACGGTCTGACCGAACATGTGCGAAATTTCGTCAAAGCTTGCGTCGGTGTCCTCGAGACAATCGTGAAGCAGCGCCGCGACAATCGCGTCCGTGTCCAGACCGATCTCCGCCACGATCTCTGCCACGGCCAGCGGGTGGATAATATAGGGTTCGCCGGACTTTCGCAGCTGATCTTTGTGCTTGCGGTCGGCGTATTCGTATGCTTTTTGAATTTCTTCGAGGTCCGCCGACGGCGCATAGCGCTGCACGGCCTGCATCATCGAAGCATAATGTTCTTCTCTGGTTTCCATTCAGATTCCTGCCTTTAATCGTTCCTTGAGATGCTGAAGCGTGGGGCTTTGCTCGAGATCGACCTTCTTGCCGTCGCTGGTCAGATGGATGACAAGCACCTTCGGGCGCTGCTCCATTTGCAAAAGTCCCTGCTCCTGAAAAACGTCGAGACACACGCGGATCTTGCTTCCGCCGCAGGCATATCCCGCGAAGCGTGTGATCTTGCGTGCGAGGCAGCCAAACTCCTCGCAGACGACGCCGTTCTGCGCGCTGGCGGCCAGATACTTCCAGACGGCGACAAAATCCTGCCGCGACGGAATCAAGTGCTCCAGGTCCTCCTGACTGAGTGCCTGCCCCTGCATGTGCCGCCGGTAGAGGGCTTTTCCCTCCTTGAGCCGGGAGCGCACCTGCTCGTTGGGGCGGATGTCGAGCAGATTCAGCTGTACCGTCCGCAGGCCGCGATATTCGTTGACCTGCGGCGTATAGGCGATATCGACCACATCTCCCAGCGCCACAGCAGCCAGCCGCGCGGTTGTGGAGAAAAAGATGCCGTTAAAATGGTACCCATGTCCGGACAGGCGCAGCCGCAGATGCTTGCCGCCGCCGACCTCGGAAAGATCGGTCACGGTCATATTGCGCATGTAAAGCACCGGCCGCGGACAGCCCGCCCCGCAGGGCTCGAGCTCATCTAACTGCTGGACATTCGGAACCGTCAGAAGCTGCGGCGGGATCTCACAGTCGATTTTTAAAGATGGATTGCACGCCGGCGAGCGGGAGAACGCGTCCGTCAGCGCCAGAATCCGCTCGCGGAAGAGGTCAATCTGCTCGCGCCGGATGGTAAAGCCCGCGGCCAGCTCATGCCCGCCGTAGCTCTCGAGCAAATCGGATAGTTGCTCGAGAGACGCAAACAGGTTAAATCCGCCGTAGGACCGGGACGAGGCTTTTCCCTTGTCGCCGTCCAGACAGATTAAAAACGTCGGACAGCTGTATTCCTCTGCCAGCCGAGACGCGACGATGCCGACCACGCCCTGGTGCCACGTTTCGTCGGCCAGAACGATGGCCTTCGGCGATTTTCCGGCGGGCAGCATCGAAACGGCCTGCTTGTAAATGCCGCTCTCCACATCCTGCCGTTTGCGGTTGAGCTTGCAGAGCTGGCTGGCAAGGGACACGGCGCGCGCCGCATCGTTCGTGAGAAACAGCTCTGTCGCAATGTCCACATGGCCCATCCGACCGGCGGCGTTGATTCTGGGGGCCAGCGTATAGCCGATGGTTCCTGCCGTGATGGGAGGGCGCATCGCGCCGCACTCGGCCATGAGCGCCGCAATGCCGACCCGCTTGGGGTTTGCGAGCGCCTGAAGCCCCTGCCAGACCATTTTTCGGTTTTCGCCTGTCAGCGGCATCACGTCCGCCACGGTTCCGAGACAAAGCAGATCGCAGTATTCCGCCAGCAGCGCCTCCTGATCGCCGTGGAGCGCGGCGGCCAGCTTGAACGCCACACCAACGCCCGCCATCTCCAGAATTGGCTCCGGCTGTTCCTTTCGGTGCGGGTCGACGACCGCGACGGCCTCCGGCAGATCCGACTTACACTCATGGTGGTCGGTGATGACGAGCTCCATGCCGAGCTCCCGGCACAAAGCCGCCTCCTGGTTTGCCGTAATGCCGCAGTCGACGGTGATGATCAGCTTCACATCCTGCTCGTGAAGCGCCCGCACGGCAATTTCGTTGAGGCCGTAGCCCTCTTCGAGCCTTGCGGGAATGTAGCTTGTCACATGTCCGCCGCGCTTTCTGAGAAAGTCCGTCAGAAGACAGGTGGCCGTAATGCCGTCTACGTCGTAGTCTCCGAACACGCAGATATGCTCGCGCCGCTCGAGCGCCTTTTTGACCCGCGCTGCGGCCTGCTCCATATCAAGCAGGGCAAAGGGGGAGGAAAGCGGCACGTCGGGGGACAAAAATGCCTGCGCCTTTTCCGGTGTGTCATAGCCCCGGCTGCAAAGCACCGCCGCCGTTATCGGCGACCAGCCCGCCGCCGCAAGTGTAGTTGCTGCTTCCTGTTCATAGGACGAAATCGTCCAGCTTCCGTACTTCAAATCCGATACACATCCATCTGTCGCCCTCAAAATCCAAAGGGCACTATTTTTCTGCATATCATTATAGCATCCTCCCACGCATATCACAATAAAAATTCGATGAACAAATCCAAAAGCCAGAAAATTTGTGGAAAATCTGTAAAGCGGCGTTCTCAAAAGCGCTTTTCTTTGCCGCCGGGCTGTGATAAAATGAAAAAAATTTGAAGGAGGCGCAGAAATGGGAAGCTCCGCGAAAAAATCACATGGCGCGCGCTGGGTGCTTCCGGCGGCGCTGCTTACGGCAGGACTGTTATGGGCGGGAAACTTCACGCTGGGAATAACCGAGATTGACGCGCCGTCTAAAAATCTTCCCGCCGGATTTGACGGCTTTCGCATTGCACTGATCACGGATTTACATGGCAGGAGCTTCGGGAAAAACAACGACGCGCTGGTGGAAAAGACCCGCCAGGCCGTGCCCGACCTCATCGCCCTTGCGGGGGACATTGCGGACGAGACGGCTGATTTCGAGGAGCTGGCTGCGCTTCTTCCGCGTCTGGCCAACATCGCGCCGTGCTATTATGTGACGGGAAACCACGAGTGGCGCATGGAAAACCGGAAGGAGTGGTTCCGGCTTTTAGAGCAGTGCGGCATCACGCGGCTGGAAAACGAATTTGTGACGCTCTCGCGCGGGGAAGATACGATTGTGCTCGCGGGTGTGGACGACCCGAACGGCCCCAGGGACCAGAAAACGCCGGAGGCGCTTTTGGGTGAGATCCACGCGGAGCATCCGGACGCGTATACCATCGTCCTCTGCCACCGAAACGACCAGCTGGAGCGCATGGCGCGGCTGAAAGCCGATCTCGTTCTGAGCGGGCACGCGCACGGCGGTGTGGTGCGGCTGCCCTTCGTCGGTGCGATTTTTGGGACGCACTATGAGTTTTTCCCGGACTACACGGCGGGACTCTATCGGCTTGGGAGAACCAGCCTCGTGGTCAGCCGCGGTCTCGGCGGCAGCCGCCGCATTCCCGTGCGCATCGGAAACCGCCCCGAAATCCCCGTCATCACCCTCCGTAGGGCGTGAGAGAACCTTGCAGACAAGGAAAAACGGTGCTACAATAAAGCCGCCAATTTTCGGAAATGCGCTAAAAATTGCGTAGGGGGCGATTGAGCACATCGCCCCATTGGGTACGAACGAATTCGCCGGGGATTACCGTATTATCGGATTGCTCCGCCGGGCCAACGTGGGCATTGGCCCACACGGAAATTCCGAAACCAATGCGTAGGGGGCGATGCCTACATCGCCCCAAGGGCACCAACAAATTCGCCAGAGATTTTCGAAAAAGACGGGTGCATCCCGCTGGGTCGATGTGGGCATCGACCCCTACGAACATGCTGGGGAATTTTGCGTACATATTGGTTAGAGGGGACTAACTATGGGATACAAAAGGACGAAAGGGGAGAGGCTTCCATGAAGGAAAACTATATTATCAGCGCATTCCGCGAGACGGTAAAACGGGATTTTGCGGGACGGGCACAGGTTTTGAACGAAGCGTTTGACGGGCGGCTGCAATCGCTGCGGCAGGAAAATGCGGACGCTTCCAAGGAAAAGCAGCGCCATCTCGAGGGGCAGATCCTGCCCGGCATCGCGGCGTATGAGACGCTGCAAACGGTACTGCCGAAGGAGCAGGCGCTGCAAACGGTACATGGCTATGTGGAGCAGCACGCACAGAATTTCCGGCGGACGCTTACGAAGCTTTTGCGCCTGCCGGGGCTCTACCGTCTCGTGCCCGGTATTTTTGCCAGCGCGACCAAAAAGCATTTTGGGCAGTCGGCGGGCTTTGCGGCAAAGGAGTACCAGACCTCCGGCGGCGTGTGGCGCATCGACATGACGCGGTGTCCATATCACGACACGTGCGTAAAATACGGCTGCCCCGAGCTCTGCCGCTGCTTCTGCGACAGCGACGACGTGTCCTATGAAAATTTACATCCGCAGCTCGTCTGGCACCGGACGAAGACGCTCGGCCGCGGCGGCGACTGCTGCGATTTCTGCTTCAAAATCCGCGGGAAATGGGCGCGGCGTATCTAAGAGCGTAAAGAATCGAGGAAAAAGACATGCTATATTCGGAAAAGGTGAAGCTTTTTGCAAAGCAGCATCCTTGCGAGGAGATAACTGTGGACGGCGCGCGGTACCGCTATGTGCTGTGCGGAAAAGCGGGCGCGTGGACGCTCGTGTTTTTGAACGGCGGCAGATTTTGCGGCGCTCGCAGGGAGAATTCTTCTGATTCTTCCCAATCAGGACTTCTTTTCAGAAAAAATGCAGAAGGACCTGATCGCGCTCATGCACGACCCGAAGATCGCCTACGTCTCCGGCGGGCACCTGTCCACTGTGCTTAAAACGCAGGACTATGTTCGTGTCATCCGGGAATTTCTGACGGAAACGTTTGCGTGAATTGTTCAAAGAACGACAAAGCGGAGAAGGGAAAACCTTCTCCGTTTACGCTATTTTAAACCTACTTTTCAAGAATCCACGTTTGGCGCGGGCGCGCGCGGCAGGATATCCACCTTTTTATCCACTTCTCTTTTGAAGAAGCGCAAAAAAGCAGGAGAGAAATCGCTTTCTCTCCTGCTTGCGTTATGGCTTATTCTTCCGGGCTGAACTGGTCCTTGCCGACCGAGCAGAGGGGGCAGACCCAGTCTTCGGGAACGTCCTCCCAAGGCGTGCCGGGGGCTACACCGTTATCGGGATCGCCGACCTCCGGGTCATAGACATAGCCGCAAATATCGCAGACATATTTCATGTTCAAATTCTCCTTTATTCTCAGCCGCTGAGCCGCTCGGAGAGGACTGCCATAATCTTATCGTGGCAGCCGCCGCAGCCGGTGGAGCAGCTGGTCAGCCTCTGCACCTCAGCGAACTCCTTCTCCACGTCGGAGAAGTGCGCGTTCCTCTGTAGAGCGTCATCAATGTCCGCCAAGGTCACATGCTTGCAGTTGCAGATCACGGTGTTTTCCGTGTATTCCATCTTACTTGAAGTAGCGCTCCAGAAGGCCCTTGAGCGCGCGGCCGTGTCTTGCTTCGTCCTTCGCCATCTCATGGACGGTGTCGTGAATGGCGTCGAGGTTCAGCTGCTTGGCCTTCTTGGCAAGGTCAAACTTGCCCTGCGTTGCGCCGAACTCGCAGTCCACACGCCATGCGAGGTTCTTCTTGGTGTCGGCGTGCATGTTGCTCTCGAGGTCGGAGCCCAGCATCTCGGCGAACTTTGCCGCGTGCTCGGCCTCTTCGTAAGCGGCCTTTTCCCAGTACAGGCCGACCTCGGGGTAGCCCTCGCGGTGCGCGATGCGGGCCATGCAGAGATACATACCGACCTCTGAGCATTCGCCGTTGAAGTTTGCCATCAGCTGATCGAAGATGTACTTCTTGTCTTCCGCGGAAATGTCAGGGTTGTTCTTGACGGTCGAGCCGTATACGCCGAATTCATGCTCTGCAGCCAGCTTGAGTTCGCCCTTGACTTCCTCAAACATGTTGCTCTTGGCATGACATACCGGGCACTCCGCCGGAGCCGCTTCGCCTTCATAGATGTAACCGCAAACCTTGCAAACGAACTTCTTCATGATAAAATCCTCCATTTTTTGTTTTTTGATCGTAATTGTAGTGCTTTTGAACTTATTCAGCGGATGCTTCCGCCTGCATACAATCGGGGCACAGACCGTAGAAGCTGAGACGGTAGTCTGTGATGACGCTGCCTGCCGTGCTGTGGACGTTTTGCAAGAAACCATCCTCGAGGTTAATGTCCATCAGGTCGAGCACCGCGCTGCACCGCGTGCACACAAAGTGCGTGTGCGGCTTCGTGTTGCCGTCGAAGCGCTCGAGACCGCCGACCGTTCCGACCGAGATGACCAGGCCCTCGTCCTTGAACATGGACAGGTTCCGGTAGACCGTGCCGAGGCTTAAGTCGGGAATCGCAGGCTTGAGACGCTGATAGACCCATTCGGCGCTGGGGTGGCAGGTGGTTGCGCGGACGCAGGCTAAGATTGCGTCGCGCTTGCGGCTGCGCTTTCGGATTGTCGCCATCTGCATCCCTCCAAAACAGTAATAATTCTTATTACGGTTATGAGTATACACGACAAATCCAGATTTGTAAAGGGGGTTTCGAAAAAAATTTTTTACGGCGTTTGCTTGACGCCGTTTATAAATGTGACGAGCGTATCCGCAAAGAGCCTTGCCGTGCGCAGCGCCTGCGAGAGCGTGTTGCCGGACGCGCCGAACTCGCAAAGAAGAGAGCCCTTCGTCTCGTGCTGGTTAAACCGCTCGGTGCGAAGATCGATGTCGCGGCAGAGGCCGGGTGCGGCGCGGTTTAAAAGCGCTTGCAGCTTCAATGCATTCGCGAGGTTCTCCTGCCAGCCGGGATGTTCGAGCCCACCTTCGTCTGTGCCGACAACGAGCATGAGCCGCGCGTAGTCTTCGCCGTCTAACTTGCAGCTGAGTGCGGCGGGAAAGCCCGCCTGATCCTCGACCGCGTCCCGGTGCACGTCGAGCACCATCTGTATGGACGGATACTCGGCAAGATACGATTCGATAATGGCCTCCATGCGCGCATAGGAGCCGTTGTAGCTGGGGTAGTCGTTCGCCGTGGTGTCGTGGAGCGTCTCAATGCCTGCGTCCTCCAGAATCCGGGCAATCTCGCTCCCTACACGAATGACCGAGCGCGTCTCGTCCTGCGTGCGCAGCTCGCCCGAGGGCTCATACGAAAAGCCGTCCTCCGGCGTGTAAGCCTCCGAGGCGTGCGTATGGACAATGAGAATTTTGGGGCCGTCGCCGGAAAAATCGAGCGCGGAGGGCCGCGTCAAGAGTGCCTGCTTGTCAAATTCGTAGGTGCAGCCGCCCGCAACGCCGATCGCGTCTGCTTCTTCTGCCGAAAACGTCAGAGGCTCTGCGGTTTCTTCCGTCTCGGCGGTCTTGGGCGCATCTTCTATGATAACGGTACCGTCCGTCACGGGCTCGTCCGACGGCTCGGCCTGTACGGGCGGCTCGTCCGGCGATGGCGTTGGATTTTCCGTGAGACCGGCGGGAGTCGGCTCGGTGTGGACGAGCGGGACCGGCGCAGGTTCGACATCGACCCGCCAGAGCGTCGGCGCGGACGCTTTTTTGAAATCCAGATAAGCTTCGACCTGTCCGGCTAGCCGCACAAGCATGGCCATCACCATCAGCGCCAGACAGAACCTGTGGATTCGCTGTGTATTCATATGGTACAATCCCCCCTGTCTTACCAGTTTATGCAGAAATCACAGGAAAAGAACGGAAAGAATCAGGGGATTTTTCAACTTCTTCGACAAAGAGGCATTGAATTTGCCCGCAGAATCGTATATAATAGCTTCAACTATTGAGCAAAGCGGAGGTACGCTGCATGGGGCAGGTTCTGGCGGTCATATCCGGCAAGGGCGGAACCGGCAAAACGTCTGTGTGCGCCGGTGTGGCCGGGTGTCTTTGCATGGAGGGCGCGCGCGTTTTGTGCATCGACGCGGACCTCGGCCTGCGGAACCTCGATATTTCGCTCGGTATGGCCTCCGAGGCAGGACTCACGTTCCTCGATGTGATGCGGGGCGGCTACACGCTCGACAGGGCGCCGCGCGCGGCGGGTCTTCCGGGGCTGCAATTGCTGACGGCTCCCGTTTCTGTGAAGGCGGATGAGATTGACAGAGGCGCGTTTGAGGCGCTGATTCATGACGCGAAGGAGCGCTACGACTGGGTGCTCATCGACGCGCCTGCGGGCGTGGGCGCGGGCTTTGAGCTGGCGGTTCGGTTCGCGGACGAGCTCGTGGTCGTGTGTCTGGCGGACCCCGCGTCCCAGCGCGACGCGGCGCGAGCGGCTGAGCTTGCTTTATCCCGGCGGGACGTTCCAGCAAAGCTCGTCGTCAACCGTGTGAGCCCGAAGCTGTTTCAGAAAATGAACGCGACCATCGACGATATTATGGACGGTGTGGGGCTGCCGCTTCTTGGCATTGTGCCGGATGACGCGGATGTGACGCTCGCGGCGGTCGAGGGAAAGCCTCTTTGCCAGTATACCTTCCATGGCGCGGGACTTGCGTGTCTGCACATTGCGCAGAGACTACAGGGAAAGCGCGTGAAGCTGATGAAAATCCGGCGAACGCTTGCCGGCATGTGAACAAAGGAGTTGAGAAGAAATGAATATCACACTCATGGCGCATGATAAGAAAAAGGAGCTTATGGTGCAGTTCTGCACGGCATATAAATCCATTCTCTCCAAGCACAGCCTGTCTGCCACGGCGGCGACGGGGCGGCTGGTCTCCGAGGCGACGAATCTTCCTGTCGCGCTGTTCCTGTCCAAAAATCAGGGCGGCCATCAGCAGGTCGACGCGCGCATCGCGTACAATGAAATCGACCTTGTTATCATGTTCTCCGACCCCAACGACACCGACCCCTGGGAAGACCAGCGCATCATGCGCACGCTCCGGCTGTGCGATATGCATAACGTCCCGTGTGCGACGAACCTTGCCTCGGCGGAAATGCTGATCCTCGGCCTGCAGCGCGGCGACCTTGACTGGAGAATGATGATCAAGGCCAAGAAGCTCCACTGAGCGCATTCATCTGAATAATACAGAACCGCAAGGACGCGGAAGCAGTACCGCAAGGCGGCCGGACAGAGAGGAAATCGCAAGCTGAAAGATTTCTGCGGCCAGCGTGCGCGAAGGACATCCGCCGAGCGGGCGTATAAGGGAAGTCCCGAAATCGCCGGTCGCCGCCCCGAGAGCGCGGCATACGAGGAAGAGCAAGCTCTTCAAATTTGGGTGGCACCACGAAGTATTCCGGTACTCTCGTCCCAATGCACGGGACGGGAGTATCCTTTTTATTTGGGGAATTCCACCGGGATACGGGCAGACCCTTCCGGGGTGTTCGTAGGGGGCGATTGAGCACATCGCCCCGGCGGTGCGAGCCGTTTTTGCGAAAATCCAATGCGAATCCGCAATTGCCATTGGGTCGATGTGGGCATCGACCCCTACGCAGATTTTTGAATTTTGCAGAAATTTCGTTAAAGAACAGAACAACATCAACATAGAGAGGAACAAAACAATCATGGCACAGATCAGACCGCACACGCTCTCCGGGTTCATGGAGCTGCTTCCCGCGCCGCAGGCGCAGATGGAGGCGATGATGGACATCCTGCGCAGAACCTACAGCTTGTATGGCTTCTGCGCGCTCGATACGCCGGCGATCGAGGCAGCCGACGTGCTGCTGGCCAAGGGCGGCGGCGAAACCGAAAAGCAGATCTACCGCTTCCAGAAGGGCGACAGCGACCTGGCGCTTCGCTTCGACCTCACTGTCCCGCTGGCAAAATACGTGGCGCTTCATTATAATGAGCTCTCCTTCCCGTTCCGCCGCTACCAGATCGGCAAGGTCTACCGCGGCGAGCGCGCACAGAGGGGCCGCTTCCGCGAGTTCTATCAGGCGGACATCGACATCATCGGAGACGGCAAGCTCTCGATTGTGAATGAAGCGGAAATCCCGTCGATCATCTATAAGACGTTCCAGACCATGGGCCTGAAGCGCTTCCAGATTCGCGTCAACAACCGCAAGATCTTAAACGGCTTTTACGCGATGCTGGGCCTATCCGAAAAGTCGGGCGATATCATGCGCACGGTCGATAAGCTCGATAAAATTGGCGCGGAGAAGGTCGGAGAAATTCTCGTGGACGACTGCGGCCTGAGCCGGGAGCTTGCGGACGAGATTTTGAAGTTTATCGCCATCCGCGGCACGAACGCCGAGGTACTGGCTTCGCTCGAGGGCTATCGCGGCAGAAACGAGACGTTCGACCTCGGCCTCGACGAGCTCGCGGCGGTGACGAAAAATCTCGCGGCCTTCGGCGTGCCGGAGGAGAATTTTGCGGTCGACCTCACAATCGCGCGCGGCCTCGATTACTACACCGGCACAGTCTATGAGACGACGCTTCTGGACCATCCGGAGATCGGCTCGGTCTGCTCTGGCGGCCGATACGATAACCTCGCCGAGTATTACACCGACCGGCAGCTTCCGGGCGTTGGCATTTCGATCGGTCTGACGAGGCTGTTTTATGTCCTTTCCGAGCAGCAGATGCTGAACGATGCGTGGCCGACGGCGCCGGCGGACGTGCTGGTGCTGCCGATGACAGACGACCTGACCCCTGCCATCGAGCTTGCCACCGAGCTTCGCGCGCAGGGCATCCGCACCCAGCTCTACACCGAGGCCAAAAAGTTTAAGGCAAAAATCCAGTACGCCGACAAGCTTGCTATTCCGTATGTGATCTTCCTCGGAGAAGACGAGATCGTGGCGGGTACGCTCTCCGTCAAGGATCTGCGCGCAGGCGAGCAGGTGACCGTTTCGCGCGAAAACGCCGTCAATATCATCCTCGATGGTATTGCCAGAGCCCATCAGGGTACAATTCTGAAGTAAACCCATTGCGTCAGCTGACGCTTTATAAGCACTCTACACAGAAAGAAGGAACATACTATGATGCAATCCAGAACTCATACCTGCGGCGAGCTGCGCCTTGCCGACTGCGGCAAAGCCGTCACGCTCTGCGGCTGGATGGAAAACGTGCGCGTCGTGGGCAGCAACTTTGCTTTCGTCGTTCTGCGCGATTTCTACGGCACGACGCAGGTCGTTGTCGAGACCGAGGACATGATGAACATCATCAAGTCCATCAACAAGGAGTCGACCATCTCCGTGACCGGCACGGTGCGCGAGCGCGCCAGCAAGAACCCCAAGCAGGCGACCGGCGACGTGGAGGTCGTGCCCGAGAAGATCGATGTCCTCGGAAAGTGCATCCACAACGAGCTGCCGTTTGAGATCAACCGCAGCCGCGAGGCGGACGAGACCCAGCGCCTCAAATACCGCTACCTCGACCTCCGGAACCCGGCTGTTAAGCAGAACATCATTCTGCGCTGCCAGGTTATCGCGGCGCTTCGCAAGGCGATGATGGAGCACAACTTCCTTGAAATCACGACCCCGATTCTGACGGCTTCCTCCCCCGAGGGCGCGCGCGACTATCTCGTTCCCGCAAGAAAGCACCCCGGCAAGTTCTACGCCCTGCCGCAGGCCCCGCAGCAGTTCAAGCAGCTGCTCATGACCTCCGGCTTCGACCGCTATTTCCAGATCGCACCCTGCTTCCGCGATGAGGACGCGCGCGGCGACCGCAGCCCCGGCGAGTTCTATCAGCTCGATATGGAGATGGCCTTTGCCACGCAGGACGACGTGTTCGCGATTCTCGAGGACGTGCTGCCCCCGATCTTCGCGCAGTTCGGCAAGTACAACATCGCATCGAGCGCGCCCTTCCGCCGCATCGGCTACGTCGACGCGCTCGAGACCTACGGCTCGGATAAGCCGGACCTGCGCATCGACCTGACGTGCAAGAACGTCTCTGAGCTGTTCGCGGAGTCCGAGTTTGAGGCGTTCCATGGCAAGACCGTCAAGGCCATTCCTGTTTCCGACTGCCATTTGACACGCAAGCAGATCGAAAAGCTTCTCACCGACTGCGAAGTGCAGGCGGGCGTGAAGGGCTACTGGTTCAAGATGGACGAAAACGGCGAGCTCGCGGGCGGCGTCGCAAAGTTTGTGCAGGGCTGCAAGGAAGCGTTGGTTGAGCGTTTAGGCCTGAAGCCCAACACGCTGGTGCTCGTCGCGGCGGGCGAAGCGGCTACAAAGCTCGTTGGCGTGATGATCAAGATCTTCGGCGCGAACGTACCCGGCCATATGGACAAGGAGCGCTATGAGTTCTGCTGGATCGTCGACTTCCCGATGTATGAGATCGGCGACGAGTCGGGTGAGCTCGAGTTCTGCCACAACCCGTTCTCGATGCCGGCCGGTGGCCTCGAGGTGCTTTTGAAAGCCGAGCGCGGTGAGATCGATCCGCTCACCATCACCGCTGACCAGTATGACCTCGTCTGCAACGGCGTGGAGCTGTCGTCCGGCGCGGTCCGGAACCACGACCCCGAGATCATGATCAAGGCCTTCGAGCTGGTTCGTCTCGGTGAGGACGATGTCAAGAAGAAGTTCCCCGCCATGTACAACGCCTTCACCTACGGCGCGCCGCCTCATGCCGGTATCGCCCCGGGTGTTGACCGCATGGTCATGCTGCTGGCAGGCGAAGAGTCCATCCGCGAGATCATCCCGTTCCCGATGAACAAGAACGCGCAGGATATCCTTATGGGCGCACCCTCCGAGGTCACGCAGAAGCAGCTCGACGAGCTGCATATCGTCTGCACCGCAAAAGAGGAAGAATAATCGAAAATGTACGAAAGCCCCGGCCAGCGGCCGGGGCTTTTTCCTCGTTTGTGCACGAAACTTCAAATAGGTGCGTAGGGGTCGATGCCCACATCGACCCATTGGAAACCATCGGATTCGCCGAAAATTGCCGTAAAAACGGTCCTGTCTGCCGGGCCGATGTGGGCATCGGCCCCTACGATTCTGATTGGAAGATCATTCAAATCTAGCGGGGGAGGACGCAACGTGCTTCGGATTTTTGGGTGCAAGGCGGCGATTTGCTGTGCTGCGTGAATATTGTGTTAAAGTGTTGATGTAAACGCAGGAAAAAATATAGTGTCTTTCATGCGCGAACAGGATGGGAAAAACTTGTGTACGCGAGACAAAAACAGAATGTTCTATTGGGAATACAGAAAAATGTGCCCATGGCTGGCGGACACGGCTTTTCAAAACTCCCGGATTCCTGGCACTTTCCCGGAATCCTGCACAAGAATTGGTTGACAAAATGAAGAAAACTGGTAGAATAGATGCATATCCCCAATCAGGGATGTGTATTTCAAAACTGGAGGTTTGTATGAAAAAAGTAGTATGCTTGCTGCTCTCTCTTGTGATGCTGCTGGGCCTTGTCGCTTGCGCCAGCAACACCGCTCCTGCAACGGAGAAGACCGAGAGCACCACGACCGAGGAAACCAAGACCGAAGAAACCAAGACCGAGGAAGCCGCTCCCGCGGAGGAGACTGCCTCGACCGAAGAGACCGGCAACGTCCACATCGGCATCGTTACCGGTTCCGTCTCCCAGTCTGAGGACGACCGCCGCGGCGCGGAGGCTTTCCAGGCGATGTACGGCGAAGAGATGGTCAAGCTTGCCATCTATCCCGACAACTTCACCGAAGAGCTGGAGACCACCATCCAGACCATCGTCAACCTCTCTGACGATCCCGACATGAAGGCAATCATCGTCAACCAGGGCGTTCCCGGCACGACCGAGGCCTTCCGTCAGATCAAGGAACGCCGCCCCGACATCATCTGCATCGCCGGTGAGTCCCACGAAGACCTGCCCGAGATCGGCTCCGCTGCTGACCTCGTCTGCAACAACGACTTCGTTGCCCGCGGCTACCTGATCATCCGCACCGCGCACGAGCTCGGCTGCGACACCTTTGTTCATATCTCCTTCCCGCGCCACATGGCTTATGAGACCATGAGCCGCCGTGTTGCCATCATGAAGGCTGCCTGTGAAGAGTTCGGCATGGAGTTCGTCCTTGAGACCGCTCCCGACCCCACCTCCGACGTTGGCGTTGCCGGCGCACAGGCTTACATCCTTGAGAAGGTTCCCGAGTGGGTCGAGAAGTACGGCGAAAAGGCTGCTTACTTCTGCACCAACGATGCACATACCGAGCCGCTGCTGAAGCAGCTTCTCGAGTACGGCGGCTACTTCATCGAAGCTGACCTGCCCTCGCCGCTTATGGGCTACCCCGGCGCGCTGGGTCTGGACCTGACCGAGGAAGCCGGCGACTTCGACAAGATCCTCAAGAAGGTTGAGTCCGCGATCGTCGAAAAGGGCGGTGCAGGCCGCTTCGGCACGTGGGCTTACTCCTACGGCTACACCGTTTCCGCTGGCCTTGCCCAGCACGCTCTGAACGTCATCAACGGCGAGAGCGAGCTCTGCGACATCGACGATATCGCAAAGGCATACCAGGTCTTCTCCCCGAACGCGGAGTGGAACGGCTCGAACTACACCAATGCGGACACCGGCGTCAAGCTGGACAATGTCTTCCTGGTCTATCAGGATACCTACATCATGGGCGATCCCGGCTGGTTCATGGGCTCGACCGAGGTTGAGGTTCCGGAGAAGTATTTCACCACCAAGTAAGACTCGGGTCTGACTGACCAACGAGAAAACACAAAGGCAGGGGGAGCCCCGGCTCCCCCTGCTGAGATTCTCAAAAAGCTGTGCTTTTTGAGAAGGGGAATGCACCTCGACTGCGCGCAAGCTTTTCGCGCTCCGCGCGAAAAACTCACACTTGCGAGGTGAGAAGTATGTTTCCGGTCGGCAGAGCCGCCGGATAACATGAATTTTCACGTTATTTCGCCCTGTGGGGCGAAACTCTACGAGGTTTTTGACACGCAAAGCAGGGGAGCCCCCCTGCTGTTTTAAGCTATGCGGGAGAAGGAAAACGAATGGTAAATAACAATGCTCCATTGTTGGAGATGCGAAATATCCAGAAGGACTTTTTCGGCAATCAGGTTCTGACGGACATCAACCTTACGCTTCGCGAGGGCGAGGTGCTGGGTCTGGTCGGTGAAAACGGCGCTGGTAAAAGTACGCTGATGAAAATCCTGTTCGGCATGGACGTCATCCGGGAAACCGGCGGCTACGGCGGCGATGTGCTGATTCATGGCGAGAAGGTCTCCTTCTCGACGCCGTTTGACGCGCTCAAGGCCGGAATCGGCATGGTGCATCAGGAATTTTCCCTGATTCCCGGCTTCACGGCGACAGAAAATATTCTGCTCAACCGCGAACCGAAAAAGAGCAACGTGGTCTCCGAGATCTTCGGCGACCGTCTCAATACCCTCGATTATAAGCAGATGAACGAACGCTCGGCGGAAGCCATCAAGAAAATGGGCGTTCACATCGATCAGCATATGGTCATCAGCGACATGCCGGTCGGCCATAAGCAATTTACGGAAATCGCCCGTGAGCTGAGTAAAGACAATCTCAAGCTCCTCATTCTCGACGAGCCGACCGCGGTTCTGACTGAGAAAGAAGCGGCGGCGCTGCTGGACTCCATCCGCTCGATGGCCGCGCGCGGCATTTCCGTCATCTTTATCACCCACCGCCTGCAGGAGATCCTCTCCGTGTGCGACAAGGTCGTCATCATGCGCGACGGCGTCGTGGTCAAGGATACCCCGGCAAGCGAAACGGACGTTTCCGAAATTACGCGCTGCATGGTTGGCCGCTCGGTCGATCTGTCGTCCGCGAAGCGCGAGATCGTCGATCATTCGGGCGCAAAAACGATTCTGTCCATCCGCAACCTCTGGGTCGATATGCCGGGCGAAACCGTGCGGAATGTCTCGCTGGACGTGAAGGAGGGCGAGATCCTCGGCATCGGCGGTCTGGCCGGTCAGGGCAAGCTCGGCATTCCAAACGGCGTGATGGGCCTTTATGAAGCGGGCGGCACCGTCGAATTTGACGGGAAGGAAATTCCCCTCAACAGCCCGAGAAAGTGCCTCGACGCATCGCTGGCCTTCGTCTCTGAGGACCGGCGCGGCGTGGGTCTGCTGTTAGACGAGACGCTGGAGTGGAACGTTGCGTTCCCCGCCATGCAGATCCAGAACAAATTCCTCAAAAAAATCGGCCCCGTCACCTGGCGTGATGAAAAGGCCATCCATGATATAACCCAGAAGTACATAGGTGAACTGATGATCAAGTGCACCAGCTCGCTGCAAAAGGCAAGAGAGCTTTCCGGCGGCAACCAGCAGAAGATTTGTCTGGCCAAGGCGTTCGCGCTGGAGCCCAGATTCCTGTTCGTTTCCGAGCCGACCCGCGGCATCGACGTCGGCGCGAAGGCGCTGGTGCTCGACGCGCTCAAGCGCTTCAACCGCGAAAACGGCGTCACCGTTGTGATGATCTCCTCGGAGCTCGAAGAACTCAGACAGACCTGCGACAGGATCGCCATCGTTTCGGGCGGACGCATTGCCGGCATTTTGCCCGCAACCGATTCCTCCGAGGCCTTTGGTGCTTTGATGGTCAGTCAGGTGAAATAAGGAGGGCGTCATGAAAAAAGAACAACAAGATAATATCTGGGGCCCGGCAAAATTTAACCGCGAAATGAAGTCTCTCGGCGAGCTGACGTCCTCGTTCGGTCTGCCGCGCATGATCATCACGGGCTTCCTGGTCCTTCTATTCATCCTCGCGCCGGTCGCAGGTGTGGACTTCTTCACGCAGATCACGAATGTCCTCAACCGCTTCAGCTGGAACGCGGTCATGGTTCTGGCGATGGTCCCGATGATCCATTCGGGCTGCGGCTTGAACTTCGGTCTGCCGCTCGGCCTCGTGTCGGGTCTTCTCGGCGCGACGCTTTCCATTCAGTTTGGCTTCACGGGCGCAATGAGCTTTGTGATGGCGATCGTGATCGCAACGCCGTTTGCGTTCCTGTTTGGCGGCGGCTACGGGTGGCTGCTTAACAAGATCAAGGGCGGCGAGATGATGATCGCGACGTATGTCGGCTTCTCCGCCATCTCGTTCATGTGCATGATGTGGCTGCTGCTGCCGTACACGAGCCCGACGATGGTCTGGGGCATGGCCGGCAAGGGCCTTCGTACGACGATTTCCCTCGAGGGCTTCTACGATAAGGTGCTCGCGAAGTTCGCGCTGGACTGCAACAAAATTTGCGGCATCAACCTCGTCATTCCCATTGGCACGATCGCGTTCTTCGCGCTGCTGGCCTTCGGCATGTGGGCATTTCTGCACACCAAGACCGGTACAGCCATGACGGCGGTCGGCTCGAACCCCGTGTTCGCAAGAGCCTGCGGCATCGACGTTGACCGCATCCGCCTGCTTTCCGTCATCATGTCCACGTGGCTGGCGGCGGTCGGCATTCTGGTCTACGAGCAGGGCTTCGGCTTCATCCAGCTCTATACTGCGCCCAACAACATGACGCTTCCGGCAGTTGCAGCCATTCTGATCGGCGGCGCGTCGGTCAACAAGGCGTCGATTCCCAATGTCATCATCGGCACCATCCTCTTCCAGGGTATCGTGACCATGACGCCGACGGTCCTGAACTCGCTCATCCACATGGATATGAGTGAAGTCATCCGTATGATCGTCTCCAACGGCATGATCCTCTACGCACTGACCAGAAAGACGGAGGGATCGAAATGAGCAAACAAGTAAAAGCAAAGAAAAAGCGCCTGACGTTCGGTCAGTTTTTGGCGAATAACTCTGTGCCGATCATGTTTATCCTCTTCTGCGCGGTCTGCATCCCGATCTCGGGCTTCTCGCCGAGCTACCTGCTCAATGAGATCGTGACCCGTATGGGAAGAAACACGTTCCTGATCCTGTGCCTGCTGATTCCGATCATGGCCGGTATGGGCCTGAACTTCGGTATGACGCTCGGCGCGATGGCGGGCGAAATCGCCCTGATCTTCGTCTCCGACTGGCAGATCTGGGGCATTCCCGGCGTCGTGCTGGCGATGATCCTCTCGATTCCCATCTCGATTTTGCTCGGCGCGTTCTGCGGCGGCATGTTAAACCGCGCACGCGGCCGCGAGATGATCACGAGCTACATCATCTCCTTCTTCATTAACGGCGTGTATCAGCTCGTCGTTCTGTATATGATGGGCTCCATCATTCCCATCAAGCACAGTGAGATCAAGCTTCCGCGCGGCTACGGTATCCGAAACACCGTGAGCTTACTTAACATGCGCCAGTGCATCGACAACCTGCTGGCCATCAACGTAAACGGCGTCAAGATCCCGGTTCTGACGTTTATCCTGATCGCGCTTCTTTGCCTGTTCATCGTCTGGTTCCGCAAGACGAAGCTCGGCCAGGACATGCGCGCGGTCGGTCAGGACATGGAGGTCGCGCGCGACGCGGGCATCAAGGTCGAGCGCACGAGGATCATCTCGATCATCATGTCCACGGTCTTTGCAGGCTTCGGTATGATTTTGTACCTGCAGAACATGGGTAACCTCTCCACCTACAGCTCGCACTCGCAGATCGGTATGTTCTGCATCGCGGCGCTGCTGGTTGGCGGCGCATCGGTTGACAGAGCTTCCATCGGCAACGTCTTTGTGGGCGTGACGCTGTTCCACCTGATGTTCATCGTCGCTCCGGCGGCGGGCGCGAAGATCACCGGCGACTCCATGATCGGCGAATACTTCCGCGTGTTCATCTCCTACGGCGTCATCACCGTTGCGCTTATTATGTACGAAACCAAGAAGCGCAGAAATAAGAGCATGGCCGGTCAGGAGCTGGCTGCCGCGCAGAAGGAGGAAGCACAATGAAAAAACGCACGCTTTTCTTCCGCATCGGCACGATCGTCATCCTGCTCGCCATCGCGGCGGTCATGATGGTCATTGGCCGCGGCCACACTGTGTATTTTGACAACAAAAAGCTCGAATATAACGGCGAAACCTACGACACGCCCTATAAGGTCTGCGTCTACGTGAACGACGAGCGCGTCGCCAAGCTCTACGATAAAGAGCGCGGCATGGCGACCTGGATCGGTCAGAACTTCGAAATGACGCTCGAAATTACGCAGGAAAAGGGCGGCGACGAGACGACCGAGACGTACCAGATCACGCTTCCTTATAACATGGACGGCATTGTGATCAACCTCCCGGGCTTCCTCGCGGGGCTCGATCAGGACGTGTACATCACGGAGTTTGTCCCGGTTGCAACCGAAGAGACCACCACGGAAGACGAACAGCTTCCCGGCGATGAGTTCGGCATCGACATCGACGGCGATATTTAAGCGTCTGACAAACAAGCAAGCGGCCCCGGGTTTCCGGGGCTGCTTTTCTATATTTCCCAAGAAGACCAGATGATGTGCGTAGAGGGCGATGCCCACATCGACACTTACGCAAAATCGGGAAATTTTCAGAAAATTCGCAGAGTCGCCAGCCCCTGCGAAAGCAGTTAGAAGTACAAAAAAAGAAACACCTACCAAGCTGGTCGGTGTGTTTGTGGGACACGCGAAAAGACCGGGCAGGTCGGGCAAGAAATTTGTGAACACGCACAATCGACACGGAAGCGGAAACTTATTATAATAAAATGCATAATTAAACAGCAAGGGAAGTGCATGATATGCTTTGCAGCAACATCGGCATCAATGAAAGCGGCCATCTGACGTTTGCGGGCGAGGACACCGTCCGGCTCGCGGCACACTATAAAACGCCGCTGTATCTTATGGACGAAGACCGCATCCGCGAAAATTGCCGCGTCTACAAAACGGCAATGGAGCGTGCCTTCGGAGCCGGAAGTTTTCCGCTCTACGCCAGCAAAGCCGCGAGCTTCAAGCGCATGTATACCATCATGCAGGAGGAAAAAATGGCCATTGACGTCGTCTCCGCGGGCGAGATCGCAACGGCCAAGCGCGCGGGCTTCTCGATGGAGCGCGCCTTCTTCCATGGAAACAACAAGACCGACGCAGATGTCTCCTACGCCATGGCTGCGAATGTGGGCTACTTTGTGGCGGACCACGAGGAGGAGCTCGAAATTATCAGCCGCGAGGCCAAGAGCCGCGGCATTCGCCAGAAGGTGCTTCTGCGCCTGACTCCGGGCATTGACCCGCACACGTATGAGGCCGTCGCGACGGGCAAGGTCGACTCGAAGTTCGGCGTCGCAATCGAGACCGGACAGGCGGAACACTTTGTCCAGCACGCGCTGAGCCTTCCAAACCTCCGCCTGATGGGCTACCACTGCCATGTGGGCTCGCAGGTCTTCGACGAGGACGGCAGCGTCTACCACAACGCGGCGAAGATCATGATGACGTTTGCCGCGGAGATGAAGAAAAAATACGGCGCAGAGCTGCAAGTACTCGATCTTGGCGGCGGCTACGGCGTTCGCTATACGGATGCAGACCCGCAGGTAAATATCCCCGAGAACATCGAACAGCTGGCTGGAACGATCAAGGCGCTCTGCGCGGAGCTGTCGCTTCCGATGCCGGCAGTGCTCCTGGAGCCGGGCAGAAGCATCGTCGCCGACGCAGGGCTGACGATTTATACGGCGGGCAGCACGAAGTCCATCCCAGGCTACAAAAATTATGTCCCTGTCGACGGCGGCATGACCGACAATCCCCGCTATGCGCTCTATGGGTCCAAGTACACGGTGTATCTCGCAAACCGCGCGAACGAGGAGGCCGATTTCCGCTGCGACGTGGTCGGCCGCTGCTGCGAAAGCGGCGATATCATCCAGCCGAACGTGCTGCTGCCCGAGCCGAAGCGCGGTGACTTTATCGCCGTCTGCACCACAGGCGCGTATAACTACTCCATGGCCTCCAATTATAACCGCATCCCGAGACCTCCTGTCGTCATGCTCTCCGGCGGCAAGCCAACGCTCGCCGTGCGCCGCGAAACCGTCGACGATCTGACTGCGCTCGATATGTAATATGCTGTACCCTCCGGGATTTCGCACGTTTCCGGGCGGTTCGTAGGGGCGGACGCCTCTGTCCGCCCTGAAGAAGTTGCGAATTCGCAGAAAATTTCTGAAAAACGGGATTTTCTGCGGGCGGACAGGGTCGTCCGCCCCTACGGTTCTTTTGAAAATCTTCCGGGAAGATCGTAGGGGGCGATGCCCACATCGCCCCGGCGAATAAACCCGTTTTTACGGAAATCTCCGGCGAATTCGACGGTACCCTTGGGTCGATGTAGGCATCGCCCCCTACGCAAAGACGGACGGATGCGATGCACAAAACGGACGCATGCGACGAAAGAGACGAGCCTCCACGGTATATAAATGAAACAAGCGCCCCGAACCTGCTTCGATGCAGGTTCGGGGCGCATTTTGTAGCTGGTTATTTCTGCGTGAGGACGCGGACGATGCGAAGCGCTGAGCGCTCCAGCGTCACGCGGTCGGGCTCTTTGCTATAGCGCTCGCCGTCGGAGAGGAACATGCCGCCAAATTTCCAGTCGATGATGAGCGAGCGGATAAGGTCGCTGTCTTCGCCGAGGCTCTCGCCGTTGACGGTGGAATCGGGAAGCAGGACGGCCTTGTATGCGCTCACGGCGATTTCAAACGGCAGGCCGTAGATATCGCGGAACGAGGAAAGGCGCAGGTCCAGACTGCGCGGCAGCGTTCCCGCGCGCAGAATGGCAGCTTCGTAGACCTGCACGCCCTTCGCGAAATACAGCGCGCAGCGCCCCGTCAGAACGGGGTCTTCCGACCAGCTCTCCTGCGACACCGCGTCAAACGGCGTGCGCTGGAGCGCGCAGCCCGGAGCGAGGCAGAACGAAACGCCGTATTCGCGCATCTCGCGGCCAATGGCCTTGCCGACGGAGAAAATGAGGTCTGGGTCAAACGAGCAGGAAAGGACGCTCGGCGCGGGGAAGCCGGTCGTATACTGATGGCGGTAGGTTCCGTCGTCCTGTTCGATGTCCTTTTTGAGCGCCAGACCGCACACGCCGGAGGCAATCGTCAGCGGCGAAAGCCCATAGCGCGGCAGCTCCGCCGATGCGCCGAGCGCGCCGGGGATCTCGGTCGGGCAGAAGCCGAAGTCGCACACGAGCTTTCGAAGGTTTGCGTCGTCCATGCCCGCGATGAACGTAAACGCGCTGCACCGGCCTTCTTTTACGTCTGCGAGCGTGTAGCGCTCGTTATCACCCCGGCAGCCGGTAAACGGGCGGCCCTTTTTGCGGCTGCGGCGGGGAAGGTTGCGGTCGGAAAGACGAATGGCCCGGCGATGCGCCGTTTCGCGCTCCTCGGCTTCTTCGGGATACGTAAAAAGGTGCATCGGCTCTTTTCTCGCCGGAAGCTCCGCGTCCGGGAAGTCGCACGGCGTCACGGCCTGCACGACGGCGGAGCGCGTCAGACGGATAGAACCGGCAAGGCACGTCGCGCGGGAGCCTGTTCCGACGCGGATATCGTAATAGCCTTCCTCTAACACATAGGCCAGCGCGGATTTGCGGAAGAGCGCGAGCTCTGTCACGGGGAAGCGCAGATGAAGCGTCTGGCTCTCGCCCGGGGCGAGCACCTGCGTCTTCTGGAAGGTATCGAGGAACCATGCCGCGCCTGTTTTTCCGCTGTCCGGCCGGGAGCAGTAGACCTGTACGACCTCCTGCACGGGGTATGTTTCGCCGGTATTTTCAACCTCGACGCTTACCGTCACGTCGCAGCCGTCCAGTCCCACGCTCACGGAGCTGAGCTCTGCCTTGCCGTAACCAAGGCCGTAGCCGAACGGATACAGGACGCTTCCGCCGTAGGTGTCAAAATAGCGGTAGCCGAAGAAGCCGTCGAGCTGCTGCGCGGCAAGGCCGAACGATTCCAACGTCTCCGGCCAGCTGAACGACAGCTTGCCGGACGGGCAGACCTTGCCGGATACGACGTCTGCCAGCGCGTAGCCCGCTTCCTGCCCGGCAAGGCCGAGAAAGACGATTGCGTGGCAAGCTCTCGCCTCTGGGGTCAGCTCCATGTACCCGGGCGCGGCAATGACGAGCACGACGCGGGAGAACGCGCCGGTCACCTTTTTGAGCATATCCTGCTCGAAGCTTGTGAGCTTCGGGTCATAGTGCGCCGCCGAGCGCGCCAGAACGATCATAGCTGCGTCGTTCATGGAGGCGAACTCCTCCATGCTGAGGCTTCCGAGCGGCAGTTCGCTTCCCTCCGGGTGCTCGAGCGCCCACGCGCGGTATTTGTGCGCCAGAAGCGCGTCCGGCTTGACGGTGGGCTCTGCCGTGAGGCCGTCGAGAATTCCGATCTTCCGCCACGGCTCCATGCCGGTAAGGCCGGTCGGGGTAAAAATCTGGCCGATGCCGAAAACGGCGACGCGCACAGGCTCGTCTTTTGATCCGGCAAAGGGCAGCGTGTTTTCAATATTTTTGAGTAGCACGCAGCTTCCGGCCGCGGCCGCGCGGCTGACGAGGGCGTGCTCGTTCATTCTGGCTGTATATTCCATGGCAATCTCCCATCGATGATAATTTCATAAGCCTATCATATCACAAAAAGCGCCGTTCGGAAACGGGAAAAAACGAAAAATCCGGCGGTTTGCGCCGGAAATCCGGGAAAACTGCCAGCCTTTACAAAAAGTTCACGCAAAGACCGCACGAAGGGATATAATAATAGTGTTGCTTTTTTGTACGAAATGCGTACGGAATCATAGAATGATTGGGTTATTTATAGAACAACAAAAGAAGACAGGGAGGACGACGCCATGGCAAAAACCATTCTTGTGGTGGAGGACGATCAGAATATTTCCGAGCTCTTGCGGCTCTACCTTGAAAAAGAGGGCTATACCGTAAACATCGCGGACGACGGCGGAAAGGGCGTGGAGCTCTACCGGCGGCTCAAGCCCGATCTGGTGCTGCTCGATCTGATGCTGCCGGTTTTGGACGGCTGGGGCGTGCTGCGCGCCATCCGGCAGGACGGCAAGACCCCCGTCATCATGCTCACGGCCAAGGGCGAGACCATCGACAAGGTCGCAGGACTCAAGCAGGGTGCGGACGACTATATCACGAAGCCCTTTGAAATGAAGGAGGTTCTCGCGCGCATCGAGGCGGTGCTTCGCCGCGCGTCGGACGCCGAGGGCAGCAAGGAAAAGCCGAGACGGCTCGTGTTTGACAAGCTCGTTATTGACCTCGACTCGTTTGAGCTGATCGTCGACGGCAAGCGTGTGGAAACCCCGCCCAAGGAGATGGAGCTTTTATATCATCTTGCCTCGTCTCCGAATCGGGTGTATACAAGAAATCAGCTCCTCGACGAGGTCTGGGGCTTTGACTACTTTGGAGACAGCCGCACGGTCGACGTGCACATCAAGCGGCTTCGCGAGAAGCTCGAGGGCGTGTCTGACCAGTGGAGCCTCAAGACGGTCTGGGGCGTTGGGTATAAGTTCGAGGTCGTGCAGCAATGAAAACGACCTTCTCCCGGCTGTTTTCGATGATCGCGGGGTTACTCATGCTCTGCCTGCTCATCACGGGCGTCGCGTTCCGGTTTCTGATGATGAGCTGGGTGGAATCCGAAAAGCGCAAGAGCCTGAGCGCGGACGCGTCGGCACTGGCAGACCTTGCCGAGGCGTATGATTCATCAGGCGCACTCGAGAGCAACTGGAATTTCCAGATCGGGCTGTCGCTCTTTTCCGAGGTTGGCGAGGTCGGCGCGCTCATCTGCGATGAGGATGGATACGTTGTCATTTGCTCGTGCGACAGTCTGGCGTGCGACCATGTGGGAAAGCAGGTGCCGGAGAGCTACCGGCGGGAGATGCTGCGTGACAGCGTGTACTATGAAAAAAACGTGCAGCTGTCTGATATTTATGAGGACAAGCGCTTTCTGGCCGGGCAGGCGATTGTAAACGACACGACAGGGGACCTTGTGGGCTTCGTTGTTGTGACCGCGCCCATGAACCAGACGACGGACTACATGCTCCGCAGCAGCACGTTTTTTCTCTATACGGCAATCGCAGCGCTGGGCCTGGCGCTCGTTGCGGCGACATTTTTGTCACGCTCGCTCGTCCGGCCGCTCGGCCAGATGGCGGATGTGGCGCGCAGGTTCGGCTACGGAGAAACCAAACTTCGCGCCGAGCAGTCCGGCAAAAATACCAGCGAGGTCAACGACCTTGCGCTGGCCTTCAACACGATGGCAGACTCCCTCGAGCAGTCTGAGCAGCGGCGGCAGGAGTTTATCGCGAACGTATCCCATGAGCTCAAAACGCCCATGACGACCATCGGCGGCTACGTCGACGGCATTCTGGACGGCACGATTCCCAAAGACAACGAGAAGCACTATCTGCAAATTGTCTCGAGTGAGGTAAGACGCCTTTCCCGCCTCGTGCGCAGTATGCTGGATTTAAGCCGTTTGCAGGCACAGGGAATCGACGAATCGCGCAAGACGCGCTTTGACCTCGGCGACGTGATGAGTGACGTTCTTATTACGTTTGAGCAGAAAATCAACGCGCGCGGCCTGCAGGTGAGCGTCGATCTGCCGGAAAAGCCGGTCTGGACAAAGGCCGACCGGGACGCGATCACGCAGGTCGTGTATAACCTGCTCGATAACGCCATCAAGTTCTGCCCCGTGGGCGGAAATCTGGGGCTGATTCTGGAGCAGGACGGACAAAAGGCGCGCTTGCGCATCCGCAACACCGGCCAGACGATCCCACCCGAGGAGCTGCCGCTGCTCTTTGACCGCTTCCACAAGGCGGACAAGGCGCGCTCGGCCGACCGTGAGGGCTGGGGGCTTGGACTCTACATCGCGAAGACGATCATCGGCGCGCACGGCGGCGAGATTTGGGCGACAAGCGAAAACGGCGTGACGGAATTTACCTTCACCCTGCCTGCCGTTCGCTGACGGATTTTCCCACAAACGTGTTCAAAAAGTGCAGGATTTGTTTTTACAAACTATTCAACATTCTTCTCGCGAAAGCGGATATACTGAGACCATAAGAGATTGTGAAAGCGCAAGGAAGGTGCTTGCCTATGGGATATGATCAGAACAATGAATATTACAGCAACGGCGACCAGAGCTGGCGCGACCAGACGAACGTCTACCAGACCCAGCGCGAACAGCCGACCCCGATGGGAAGTCGCCGTCCTCGCAGAAGAAGCGGATGGCTGAAGGGAATCTTGGCGGTTCTGCTGGTCGTGGCGATCAGCTTTGGCGCGTTTTATCTGATGCGGAACGTCGGCGTACGGCTGGAACGGACGGAAGACGGCGTGACGCTCTCCATGACGAACCGGAGCAAACAGGCAGAGCCGGAACAGGCCGAGCAGCCGATCCCGGAGCCGTCCGCGTCGGCACAGACGGGCACGGAGACGGCCGCGCCGCAACAGACAACGCAGCAGCCCACACAGGGCGCGTATGTCGGCTCGGGCACAAAGCTCAATATCGTCTCCGCACCTGAGAGCTCCGACACGACGTTTTCCGACGAGGAAGACGCGCTGTGCTTACAGGATATCTACAGCTCGGTCATTGACTCCGTCGTTTCCATTTCGTCCATGACCTCGAGCGGAACGTCCAGCGGCACGGGCATCATCATGTCGTCCGACGGCTATGTGATCACAAACCACCATGTCATCACGGGCGCGCTCGTCATCTCGGTTCTCACGAACGATAATCAGGAATTTGAGGCCGCACTCGTCGGAAGCGATGAGATGAGTGACCTTGCGGTTCTGAAAATCGACGCGCGGGGGCTCCAGGCGGCGGAGTTCGGAGATTCGTCGAAGCTCCGCGTGGGCGACAGTGTGGTTGCCATCGGAGACCCTCTCGGCGTGCAGCTCCGGGGTACGATGACAAACGGCATCATCTCTGCTATCAACCGCGACCTCACCGTGGGAGACCGGACGATGACCCTCATTCAGACGAACGCCGCGCTCAATAACGGAAACTCCGGCGGACCCTTAATTAACTGCTACGGGCAGGTCATCGGCATCAACACCGTGAAGATGAGCTCGTACTACTCCGCTTCCGCAACGGTCGAGGGACTTGGTTTTGCGATCCCGATTTCCGTTGCCAAGCCGATCATCGACGAGCTGATTGAAAACGGCTATGTGGCCGGCCGTCCTGCCATCGGCATTTCGGGAGACTCCCTGCCGTCCTACTACCGGACGTATTACCGCCTGCCGGATGGCGTGTATGTGACCTCTGTCAACGAGGGAAGCGACGCGAAGGCCAAGGGTATCCGCGAGGGCGATATCGTGACGGCCATCAATGGAGAAAAAATCTGCTCCATTGACGAGCTCAATACGGTGAAGAACCAGTACGCCGCGGGCGACGAGGTGACGCTCACCATCTACCGCAGCGGCACCTACTACGAGGTGACCGTGACCCTCGTCGATCAGGCAACCGGAAAATAACGCAAAATGAAAATCGAGAGAATCTGCAAACTTGCGGATTCTCTCGATTTGTTTTTCTTTCGGAAATTTAAATTATGCGTAGGGGTGCTGCTTTTCGGGCAGGCATGTTAGCCATTTGTGGGGTCGTAATTCTTGCCGAACTGGAGGTCGGTAAATTTAATCGTTGCGCTGTCCATGCGAAGCGGTCGTGTGTTCTGCTTCTGGCCGGACGGGGCACTTGCGGGCGGGGTCTCCGGCTTGGGGTCCGCGCCGACAAGCTTTTCCATGTTCTCCGAGATGGCCTCGGCGATCGACTCCGCGCTCTCGGAAGGAGCGCTCACAACCGGCTGCACGGGCGCGGCGGGCTGTACGGGTGGCTGCACGGCTGCGGGCTGGTCTGCCTGCCAGTCATACGGCTTTTCACGCACAGTCTTCTGCGGCATGACCTGCGGCTGCGAGAGCGTCAGGTCGCGGGACTTGAGCTTTTCCAGAAGCTCCAGATGTCCCTTGATGTCCTGCTCGATGACGTCGATAAAATTGAGCGCGGTCTTCTTTGCGTCGTCCACGCGCACCTGCTCCTCGGCGAGCTCCTTTTTGAGGTCGTCGCTCTGCGAGCGGAGCGTTGTTTCCGCGCCGGCTACGATGGTTGCGCTGCGGGACTGGGCTTCTGCGATCATCCGGTCGCATTGTGCCTGCGCCTGCGCCATCTGCTGCTTCATGGCAGCCTCCTGGCCGCGATATTCCTCGAGCTTTTCGACCAGAATCTTCATCTTGGACTTAAGCACGGAATTTTCCTTATAGAGCATGATGTAGTCTTCGGTGAGCGGTTCGAGAAAATCGTCCACCTGCTGCATATCATAGCCGCCGAAGACGGCCTTGGAGAAGGTTTGCTCCTGAATTTCCTGGGGTGTGAACATACGGGTTCTCCTTTCCGGCCGGACGCTTACAGGTACAGGCCGTTATTTTCAAGCTCGTCGATCAGATCGCCGACAATATCCACGTTGTAGGGCGTGATGATATAGGTGCTGATGGCGATTTTTTTGATCTTGCCGTCGAGCGCGTAGGCGCAGCCGGACAGGAAGTCGACAAGCCGTCTTGCAACATCTTTATTCGTTGCCTCCAGATTCAGAACCACCGCGTGCTTGCTGCGCAGGTGCTCGGCGATGTCGGAGACGTTGTCGAACCGGTCAGGCTTGACCAGGACCACCTGCATCTGGGCGGTGGTGTGGATGTTCACGACCTTGTTATTGCCGGGGGTGCGGCGGGTGGACGCATTGCCGGAGCCGAGGCTCGACGAAATATCGTCATCGGTATCGTCCAGATCAAAGCTCGGCGCGCGGCTGGGCGCGGGAGCGGAAGAAGAACGCGAGGCCCGCGTGGGTCTTACGTCGTCGTCAAATTCATCGAAATCGTCCTCGTCCTCGGTGTAGGGCTTGGCCAGTTTCTTCAGTTCATCCATGAATCCCATAACTCTGATATCCTCCAAATAAATCTGTCTGTCAGACTTTATTGTAATTTCTTGCGCCAAAAATGGCGGTGCCGACACGGACAAGCGTCGCTCCCTCGCGGATGGCGTCCGGGTAGTCGCCGCTCATGCCCATCGACAGGCAGTCCATGGACACATTATCGTATTTTTTTGCACTTATGTCAACAAAAAGATTCCGCATTTCTGCAAAATATCTGCAATTATCGCCCGGTTTTTCGCTCACGGGAGGAATTGCCATGAGTCCGTGGAGCCGGACGTGGGGATATTCTCCCATTTTTGCCGCAAGCTGGGCAGCTTCCTCGGGTGTAAAGCCGGATTTGCTTTCCTCGGCGCCGATGTTGATCTCAAAGAGAATATCCTGCGTCACGCCGATTTTTGCCGCCTGCTTTTCGATGCACTCGAGAAGCTCCAGCCGGTCGACCGACTCGATGAGATCGACGACACCGACAATGTACTTGACCTTGTTTGTCTGCAGGTGGCCGATGAAGTGAAGGGGTCTACCCTCATACGCGCCCTGCGGACGCTTTTCCTGAATTTCCTGCACGCGGTTTTCGCCGCAGCAGTCGACGCCCGCGGCAATTGCCTCCCGGACGGCGGCAGCGTCGTTCATTTTGGTGGCCGCGCAGAGGCGGATGCTCTCTGGGTCGCGGCCTGCCTGTCTTGCGGCCTCGGCCATTTTTTCGCGGATGCGCGCGACATTTTCTGCAATGGTGCTCATTTGCCCACAACCTTTCCATCGTATAGATTCTTTGCATGAATGATGATCTCGTCGCCCGGCCAGAGATTGGCGGTCGAGGTTTTATCCAGCTCTACGACGTAGCTCTCGCCGTTGTCGTGGAGAATGGTGATCGGTTTCCAACAGGCAGTTGCGCCCTCGAGGACATAGACGCCGGTTTGCCCTCCATCTTCGACACGAACCGCGTCTTTGGGCACACGAAGGCCCTGATAGGAGTTGAAAACGACATCGGCGGACTGCTGGCGCAGAAGCGTCACGTTCTGCATGTATTTATCGCACGAGAGGACGAGAAGCTTATAGCCCGCCTCGTTGTTTCCCACGCGCTCGACCGTCATGTCGAGCTGGTCATAGACGTCTCTTGCAAACAGAAGCTGCACCCGCGCGCCCTCTTTTACGTCCTTGAGCTCGCTTGCCGGAAGCGTTGTCACGTAGTACCACGTCGTGCCGCGGATGAGCTTTCCGATGGCATTTTCCGGGACAGTCTCGGGCTCGATCAGGTTATAGTCCTGTGCGGTCATGGTCTGAAGTTTTCCTGGGGTCAAAACGGTCTCATATCCGTCGGCCACACCGGAGTAGGTGCCTGCGTGGTCTGCGGTGATGGGCCGGGTGTCTGCGGCGGCCTGCTCCTGTAGGCGCGTCAGCTCTTCCTGCACGTTTTCCAGCTGCGCATGAATCGCGTCCGTGTCTCCCGCGCCCGCCGAGCGGCGAAGAACGAGGCCCTTGAGCTCGGGCGATACATCCTGTGCGGAGTTCATGTCCCGGCGCGCGGTGAATTTTGCGAGCGAGAGAAGATTGCTTTGAATCTCCGTGTCCAGCGCCGCCTGATCGGCAAGGCTTGACGATGCGCTCCATGCGTATTGCAGCTGCGTGAGCTGCTCTTGAAGGCCCTGAATGCGGCTCTGGCGCTGCTGCGCGCCATCGGAGAGATATCCGGTGGCGACAGCCTCGTTTGCAGCGACATGCGCGCCTTCGGCACAGGTGATAACGGTAATGTCATAGGCGGAGGTGAGGATCTCCTCGTCGCGCACGACGAAGCCCGTCGTGTAGCAGCCCGCGCCCGCCTCGTATTCGATGGCCGTGGACGTGGTCAAGGGCTCTGAGAGAGACGAGGCGACATTGTAGCCGAAATAGGCGATGATGGCGGCGAGGAAAATCCAGAGAATAAGATTGGTATAGTGCTTGCCTTGCTTCATGGGGGCTCCTTCCCATCAGGAAGGCGCTATCCTTCCTGACTCAGGCGCAGCGGAACCGACGGTGCAATGGTCGAGACCGCGTGCTTGTAGATCATCTGCTGCCTGCCTTCCGAGACAAGCACGATGACGAACGCGTCAAAGCCCGTGATGATCCCGCGCATCTGAAAGCCGTTGACCAAGAAGATGGTCAGGGGCGTGCGCTCCTTGCGGGCCTGATTGAGAAATGTATCCTGATAGGTTTCGGTACGCTGCATAGGTATGTCTCCTTCTGTTTCCGGAAGCGTCATGGCTTCCTTTTATTTTTGGATATACCTATCGTACCATTTTATTCACGCGAAAAAAGGAATATTCGCGCAGGCTTGCTGAAAAACGGCGGAAAAATCAGGCTCGCGCGGCTGCAAGATCCAGTGGATCTGCTCGTTTCGCCGCAGCCAGGTGAGCTGCCGCTTGGCGTAGTTGCGAGAGCGCTGCTGAACGAGCGCGGCTGCCGCGGCAATATCGCCGCCGGTTGTCAATGCGTCCACAAATTCTTTATAGCCGATGGCCTGCATGGCCGTGGCCGTTGGGGGGACGCCGGAGGAAAGAAGGGCGCGAATCTCATCGAGCAGCCCCGCTTTCAGCATTTTTTCGACGCGAAGATCGATCCGGTCATATAGATCCTGCCGGTTCTCAAAACTCAGGCCGAGCCAGACGGCTTCGTGTTTCGGAGGAAGCAATTTCGTTTTCCGGTTGTGCTCGGAGATCGTCTCGCCGGTCTCCAAATACACCTCCAGCGCGCGGATAATGCGCCGCCGGTCGGACGGGTGCAGGCGCGCGGCAGATTCCGGGTCGACCTCTTTGAGGCGCGCGAGCACGGGTTCGATTCCCGTGTGGTTCACCTCAGCTTCCAACTTTTCGCGCACGCCGGTCGATGGGCACGGGGCGAACGTGCGCCCGAGAAGCAGACTGTCCGCATACAGACCTGTTCCGCCGCACACGATGCAAGTCTTGCCGCGCGACAGGATATCCTGCAAAATGGGCTCAGCGAGCTCGACGTATTTTCCGACGGAAAAATCCTCCTTCGGGCTTGCTGCGCCGATCATATGGTGCGGCACGCCCTGCATTTCTGAGATCGTCGGCGCGGCGGTCCCGATTTCCATGCCGCGGTAAATTTGCATGGAGTCGCAGGAGAGCACCTCGCCGTCATATTTTTTGGCCAGCTCGACGGCAAGCCGTGTTTTGCCCGAGGCCGTGGGCCCTGCGACGCAGATGATTTTTTCCAAACGGCTTGCCTCCTTTCAGGTCTGGTTCTGGATGTTATGTACGCTTGAACTGCTTTTCAAGCTCCTTTTTCGTGAGCTCGATGCACACGGGTCTTCCGTGCGGGCAGTATTTGATATCGTCCCGGGAGAGAACCTCGCGCACCAGCGCTTCTCGCTCTGTGGGCTGCGTGTGCCAGCCGGCCTTGATGGCGGCCTTGCAGGCCATGGTGTGAAGGAGGTTGTCCCGTAAATCTGCCTGCGATGGGCGCTTTCCGGTGAGAAGGTCCTCCGCGAAGGCCTCCAAGGTCGCGCACGCATCTTCCTCAGTGAGATCGGAGGGGATTTGCCGCAGAACGAGCTGCAAGTCCGCAAACTCCGACACATCGAAGCCGAGCGACTGCAAAAGCGGCAAATTTTCCAGCACGGCCTGCGCCTCGGGCTTTGTGAGCTGAACTGGCACGGGCTGCAATAAAAGCTGCGGCATGACGGGGTGCTCCTCGGACTTTAATTTCTCGAAGAGGACGCGTTCATGCGCGGCGTGCTTGTCGATGAGAAGCAGGCTCTCGCCCTGTTCGACCAGGATGTAGGTGTCCATCGTCTCGCCGATGACGCGGAAGGGGACCTCCGGGATGGAAAGCACCTGCTGGGACTCAGGTTCCGGCGCGGGCGTTAACTTCGTAGGGGCGGACGCGGCTTTCCGCCCAAGGGGGAAGTGTTCTTCTTCCGGCACGGGCGTCAAAGGGGCGGGCGCTTCCTTGGGCGCAGGCGCAACCGGTTCCGCTTTCGGGATGACCGGCGCAGCCTCCGGCGCTTTCACGGTGCGCTCGGGCACCTGCACGGGAGAAGACAGCGCGGCAGAGAGGAACGACGGCTCGTCGACAAATACGGAAACGGGCTTTGCCGCGGGCCGGACAGGCTTTTCAAACGGATTTTCCTCGGCGGCCGATGCTGTGCGGCGGAATTCCTCGGCGGTTTTGGTCTGGAAGAAGTCCTTTTTAGACGCGGGAATATTGGACGAGACGCTGCCTGCGATCTGGTCCTGCCGGGATTTCGGCAGCTGAACGGCGGGTCTTCCGGGCGCTTTGTTAAGAGCCGAGAGGACCGCGTAATGCACCGCGTCGAATGCGCCGCGCTCGGACAGGAACTTTACTTCCGTTTTTGCCGGGTGCACGTTCACATCCACGGCCTGCACGGGAAGATCGATCTCCAGCACGCAGACCGGGAAGCGCCCAACCATGAGCTGGTTCTTATATGCCTCTTCCAATGCGGCAGATAACATCCGGGATTTGATGAACCGGGAGTTGACAAAGAAATACTGATACGAGCGGTTGCCGCGCGTACAGGTGGGCTTGGTCACGAAGCCGCGCACCGTGAACTGCTCCCACGAGCCCTTGACCTCGATCATGTTGTTTGCGATCTCGCGGCCAAAGACGGTGTAGATGGCGGCCATGCGGTCGCCGGAGCCGGCAGTCGAAAGCTGCTCCTGCCCGTCTTTCAAAAACCGGAAGGCGATCTCCGGGTGCGCCAGGGCCTGCTGCTGCACGGCGAGGAAAACGGCGGAGGCCTCCGCCTGATCGGATTTCATGAACTTCATGCGCGCGGGTGTGTTATAAAAGAGGTCGCGGACGAGAATTGTCGTCCCCTCCGGGCAGCCCGCGGGGGATTCCTGCGTGATCTGCCCGGCCTCCAAGTGCAGGCTCACGCCGGGGGTATCGGCGGCTTTGGTCAGTAAGTCGATCCGACTGACGGCGGAAATCGCGGCGAGCGCTTCTCCACGGAAGCCGAGCGTCGAGATGGCGGCAAGGTCGTCCTTGTTTCGGATTTTGCTTGTCGCATGGCGCAAGAACGCCGTGCGCGCGTCCTCGGGTGCCATGCCGCAGCCGTTATCGGAAATGCGGATGAAGGTCATGCCGCCGTTCTGAATTTCTATGGTGATGCGCGCTGCGCCCGCGTCGATGGCGTTTTCCACTAGCTCCTTGACAACGGAAGCCGGCCGCTCGACCACTTCGCCTGCGGCGATCAGATCCGCGACATGGCGGCTGAGCTGGACAATTTTCGGCATGGGAACCTCCTTTACGAAAGGGTCAGTAGACCAAAGGACATGGCGTTGATGAGTGCGTGCAGCGTGATGGGGGCCCAGATGGTGCCGCCCTTTTCATAGACCCACGCAAGCGCGACGGACGCGGGGATATAGGGAAGGCAGCTGAGTAAAATGGACAGTGCGGGGTACAGCCCAAAATACTGCCAGTTGTGCATGAGGGTAAAAAGAAGCGCGGAGACGATGTAGGCAAGGACCCTTGAGGCCGGGCGGATGGTTCCGAAGACCACGCCGCGCACCAGCGTCTCTTCGATCACAGGCGCGAAGACGACGCTCACGGCGAGCATCACGTACCGGTTCTCAAAAATCAGCTCGTTTACCGTCACGTTATTATAAATCGTAACCTGACCGGCCAGAAGATGCTCGAGCGCCTGCACGGCCCATGTGCCCGCGTAGTAAAGCGCGAAGCCTAAGATCAGCGCCTGCACGAAATTCCAGAAGCCGGAGCCGAAGAAGCGCTGTAGGAGGAAATTCCGGAAGACGAGCAGGACAAACAAAAGATTGATCGAAAAATAGATGATATTGATGGTGAGCGCCGTGAGGCTCACATGCAGCGCCGCCGCGAGATACTGGATGCCTGCGCTCAGCAGTACCAGATAAAACGGCAGATAGCACCATCCGGCGATGGCCTCGGCGCGCGAGAGACTGCGGCCAAGCGAGTAGTAGGATTTTGCCATGGACGGCGCTCCTTTCTAAAACTTAAAGCAGCTGCTTGAGCTGGTAAAGAACGTTCATCGCTTCAATGGGCGTGAGCGTTTCGACGTTGATGGCAGAAAGCTTTTCGCGGATTTCGTCCGCCTGCAGGTCCATGAGGCTCACCTGATCGGACGCTTGCTTTTGTACGGCGGGCGTTTTCGGCGCGCCGGATTCTAATTCCTTGAGAACCGCTCTTGCCCGCGCGATGAGCTTATCGGGAAGACCGGCGAGTTTTGCGACCTCGACGCCGTAGCTGTCGTCTGCCGCGCCGGGGACGATTTTGCGCAGGAAGATCATCTCGCCCTGCCGCTTCTTGACGGCGATGTTGAAATTCCGGATCTCGGGGATCTCCTGCTCCATGGACGTGAGCTCATGGTAGTGCGTGGCAAAGAGCGTCTTTGCGCCGAGCTTTTTGGGGTCGACCGCGTACTCTAAAACCGCTTTTGCGATGGCCATGCCGTCGAAGGTCGATGTGCCCCTGCCGATTTCGTCCAGGATGAGAAGCGAGCGGGGCGTCGCGTTTTTGAGAATGTCTGCAACCTCGTTCATTTCTACCATGAACGTCGACTGGCCGGAGGCCAGATCGTCCGACGCGCCGATGCGGGTAAAAAGCTTATCGACAATGCCGACGCGGGCGGACGCGGCCGGGACGAAGCTTCCCATCTGCGCCATGAGGACAATGAGCGCGACCTGGCGCATATAGGTCGATTTACCGGCCATGTTGGGGCCTGTGATGATGGCGGCCTTGCAGCCGTCCGCGCCGAGGACGGTATCGTTCGGGACAAAGAGCGTGTTTTTGAGCATCTGCTCGACCACGGGATGACGGCCCTGCGTGATGCGGATTTCGCCGGAGAGGTCGACCTCGGGGCGGCAGTAGTGGTTATGGACCGCCGTGTGCGCAAAGCTGCAAAGAACGTCTAAGCTGGCGATGGCCTGCGCCGTTTTCTGCACGCGCTGGGACTGCTCGGAGACATGCGCGCGCAGCTGGGTGAAAATTTCGTATTCGAGCGAGACAATCCGGTCCTTCGCGCCCAGGATGGTCGACTCGAGTTCCTTTAATTCCTGCGTGATGTAGCGCTCACCGGTAGAGAGCGTCTGCTTGCGGATGTAGTGGTCGGGGACGAGGTTCAGCTGCCCCTTGGCGACCTCGATATAGTAGCCAAACACGCGATTGTAGCCCACGCGGAGGTTCCGGATGCCGGTTGCCTCCTTTTCACGCGCCTCGATGGCGGTGAGCATGCCCGTACCGCCGTTCTGGATTTCGCGCAATTTATCCAGCTCTTCGTTCGCGCCGTCCCGGATCATGCCGCCCTCGCGCAGAACGAAGGGGGGCTCGTCGACAATGGTCTTTTCGATGGCCTCCTTGAGGTCCTGCAATGGGTCGAGCTGGTCGTAGATTTCTTTTAAGAGGGGGGAAGAGAGCGTTTCGAGGCGGTCGTGGATCGCCGGAAGCGTCGCCGCGCCCTGACTGAGGGCGACAAGGTCGCGGCAGTTTGCCGTGCCCGTGACAATGCGCGCCATGACGCGCTCGTAGTCCGACACCTCGCGAAGCGATAGCCGCAACTCCTCGCGGTCGATCGTCTTGTCGACAAGCTCCTGCACGGCGGAAAGCCGCTTTCCGATTTTTGCGGGACTGAGCAGGGGACGCTCCATCCACGACCGGAGGAGCCGTCCGCCCATCGCGGTTTTCGTCTGGTCGAGCACGCCAAGAAGGCTCCCCTTCTTCTCCTTCGTGCGCATCGTCTCGGTGAGCTCCAGGTTCCGTCTGGCTGTCAGATCGAGCCCCATGAACTTGCCCGCGACATAGAAATCCAGCGCGCGGATGTGGGGAAGGTCGTTTTTCTGTGCGTCCCGGAGCGCGCACAAAAGAGCGCCCGCGGCGATGACGACTTCGTCGTGCCCGGTAAGGCCGAGCACGTCCTGCGTTTTTTCAAACTGCGACTCGACGGCGGCTTTGCAGAGACTCAAATCAAACTGGTGCTCCCGGCTCCTGCCCATGCAGCAGCCAAGGCGGGAGCCTGCGACGGCTTTGATTTCTTCGGACGTTTCTGCGTCTCCGCCGAGCAGGAGCTCTGTCGGGCTGAAGCTTCCGAGCTCGTTGCATACGGCCTCTTCTGCATCGGGGCCGGAGAAGACGGTTGCGCTGAACGCGCCGGTCGAAATATCGCAGAAGGCCGCGCCGTAGGCGCCGTTTTCGCCGTAGACGCAGGCGTAGTAGTTGTTTTTCGATTCGTCGAGCATCGAGCTCTCGGTCACAGTGCCGGGGGTCACAATGCGGATGATGTCGCGCTTCACAAGACCCTTGGCGAGCGCCGGGTCTTCCATCTGCTCGCAGATGGCGACCTTGTAGCCCTTCTGGACAAGACGCGCGATATAGCTTTCGGAGGAGTGGAACGGCACGCCGCACATGGGGACCTTGTCTTCGGGCGCTTTGTCTTTGGCGTGGTCGCGGCTGGTGAGCGTGAGGTCCAGTTCGCGGGAGGCGATGCGCGCGTCCTCGTCGAACATTTCATAGAAATCGCCCAAGCGGAAAAAGAGAATGCAGTCGGGGTTCCGCTCCTTGACGGTGCGGTACTGCTGCATCATGGGCGTGAGCTCAGCCATAGAGATACCTCCGATTTGTGTTTGGAATTGGATTCGTAGGGGCCGATGCCCACATCGGCCCGTTGGGAAGCTGCGAATTCGCCGAAGATTGCCGTAAAAACAGCACGTTCTGCTGGGGCGATGTGGGCATCGCCCCCTACGCGTAGTTTTGAAAGTTTGCGTGAGGTGTGTTTGCGGTACACAGCAGGGTCAGTCGAAAACTTCGCCGACGAGGCTCCAGGTGGTGCAGCCGGTGATTTTTGCATCGATGAATTGGCCAATCAGGCTGTCATCGCCCGGCAGGCGCACGAGGCGGCCGCCTTCGGTTCGGGCAGTGAGATTATCGCCGTCGCGTCCGTCGACCAAAACACGCATCGTTTTTCCGACGTAGGCCTGATGAATTTCAAGCGAAATGCGGTTCTGCACATTGCAGAGCTTGTCAAAGCGGCGGTTTTTTTCCTCCTTCGGCGTGGGGTCTTCCATTTTGGCCGCAGGGGTTCCGCCGCGGGGAGAGAAGATGAAGGTGAAAAGCGCGTCGTAGCGGACCTGTTCAATGAGGCTGATGGTGTCTTCAAACTCTTCTTCCGTCTCGCCGGGGAAGCCGACAATGACGTCGCTCGTGAGTACAAGGTTCGGCATGACCTTCCGGCCATAGTCGACGAGCTCTAAATACTGCGCGCGGTCGTAGTGCCGGTTCATGGTTTTGAGCACGCGGTCGTTGCCGGACTGGAAGGGGAGATGGAACTGATTGCAGATTTTATCGTGGCTCGCGATCGTGTCAAAAAGCTTGTGGGACGCGTCCTTGGGATGGCTTGTCATGAAGCGCAGCCAGAAATCTCCCGGGAGCTCGGCAAGAGAGGCCATGAGGTCCGCAAAGTCGACGCCGCAGTCCAAATCCTTGCCGTAGGAGTTGACGTTCTGGCCGAGGACAGTGATGTCCTTATAGCCGGCGGCAATCAGCCCTTTGACTTCTTCAATGATTTCCTCGGGCCGTCTGGAGCGCTCACGACCGCGCACATAGGGGACGATGCAGTACGAACAGAAGTTGTTGCAGCCGTACATAATGGACACCCACGCCTTGAGCTTCGAGGCCCGGACAACGGGGATGCCCTCTGCGATATTGCCCGCCGAATCATCGACTGCAAAAATGCGCTTGCGTCGCGTGAGGACCGATTGCAGCAGCTCCGGGAAGCGCCAGAGCTGGTGGGGGTTAAACACACCGTCGACATGATGATAGCTGTGCTTGATCTTTTCGACCACGGCGGGCTGGCCCATCATGCAGCCACAGAGAAAAATTTTCTGCGCGGGGTGGCGGTTTTTTGTGTGGACCAGCGCGCCGACGTTTCCGTAGACGCGGGTCTCGGCGTGCTCGCGGATGGCGCAGGTGTTGATGACGATGCAGTCCGCACCCTCCTCGGTGTCGGACATCCGGTAGCCGCATTCCAGCAGCATGCCGCGGATGCGCTCAGAATCGGCCTCGTTCTGCTGGCAGCCGTAGGTATCGACAAAGGCGAGCGGGGTCCTGCCCTCGGCTTCCCAATAGCTTGCGATTTCGCGGCAGATGGCCGCCTGCCGGTCGAGCTCCGGCTGAGAGATAACGGTAGTGTGACGTTCCAAAAAAGTACCCTCCGATAGACCGATTTCAATGTAGCACAATATTATAGCACAACGCGCGGGAGTTTTCCACAGGCGCGGCTTAAAAAATGCCGATTTTGCGCGTATTATACCAGAAAATCAGGTGCATTTCAACGAACGGCGGGGCGCGGATGCGGCAAACGGCGCACAATTCACAAATTGTTTACCGCGCGGCCGGGGCCTCGTCGTTGCAAAAGCGGGGGGTATGTGGTAAACTGTAGCAGATCATTTCCGGCGGCAAATGCGCTTTGCAGCGGGAAAACAGGCGATTTTGAGATGATGCCGCAGGTGCGGCAGAAGGAAGGAACGTATGAAAAAGTGTAACCATTGCGGCGCGGATGTGCCCGAGGAAGAGGGCGTGTGCCCCGCGTGCGGACAGGAAGTAACAGAAGAAACGGCTTCCGCGGAAGAACCGACCGAACAGACCGCCTCGGAGGAGACTGCGGCGCAGACCGATTCGGAAGCGGAAAGCTTTACCTGCGAGGAAGAGCCGGAGACGGACGGCGCGGAACAGACTGAGGATGAGGCTTCTGCGTCGGGGGATGAACCGCAGGAGACTGCGCCGGAGAAGAAAAAGCCGTCGGCGCTCGTGTGGGTGATTGGCGCGCTGGCTGTCGTTGCGATCGTCGCGGCGATTTTCCTTGCCGGGAAAAAGAGTGCAGCCAAGCTAGATGCAGACGCCCCCGCCGAAAATGGCGTGACGGAAACGACCGATGAAAACGCGCAGAATGCGGAAGATACGGAAAGCACCGAGCGCTTCGTGTCCTACACCGTGACGCAAGACGAGTTGACGGACGAGGTTCTCGCCAAGGTCGTCGCCTCCTGCGGAGAAAAAGACCTCACGAACCGCGATCTCGCGTTTTATTACTGGCAGCAGTACTATACGTTTGTCAATAACTACGGCTCGTACCTGAGCTATATCATGGACACCTCAAAGGGACTCGACGAGCAGGCCTACAGCGAGGGTCAGACGTGGCAGCAGGCATTTTTGGATAGTGCAGTCACGATGTTCCACTCGATGACGGCCATCAATCTGGAGGCCGACAAGGCGGGCTTCGAGCTCGGCGAAGAGGATCAGGCGCAGCTCGACGCGATTCCGGAAAGCCTGGACGCGACGGCGGGCTATTACGGCATGGAAGACGGCCTTGCGTATTTGCAGCGGGTCTTCGGGCCGAGCGTGACGGTAGAGGACTATGTGGCGTTTGTGCGCGACTCGATGCGTGCTTCGCGGTACATGGAGCTGCTTGTTGAGCAGATGGAGTTTTCCGACGCGGAGATCAGCGATTACTATGACCAGCATGCCGAGGATTACACGCAGAGCCGGATCGAGAAGATCGACAAGCCCATGGTGAGCGTGCGGCACATTCTCGTGATCCCGACCGAGCAGAACGAAGACGGCACGTATACCGACGAAGCGTGGGCAGAGGCAGAGCAGAAGGCACAGGCGCTGCTGGACGAGTGGAAGGCAGGCGAGGCGACGGAGGATTCCTTTGCCGCGCTGGCAAACGAAAACTCGGAAGACCCCGGCAGCAGCTCCAACGGCGGACTCTATGAGGATGTATATCCCGGCCAGATGGTCGACCCCTTTGACGAATGGTGCTTTGACGACGCGCGCAAGCCCGGCGATACCGGCATCGTGAAGACCGACTACGGCTATCACGTCATGTATTATGTCTCGAAGGGCGAAGCGGTGTTCTGGTTCGAGGCGGCAAAGAGCGATTTGCAGACCGAGCGGGAGAACGCACTCGAAGAGTCGATTCGCGAGCAGTACCCGCTGACCGAGACGCTGGAGAACGCGGCAATTTTTGACGTGCAGGCAGAAGACCGTGCGGCGGCCAATGCGGCTGCGGCAGAGGCGGCGGCAAGCGAAGCGGCCACCGAGGAAAGCGGTACGGATGCGTCGGAGGATACGGCGGCGCAGGAAGAAGCGGACGAATAAGACGCTTGCAGCAAACAGGAGGCGGTAGTGGATGCAAAAAAAGCTGCTGTTTTTTGTCAACCCCAGAGCCGGACATTCGGAGATCCGGGGAAGCCTGATGCAGGTCATTCAGATTTTTACGGCGGGCGGCTACGAGGTGACCGTCCACCCAACCAGCGCGCCGCGCGATCTCACGCGGCAGATCGAAAAGCGGGCGGCGGATTTTGACCTCGTTGTCTGCACGGGCGGTGACGGCACGCTCAATGAGGCTGTGTCGGGGCTCATGCAGCTGCCGCCGTCTGACCGGCCGCCGCTTGGGTATATTCCGGGCGGAACGGTCAACGATGTGGCGCGGACGCTGGGGCTGAGCATGGACCCGATTCTCGCCGCACAGGATATTGTGACGGGACGCGAGTTCCCGATCGATGTGGGCGCGTTCGGAGAGAACCGGTGGTTCGTCTATGTGGCGGCGTTCGGTCTGTTTACGGGTGTATCGTATCAGACCCCGCAGGAGGACAAGCAGGTTTTGGGAAGGCTTGCGTATTTTCTCCACGGGGTCAAGGCGCTCGGCGAGGTCAAGCCGATCCGCGCGCGCGTGGAATTTGACGGTCAATCGCTGGAGCTGGACGTTCTTGACGGACTCGTGTGCAGCACAACGTCAGTCGGCGGCGTGCTGGCGCTGGACAGCCTTGGCATCAGCCTCAACGACGGGCAGTCGGAGCTGCTTCTGGTGCGGGATATCAAGAATCTGATTGATTTCAACAATGTGAGCACGGCACTTTTAAAGAGCGATTTCCGCGAGAACGAGAACATCGTTTCCAAAAAGGTGCGCCGGGTGAAGTTCCTATTCGACAGTCCGGTCGATTGGACGCTTGACGGCGAGTACGGTGGGACGGTCAAAGAGGTTGAGATCGTCAATCATCAGAGGGCGATTAATATCATCGTGCCACGATAATAAGAAGGGGGGCGGCGAAAGCCGCCCTTCTTTTTTGTTTTGCCGTCCGTGGCGCCTGTGCCACGGACGGCAGTCAAAAGTTTTCCTAAATTTGTTCACAAATTATTTATAGTAGAAGGTATTGACAAGCGAAGAAAGCGGTGGTAAACTGCGTTTAGCACTCAGGAATAAGGAGTGCTAAATCGATGGGAGGAAGAAGCATGGAACTGACGGACAGAAAAAAGCAGATTCTGCGGGCCATTGTAGACAGCTACATCCGCACGGCTGAGCCGGTCGGCTCCAAGACGATCTCCCAGATGCCGGGCATGGACTTCTCGCCCGCAACCATCCGCAACGAGATGGCAGACCTCACGAGCATGGGACTTCTCGAGCAGCCGCATACGTCGGCCGGGCGCGTTCCGAGCGCAGCGGGTTACCGGCTGTATGTCGATGAGCTCATGCAAAACTACCGCCTTTCGATGGATGAAACGAAGACCATCAATCAGGCGATGGAGGTCAAGATGCAGGAGGTCGACAAAATGATCTCCCAGGTCGGTAAGCTCGTTTCCAAGATGACCGACCTTCCCGCCTACGCCGTCGCGGCCAGAAGCTCGGAGAGAACCGTTAAGCGGTTCGACCTGATTCTGGCAGAAGCAGGAAGCTTTATCTTAGTTGTCATGTTAAGCGACAATCAGGTGCAAAATAAGCTCATCCGCCTGCCGCTCGATGTGTCGCAGGAGGACTTGAGGCTTCTTTCCGCGGTGCTCAACGCGAGCCTCACGGAGCTGACGGCGGACGAAATTACGCCGGAGCTTCTCGCGAGGGTCACAAGGAGCGCGGCGGGCGCGGCCAGTCTGGTTCCTGTAATTGTGGACTACACGGTGGAGCTTCTAAAAAAGACCCACAGCGAGGTTTACATGACCGGGCAGGCGAAGCTTCTTGGCCAGCCAGAGTACCACGATGTAGAAAAGGCGCAGGAGGTTTTGACGAGCCTCGATGAAGACGTCATTTCGAATCTCCCCGCGACGCTCTCGTCCGGCACGACGCAGATTCTGGTGGGTCCCGAGAACGTGGCGAAGGAGCTGAAAGATTCCAGCGTCGTCATTACGAAGTTTGACATCGGCGACGGCATGCAGGGCATGATCGGCGTCGTTGGCCCCACAAGAATGGACTACGCGAAGATTACCGCAAGGCTCAGCTATTTTGCAGAAAACCTTGGCCGGATGTTCGCAAAGCCCCAGCAGCCGGCGCTCCATGAGCCCGCACTCACAGAAGAACCGAAAAAATAACAGCCCCGGAGGCATTTTGATATGAGTCAGGAAACAAAGAATAAGAACGAACAGCCGAAGGACGAGGCCGTCAGCGAGCAGGTTTCCGAAAAGGAGCTGCCCGTCGAGGAGCCGAAGGAGAACGCCGAGAACGCGCAGGAGGCCAAGGCGGAGGAAGCAAAGAAGGAAGAAAAGCCATCCGAGCTAGATACCGTGAAAGAGCAGCTTGCAAAGGAGCACGACGGATACCTTCGTCTGGCAGCGGAATACGATAACTTCCGCAAGCGCAGCCAGAAGGAAAAGGACGATCTGTACACGGTCATCAAGGCCGAGACGGTCGGTAAATTCCTTCCGGTCTATGACAATCTCGAGCGCGCGCTCGCGCAGGAAACCGCCGATGAGGCGTACAAAAAGGGCGTGGAAATGACCATGAACCAGCTGGTGAAGGTCATGGAAGAGCTCGGCGTGACGAGCTTCGGCGAGATCGGAGAGGCGTTTGACCCCGCGCGGCACAATGCCGTGATGCACGTCGAGCAGGAGGGACTTGGCGAGAATGTGATCGCTGAGGTTTTCCAGAAGGGATTTCTGGTCGGCGAAAAGGTCATCCGCTTCGCGATGGTCAAGGTCGCAAATTAGCATTCCCGCTTCTATTGCAGAAGCATTCACATAAATTCGCAGTGTCCCAAATAAATTTGTAAAAACATTCACCTAAATGCAGGAGGATTTCAATTATGAGTAAAATTATTGGCATTGATCTTGGCACAACCAACAGCTGTGTAGCAGTTATGGAAGGCGGCGAGCCCGTCGTTATCGCAAACGCGGAAGGCAACCGCACCACCCCGTCCGTTGTGGCGTTCTCGAAGACCGGCGAGCGTATGGTCGGTCAGGTCGCAAAGCGTCAGGCGGTCACGAACCATGAGCGCACCATCGCTTCCATCAAGCGTCACATGGGCACCGACTACAAGGTCGACATCGACGGCAAGAAGTACACCCCGCAGGAAATTTCCGCGATGATCCTGCAGAAGCTGAAGGCTGACGCAGAGGCTTATCTGGGCGGCCCGGTTTCTGAGGCTGTCATCACCGTTCCGGCATATTTTAACGACGCACAGCGTCAGGCGACCAAGGACGCGGGCAAGATCGCGGGCTTGGAGGTCAAGCGTATCATCAACGAGCCGACGGCGGCCGCGCTGGCTTACGGCGTTGATAAGGAAGCTGAGCAGAAGATCATGGTCTATGACCTTGGCGGCGGCACGTTCGATGTCTCTATTCTGGATATCGGCGACGGCGTTATCGAGGTTCTGGCCACCAACGGCAACACCCATCTGGGCGGCGACGACTTCGATGAGTGCATCATGAAGTACCTCGTGGACGAATTCAAGAAGGCAGAGGGCATTGACCTCTCGAACGACAAGGTCGCGATGCAGCGTCTGAAGGAAGCGGCTGAGAAGGCGAAGATCGAGCTGTCCGGCGTGACTTCCTCGAACATCAACCTGCCGTATATCACCGCGGACGCAACGGGCCCGAAGCATCTGGACGTGACGCTGACGCGTGCAAAGTTCAATGAGCTGACCGCGCATCTGGTCGAAGCGACTGTCGGCCCCGTGAAGCAGGCAATGGCAGACGCTGGCCTTACCGCGAATGATATCTCCAAGGTCCTGCTGGTCGGCGGCTCGAGCCGTATCCCGGCAGTGCAGGAAGAGGTCAAGAAGCTGACCGGCAAGGAAGGCTTCAAGGGCATCAACCCCGACGAGTGCGTGGCAGTCGGCGCGGCGATCCAGGGCGGCGTGCTCGGCGGCGACGTGAAAGGCCTGCTGCTGCTCGACGTCACTCCGCTGTCGCTTGGCATTGAGACGATGGGCGGCGTGTTTACAAAGCTTATTGAGCGCAACACCACCATCCCGACCAAGAAGAGCCAGGTCTTTTCGACTGCGGCAGACAACCAGACCTCTGTTGAGGTCCATGTCCTACAGGGCGAGCGCGAGATGGCTGCTTACAATAAGACCCTCGGCAAGTTCCAGCTGACCGGCATTGCTCCGGCACCTCGCGGCGTGCCGCAGATCGAGGTCACGTTCGACATCGACGCGAACGGCATCGTGAACGTCTCCGCGAAGGATCTTGGCACCGGCGCAGAGCAGAAGATCACCATCACCGCTTCTTCGAACCTCTCGAAGGAGGATATCGACAAGGCCGTCAAGGAAGCTGAGCAGTATGCGGCGGAGGACAAAGCCCGCAAGGACGAGGTCGATACCCGCAACGCGGCCGATCAGGTCATCTATCAGTCTGAAAAGACCCTGAACGAGATGGGCGACAAGGTCACCGAAAGTGACAAGGCTCCTGTTCTGGCCGCCATCGAAAAGCTGAAGGAAGCACAGAAGGGTACCGACGTTGCCGCCATTAAGGCTGCGACCGACGAAGTGCAGAAGGCGTTCTATGCAGTTTCTGAGAAGCTTTACAAGAACGCGGCTCCGCAGGGCGATCCGAATGCGAACTGCGGCGGCGACTGCGGCGGCTGCGGCACACAGGATTCCGGCAAGCCGGGCGACGACGGCGTGGTCGACGCGGACTACGAAGAGGTCTAAGTTCCGATAATCAGCCTTGGGGCGGAGCAATCCGCCCCGCTTGGCTTGTCTGAACACCATGGGAGCTTTGATTCGGATAGAAATTGATTGGAAAAGCTCCCGGTAAGAGGTGAAGAATATGGCAGATCAAAACAAACGAGATTATTATGAGGTTCTGGGCGTCGAGAAAAACGCATCCGATGCGGAGATCAAGAAGGCTTACCGTAAGCTTGCCATGAAGTACCACCCCGACCAGAACCCGGGCGATAAATCGGCAGAGGAAAAATTCAAGGAGGTCAACGAGGCCTACGAGGTGCTGTCCGACGCGGACAAAAAGGCGCGCTACGACCAGTACGGCTTCGCGGGTGTCGACCCGAACTTCAACCCCAATGCGGGCGCCGGCTTCGGCGGATTTGGCGGGTTCAGCGGCTTTGGAGATCTGGGCGATATTTTCGGCGACTTCTTCGGCGGCGGCGCCAGCGCCTCTTCCGCGCGCAGATCGGGTCCCAGCAAGGGGCAGAATGTGGTCGCGGAGATCGAGATCAGCTTTGAGGACGCGGCCTTCGGCTGCGAGCAGCAGATCACGTATTCGCGCATCGAATCCTGCCCGACCTGTCACGGCTCGGGCTGCAAGGACGGCGCGCAGCCGGAAACCTGTACGTATTGCCGCGGCACCGGCACGGTGCGCACGCAGCAGAACTTCATGGGGATGACGATGCAGTCGCAGCAGCCGTGCCCGAAGTGCGGCGGTGCAGGCAAGATCATCAAGGACCCGTGCCAGACCTGCAAGGGCAAGGGAAAGGTGCGCCACACGAAGACGCTCAAGGTGTCCGTCCCGGCGGGTATCGACAACGGTCAGTCGTTCCGTGTGCGCGAAGAGGGCAACGTGGGCTCCAACGGCGGCCCGAATGGCGATTTGCTTGTGACCGTTTCGGTGCGCAAGCATCCGCTCTTTACAAGAGACGGGGCAAACGTCCTGTGCCAGATGCCGATCTCCTTTACGCAGGCAGCGCTCGGCGCGACGATCGAGGTACCGACGTTAGACGGCAAGGTGCGCTATAACATCCCCGAGGGCACGCAGACCGGCACAACCTTCCGGCTGCGCGGCAAGGGCATTCCGTATGTGGGCTATAAGACGCGCGGCGACCAGTTTGTGACCGTCGTGGTCGAAACGCCGACGAAGCTGACGAAGGAGCAGAAGGAGCTGCTTCGGAAGCTGGAAAATGGCGGCGAGGATACCCAGCCCAAAAAGAAAGGCTTTTTTGAAAAGCTGAAGGAAGATATGGAGTAACACCGATCCATGGATGATCCCATTCCATAGAAAAATCCGTTCCGGCCTACTTGCCGGAACGGATTTTTTGCGTCTGTTTGGGATTACTCGGTAAACGTATAGCGGATGAGAATGCCCTTGCCGTCGCCGGTTGTGATGACGCTGTCGCCCGCGGCGTTTTTGCCGGAGTCGATCACCGGGTAGCGGCCGTTCTGGGCGACGTAGCTTTCTGGGCTCTCGGCGAAGACTTCCTTGAATTCCTTCTTCGCGTGCGCCTCGCCGCCGCAGGGGTTGATGGTTTCGATCAAAAGCTCATATTCGTGCATGGTTTGCTCCTTTCCGCCCGAGGGCAGTTTTTCTTTTAGTGTACCACGAAATCAGAAAAACTTGCAAATGGGCAGAATGCACAATTTGAAAGGTGCATGTTAGAAAGCAACGGTTGCACGGGTTAGAACAACAATGAATGATTATTTCTCCATATATGAACCAATCTTTTTATCAGGAGGGACATATATGAGCAAAGAGGCAACAGGAAGTCATGGACAGGTTGTAGGCAGTGCGTCGTATTTCAGTCAGATCAATCGGTCGACGTTCTGGGGGAAATGCAGACGGCTTTGATTACGGAAGAGTGCTGCGGGAGCTGGCAGGCCGGGCGGACAGCGCAATCAGCAGCGTCTATGACGATCTGCAAAGAAGAAAGGATGCGTTACTTGCAATTCCAGAATCAGACAGGAAAAAGCTTGCAAAACAGGTGAAAGCACTATATGATGTAAGCAGTATGGGCGGCGGCTTTGGAAGCCGAAGCGGCGACTGTATCAGTCTTCTGGAATCGTCCGATGGAAGCAGCTTTTCGTTCTTTACGAAGAATGAGCTGAATGAAGCGGCAAAGAAAATAAAAGACAGCTGGACGTACTCCAGCGCAGAAGCGGAAGCCCTGGTGGAGCGGGCGGCCAAATGGGGGATTGACTGGGCAGCCGACGGAGACGAGAAGAAACGGAACTTTTTAAAGGAGATCGAGGAGGGAAAGGGGCAGCGGTTTTTATCGGAAGCGCTGGAGGCGTATAAAAAGCTCGGAAACAACAGCGATCTGAGCGGGCGAAGCGGCTACCGAATTGGAAGCGACAGCTATATGCACGCATTGGAGCGGGATGTGTTCGACTGCAATATTCCGTCTTCATATGGCGCGGATTGGGGAAACCCGCAGTACGAAAAGCTGCTGCGCGAGGCGCTTCAGGAAATTGCGTCGCAGATACAGAACAATCTGGAGGAAGCGCAGCGCAACAACTGGTATATGCGCGATGAGAACGCGGAGCATATGCGCGAGGGCAATTCGCAGTCTGGAAAAGTGCGGAATCAGCACGTTTTCCTAGGGTGTATCTGAAAACTCATGATGTGACCGGCAGCGAGGGATTTTTACGTTGCGCAAGACATTTTTCCGCAGGAATACTGACGTATTTCAAGGAAAAATGGTGCGGCGCAGCGTGAAAAGACCCGCTGTCCGGGTGCGTTGGGAGTTTTCAGATACACCCTATGCCGGAATTGTCGACAAGCTCTCGTGGTTCGTGGGCGGAGACAGCTACAAAATCCGGCAGCTCCAGCAGAAGCTGAACGAAACGGGCGCAGTAGACCATCTGACGGAGGACGGCGTCTACGGCAAGAAAACGCATAATGCGTGGCTGGATTTTCTGGATAAGCTTGCGCATTGCAGCGCGCCGACTCTGGCCTGGACAGATTTAACGCAAAGCAAGCTGTCAAAAGTTAAACTTGGTGGTACAACATATGCGAATAATAACGGCTTGACCAATGCGTTTCTCTATCCAGGTAAAAGACCGTATATTCATTTCGACCCACCGCATCCGAATCAGCATTTGACGGTTAACGGGAAGAAAATACCGATTGATTTTCCACATGTTAACCTCGATGAGAAATTGGTTGGGCATGATGCCATTTATGATAATCTTTTTGAAAAATACAATCACTATCCACTTAGCAATGAAGCATATGCAGTGCTTTCCGGCTGGATAAGGTGGAAAAAGTTATTAGAATTGGCGGAAAAATCCTTCTTGTTTGCGGCATTGTGCTGGATGCGCTGGAGCCAGGAAAGGCAATTGAGGATGATTTACATGATGCGGATGAAAAACTTGGCAGGAAAACGTTGTCAACGGCGGTCAGTATTGGCGGACAATGGGGCGGCGCGGCTTTGGGCGCAAAGCTTGGCGCGATGCTTGGTACTGCCACTACAATTTACGCACCGGTTGCAGTTCCGATTTTAAGCCTTGTTGGAGGAGCAGTTGGCGCATTTGCAGGAGATGCACTGGCAAAATGGGTCGTCGACATTACGTATGTAGGAGAATGATATGGGGCTTTTAGGACTACTATTGGAGTGGCTGTTTCCGACGCGCGAGGAGCCGCCGCATGAGGACTATCACATTGACGTCTATCAGAAAGGCGGCGCAGATATGCTGAGCCTTCTGCGTTGGGAGCGCGGACAGCGCAATTTTGCACTCTGGCTGGAGGTCATGGAGCGGTTGATGGCGGGAAGACTCTGCGTAACGCAGGTCGAACAGTGGAGCTGCATCGAAAAGCGGGAAGAACGGCGAAGAACGGAAATCACCTATTGCGAGACGTTTCCGATGCGCTATGGGCAGGAGCATTTGCTTGACAGCAAAACACACACGCGTCTGACCGACGGCTGGAAGGAGCTCATTGGTGTCGGCGCGGGGATCGACCGGGCAATGCTCGAGGAGATGTACAGCGATGACGGCGAAGAGCTGGGAATCCCGTGGGTCTGTACGCTGACGCTCTTCGCGCTCAAAGACCCGCCGGAGGAGATGACCTACGAGAAAGTCAAGGCCGCCGTGCAGCAGCCGGGGCTGTTTTCCATTTACTATGACATTGACGAGGACTGGCTGGATATGACGCTGCCGGACGAGGAAACAAAGCGGTTTGTCCTGAAAACCATCCGGGAGATCATGACCGCGCACGGGAAAAGCTTGGATGAGCCGGAGGGGGCATAGCATGGGCTTTCTGGAATTTTTGAAGTGGATGTTTTCGAAGGACGCGCGTTATGTGCCGCTGCTGGCGCTTTCGGAAGGGACAGAGGACGGCGAGAAGGGGCTTTGGTTTTCCTGTGAAGGAGATTACAACAGCGAGTGCTGCGAGATCGTGGAGAGGCTCTGCGCAGGGCGGTATGCTGTAACCTGGATGGAGGATCTGTTCTGGAAGGACGAGCGGCAGGGGAAAAAGAAGCGCGAGATCATCTACCATACGACCTTTCCCATGTATTACGCGCGGGAGATCGCCGGAATGGACGATCTGCAGCGGATGGCGGGCGGCTGGAAAGAGCTCATTTCCGTCAGCGAGGGCTTCGACCGGACGCTTTTTGCCGCGTTTCTGGAAAAGGGATACGTCTTTTCGTGCGACAACCGGACGTATGTGCTGGAATCTGCGCCGCCCGTTTATCATACGCTTTCTGAGGTGCAGGCGCTGCGCGAGCTTCCCTGCAGGCTGACGATCGAGTACACGCCCTGTGACGGCGCGCTGATCTTCCGGGATTATTCGCATGCGGTAAGGCGGGAGATCATCCGAACCGTAAAGGACGTTTGCCGCGAGCGCGGGCACGAGCTGACGGTGCTGCTTGATGAGACGCAAGAATAACCGCGGAGCTGCAATTTTGCAGCTCCGCGGTTTTTCGTCAGCCGATCTCCACGCGCTTTTGAGGATACGCGGGGAGCCAGTGGCCGAATTTGTAGTAGATGAGGAACATGGCAGACGCGGCGGTCCACGTGATGGGGTAGCAGAGGGCAATGGTGAGATTGCTCAGGTGCGGGAAGGTCATCGTGAACAGCAAAATCAGTCGCAGCACGCACGCGCCGAAGAGCGTGATAATGGTTGGCTTCACGGCGTTGCCCACGCCCCGCATCATGGAAGACAGCACCTCCGTCGCCGAGAACAGGATATAGCACGGGGCAAGGTAGCCGATGATCACGCGCCCCTGCTCGACGACCGCCGGGTCGGAATTAAACAGGCGGATCGTCCAGTCACGTGTCAGGAAGATCCCGCCGCCAATGAGCGCGCACATCGCGAAGTGCAGCAGAAACCCCACGCGCATTGTTTCAAAGATCCGGTCTTTTTTGCGCGCGCCGTAATTCTGCCCTGCGAAGGTCATGACGGCAATGCCGATGGCGTTGTTGATCGGCCAGAAAATGCCGTCCAACTTCCAGAAGACCGACCAGGCCGCGACGGTGTCGGTGCCGAGCATGTTGATGGCTTTCTGGACATAGACGTTTGTGATGTTATAGAGCATGCTGGAAATGCCGGCGGGAAGGCCGATGACGAGCATGCGCTTGAGCAGCCACGCGTCCGGACGGATTTTTTGGAACTCGAGATGATAGTCTCCGTTTGCACGCCGGAGCGTGTGAAGGACGAGCCACGCGCAGATGATCTGGGACAGGCTCGTCGCAATCGCCGCGCCCGCGACCTCCATCTTGAAAACAGCGACAAAGAGCAGGTCCAGAATGGTGTTCACGATCGTGCAGACGACGAGGAACAGAAGCGGCCTCTTCGAGTCTCCCAGCGCGCGGAGAATGCCGCTTCCCATGTTGTAGATCATGGAGGGGATCATGCCCGCAAAGTACCAGACGAGGTAGTCCTTCGAGTACTGCAGCGTATCTTCCGGCGTATTGAGCGCGGGAAGAAGCAGCGGCGCGACGGTCATGCCAAGAAGCGTTGTCAGAGCGCCCACGATAACGGCCAGAAAAATTGCCGTATGCACGGCCTTACTCACCTGCTCGTGCTCCTGCGCGCCAGCGTGCTGCGAGATGACGACGGAAGCGCCGGATGACAGGCCGACAAAGAAATTCACGATCAGATTAATGAGCACAATGTCCGACCCGCCGACTGCCGCGAGTGCGGTTTTGCCGACGAACTGGCCGAGCACGACCGCATCGACCGCGGAGTAGAGCTGCTGGAGAAGCGTTCCCAGCATGATCGGCAGGAAGAACGCCAGCATCCCCTGCAAAACGGGGCCTTCGGTCATGGAGCTCTGATGGAACAGCGTGCGCTTCATGAAAATTCTCCTTTCGGCGCAAATCGCAAATATTTGAGGTCAGTAGATACTATCATACTGATTTTTCGCGCGTTTGCAAGAGGGCACAGGAAATATTTCCGGCGGAAAAATTTTCGGGAATAGGGGCTTGACGAAACGGGGTGCTTTCCCTATAATAAGGAAGAATCGCATACAATCGAACACAGGGGCGCTGGGAAACCGGCTGAGATTGCGCATCGCGCTTGTCCCTTAACCTGATCCGGGTAATGCCGGCGTAGGAAGCTGTTTCGGACATATTTGTTCTGCCGCTCTACACCACATCCGGTTGTAGGCGGTATTTTTATTTTCTGAGGTGTTTTTCCATGACAAAACGCAAAATGACGCTCCGCTGCCTGTGCGAGGGCGCGCTTCTGCTGGCTCTGGCGCAGGTGCTGGGCTATCTGAAGCTCTGGGAGCTGCCGAACGGCGGCTCGGTGACGCTTTCGATGCTCCCGATTTTCCTGTTCTGTGTCCGCTGGGGCTTTGGCCCGGGCCTGCTTGTCTCGTTCGCGTTCGGCCTTCTGCAGCTGTTTCTCGACGTTGCGTACGCCGCGGGCTGGCAGTCGATCATCGGCGACTATCTGCTGGCTTTTGCTGTGATGGGCTTTGCGGGCCTGTTCAAGGGCAAGAAGAACGGCATCTACTGGGGTTCGCTCCTCGGTACGTTCCTGCGCTTCCTCGTCCACTATGTTACCGGCGCGACGCTCTGGGCCGAGTATATGCCCGATGAGTTCTTCGGTATGACGATGACCTCTCCGTGGATCTATTCCGCGATCTATAACGGCAGCTTCCTGCTGCTCAGCCTCATCATGGTGCTTGTTGTTATCGCGATTTTGCAGAAGCCCCTCGGCAAATATCTCCGCGGCGATGACCTGAAGAAGTAAGCACACCGCACAATTACATAAGGATCAGCGCCGGTTTTCTCTTTTCGGGAAGACGGCAACGCGCTCCAAGTCGATCTGGCTTGGAGCGCTTTTTTCTTATAACGGACGCTTTTTGATTTTCGTAAACGGCCGGGGATATTTTGGCGGCGTGGCCGTTTCCTTGCGGATGACGACGGCACGATGGACGGCGCTTGATACCTCGTATTCAAACACGCGCTCGACTTTGCCGCCTAAAAGGGCGATTCCCTTTTTTGCCTCCTCGAGCTCCACATCGGCAAGCTGTCCCTTCATCGCGAGGAAAACGCCGCCGACCTTCACATACGGAAGGCACAGCTCCGCGAGAATGTTCAGCCGCGCGACGGCTCTGGACACCGCAATGTCATACCCTTCACGGCGGGAGGCAACATATTCCTCCGCTCTGGCCGTCACGACATTGGCTTCGACCTGCAATTCCGGCAGGACTTCGCGCAGCCAGTCCATGCGCTTGCCGAGCGAGTCAAGAAGCGTCAGCTCCATCGAGGACTCCGCGATTTTTAAGGGGACGCCCGGGAAGCCCGCGCCGCAGCCGATATCGACTACGCGCTTGCCCCGAAAGACCGCTGCGTTCAAAAGCGCGAGGCAGTCGTAAAAATGGAGCTCCGCGACCTTATCGGGCGCTGTAATGGCCGTCAGGTTCATGACCTGATTTTTTTCCAGAAGCGCCTGCCCGAAGCGCGCAAGCGTATCAAGCTGGCTGTCTGTGAGCGTAATATTCTGTTTTGGGAGCAGACGCCGGAGTGTTTCTTTCATAGTTTACCCTTCGTGAAGGAATAGAACGCCGATCGTGCCGGGGCCGCAGTGGCTCGAGACGGTGCACCCGGCGCGCGTGACGCAGATTTCCTCAAAGTTCTGATATTGCCGGACGGCTTCCTTCGCCGTCTCGATGATTTCCTCTGGAACGCCGGAGTGCGTGATGAAGACGCGGTGCAGGTTCAGGTTTTCTTTTCCTTGCAGGCGGTCGGCAATGTATGCCTTGACGCAGGCCTCAAATGTGCCGCGATATTTTTTGCAGACGTGCATCTTGCCGTCCGTTACTTCAATGGCCGGGCGGAGTCTTAGTAAATTCGCGCCCAGAACGGCAACGGACGAGCACCTGCCGCCTTTTTTCATATATTCTAAGCGGCTTAAAATGAAGCTCGCGTCCACCTGCTCGGTGAGCACCTGCAAATAGCTTACGATTTCCTGCGGCTCCATGCCCTCCCGCGCGCAGCGTTCGGCCTCCAGAACGACCAGACCGTGCCCGGTGGAGAGATTGCGCGAGTCTACAAGGTAGACGTTCGGATACTCTGCCGCCGCGAGGCTCGCGTTCTGATAGCAGCAGGAAAAATCGGAGGAAATGCAGATGTGGATGACAAAGTCGTATTTCCGGGACAGATCGGAAAACAGGCGCACGTAGTCTGCTAAATTGACAGCCGCCGTTGTGGCCAGATCTCCGCCATTTGCTACGTGCGCATAGATATCGTCCGGGAAAATGTCCACGCCGTCGCGGTACGTTTTTTCGCCCAGCTGGACATAGAGCGAGCTCAGGCCGATGCTGTATTGCTGCAATTGATCAAGACTTAAATCACAGGTCGAATCGGCAGTAATTTTATAATTCAAAGTCCTCACCTCTCGTTGGTTCGCGTAGTTGCTGTTTCTTTCTTTCGCGAAGCGAGCGGAAAAAGGTCTGCAAAAGCGCCCGGCACTCCTCTTCGAGAACGCCGGTTGTAACATCGGGACGGAAACATCCCGGAAGACAAAGAAGATTCACGAGCGAGCCGCCCGCACCCATTTTAGAGTCCGCCGCGCCATAGACCACGCGCGGAATCTGCGCGCCGGTAATGGCTCCCGCGCACATGCAGCAGGGCTCGAGCGTCACGTAGAGCGTACACTGCCACAGCCGCCAGCCGCCAAGCGTCCGGCAAGCCTCGCCAATGGCCTCCAGCTCCGCATGGGCAAGGGCAGACTTTCCCTTCTCCCGGCGGTTTCGCCCGCGGCCGACGATCCGGCCGTCTTCCATCGCGACAACGCAGCCGACCGGCACCTCGCCGTCATCCGCTGCTTCCTGCGCAAGCTTCAGCGCCTCGCGCATCATGGCCGTATCGTCCATCCGTTCTCCTTGTCTTCGATCAAAAGCCGCCCAGAGGTTCATCCCGGCAAACGCCCGGCAGTGGGAGGCTTTTTGTTTTTGGCTGCACACACCTTTTTCAGCCGTCGCGCCGTATGGTACGGTGCTGGTATCATCATACCCGAAACTGGGCCGTTCGTCAATACGCGCGGGCAGGTTCGTCAGATGTCGATTGATTTTTACAGAAAATGTAAAAATAAGCTTGACAACAGAGGAACGGCGTAGTATGCTTTGACTGTAAATAATTGGTATTTCGACAAACGAATTTACAAGGAGGAGCATTTCTATGATGCAAAAACAAAGAGCCTCGCGCAGATCAAAGGACCGGCAGCAGGCGGCCGTCTTCGCTTATTGCGGCCTGTGCGGCGGGGAAATTTATCTGGGGCAGCTGTATTACGAGATGGACGACCGGCTGCTTTGCCCGGAGTGCCTGCCGGAATATGCAAAGTCGTATTTTCTCAGCCGCCAGCGCACGGCCATGCTTCCGGAGTGGATGGCATGACGCTTCTGGAGCTCTCGGCGCAGTATGAACAAAGCGCGCAGCTGCTGCGCGTCCGGCTTTCCGAGCTGCGGCGGCAGAAAAAGACGGCGGAAGACCGGCAGGAGCTTTTTTGGCTGGACCGGCGCATGGCCGCGCTGTCGCAGATGCTGCGGCAGACGAACGAGCTGGCCGCGCTCACCGCGCACTATTATGAAAGGGGATATTACCGCAATGAAAGCTATCGGATATGAGGACTATCAGGGCCCGCGGCTCACGCGCCAGCAGCAGATTGCCCGTATGCACCGTGTGATTGAAAACGAGTTGACGGAAAAGCAGCGCCGGGCTGTCCTCGGCTATTACGTCGACAAGAAGACCATGCCCGAGCTTGCCCGCGAGTTTGGCGTCTGCAAATCGACCGTCTGCCGCACCATCCAGCGCGCCGAAAAGCGCCTGCGCAGATGTTTGCGGTATTAAATGAAATTTTGCATGCCTTCCGGAATGTTCGTAGGGGTCGATGCCCACATCGACCCAAGGGCAGTTACGAATTCGCCGAAGATTTCCGAAAAAACGGTGCGTTTTGCCGGGGCGATGTGGGCATCGCCCCCTACGCAAATTTGAGAAATTTCTGAGATCCTTTAGAGCGGATAAAAAAATCCCCCGACGAGTTGGTCGGGGGCAGGGTTGTGGGATTGACGGCGCGTGCCGTCCGGGATATGAAGTGCGCTCGCATTGGATAAGCTGTACGCTCAGTATAGCGTGGGGGAAGGAGAAAGTCCGTCGAAACGGGTCGGGCGGAAAAAATATTCGGATTGGCCTTGCCTACATGCCCTGTTCACGGAAGAAAAGCTGCGCCTGCGTGCAAAGCGCGCGCACGTTCTCCAGCGCCTGCGCGTCTTCGATGGACGGGTCGAGCGCGAGCGCGCAGATTTTCCGCAGCAGCTGCACGGAAGCATCCGCGCAGGCTCTCCCGGCGGCCTCCTCCGTGAGCGTCAGGTTCCTTGCCAGAAGCCCTGACACCGCCTGCCGCAAAAGCGCGTCAAACGTCTGCATCGCCTCGCCTCCTTTCGGTCCATTTTACATGAAGGCGGGCGCGAAAGAGCGAGAACCGGGGGAGCCCGGCTTTTTTTCTGCGGAAACCGGCGCGCGTCCTTGCAAAAACGGCCTTCCCTTGCTAAAATAATACCTTACATGAAACGGAGGCGATGCATATGAATTACGCGGCCGGGAGCTACGATGTGGCCGTCATCGGCGCGGGACACGCGGGAATAGAAGCGGGGCTTGCGTGCGCGCGGATGGGCCTTTCTACCGTCGTCTTCACGATCAACCTCGACGCGGTCGGCAACATGCCCTGCAACCCCGCCATCGGCGGCACGGGAAAGGGGCACCTGGTGCGTGAGCTCGATGCGCTGGGCGGCGAAATGGCCAAGGCGGCGGACCGCTGCTGCATCCAGTACCGGATGCTGAACCTCGGAAAGGGCCCAGCGGTACACTCGCTGCGCGCGCAGGCCGACCGGCGGAAATATCAGGAGGACATGAAGCATACGCTCGAGCGGCAAGAAAACCTGGACCTCAAGCAGGCGATGGTGGTCTCCATTGGCCTCACCGACGGGCATGTTTCGTCTGTCACGACAAGGCTCGGCGCGGTGTATGACGTGAAGGCCGTTGTGATCGCCTCCGGCACATACTTAGACGCACGGGTCATCACGGGCGACTGCGCCTATTCCTCTGGTCCCGACGGCATGCAGGCGGGCATTTTGCTCACCGATTGCCTCAAATCCTTCGGCCTTCGCATGCGGCGCTTTAAAACCGGAACGCCCCCGCGCGTGAACCGCCGTTCGGTGGACGTCTCCAAGATGGAGCTTCAACCGGGAGATGAGCGCCCGGAGCCGTTTTCCTTTTCCACAACGGGCGAGGTCAAAAATCAGGCTGTGTGTTACCTCACCTATACGAACGAGGAAACGCACCGGATCATCCGGGAAAATTTCGCGCGCTCGCCGCTTTTTAACGGCATGATCGAATCGGTTGGCCCGCGGTACTGCCCGTCGATCGAGACGAAAATCGACCGCTTTCCGGAAAAAACGCGCCATCAGCTCTTTGTGGAGCCCTGCGGGCTCGGGACGGACGAGCTCTACATTCAGGGCCTTTCGTCAAGTCTTCCCGAGGATGTGCAGATCGCGATGGTACACACAATCGCGGGACTCGAGCACGCGGAGATCATGCGCCCGGCGTACGCGATTGAATACGACTGCATCGACCCGACGGAGCTTTTTCCGACGCTCGAGAGCAAAAAAGTCCCCGGGCTTTATGGCGCAGGGCAGTTCAACGGCTCTTCGGGCTATGAGGAGGCGGCGGTTCAGGGCTTCGTCGCGGGCGTGAATGCGGCGCTCAAGATCAAGGGCGAAGAGCCGATGGTCTTAAAGCGCATGGACGGCTATATCGGGACGCTGATCGACGATCTGGTGACCAAGGGCACGAACGAGCCGTACCGGATCATGACCTCGCGCTCGGAATACCGGCTTTTGCACCGGCAGGACAACGCCGACCAGCGCCTTTGTCCCATCGGCCACCGGATCGGTTTAATTTCGGATGCGCAATATGAGGCTGTTTTGGAAAAATACCGGACAGTCGAGTGCGAAAAAAAGCGGCTGGAGGCGACGGGCATTTCCGAGAGCGAAGCGCTCAATGCAATGCTTACCGCGCACGGTACCGCGCCTGTTAAGGGCTCAGCGAGGCTTTCTGATCTTCTGAGACGGCCGCAGATCGGCTATGACGACCTTGCACCGTTTGACCCCGAACGCCCGGCGCTTTCTCACGCAGTGCGCGAGGCGGTCGAGATCCAGATGAAGTACGCGGGCTATATCGAGCGCCAGCAGCGGCAGGTCGCGGAGCTTGCGCGCGAGGAAGGACGGCTCCTTCCCAAGGAGATCGACTATCTTTCTATTACCGGCCTTCGCGTTGAGGCGCGGCAGAAGCTGGACGAAATTCGCCCCCTTTCCATCGGGCAGGCCGGCAGGATCTCGGGCGTCTCGCCGAGCGATATTGCGGTGCTTCTCATCTGGCTGTCGCAGCACGAAAAAGGAGAATGACATGTATTTTGATTCCCACGCGCATCTGGATGACGCGCGATTTGAAGCGGATTTTGATGAGATCCTCGCGCGCATGAAAGAAAATGGCGTAACGGCGATGATGAACATCGGCTGCGATCTGCCGTCGTCTGAAAACTCCGTGCGTCTGGCGGAAACGTACCCGTGGGTTTGGGCGGCGGTCGGCAGCCACCCGGACGATGCGGACCATGTGGATGAGGCGCGCATTGCGGTTTACCGGGAGATGTGCAAACATCCCCGCGTGAAGGCGATCGGGGAGATCGGGTTAGATTATCACTACGAGGACGTGCCGCGCGACGTGCAGAAGACGGCGTTCCGGATGCAGATGGCGCTGGCGCAGGAGCTTTCTCTTCCTGTCGTCGTTCATGAGCGCGAGGCGCACGAAGACGGACTGCGCATTGTGGATGAATTTCCGGGCGTGAAGGGCGTGTTCCACTGCTACTCGGGAAGCCTCGAGATGGCAAAGGAGCTCGTAAAGCGCGGCTGGTACATCGGTTTTACCGGCGTGGTGACATTCAAAAACGCGCGCAAGGCCGTCGAAGTGGCGGAGAATATCCCCTTGGACCGGATCCTGATCGAGACCGACTGCCCGTATATGGCCCCTGAGCCCTACCGCGGCCGGCGCAACGACCCGTCGCTCGTGCCCTTCGTCGCGGCAAAAATCGCGCAGCTGCGCGGACTTACGCCCGAAGAGGTCGGCAAGGCGACGGGCGAAAACGCAAGAAGGCTCTTCCGCATCGAGGAAGGCAAATAAAAAAACGGACTGCTGCTCCATCAGGACAGCAGTCCGTTTTGTGCTGGAAGGGTTCCAAATCCCCTACGAACCGCCCAAAGGTGTAGAACGTACTTTTCAAAACAGGGCCGGTTCGTTATCCTCGGCCTGCTCTAAAAGCGTTTCGATGTCGCTCTCGCCGAAGACCTCGATGCCGTTTTTCTTGAAAAGCGCCGCGGTCACGCCGTCGCCGGGGGTGAGCTTGCCGGAAAAGGTTCCGTCGTAAATTTCGCCGGAACCGCAGCTGGGGCTTCGCTCTTTCAAGACGGCCTTTTTACAGCCGAACACGCGCGCCAAGTGCAGCGCCTGCTCCGCGCCCCTCTGGTACTGCGCGGTCACATCAGCGCCGGACTTCATGACGACAAGGTCTCCCTGCCGCTCGGATGGCTCGCGCGGGGTGGGGAGGCCTCCCAGCTGCTCGGGACAGACAGGCACGAGCTGATAGCGCCCCATGAGCGCCTCGACGGACAAAACAGGCTTGCTCCCGCCGTCATAGCGGCAGGCTGCGCCAAGAAGGCAGGCGCTGATCAAAATCGGTTCCATTTATCGTATCCTTTCTCCGTTCAAAACGGCAGTCGTGAGCACATCGCCCTCGTAGACGAGCTTGAGGGAAAAGAACGGCACGCGCATATCCATGAGCCGCAGGAAGATCTTGTCCCCCTCCCACTGCTGAAGATCATAAAGCTGTTTCTTATCGACCCACTCCAGAACGCCCTCGTCGCAGTCACGGAGCGTCCCTTCAAAGCCGATCGCGTGGAACAGGTGCATGTACTCGGTCCAGCCGCCGTTTACGAATGTGACAATGCCGCAGTAGCGATAGTCCGTAAGCGCCAGCCCCGTTTCCTCCCGCACCTCGCGGCAGACGCAGTCCTCCGGGCTCTCGCCGGGCTCAAATTTTCCGCCCACGCCGATCCACTTGTCATGATTTTCATCGTTCTCTTTTTTGACGCGGTGCAGCATCAGATACTGACCCCCGCGCTCCAGGTAGCAAAGCGAGGTGTTTTTCATCCTTCCGCCTCCTTTTTGTCTATTCTATCAGCCCCGGCGGCGACTTGCAAGCGGAAGTCTTCGGCGGAATGCTGCAAAAAGGAGGGGAGATTTTGTCGAGAATCCCAGGCCAACATTTCCTCGCGCCTGTGGTATAATATCTGTATTCTGGTCGGGCTGATTCCAAATCCACATTCTTGGCAGCTTGACAACAAAAAAGGAGGGTAAAACCAAACTCCGGGAGACTCCCGGTGCGGCATTGTGGAGACATGCCGTAATACGTTCGCCAAGCCCGGCGTTCGTGAGAGTGCGCATTGCGGAGGCAGCGCAGTCAGAGTCAGAAACTATGGCAGAAGTCAGATTGGTAAACGTCAAGAAAATCTATCCGTTTGTAAGCGGAGAAGAGAAAAAGAAGAACAAAAAGAAGAAGGACGACGAGCCTGTCAAGGAAAAAGCGAACCTTCAGATTACCGACAAGGGCGTTGTCGCGGTGCAGGAATTCAACCTCGACATCGCGGACAAGGAATTTATCGTTCTCGTCGGCCCGTCCGGCTGCGGCAAATCGACGACGCTGCGCATGATCGCAGGTCTCGAGGAGATCACTGAGGGCGAGCTCTACATCGACGGTAAGCTCGTCAACGACGTGGCGCCCAAGGACCGCGATATCGCGATGGTCTTCCAGAACTACGCGCTGTATCCGCACATGACGGTGTACGACAACATGGCGTTCTCGCTGAAGCTCAAGAAGGTCCCGAAGGCAGAGATCGACCGCAAGGTCAAAGAAGCTGCCGAGATTCTCGATATCACGCAGTATCTCGATCGTAAGCCGAAGGCGCTTTCCGGCGGCCAGCGGCAGCGTGTGGCCATCGGCCGCGCGATCGTCAGAAGTCCGAAGGTCTTTTTGATGGACGAGCCGCTGTCGAACCTTGATGCGAAGCTCCGCAACCAGATGCGAGCCGAGATCATCAAGCTGCGCGAGAAGATCGACACCACGTTTGTCTACGTCACCCACGACCAGGTCGAAGCTATGACGCTCGGCGACCGCATCGTCATCATGCGCGACGGCTTCATCCAGCAGATCGGAACGCCGCAGGAGGTCTTCAACCATCCGGCAAACCTCTTTGTCGCGGGCTTCATTGGTACGCCGCAGATGAACCTCTTTGACGCGGCGCTCTCGAAAAAGGGCGATAAGTACGTTGCCACGATCCTTGGCCGCGACTTTGAGCTTCCCGAGGCAAAGCAGGCGGCGCTCAAGGCGATGGACAAGGTCCCGTCCGAGGTCATTGTCGGCGTGCGTCCGGTGCATGTGCATCTTTCGAGCGACGGCATCGACGCGACGGTCGACGTGTCCGAGCTTATGGGCAGTGAACTTCACCTGCATGTGAATTCCGCCGGAAAGGACGTTGTCATCGTCGTCCCGACCACGGACATTGACATCGACTCTGTCCATGGCGGGCACAAGGCGGTCAAGTATTCCTTCCGTCCCGACCTCATGCACTTCTTCGACAAGGAAACGGAAAAGAATCTCTTCTGAGCTTTTTGATTTTGCATATACCGGGAGCCGCGGGCTTTGCCCGCGGCTCCTTTCGCTGCGAAAGCTTCCTGTTTTTAAAAATTGACTGAAAAAATACGGCTTTTCCGGTTGACATTCTTCTGAAAACCCGGTATAATAGTCCAGCTTGCGTAATGCAGGCAATCCTTGCCGCAGAGGGATTCTGCGGCCATAAGTCCAAAAGGAGGTGCAACATCATGGCAAAGCTTTCCGCAAAGTATGAGATCCTCTATATCATCGATCCCGCGCAGGGTGAAGAGGGTATCGCGGCTCTCGTGGAAAAATTCAAGGGTATCGTGGAAAACCACGGCACGCTCACCAGTGTTGACGAGTGGGGCAAGAGACATCTGGCCTATCCCATCAACGACCTGACCGAAGGCTACTACGTCTACATGACCTGTGACGTCACGCCCGACATGCCCGCAGAGCTCGATCGTGTCTTCAAGATCACCGACGGCATTCTGCGCTCGATCATCGTGGCTGTCGAAGAGTAAGGAGGCTATTCATGCTGAACCAAATCGTTCTCATGGGTCGTCTTACCCGTGACCCCGAGCTGCGCCGGACCGGCAGCGGCGTGGCGGTCGCGTCCTTTACGCTCGCTGTCGACCGCGATTTTGCGGCCCAGGGCGCGGAAAAGGAAACGGATTTTGTCGATATCGTCGCATGGCGCAACACGGCGGAATTTGTCAGCCGTTTTTTCACCAAGGGCCGTATGGCTGTGGTGACCGGCCGGCTCCAGATCCGCAACTGGACAGACAAAGAGGGCAATAAGCGTCGCTCGGCAGAGGTCGTTGCAGACAATGTCTACTTCGGCGACTCCAAGCGCGATGGCGCGGCCCCCGGCGGCTTCGACCAGACGCCGTCTTACCCGCAGGCGCCTGCCTATCAGGCTCCGGCTGCTCCTGCGCCCAGTGCGTCTGGTTTCTCCATGCTCGAGGACGACGATTCCGAGCTCCCGTTCTGATCGGGTTTTTCCCAACGAATGTTTCCACAAGACAAGATAGGAGGATAAATTATGGCAATGGCTAATGATCGTGTCCATCCTCGCAAGCGCAAGAAGGTTTGCTCGTTCTGCGTCGACAAGGTTGCCCACATCGATTTCAAAGACACTGCGAAACTCCGCCGTTACCTGTCTGAGCGCGGCAAGATCCTGCCCCGCCGTACGACTGGTACCTGCGCTGCGCATCAGCGTCAGCTGACGGTCGCCATCAAGCGCGCCCGCCACATCGCCCTGCTGCCGTACGTAGCAGAATAAAAACGTAAAAAAATTCCGTCCGCATTGGACGGAATTTTTTTACGTTCGGCAAAAGCAGGGGCTTTTGCCGAGGGGGATCGCAGCCCGACTGCGCGCATAATTTTTGTCCCTGTGGGACAAAAATTCTACACTTGCGGGCTGAGAAGTATTTTTCCGGTCGGCGGAGCCGCCGGATAAAATGGATTTACATTTTATTTTGCGCCTGCGGGCGCAAAACTCTGCGAGGCTTTTGGAGGGTGCGTATGTTCTCGATGACGCTCATTTGTATGGGGAAACTGAAGGAGAAGTTTTATATACAGGCTTCGGAGGAATATAAGAAGCGGCTGGGGGCATTTTGTGATTTTACGCTGCTGGAATTGCCGGAGGTCCGGCTGCCGGAGAATCCGAACGAGACGCAGATTTTACAAGGGCTTTCGAAGGAAGCGGAGCTCATCCGCGCGAAGGTGCCGAAGGGGAGTTGGCTCTGCATTTTTGCCCCGGAGGGGAAGCTGCTCTCTTCCGAGGAATTGGCGGGGAAGCTCTCGGAGCTCAAAAAAAGCGGCAAATCGAGCGTGTGCCTTCTTATTGGCTCGTCGTTCGGCGTAGACGCGGGGCTTAAAAAACAGGCGGACTTTCTTCTTTCCATGAGCCGCATGACGTTTCCGCATCATCTGGCGCGTGTGATGGCGCTCGAGCAGCTCTACCGCGCGGAGACCATTCAGGCCGGAACAAAATATCACAAATAGCGCTGGCGGACACGGAACAATCGGTGTTCGCCCGCTTTTTGTTCGGATTTTCCGCACAATTTATCTTGTCAAAGCGTCCGTTTTCCGTTAAAATAAACCTACCTGTTGTAAAGAACCGCTCAGCCCGTGCCGGATGGACCGAATTTTCTGGAAAAGGATGCTAGTATGAAAGACAAGACCGCTTCTTCCCGATCGGAGAAACAAAGCCCTGTTCTGCGCGGGGTATTGCCTGCTCTGTGCGTGGTGCTGGCCGTATTCGCCTTTGCCGTGCAGCCGCCTGCGGAGCTGTTCCGAGGCTTCTGGAGGATTCTCATCTCCGATGCGGGACTCATCACAGACCCGGCGGTTACCGGCGGTGCGGGCGCGGCGCTTTTGAACGCGGCGCTGGTTTTGGCGCTGAGCACGGCGCTGGTCTACGGCATGCGCCTTCCCGTCACAGGCCTGACGTTCGCGTGCCTTTTTATGATGGCGGGCTTCAGCCTGCTCGGAAAAAATATCTTGAATATTCTGCCCGTGCTCCTCGGCGGCTGGCTCTACGCGCGGTTTCAGGGCGAGCCTTTCTCCAAATACGTCTATCAGACGCTGTTTGCTACGTGTCTGTCGCCGCTTGTGAGCTTCTGGCTCGTGCATCTGCCGGGCGCGTGGCGCTTTGCCGCGATGCTGGGAAGCGGCGTGGCCATCGGCTTTTTGGTCCCGCCTGTCGCGGGGTACACTGTCCGGATTCATCAGGGCTTCGATTTATACAACGTCGGCTTTGCTGCGGGCTTCATCGGCCTCGGCATCGCGAGCATCTGCAAGGGGCTGGGCGTGGAGTTTGTCACGGAGCTCCGGTGGGGCACAGAGGACCACGTGGTATTTTTGTGGCTGCTGCGCGTGATTTTTCTGGGGCTGTTTCTTGCGGGCGTGTATCTCGGATGCAGGAAACCAAAGGATTACCGGCCGCTGCTGCGCCATTCCGGCCGTTCGGTCGCGGATTTTATCCTGATGGACGGTGCGGCGCCCACGCTTGTGAACATGGCGCTCACGGGGCTCATCGGGCATGTATATCTGTTGGCGCTTTCTCCGTTTGGTGTGCAGCTCAATGGCCCGCTTGTCTGCTGCGTGCTGAGCATGACGGGCTTTGCCGCGTTCGGCAAGCATCCCAAAAATGTGCTTCCTGTGATGGCGGGCGCGGTGCTGGCAAAGAGCCTTCTTGTCGCCGTGCCGCTGACCGCGCCGGGTTCGCTGCTTGCGGTGCTGTTTTGCACGGGGCTTGCGCCGATCGCCGGCCAGTTCGGCGCCCTCTGGGGCATGGTCGCAGGATTTTTGCATATGACCATTGTCCAGAACACCTCCATCTTGCATGGCGGCATGAACCTCTACAATAACGGCTTTGCGGCGGGCCTTGTGTGCGTGCTGCTGCTGCCGATCATCGAAGCCTTCCAAAACCGCTCGAAGGAGTAACAAGGAGTACCTATGAAACAACGACATCCGCAGGCCCGGCAGAAGATGAGCCGGGTCATTGACGAAATCGGCGCCGCGCTCTTTGCCTGCGGCGCGACGGAGGTGTCCCTCCGATTAAAAAAAGAACCGGAAGGACTGCGCCTTCTGGTTCAGGGAGATTATCTTCCGGTCAACCGCCCGAAGCTCGAGCGGCTGGGAAAGCTCCTGCAGCCTGAGATTCGCGACCCGGCCTTGGCAGAAACCTTCTGGGAGCTTGCCGGAGCAGACCTGGCGGATGACACGTCGGAGCTTGCCCTTGTGGGGCAGATTTTAGACGACGCGCGTGTCACGCTGGGAGATACACAGGTCGAAATGGAGCTGTTCGTCGCCCGTTGAGACAGTCTTGCGCGTGGAGATGACAAGCGGCTGACCCGTCACGGGGTGCAAAAGCTCCAAGCTTGCCGCGCAGAGCTGCTGGGTAAACAGGCCGCGCTGTCCGGAAAGCAGCAGGGAAGCAGGCGTTGTGTACTGCGGGTCTCCCAAGATCGGAAAGCCCGCCATCTTGCAGTGCAGCCGCAGCTGGTGCGTCCGGCCGGTCACGGGGGTGAGCGCGAGAACGCTCGTGATTCCGTCCGTTTTCAGAACACGGTACCGGCTCACGGCGCGCTTTCCGCGTGGGTCGACAATGCGGAGCAGGCTTCCGTTTCCGATTTTGTAGACAGGAAGCGAAATTTCGCCCGCGCTTTCTTTCGGGCAGCCATAGACGGCGGCCAGATATGTTTTGTGGATTTGCCCGTCCTTCATCATCTGGCAGAGCTTTGCGTGGATATGCGCGTTTTTGGCCAGCAGCACCACGCCGAACGTGTCTCGGTCGAGGCGCGTCACAGGATGAATGCCGCAGGGCTGGTTCGTTTCGGCGTAGTAGCCGAGCAGCGCGTTTGCGAGCGTCCCATCGTTTTTTCTGGGCGATGGATGGACAAGCTGACCGGCGGGCTTATCGAGCGCGATCAGACTCTCGTCCTCATAGAGAATATCGATCGGAAGCGTCTGGGGGAGAAATCCCTCGGGCGCTTCTTCGATTTTTACGGTGATTTTCTGCCCCGGCAGCACGCGCGCGTCGGTGTGGACAGGGACGCCGTCGAGGAAAAACGCATTCTGCCATTTGAGCCGCTTGACAAGGCCGGACGAGAGCGCCAGCTCGCCCCGCAGAAACGTCAAAAGCTTTCCCTCGCGCTCTGCTCTGTGCGAAAGCACCATCGCGCCCGCCTCCTCTCAGAAATTCTACCCTATCATACCGCAAAGAAGCCAAAGCTGCAAGCTAATTCGCACGTTCCGGCTTTCCGGCGCGGGAGGACGCGTTTTGCCCCTCCGGCGTTTTTTCCATGAGCGCCCGGTAGATCTGGCAGCAGAAGACGGAAAGCAGCGGAAACACGATCATTCCCGCCACGCCCATCACGCGGTAGCCGACGTATAACGCCGCCAGCGTCACCGCGGGCGGAAGCCCGATCTGCCCGCCAAGAAGCCGCGGCTCTAAAGCCTGCCGGGTAAGCGCCGCCGCCGCGTATAAAAGAAGAAACCCCACGCCGCACCGCGCGTTTCCCCGGACAAACTCCAGAAGGCTCCATGGAAGCAGCACCGTCCCCGTCCCGAAGACCGGCAGCGCGTCAATAAACGTCGTTAGCAGCGCGAACAAAAGCGCGTAATCGACCCCCAGCAGCAAAAAGCCCGCCGTCAGGATCAGAAACGTCACGCCCATGAGCTTTCCCTGCGCCCGCAGCCACGCGCCAAGCGTGGACGACAGATGCGTCCTTGCAAACGAAAGTTTTTCCTGCCAGCTCTTTGGCACATGGCGGCGGTAAGCTCCGGTCAGATCGTCGAATTCCGCCGTGAGCATGAAGCTCGACAAAAGCGCCGTCACCGCGCCGAGCACCAGATCCGGAAGCTTTCCCAGAAAGCCGGACGCGAGCGTAAAAAGCCGTTCATAGAGCTTCGCGCCAAATCCTGCGCCGCTTTCAAAAAAGCTCGTAAGTCCCGCGCGAAGGCCGGAGCCCACGCCGTCCGGAAATTTGTCCGCGATGGCGTAGAGTCTGTCCTGCAAGGCCTTCGCGGGCCCTTCCAGCCGCCCGGCCAGCTCCGGCAGCTGATGTAAAAACCCGCCGACCTCCCGGCAAAGGAGCCGGCACAAAAGGAAAAGCCCCGTCCCCGCCAGCGCGTAGATCCCCAGCACGCACAAAAAAGCGGCAAGCCCCCGGGGAAGCTTCGTCCGGCGCTCCAGCATGGATACCGGCTTTCTTGCCATCGCCGCCACCGCCAGACCAATGAACAGCGGCAGCAGCAGCGGGAACAGAACCGCCGCAAACAGCCACAGCCCGCCAGCCGCACAGACAGCGATCAGGACCATCGTTCCAAGCTTTCTTGCGCGCATACGGGAGGCCTCCTTTCTTGTAATTTTTTCTGAAAACGCTCTTGCATTTTTGTGAAGTATGTTGTATAGTGGTCACATCAAACGGACATATGATTTCTTAGCAAAGACAAACGAGGTGAACAGCATGGAAAAAGCTCCAAAATACTTCATTGTGGATTCCTCCGCTCTGCCTGAAATTTTCCGCAAGGTCGCGGAGGCCAAGCGCATGCTCGAGACGGGCGAGACGGACAAGGTCAACGTTGCGACAAAGGCTGTCGGCATCAGCCGCAGCGCGTTTTATAAGTACCGCGACTGCATCTCTCCGTTCCAGAACATGATGGCGGGACGAATCATTACCTTCCAGATGGTTCTGAAGGACAAGGCGGGCGTTCTGTCCTCGATATTATCTATTTTTGCCAATTGCGGCGCAAATATACTGACGATCAACCAGTCGATCCCGACCGGCGGCAAGGCCATGGTCACGATTTCGGCCGAAACGGGCGCGCTGAACTGTCCGATCGAGGAGCTTACGCACGTGCTGGCCGAAACGCGCGGCGTGGTTCGTGCCGAGGCGGTCGCGGGATAAAAAAGGAGAAGAGAATATGAAGTCATTTGAATACTGCGTTCCGACACGGGTGGTCTTCGGAACGGACAGCCTCGATAAGCTCCCGGCGCAGCTGGAAAAATGCGGCGCTTCACGCGTGCTGGTGGTCTACGGCGGGCAAAGCGCGAAGAAAAGCGGGCTTCTGGATAAGGTCCTTGCGCTGCTGGACGGCGCAGGCATTTCTCATCAGGAGCTTGGCGGCGTGCAGCCGAACCCGCATCTCGGCCTTGCGCGCGAGGGCGTCAAAAAAGCCATCGCCATGGATGCGCAGCTGATACTCGCCATCGGCGGCGGCAGCGTCATTGACACGGCCAAGGCCATCGCCCACGGCAAGGCAAGCCCCGAGATTGACATCTGGGATTTCTGGCTCGGCAAGAAAAAGGTTGAGAAATCAACGCCCGTTGGCGTCATCTTAACGATCCCGGCCTCCGGCAGCGAGACGAGCGACTCCGCCGTTCTGACTGACGAGACGATTTTGCAGAAGCGCGGCCTCAATACGGACTTTAATCGCCCGGCCTTTGCCATCATGGACCCGTCCCTTGCCGCGACGCTTCCCCGTCGGCAGGTGGCCTGCGGCGTGACCGATATCATGATGCACACGCTTGAGCGCTACTTTAACCCGATTCAGGGCAACGAGACGACCATGCAGCTGGCAGAAGCCGTGCTTCGCGTCGTGATCGCAAACGGTCCCGCCGTGATCGCGGACGCAGGAGACTTGGACGCGATGAGTGAGATTATGTGGTGCGGCAGTCTGTCTCACAATGGGCTCACCGGCCTTGGCGGCGCGAAGGGCTTGTCGGTCCATCCCGTGAGCTTCGCGCTGAGCGAGAAGTACGATATTATTCACGGCGAGGCGCTTTCTGCCCTCTGGTGCAGCTGGGCGCGCTATGTCTGCAAGGCCAATGAAGACAATTATAAGCTCTTCGCCCGCTACGCGCGGAACGTCTGGGACATCGCAGAGCCCGACGTCAAAAAGGCCGCGAACGCCGGAATTGACGCATCGGAGGCGTATTTCAAGAGCCTTGGCATGCCGGTTTCGATCGGCGAGCTCTCCTGCGGCGTGCAGGATGAGGCCGGGATCGAAGACCTGGCCGCCAGAGTCAGCTACCACGGTACACGCCGCGTCGGCACGCTCGTCAGCTTAGACCATGAGGCGCTGCGCGAGATTTTCGCGATGGCGAACCACTAAAAGGAGAATCCAATGAAGCAGATCGCAATTGCCGGCCTTGGTGTGGTCGGCGGCGGCGTAGCCGATCTTCTGGTCAATCACGCCGCGGTGATAGAAAAAAACGCGGGCGAGGCGGTTCGGCTCAAGGCCGTCTTCACCCGGACGAAAAAGCCGGACAGCCCGTTTGCGCCCTATTTTGTGTCGGATTTTTCCGAGATCGAAAAGGATCCGGAGATCGATCTTGTTGTCGAGACCATCGGCGGCTGCTCGGTCGCGCTCGATGTTGTGACGCGCGCACTGAAGGCGGGCAAGCACGTCGTGACGGCAAACAAGCAGCTCGTCGCGGAGCATGGATTGGAGCTCTTTGCGCTCGCAAAGGCCAACGGCGTGAACTTCCTCTTTGAAGCGTCCGTCGCGGGCGGTATTCCGGTCCTGAACCCCCTCACCCGCTGCCTCGGCGCGAACGAAATTACCGAGGTCTCCGGTATTTTGAACGGCACGACCAACTACATCCTTACGCAGATGTTAGAGAACGGCGAGAGCTATGCGGACGCGCTCTCAAACGCGCAGCGACTGGGCTACGCGGAGGCCGACCCGACGGCGGACGTCGAGGGCATCGACGCGGCGAGAAAAAGCTGCATCCTCTCCGGCCTTGCGTTCGGCAAAAACGTGAGCCCAGACGAGATTCATGTTGAAGGTATCTCGAAGGTCGACGCGCTTGACGCGCAGTTTGCCGAAGCCGGCGGCATGAAAATCAAGCTCCTCGGCAGGACGCTTGTGCAAAGCGGAAAGCGTTTCTGCTTCGTGAGTCCGCATCTTATAAAAGCCTCCGCGCTTCTGGCGGGTGTGAACGATGTGTTCAACGCCGTGTGCGTGAGAGGCAGCGCCGTCGGCGAGGTTCTCTTTGCAGGCCCCGGTGCAGGGCGCTATCCCACGGCGAGCGCGGTTGTCGGCGACATCATCGACATCTTCAAAAACCCCGGCCGCATGCAGCCTGCCGGTTGGGAGGCCTGCGCGGAAAAGCCCGCCGATTTTTCGCAGTTCCACGCGCGGTTCTACATCCGCGTTCCGGAAAGCGAAAAAGAGGCGATGGAGCGGCAGCTCGGCAAGATCACGTGGCTTCCCGCGCGCGCAGGGTATCTCGCCGGCGTAACCTCGCCCATCGAGGCAGGCCGCGCAGTCGGCGCAAGCCCCAGACCCGCGTCCGCATGGCCGATTTTTGAATAAGCTCCAGGAGGGAAAACATGGCACGCATTGTACAGAAATTCGGAGGAAGCTCCGTTGCCAACGCAGAGCGCATTTTCCGCGTGGCAAAAATCATCACAGACGCTTACGCCAAGGGGAACGAAATGTGCGTCGTTCTCTCGGCGCAGGGCGACACTACGGACGACTTAATCGCCAAGGCCGAGGAGATCAACCCCAACGCCTCCAAGCGCGAGATGGATATGCTGCTGGCCTGCGGCGAGCAGATGTCGATTGCGCTGATGGCGATGGCGATTGAAAAGCTCGGGTATCCTGTCGTGTCGCTTTGCGGCTGGCAGGTCGGTATGAACACCTCATCGACACATTCCTTCGCCCGCATCAAAAAGGTCACGTGCGAGCGCGTGAAAGAAGAGCTCGACAAAAAGCGCATCGTCCTTGTCGCAGGCTTCCAGGGCGTTGATAAATACGGCGATGTGACGACGCTTGGCCGCGGCGGCTCGGATACGACGGCGGTCGCGATGGCGGTCGCCCTGCAGGCCGATCTCTGCCAGATCTTTACGGACGTCGACGGCGTTTATACCTGCGACCCGCGCATTGTCCCGGAGGCGAAGAAGCTTCCCGAAATTACGTATAACGAAATGCTGGAGCTCGCGTCGCTCGGCGCGCAGGTGCTCAACAACCGCTCAGTAGAGCTCGCCAAGAGCTACGGCGTGCAGCTGGAGGTTCTGTCCAGCTTTTCCGGAAATCCCGGTACGATTGTCAAGGAGGTAGTCAAGAACGTGGAAAAGACTTATATTGCCGGTGTGGCGCAGGATAAGAAGATTGCCCGGATCGCGCTGGCCGCGATGCCGGACGTGCCGGGTGTGGCCTACAAGGTATTCAGCCTGCTCGCAAAAGAAAAAATCAACGTCGATATGATCCTGCAGTCCTACGGCCACGATGAGTGCAAGGACATCGTCTTCACCGTCGCGGACAAGGATGTTCCCCGCTGCGAAGAGGTTCTGAACGCGAACCGCGAGACGCTCAAGTTCGATCACATCGACATCAACACCGACGTCGCCAAGCTTTCCGTCGTCGGCGCAGGCATGCAGGGCAATCCCGGCGTGGCCGCTAAGATGTTCGAGGCGCTCTACGCCGCGCACATCAACATCCACATGATCTCGACGAGCGAGATCAAGCTCTCCGTACTCATCGATAAAGAGGACTCCGAGCGCGCGATGCGGGCCGTCCACGCGCAGTTCTTCCAATAAGCCGGGAGAAAAATCTTCGGGTATAATTTCACCCTCCTGCCAGTATTGTATTGGCGGGAGGGGATTTTTATGAAGGGCCGCTTTTTTCTGGCGTTTGTCCTTACGGCGCTGGTCGGCAGCGCGCTGCATTTCGGCTACGATCTTTGTCCGTCGCCGCTTGTGGGGCTTATCTGCCCGGTATCGGAGAGCGTGTGGGAGCATCTGAAGCTTCTGTACTGGCCGTTTTTGGCATCGGGCTTTCTTTTGAACCGGAAGGCGCAGGACGCGCAGGCGGCATGGAGCGGGACGCTGGCGGCACTGCTTTTCATGCCCGCGTTTTTGCTCGGGATTTACTACACATTGGAGTCCGGCTTTGCGTTCACGGCAGGCTGGCTCAATATTGCGCTCTACGTGCTCTCGCTTGCGCTGGGGTTCTGGCTCATGGCGAGGCTTACGAAAACGGGCGGGCTTTCGTGGCTCTGCGGGGTGCTGGTGATTGCTGCCGGGCTCTACGGGGCGGCGCTGATTCTCTTTACGATGGCGCCCCCGGCGCTTCCGATTTTTCTGGATTGAGCGAAAAAACCTTGTAATTTCCGCAAATTTGTGTTGACATCCGGCTTCTTTGCCAGTATAATAGCTGGAGAAAACAAAGAAGGAGCGGTAAGCACCGCAACTCACCTCCAGCTTTGCGAAGAGGTTGATACGAAGACGTCCCCATTCGGGGGTTTTTGTGCGGGTGCTTGTCGGCATCCGCACTTTGCATTTGGAGGTGCTTTCCCATCGGTAAATTAGAACATCAGATCAACGAGGAAATCCGGGACAAGGAACTCCGCGTGATCGGAGCTGAAGGCGATCAGCTTGGTATTATGACGTCCGCCGCTGCTTTGGCGCTGGCCGAAGAAAAAAATCTCGATCTGGTCAAGATCGCGCCGAACGCCGTTCCCCCGGTCTGCAAGATCATGGACTACGGCAAGTTCCGGTTCGAGCAGCTCAAGAAGGAAAAGGAAGCCAGAAAGAACCAGAAGGTCGTCGAGGTCAAGGAGATTCGCATGTCCCCGAGCATCGACACCAACGACTTCAATACCAAGGTCAAAAATGCCCAGAAGTTCCTGAAAGATGGCAACCGGGTCAAAGTTACCGTTCGTTTCCGCGGCCGCGAAATGGCGCACACCTCGCTCGGCGAAGAACTGCTCAAGCAGTTTGGCGCTGACTGCGATGAAATTGCCACTGTGGCCAAGGGCGCAAAGCTCGAGGGACGCAACATGTCCATGTTCCTCAGCCCCAAGAATTCCAAATAACCTGCGAAAAAGCAAAACACGGAAGGAGAACCACTATGCCTAAGCTGAAGACCCATAGCGGCGCAAAGAAAAGATTCAATCTGACCAAGACCGGTAAGGTCAAAAGAGCGCACGCATTCAAGAGCCATATCCTCACCAAGAAGCCCACGAAGCGGACCCGTAACCTTCGCAAGAACGGCTATGCCGACGTGACCGTGGAAGATATCGTGAAAAAGATGATTCCTTACAAATAATCGGTAAGGATTGACGACACATAGGAGGATACAAGAATGGCAAGAGTTAAAGGCGCAATGATGACGCGCAAGAGAAGAAATAAGACCCTGAAGCTCGCAAAGTCCTACTGGGGTTCCAAGTCCCGTCACTTTAAGATGGCCAAGCAGGCCGTTGCGAAGTCCGGCGTTTACGCTTACGTTGGCCGTAAGCTGAAGAAGAGAGAGTTCCGTCAGCTGTGGATCTCCCGTATTTCCGCGGCCGTCGCTCCCTACGGCATCAACTATTCCCGCTTTATGAACGGCCTCAAGAAGTCCGGCATCGAGATGAACCGCAAGGCCCTGTCCGAGCTGGCTATCACCGACGCAGAGGCCTTCAAGGTTCTCGTCGAGACTGCCAAAAAAGCAATCTAATCGAAAAACAAAAAGCCACGACCAATCGGTCGTGGCCTTTTTCTGCCTTTTGTGAAGCGCGTTACAAAATTTCCGGGAATTTTCCGGTTATGCGTAGGGGTCGATGCCCACATCGACCCGGCAAAGAGAGCCGATTTTGCGCAAACTTTCGGCGAATCCGCTGGTGACTATGGGGCGATGTGGGCATCGACCCCTACGAAAAGAGAGAAAGTCGATGCGTTCAATCGCCCCTTATGAGCAGCCCGGAAGATGTCAAAGAATCGTGAATTTCTGACGCAATTGCGCAGCGATATAGGTTCGAACTCAGTCCTCCAGAAGGGCCCAGGCGCGGTTCAGGACGCGCTTGGTGTTGGCAAGAACGATTTGCTCGTCCTCGCCCGGGCGAAGCGTGACCTCGGCGGAGAGGATATAGGGATCTTCGGCGTTGAAGAAGCCCTCTTCCCTCAAGATGCGCAAGAAGTCCAGAAGCTCCTTCGTGTCGTTGGCACTGTTAGGATAGCCGAAGCGCGGGTGCTTGTCGCCGTAGCCGTCGCAGTTGGGGTCCGCGACCGCGTTTCCGTAGTGGAAATGCGTGATATACGGCCGGAGCGTACGGATGACAAAGCGGGTGTTCTCGTGCGTGATGGGAATGTGGCTGAGGTCGACGATGAGGCCGAAGTTCTTGTGCCTCGAGCACACATCGGCGGCAAAGCGCGCAGCCAAGGGAGCCGGACCGATGAGCGCGGCCTTATCGACGTCGTAGTCAAACACCTCGAGCTCCACACCGAGCCCTTTTTCCGCCGCGTAATCGCAAAGCGCGTTCGTGGTCTTTACAAGCTGCGCGTACGCCTGCTCCTTCGTCGCCTCGTCCCAGTGACCGGCGAGGAAGGCCATGGCCGTCGCACCAAGATATGCCGCCTCGTCGATCGCGCCCTTGAGCGCGTCTTCTGCCTTCTGCCGCTCACTTTCGTCCAGCGCGTTCGGGTTCAGCTTGTCTTTGAGCTGCATCGGGTGCGCGCCGAAGCAGACCGTCAGGTGGCTCTGGTCCAGAATCGCCTTGGCCTGCTCTTTTTCTGCGCCGTAGGACTTGATCTCGACCGCGTCAAAGAAGTCGTCGCGCGCGATCGCCGTCAATGCGTCTAAGGGAGCGCTGTTCGGGAAGCTCATCCACTGCAGCGTTCCGAGCTTAAAATATTTGTGAATGGATTCTTTCATCGGGATTCCTCCATATCTCTGGGCTGCGGGCGGGCAAACGGTGATTTCAAAGAGAAGAAAAGCGCCCGCCGGATCGCGTATATCATATCCACTTTTTTGCTGCCTGTCAAATCTTTTTCCGCGCGTCCGCTGGGCATTTTCCGCGATATCCGGATGCGCTTTCGCGGGAAATTTTCGCAAAAAACGAAGACCGGCGGCGCATGAGAGATGCACCGCCGGAGCGTTATGCGTGTTTCCCGTTCAGGTACTGGACGGACTGGGTATTCACCAATGGAAAGCGCACAAGCCCGCGCGCGTCTAAATCCTCTTCGAAGAGCGAGACCGCCGTAATCTGCCGGTTTTCATAGGTCGTGTAGTAGTAAATGCCTTTGTCTGCGTTGCAGCAGCTCGAATAGAGCGTGATCTCAAACTTCCCGTTTTCCAGCTCGCAGCAGCCGCGCGTCTGCTCGACGGCGGTTAAAATGTGGAAAAACTGACTGACAGACGCCATCTCGCCGTCTTCTGATTTTGCGTTCAGCCGGGTAAACGCCGCGCGGACAAAGCGGGACGAGGACGACAGATCGCCCGGAAGGCCAATCGCGCCCATGCCGCGGGAATATGTTTGCAGCGGAAGGTTCTCGGAGAACCGGTTCTCGGGCGGCTTCGGCGAGAGCTGGGCGTAATTGTTGAGGGCGAACAGCTGCGTCGGGAACGGGGGATTGTTCGTCAGAACGCCCGCGGGGTTTTCATAGACGTGAAGCCCGTCCGCCATTGATTCCAGCACGATGCAGCCCGTCTTGTCGGCAATCATCCAGTGCAGCTGCGCTGTGGGGAGCTTGGCGGAAAACGGCGTTCCGACGAGGTTCAGGCTTGCAATCGCCTCGCGCGCCTGCCTAAGGTCCCGGCACGTGCCGAGCAGCCACAGAATGAACTCGAACTGCGCAACATTCGTCTTTCCGTCTTGAACCTCCGCATACGCCGCGTTTCCGACGAAGTTGAGCCCCGCAATGCAGAGCCCCGTCTCATTCACTGCATCGTAAAACAGCGGGTAATTGTCCGCCACGTGCGCCATGCCGATGATGGCGTGGTGCTGCGTGAGCTCCGGCAGGTGCCGCAGCGGAACCGGGAAATTCCGCGGCACGATGCAGACTTCTTCGCCGTAGGGAAATTCATAGTCCAGGTTTCGTCCAAAATAAAGGTCCTTTGTCTGATATGTTGCCGCCGTACACATGGCACGCGCCTCCTTATGCGTATTGTAGTACATAGCATACCACAAAGGGTAGCTTCCAATCCACCGCGGATTTGTAAATTATTCTGCCGCGCCCAGCCCGCGGCAGGTTTTTGTAATCAGAATCGCCGCGACTGCGAACGTCAGAACGTCCGAGACGGGCATGGAGTACAGAACGCCGCTGAGGGCGAAAAACTTGGGAAGCAACATCGCAAAGCCCACGCCAAAGACGACCTCGCGGATCATGGAAAGCGCCGTCGACGAAGCGGCTTTTCCCATCGCCTGCAAGAAGATGAAGCAGGCCTTGTTGACGCACGCAAGCGGCAGCATGCAAAGATACACCCGGAAGGCGCAGATGGCAAAGTCCGTATAGTACGCGCTTTCATTGGCCGCGCCGAAAATGCCGGTGAGCTGCCGGGGGAAGAACTCCACCAGAATGAGCGCCGCAAAGCCCACAAGCGCCTCCCAGGTAAGAAGCTTCGTAAAAAGCGCCTTCACGCGCGGTTTCAACCCGGCTCCCATGTTGAAGCCCACAATCGGGATACAGCCCGCCGCCATGCCGACGACGATGGAAATGACGATCTGGAAAAACTTCATCACGATTCCGACGACTGCCATTGGGATCTGCGCATACTGCGCCTGCGAAAAAATCTCATCCAGCGCGCCGTATTTGCGGAGCATGTTGTTGATCGCAGCCATTGCCGCAACGAGGGAGATCTGCGAGAGAAAGCTCGTTATGCCGAGCCCCAGCGTCCGGCCGCAAACCGCGCCATCGAGCCGAAAATCCGCCTTGGAGAGCTTCACGATCTTCATGTGACACAAATACCACACTGCGAGCGCCGCCGTGACGGCCTGTCCGATGACGGTCGCGACGGCGGCTCCCATCATGCCCCAACGGAAGCAGAAGATGAAAACGGGGTCTAAGATGATGTTCGCAGCCGCGTCGGCGAGCGTCGAGACCATCGCAAAGCGCGGACTCCCGTCAGCGCGGATGACTGGGTTCATCGCCTGGCCGAACATGTAAAGTGGGATACCGATGGTGATATAGAAGAAATATTCCTGTGAATGGCGGAAGGTCTCCTCGTTGACCGTGCCGCCGAACATGGCGATGATCTGGTCAGCGAAAATCAGATAGACAGCGGTGAGGATCAGGCTGGCCGCCACGCAGAGAAGGACCGCATTGCCGACACTTCGGCTCGCCTTCTTTCCCTCCTGCCGCCCGAGACTGATCGAGACGAATGCGCAGCAGCCGTCTCCCACCATGACCGCGATGGCGAGCGCCACGACCGTCAGCGGGAAGACGACCGTATTGGCCGCGTTTCCGTAGGAGCCGAGGTAGCTGGCGTTCGCGATGAAGATCTGATCGACGATGTTATAAAGCGCGCCGACAAGTAAGGATATGATGCACGGCAGCGCGTAGCCGCGCATAAGCTTTCCGATCGGCGCGGTCCCGAGAAATGCATTGCTTTGTTCCATGTTGTTCCTCCAAAATCCAAAAATGCGCAAAAAAATAACGCGGGCACTTTGCAACCGGAATTACGCAAAGTGCCACACGTTGTCCTATTTATTTTATCGGGAGGAAACGCCGTTTGCAAAGGCAGTTTTGAACAAAATCTGTCTCTGATTTTTGGCGCTTTTGCGCATCACGGCTCGTTCAGCTGGTCGGCAAGATCGGCATACGGGCTGTCCGCGCTGGACTGGATCTCCGCCTCAGACATGTGCTGCTGAAGCTTTTTTGCCGCCGCGTCGCTGGAGATGACCGTGCCCGCGCCCGCGATGCACCCGCCGGGGCAGGCCATGCCCTCGAGCAGGTACCCGTCGAATTTTCCCGCCTTGGCAAGCATCAAAAGCTTTCGGCATTCGCGAAGGCCGTCCGCGCGCTGGGTCTTTACCTCGAAATCCGGGTGCTCGCGCCGGATGATCTCCTCGACCGCCGCGGCTACACCGCCAGCCTGCGCAAAGCCGCGGCCCGCGCTTGTCGCCTGTGTGAGGGGCTCGCTTGCCGGGAGGCTCGAGAAGTCAATTTCCTTCGCTTCAAAGATGCCCATGAGTTCTTCATAGGTCAGGACAAAATCCACGTCCTGCCGGAGCTCTTCCTGCATGGCCTCCAGCTTTTTGGCCGCGCACGGGCCGACAAAGACGACCTTTGCCTCCGGCTTTTCGCGCTTGACAAGCCGCGCCGTATAGACCATCGGCGTGTAGGTCATGGAAATATTGCCGGACTCATTCGGGAACAGTCTTCTTGCCATCATCCGCCACGACGGGCAGCACGAGGTCGCCATGAAGCGCTGCTCGGTCGGCACCTTCTCGAGAAAGTCCCGCGCTTCCTCAATTGCGCAGATGTCCGCGCCCGCCGCGACCTCGACCACATCAGAAAAGCCGAGTGCCTTCATTGCCGCGACGAATTTCGCCGCCGTTACGTCCTTGCCGAACTGCCCGGCAAATGACGGCGCAACAATCGCGACGACATCATTTCCCTCCAGAATCGAGCGGATAACCTGATAGATCTGGCTCTTATCGACAATTGCGCCGAACGGGCAGTTGACCAGACACTGGCCGCACGAGACGCAGAGGTCGTAGTCGATTTTCGCCTTGCCGTACTCGTCCAGACCGATCGCGTCCATCCCGCACGCTGCCTGACACGGGCGCTCAAGATAGGTAATGGCGTGATAGGGGCAGGATTTGGCGCATTTGCCGCACTTGATGCAGAGCTTCTGATCAATCCGGCTCTTGCCGTTTACAAATTTCACCGCGCCCTTCGGGCACACCCGCTGGCACGAAGCGGCGAGACATCCCTGACACAGCTCCGTCACGCGGTACTGCTTCGTCGGGCATGCGTGGCAGGCGTAGGGGATGATGTTTACAAGCGGCGCTTCATAGTACTGCTCGGCAATCGCCGCCTGGTCCATGCCCTCGGTGAGAAGCGTCCGGGTCTGCACGGGCTGAAGCGATAATCCCATTGCAAGGCGCACGCGCTCGCCCGCAATCGCACGCTCGAGAAAGACTGACTCACGGTGCAAAGGATTTGTGCCCGGGACGATCCGGAACGGAATGTCCTCCATCTGTGTGTAGTCGCCCGAATACGCCATCCGCGCCACCTCGGCGAAAACCTGCTTGCGAATGTCCGTAATCAGCGAAGGAATACCGCGCATAAAAACCTCCAAAGAAAAAGAAATACAAATTAAAACCGCCTGTCCTTACGGGCTTCGGCAATGTTTCAATCATTGCGTAGGGGGCGATGCCGACATCGCCCCGGCAGAACAATCTGTTTTTACGGAAATTTCCGGCGAATTCGTGATTGCCCTTGGGTCGATGTGGGCATCCACCCTACGCAAACTTGGGGGAATTTCAGAAACTCCGCATTGTGTAAAATCGGCTCACGGGTATTATACCCATGTGTACGATAAATGTCACGCTAAAAATGCCGGGTGCCCACGTTAAGAAGCGCTGTCTGCGGACGCGCCGGTGCTTCCGGCTCCGCAAAAATCGGGCGCCTGCTGGTTCCCAGTCAGCAGGCGCCCGGTTTTTTTATGGCAGGACTCACGCAGGGGGAGCGTAAGCGGTCTTAACTGCCGGAGAAAAGAGAGACATCTATTGCAATCACCGCCTTCTCCCATAAAGACGGCAAATACAAACAAAAAATCCGCACAGCCAAACCCACTGGCCGCACGGATACACTCTCTGCCTTTGAGAGAAATACACGTTCGACCCCGGTTCCGGCGAAGGTACGGGACAGCGCTCAGCAGACCTGACTTAGCTCAAAGAGCATCACAGTGACCGACTCGCGGGGCTTCTCACCCCATTCAGCCTGCGCCGAAACGGCGCGCGCGCTATCCTTTTTATTTCGTTGGCTTTATTCTAGCACAGGGCGTACGGTTTTGCAAATACTTTTTTCCGTGTGCCATGCAGAAATTCCTGATGGCAAAGCCTCTTACCGGCGGCATGCCTCGGTGACGGCCTCGCGCAGACGAAGCAGCTCGGGACTTGATAAATCGCGCGAATACGGAATATAGGACAGGTCGAACGTTTCGGTTTCTCCCAGCTCGTGCATAACTGTAACGGACTGTCCGAGCAGCAGCGCCTCGTCTAACTGGTGCGTGACGAGAACGATCGTGCGCGGCATGTTTTTTTGCAGCTGCAGGACCTGGTTCTGCAATTCCGCGCGGGTGATGAAGTCCAGCGACGCGAACGGCTCGTCCATTAAAAGAAGCTCCGCCTGACTTGCCAATACGCGGGCGAGGCCGAGCCGCTGCTTCATGCCGGTCGATAGCTCCACCGGTGAAAGGTCGGCGCAGTCCTCCAGCCCAACGAGCCGGACGTATTCCAGCGCGTGCTCATAGCGCTCCTCGGGCGTTTTTCCCACGCCGGAGGCCATCGCCACATTCTGCCGCACATTGGTCCACGTGATGACGTAGGGCTCGGGGCTGAGAAGCGCCGCGTGCCAGCCATGGGGGAGCGAAATTTCGCCGGAATCCGGTGACTCTTTTCCCGCGAGCATCTTTAAAAGCGTACTCTTGCCGCACCCGCTTCGTCCCACCAGCACCGAAAGCTGCCCGGCGGGGAAGGCGAGGTTCACATCCTCCAGCACCTTCCGCGTCCGGCTTGGGCGCTTGGCGTTTCCGATGACAAGGTCTGTAGAGAGCGTCGTGTAGCTCTTGGAGACATGGCTGATGCGAATTTCGTCCATAACGCTTCCTCGTTTCTTTCTGGATCGGGCGCAGGGGTCAGTATTTGAAAATGCTGCCGCCGACGAATTCTCTTACGATAGAATCCTTCGGGACGTAGTTCGTTGTGAGTGGCGGAAGCTCCTTCACGACGTCCATGAGGATATCCAGGTTATGCGCGCGCATGAACTCCGGGGTCAGCTCCTCGGAGAACTTCGGGATCTCGCGCAGATATTTTGTCAGGATGCACGGCTCATAGTCGTGGAAGGTGTCGATGTGGATGGATGCGTTCTTTTTGTTGGGCGCAATGTACTGCACCTCGCCCTGATCGACCGACTGCGCGCGTTCGATGGTCTCCCGGAGCGTCCGGCCGCGGGAGAGATAGTCGCGGATCATGCGCCGGGCCACACGCACCTGCTCGGGCTTGACGATGCGGTCGTCGGGGGTGATGATTCTCGTGCGCGGCGCGACATATACGCCCGTTGCGCGCGAGCGCATGGGATCAAAGAGGAGCGGGTTCAGCATATGGATCCCCTCGGCGATGATGATGGCCTCCCGGCTTCCTTCCATGGGCGTGTAGCCGCCGGTTTTGTTATTTTTAAAATCGTACCACGGTACCTGCGCCGTCTCGCCCCGGCTGAGCTTGTCGACGGTATCTAACAGCAGCTCACGGTTCACGCAGTAGGGAGACTCCCAGTCGGTGGCCTCGGGCGGGCGCTGGTCGAGCGGCAGGAAGAAATTGTCCATGCTGATTTGGCAGACCTTTACGCCGAGGTTTTCAAGATAGGCCTTCAGGCGCATGGCGGTCGTTGTCTTGCCCGAGCCGGAGGGACCCGTGAGGCAGACGAAGGGCTTTTGCGGCTGCGCCGATAAAATGGACGCGGCGGCGGAGCTGATTTTGTCGTGGAACACCTCTTCGCAGCGCAGGACAAACTGGGTTTCATTCTGCATGGCGCGGATGATATCCGCCATGTCGATGACTCGCATAAAATCCTTCCTTTCAGGTTGCGGCGGGCGTATTCCCCGCCAGTTTTCGTTCATATTGGCGATAGATCACAAAAAAGCAGACGCTGTGCAGCACAAGCGTCAGAATCCAGCTCATGGGATAGGACCAGTAGAGGATTTCCGGCGTATGGTGGATCTGGAAGATGGTATAGATCCAGACAATCCGGCTCAAACATGCGCCGACGCCCGTAACAAACATCGGCAGCCAGGTTTTTCCAAGCCCGCGCACCATGCCGCACATAACCTCCATCAGCCCGCACAGGAAATAGAGGCTGCCGAACCGGTGCAGACGGACGAGCCCGTAGCGGATCACGTCTTCATAAGTCGCATCAGCGCTCGAAACGTAGATGCCGAGCAGCTGTCTTCCAAACAGGAAACAGGTCAGGCACAGCGGAAGCCCGATCATCAGAACCGTCGTCAGGCAGGCGGTGAGCACCTTTTTGATGCGGTCGATTCTGCCTGCGCCGAGATTCTGGCTGGTGAAGGTGATGGCAGCGTGGAAGACGGAATTCATTGCCGTGTAGACAAAGCCCTCAATGCTGGCAGCTGCGGTGTTTGCCGCAACGACGCTTGCGCCGAAGGAGTTGACCGAGCTCTGCACAAGCACGTTTGCGATGCTGAACAGCGTACTCTGCAAACCCGCAGGAAGACCGATCTGAATCATGCGCAGAGACTCTTCCCGGTCCAGCCGGATGCTTTTCAGCTCCAAATGGCTCAGTCCCTCGCTTCTGCGCAGGCAGCGCACGACGAGGAAAAGTGAAATATACTGCGAGATGACCGTTGCGGTCGCAACGCCGTCGACGCTCATGCTGCACACGATGACGAAAAAGAGGTTCAGGCAGGCGTTGACGATGCCAGAGATCGTCAGAAACAGCATCGGGCGCTTGGTGTCTCCGAACGCACGCAGAAGTGCGGCGCCGAAGTTATACATGATGGTGCCGGGAATGCCGAGAAAATAGATGCGAAGATAGAGACTCGACAGCGGCAGCACGTCCTTGGGCGTTTTCATCAGCTCCAGCATCGGCGTCGAGAGCGTCAGCCCCGCGGCCATCACGACCAGACCCAGCAGCAAACTCAGGGCGAACGCCGTGTGGACGCAGGCGCGTACACGCTCATCTTCGCGGCAGCCGAGATAGCGCGCAACGAGAATGTTGACGCCGACGGAGATACCCATGAAGGCGTTGACGAGGAGGTTGATGAGCGCCGTCGTTGCGCCGACCGCGGCCAGCGCCGTTGCGCCGGCAAACTTGCCGACGACAATCACGTCCGCCGCGTTGAACAGCAGCTGCAAAACGCCCGTGGCCGCCAGCGGAAGCGAGAAGCGGATGATTTTCGGGAGCAGCGCACCCTCCGTCATATTTACCTGTTCAATCGTAGCCGCCATATCCTCTCTCCTTATCTTATTCTACAGGATACAAAATCTGACGCGCCCGGGATCAGGCGGGCGCAAGCGGTATTATAGAGCGTGCGCTGGGAAATTGCAACGTTTTGTTGAAAAAAGAAAACAATATTTCTGCTATTCGGAGAAATCAAACAGATTCCACGGAAAAACAGGAGGCGGGGCCTGAGAAAACGAGATGGGCGTCTCATTTTGCGGGTGCAAGAACGCAAGCCGCCACGACCAGAGCGCAATCGACGCGCAGCCATCCTCGTCTCCCGCACCGTATTTCCGGTCTCCGAAGAGCGCATGATCGCGGGAGGAAAACTGGATGCGGATCTGATGCGTCCGCCCTGTGTGCAGGCGGATCTTGACCAGCGATGCGTCCGCGCGTTCCGCATAGCCGAGCACGTCGTAGGAAAGCAGTGCCCGCTTTACATCCTTGCCGGGCGCGTCCATGACGCGCGACTTTCGAAGCGAGCGGTTGTACCAGAGCAGGTCCTCCATCTGACCGGAGGCATCTTCGAACCTTCCGTGCACGACGGCGAGATATTCCTTCTCAAATACATGCTCGCGTACCTGCTCGGATAAAATACCGGCGGCCGCCTGCGAGCGGGCAAAGACCATGAGCCCCGAGACCTGCGCGTCGAGCCGGTGAACAGAGCGGACGCACGCATGCTCGTCTCCGAGCTCTTTTCGCAATAGATCAACCATCCCGCCCGGCTCATCGCCCGCCGAAAGCACGCCCGCGGGCTTGATGCAGACAAGGATCCGGCTGTCCTCGTATAGAATGTCCATGAAAGCCTCCTTCAAAGGGGGATATCATTTTTATTATATCAGAATTTTCACAAATGTCCATGTTCTTAAAAATTCTTAAAAACCACAAAAATGCCTCTCGCGTGTGATACAATGGGAAAAACACAGGGGACAGGGGCGTCAGCGCGCCCCAAAGCGCCTGCTTTATTGACTATTTTTGGAGGATGTTATGGATGATTCTATCCGCATTTTAGTGGTGGACGACGAGGCGGACATCCGCCGCATCATCCGCATTCTGCTCGAGAGCCGGGGCTACCGCGTGCTGGAAGCGCCGAACGGACGGCTCGCGGTCGAGACGATACGAAAAGAGCCGGACGTCGATCTGATTCTGCTCGATATCATGATGCCTGAGCTCTCCGGCATTGAGGCCAGCCGGGAAATCCGGAGCATAAGCAGCGCGCCGATCCTGTTTCTGACAGCCAGAACGCAGGAGCAGGATAAGCTGGAGGCGTATTCATCGGGCGGCGATGACTATCTGGCAAAGCCGTTTTCCCACGGGGAGCTTCTGATGAAGGTTGACTCGCTGCTCCGGCGCTACCGCGTCTATAAGGGCAAGGTCACGGGCAAGCAGCTCAAAAGCGACGTGGTGCTCGACGAAGAGAACCGGAGGATCCTGCGCGGCGGCGAGGCGCTGGAGCTGACGGAGACGGAGTATTCCATCTTGCAGTTTCTGGCCGACCATCGGGGAAGCGTCGTTTCGGTCGCGCAGATCTATGAGGGCGTGTGGCACGAAAAATACATGCCAGCGTCCAACAACACCGTCATGGTACATATCGTGAACCTGCGCAAAAAGCTCGAGGACGACCCGGCAAACCCCCGCCTCATCCGGACCATCTGGGGAAAGGGGTATCAGATTGACTAAGCAAAAAAAGCCGCGGCTCCGAACGCTGCACCGAAAGCTTCTGGCGACGATGTTCGCCGCGCTGCTGGCCGCTATTGGCATGTATCTTCTCACAGACGCGGTCGGGCAGGCGCTCGTTGAGAACATTTACATGAGCGAGAGCGCGCAGAACCAGAGAAATCTTGCAACGGTCTCGTCGTTTCAGACCTACGCACGCGAGTTCAATCTCGCGTCCTACGACACAGAGCAGATCTCCCGCTGGGCGATTTCGCAGGACGACACTTACATCTTATTATATAAGGACCGTAGGCTTGCGTTAGAGGCCGGCTGGTGGGGCATTGACGAGCAGAGCGCGGGCACGGAAAATCTGGATGATCTCTATAATGTGACGACCTATCCCGTGTACCTGCGAGACGGTGTGTTTCAGGCCGTTGTGTACGATTTTTCCGAGACAAAGCTCTATGACGGCGTGCAGCTCGGAGCCATCGCGATGGCCTGCGTGACGTTTGCAATTTTCATGCTGTTTTATAACCGGCGCATTACGCGCGCAATCGTGGAAATTTCAAACGAGGTGCGGCAGATCGGAGACGGGAACCTGCAATTGCAGCTTGTGGCGAGCGGCGATGACGAGCTGGCGCGGCTGACCGAGAGCGTCGAGGAGATGCGCAGATCCATTCTCAAAAAAACGGCCGACCAGCAGCAGGCACTCAAGCAGAATCAGGAGCTCATCTCCACCATGAGCCACGATATCCGAAATCCGCTCACGGCGCTGCTTGGCTATCTCGACCTCGCGCAGAGCGGGCAGTACAGCTCGCAGGAGGCCTATCAGAGCTACATTTCCGCCGCCTACAGCAGAGCCATGCAGCTCAAAACGCTCACCGATGAGCTCTTCCGGTACTCTCTTGTCTTCGGCGCGCAGGAGCTTCCGGTAAAGCTCGAGCGCTTCGATGCGGCGGCGTTTCTGGACCAGATGGTAGGCGAGGGAATCGTGATGCTCGAGCAGAAGGGCTTTACGGTCTTACGCGCAGTGCAGCCGGTTTCCTGCGAGATCGAGGTCGACGCGTCGTATTTTAAACGTGTGCTCGATAACCTGGCGGACAACATCTGCAAATATGCGGATCCCCAAAAGCCTGTGCATGTCCTTGTTGCGCAGGAGGCGGGAACGCTCACGATCTGCCAGACAAACACTGTTTTAAAAGACCCCGGCCAAGTTGAAAGCAACCGCATCGGCCTTCGCATCTGCGAAAAAATCATGCGCCAGCTGGGAGGGACCTTCGAAAAGAATCTGACGGACGATACCTTCACTGCCACCCTCACCCTTCCGGCGCATAATCCGGAAAACACGGAAATACAAACCTCTTAAAATTTTCTTAAAAATGTCCATAGGGGGTTTTCACTTGAAAGAAAGCCTGCTATGATAGGGCCAAACGGAAATTGATACACAATATGTGGAGAAAGCTCTCCACGCGGAAAGGAGTATTTATGAAAACGTATCGTATGATTGCGGCGCTGCTCGCAATTGTGATGCTGCTGGGCGTGTTCGCCGGATGCAGCAAAAACAGCGACAATACCACAGACCCTGCCAATCCCGGTTCCAGTACCGGAACGAAAACCGAAACGAACGACGAAAAGGCGGCCAGCACCAGCAAGTACGCCTATCAGGCGGAATATCTTCCGATCCCCGACAACATTCAGTATGTGAACACCTCGACGATCTCGGGTGCGAACCTCTACTTCACCGGCAGTATCATCGACGGCAAGCAGACCTACACCGACGAAAACGGTGAGGAAATCGAGTACGACAACTACCGCTCGGCGCTGTTCAAGATGGACATCGAAACCGGCGACTGCACCGAACTGACCGAATTCCAGCTGCCCGAGGTCCCGGAGGGCTGGATGGGAAGCACGGATCTCAATACCATTCAGGCCGGAGCCGACGGCACGCTTTGGGCAATCTACGGCAGCTATACCTACCGCTACAATCCGCCCGCGGATATGGCGGCGGACGACAGCATGTATAACTACTATGAGCAGGGCGAAAACAAGACCGGCCTTCTGCATCTTGACGCCGACGGCAAGGAGCTCAAGCGCATCGAGTTCAGCCAGACTGACGAAGACGGCAACAGCTTCTATGTTTCGAACTTCTTTGTCGATAACAGCGGCAACGTCTATCTCAGCGACTGGCAGAACGTGTACATCTATGACCAGGACGGCAACCAGAAGACGACCGTCGACCTGAGCGAAAACGGCGGCGAGCTGTGTGAGCTGAAAGCCGGCGTTGTGGGCGTATGCTATTACAAAAATGACGAGGCGAAGCCGGAAGAAAGCGGCCGCGTCTTCCAGGAAATCGACCCTGCCGCCGGCAAGCTCACGGGCGACACCGTCAAGCTGCCCGACTCCGCCTACAATTTCTTCCCCGGTGACGATGTGTACGATATTTACTACGATTACAACGGCAACATCTACGGCTATAAATTCGACACCGACACGAAGGAGAAGGTGATCGACTGGATCGAGTGCGACATCAACTCCAACAACCTCAATTCCTACTCTATCCTGCCCGACGGGCGCGTGATTGCGTTTGAAAACACCTACGACGACCAGACGCAGACGAACACCATGCAGCTGATCGTTATGACGCGCGTCGATGCGGCGAGCGTGGTCAATAAGACCGTTCTGACCTTCGCCTGCATGTACCTCGACTGGAACATGCGCGACGCGATCGTCAAGTTCAACCGCGCGAGCAACACCCACCGGATTGTTGTGCGCGACTATTCCGAGTATAATACGGACGACGATTATACCGCCGGCATCCAGAAGCTCAACACCGAGATGCTCTCGGGCAAGCTCCCGGACATGATCGACATCAACACCTACAGCATGCCCATTGAGCAGTACGCGGCGAAGGGCTTCCTGACGGATCTCTACGAGCTGATTGACGCAGACGCTGACCTGAGCCGTGAAAGCTTCGTCCAGCCGGTGCTTAAGGCGCTGGAAAGCGCGGACGGCAAGCTCTATCAGCTGCCGAGCACGTTCGCAGTCAGCACGGCAATCGCGCTCGACAAGGTCGCGGGCGACTACGACACCTGGAACCTTGCAGCGGTCAAGGACGCGATGACGAAGCTCCAGGACGGCGCGTCGGTCTTCGACGTGTACCGCACGAAGTCCGATATTCTTCAGACCTGCATCTCCCGCAACATCGACGCCTTTGTCGACTGGGAGAACGGCGGGGCGCACTTTGACTCGGACGAATTCAAGGCGCTTCTGGAGTTTGCCAACCAGTTCCCCGACACCTATGACTGGGAGAACGCCACCGCCGAGGAAAACGACTCGGCGCAGAACCGCATGAACTCCGGCAAGCAGCTCATGACCGACATGTACGTTTCGAGCTTCGAGGATATGCTCTATCAGCTGACCGGCTTCAACGGCGGCGTGAAGTTTGTCGGCTATCCGTCCGAAGACGGCACCTCGAACCATGCCTTCCAGTTTGACGGCGCGATTGCCATCTCCTCGACCTGCGCGGACAAGACCGCGGCGTGGAACTTCATGAAGCAGTTCCTCACCGAGGACTATCAGTTGGGCAGCAACGTCTGGAACTTCCCGATCAACCAGAAAGCGTTTGACCAGAAGCTGAAAAACGCCATGACTGAGGAATACCAGACCGACGAGAACGGCAACGTCATGAAGGATGAAAACGGCAACCCCATCCGCATCCCGAAGATGACCTATTATACCCCTGACACGGGCGGCGGCGTGGCGTTCGGCACAACCACGGAGACGGCAGCCAGCACGGTTGTGATCGGCGGCACAGGCGTCAACGAAGACGGCTCGATCAGCATCTACGCGATGACGCAGGAGCAGGTAGACCAGATTCTCGACCTCATCAACACCACTACCGCAGTCTACGGCTATGACGAGAGCATCCTGAACATCATCTCCGACGAGGCAGCCGCATACTTTGCAGGCGAAAAGAGCCTTGACGATACGGCGAACATGATTCAGTCCAGAGTCAACCTCTACGTCGCCGAGCAGTCGTAATTTGTAAGAAACCCAATCCGGAAGGGCAGCTTGCGCTGTCCTTCCGGACACGTAAATTTCTCAGAAAACAGAAAGGACCGAAGCGTGAAGCAGGCAAAAAAAATATGGAACGGCGTAAACGTGAAAATCCGGGACTTTCTGGCATCCCTGTGCTTCTCGGGTCCGAGCTTTCTCGGCATGCTCATCTTCTTCGTCGCGCCGTTCTGTGTGGTCATCTACTATTCGTTCATCGCCGGTGCGCTGGATCACAGCTTTGTCGGCCTGAAAAATTACATTGCAGTCTGGAATAACGGCGCATTTCAGATCGCGGTCAAAAATACCGCCGTGTTTTCGGGGCTCTCCGTGCCGCTGGCGGTCGTGCTGGCGTTGGTGCTGGCCCTCATGCTCGAGTGCCGGATTCCGTTCAAAAGCCAGTTCCGGACGTTCTTTTTAAGCCCCATGATGGTTCCGGTTGCGTCCATCATCCTCGTGTGGCAGGTGCTGTTCCACTCGAACGGCGTGGTCAACGAATTTCTCTCCGTCTTCGGCGTGAAGGCCATCGACTGGTTAAAGTCCGACTACTGCATGGTGGTCATCGTTTTGCTCTTTCTCTGGAAGAACCTCGGCTATAACATGATCTTATTCATGGCGGCGCTCAACAACATTCCAAAAGAGCTTCTGGAGGTCGCGGAGGTCGAGGGCGCGTCGAAGGCATACCAGTTTTTCCATATCAAGCTGCGCTATCTCTCGCCGACGGTTCTGTTCGTCACGATTCTGTCGATCATCAACTCGTTTAAGGTCTTCCGCGAAATTTACCTGCTCTCCGGCGACTATCCCTACGAGGGACTGTACATGCTCCAGCACTTCATGAACAACATGTACAATAAAAACCTCGACTATCAGCGCCTTTCCGCTTCGGCTATCATGCTGGCCATCGTCATCATTGCGCTCATCGCCCTCCTGTTCGCCATTGAAAACTACTTTGGAAAGGACGTGGAAGGATGAGAAAAAAGAAGCGCTATTTTTCGCGCGGCGCGCTGACGGTTCTGGCCGCTGTGTTTGCTTTTATGTTCCTCATGCCGACGGTGCTCACGATCACGAACTCGTTCATGACGCAGAGCGAAATCACCGCCAACTACGGTCAGGTCTTCCAGAACGCGACCGACGGCAAGAGCTTCATCAAAGACACCATCAACCTGAAATTTATTCCGGACAAGGTCAGCTTCAGCCAGTATTTTACCGTGCTGCTGAAAAGCCCGGATTTTCTCTATAAATTCTGGAACTCGGTCATTCTCGTTGCGCCGATTGTCCTTGCGCAGCTGATGGTCGCGTCCGTCGCGGCCTACGGCTTCACGCGATGGCGCGGCAAAATCCGGGACACCATATTCTTTGCCTACGTCATTCTGATGCTCATGCCCTATCAGGTGACGCTGGTGCCAAACTATCTGGTGTCCGATTTTCTGGGACTACTTAACACGCGGTGGGCGATCATTCTGCCCGGCGCGTTCGCACCGTTTTCGGTGTTTCTGCTCACAAAGTCCATGCGCCGCATCCCGGTTTCGCTGATTGAATCGGCGAAGCTAGACGGCGCAGGCGAGTGGCACATTTTCTGGAACATCTGCCTTCCGCAGTGCCGCAGCGCGCTGTATTCCATCGCGATCCTCGTGTTCATCGACTACTGGAACATGGTCGAGCAGCCGCTCATTTTGCTGCCCGACGCGTCGCAGCAGCCGCTTTCCGTGTATCTCTCGCAGATCAACGCGGGCGAGATCGGCATCGCCTTTGCCGCGGCGGTGGTTTACATGGTGCCGGGACTTCTGATGTTCCTGCACGGCGAGGCTTACCTCGTGGAAGGCATCACATACGCGGGCTCCGTGAAAGGATAGGGAACTATGGATACGAACGTAAAAAGACGCGAATGGGTCAAAACCGTGGCCATCATTTTTCTGGCAGTTTTGCTGGTGCTGACCTTCTTCTCCAACACCATCATGAACGCTTCCCTTCCGGAGGTCGCGACACAGCAGGTGACGCAGGGCACGATCAACGCGAAAATCCGCGCCTCGGGCACCATCGCCGCGAACGAGACGTATAACGTCAAGCTTACGCAGACCAGAAAGATCGAGAGCGTCAAGTGCAAGGTCGGCCAGGAGGTCAATGCCGGAGATGTGCTGTTTGTGCTAGAGGCGCAGGAGTCGGACGAGCTGAAGCAGGCGAAGACCGATCTGGAAACGCTGGAGCTCAACTACCAGAAGAGCCTGATTGAAGCCTCCAACGGCACCGCGCAGGAAGATCGCGACGTCCAGAAGCTCCGCGATGCCTATAACGAGGCGCTGACGATTTATAATCAGTACAGCTCGATGGATCCTTCGAGCATCGCCGTCGCGAAAATCCGCGCCGAAGAAAAGCAGAAGGAACTGACCAAAGAGCTGGAAGAGGCGCAGAAAGCACTCGACACGATCAAGAACAGCGAAGAGTATAAAAACCTCGAAACCGAAATTGCGGATTTGGAGAAAAAAGCCGAGCCCTTGAAAACAGCGGCAGGTCAAGCGAAAGCAGCCTTGGAAGCTACAATTGAGAAGCTGTTCACAGAAAATTTGACAGATGTTTCTCAAATCAAGCGCCGTAACAATACTTGGCAGGATGATGTTGACACTGCAAGAAAAGCACTTGAGAGGACGATAGAATCCAAGGGAGAAAGCCTTGATCGATATCTCTATTTAGCGAACAAATACGAATCAGATTATTTGTTCTTAATTCGGCTTTATGAAGGAAACAGCCATGATGCAAAAGCCGCTATCGAGAGCGGTGATTTGGCAACAAAGCTGGTTAAAGATGGATTCGAAACAAATGAGACTGTTGCGTCAAGGGTCTCTGCTCTTAGTGATGCATACACCAATTTGAACGTGTACTATGAAGGCGAAGACACAGAAACGCAAATGATTGCCTTGGCAAAGGCAAAGGCGTACCTTGCGTATGGTGAAGCCTACCTTGCCTACAAGGAAGCTGTATCCGGCACAGAAGAATTGCAGCAGCGATACGACGCAAAAAAAGCAGAAGTTGAGCGTTACGAGCTTGCCGTCGAACGTGCGCAGAATGCTGTAAACGACCAGAAGGACACGGTGGACAAGCTGACCTCGGCGGCTTCGGCGGCGGAAACGCTGAAATCCGCAAAGACGGCGCTCGAAGATAAGATTTTTGAAACAAACAAGGGCGACACGGCGGCTTTGGATATGCAGGCGGCAAAGAAGGCCATTGAGGACAAGAAGGCCGATATTGAAAAGCTGACGAAGGACGCGGACGCGCAGGAGGTCACGGCGAAGGTCGGCGGCACGATCGCGTCTGTGAACGTCACGGCCGGCGATACCGCGAGCGCCGATAACCCCCTTGCTACCATCAACCAGACCGACCGCGGCTTCACCGTGAAAATTTCCATCACGAACGAGCAGGCGAAGAAAGTGAAAGTCGGCGACACCGCCGAGCTCGTCAACTACTGGGGAGACGCGACCGCGACGTTAGAGACCATCGGCAACGACCCGCAGAATCCGCAGAAAAACCGGCTGCTGACCTTTAGGCTCACCGGCAGCGATATCCAGCCGGACAGTAATATCACCCTCGCCATCGGCCAGAAGAGCGCGAGCTACGACGCCATCGTCCCCACGTCTGCCATCCGGACGGACAACAATGGCTCGTTCGTTCTTGCCATCGTCTCCAAATCCACGCCCCTTTCCACGCGATACACCGCCACGCGCGTTGACGTGCAGGTGCTCGCGAGCGACGACAAGAGCTCTGCCGTCTCCGGCATCGGCTCGGGCGAGTTCGTGATCACAACCTCTACAAAACCCATTGAGGCAGGCACGCAGGTACGCCTGGCGGAGAACGGATGAGCGGCGGCAAATTTGCGCGGAGGCGGGAAAGAAAGCCGCTTCCGCTCCGGTTTCTCGCGCTATTACTGCTAAACGTGGTGCTTGTGGTGCTGGCTGTCGTGTTTGCCGTCAAGCTCCATCACGTGACGAATTTGCTCATCACGCAGTCGGCCGCCGAGGTCTGGAAGGGACAGAGCGAAGAGAACTTCGTGCAGGTATCCGCCTTCCAGCCGGTCGGCAAGGAACTCACGGAGTCGCAGATCGAAACGTTCCATCACACCCTGGAGCAAAAATTCGTCGACGCATCCCTGGAAGCGCCGGAGAACGGCAGCTTATATCAGGACGCGTGGTCGACCACAGCGCAGGACATCACCGTCTCCACAAATTCCGTCACCTACACGGCCAAGACCATCGGGGTCGGCGGGGACTTTTTCCTGTTCCATCCGTTGCCGCTTCGTTCGGGCAGCTATATCTCGAACCGCGACTTTACCTATGACCGCGTTGTGCTCGACGAGGAGCTCTCCTGGGCGCTCTTCGGAAGCTACGACGTGGCGGGGCAGACGGTCTGGATCTCCAACGAACCGTATGTGGTAGCGGGCGTTGTTTCGCGCGAAAAAGACAAGGCAAGCTCCAAGGCCTACACCGACGGCGCGGGCATGTTTGTCACCTATTCCGCCCTCACGCACATCACCGGCGGCGAGGAGGCAAAAGAGCCCGGCATTTCCTGCTACGAGCTGGTCATGGCAGAGCCTATCACGGGTTACGGCCTGAGCGTTCTGCGCGAGAGCTTCCCGACAAAAGACGAGAGCGTTTTCGTCCAGAATACAAACCGGTACAGCCTCAAAAATCTTCTTACCATTGTCTCGCAGTTCGGTGAGCGCTCGATGAACACGGCGGGCGTGATCTTCCCCTATTGGGAGAACGCGGCAAGGTTCACAGAAGACCACGCAGCGCTCGACTTCGTGCTGCTGGTTCTGTTCAGCCTTTGCCCGATCGTATCCCTCATCATTCTCATCATCCGTGAAATCAGGTCCGGTTGGCGCTACTTGAGCACCAAAATCCCGGCCGAGATCGAAGTGCGCGTCGAGAAGAAAAAGGAAGAGCACTACGTGAGAACCGGCATATAAGTTGAACCCCGCCTCCAATTTGGAAGCGGGGTTGCTTTTTGCGACAAAATATGGTATTGCCGTTTATCGGTGCTACCGATAAACGGCAAGCGGGCGGCTCTCCTCGCGTCAGCAGGGGGCTCACCTCTTTTTGTTGCCCCCTGACTTATAGAAAGGGGGCTGCGACAAATGGTTACATATTCTGATATGATTCAGCTTGGTATCCGCATCGTCGGCATTATTAGCCTCTTTATTCAGGTTAATAACAAAAAGAAGTAACCGCCCAATCTCCCCAGATTACGGTTACTTCTTTTAGCAATTCGTAGGGGAACTGCTCGTTTGCCGGTAGCACCCTTCGTATTTTTAGTATAGTCCAGGGGACGCAAAATGTCAAGCGCAGCGGCTTTTTCTTTGGGCGCATTGACTTTTGGCGCGACTTATGGCAACATGGTGTTAAGCGGATTTTTTCTGCGGCAGGGCGAACATGGTGGGCATGCGGCGCGTGATGGCGATGCAAAGTAAGCTTCCAAGTACGATTTTCAGAAGGTCGCCCGGGAGATAGATGAGCATGCCTCTGCGGATGACCTGCCAGAAGGTAAGGCCTTTACCAAGATAGCCGTTCGCGATCAGCGCCATATAGGGAACGCCGATGGCATAGAGAACCGCGAGGCCTGCGAGCATCGAAAGCGCCGTCCGCCAGAAGGTAAGGGGCCGCTTTGCAAGCTTGCCGATTACATAGGCGCACGGGATGAGGCCCAGAAGAAAGCCGAACGTCGGCTGGAAAATATACGAAAAGCCGCCGCCGAGCGCGAAAATCGGAACGCCCACGAGGCCGATGAGCACATACACGGCCTGCGACAGCGCGCCGTATCCGGCGCCCAACAGCACGCCCGCCATCGCCGTAAAGAGAAATTGCAGCGAGATCGCGGCGAGCGCAAACGGAATTTTGAAGAAGGCCCCGACCGCCGTCAGAGCGGCAAAGAGCGCGCAGAGAATCATTGTTCTGGTTTTCATGGTTCCTCCTGAATTGTAAACTTGATTTTTTGATTTTGAGGTTTACAATAGGAGTATAGCAGATACCGGCCCAAAATACAAGGAGAATTTTTATGACGAAGGATGACGTTCTGGCGCTGTTGGAGCAGGCGGACGCACCGGTTTCCGGCGAGCAGATGTGCAAGACGCTGGGTCTGACGCGCGCAGCAGTCTGGAAGGCGATTGAGGCGCTGCGCGCAGACGGATATGAAATTGAAGCAGCCACGAGGCGGGGATATTTCCTCTGCACGTGCCCACTTACAAAAAGTGCGCTCGAAAAGCGGCTGGCGGGGCAATTTCCCACGGAAAAGCTCATCGTCCTGCCCGAGGTCGACTCGACGAACAACTATCTCAAAACACTCGCCGCAAACGGCGCGCCGGACGGGACGGCAGTTCTGTCTCTCAAGCAGACGGCCGGGCGCGGTCGGCGGGGCAGGAGCTTCCTGTCTGAGCCGGGCGGGCTGTATTTGAGCTTTCTGATGCGCCCGCAGGAGCCCGCGGAAGCGCTTTTGCACCTGACGGCGCTGGCGGGGCTGTGCGTATGCACGGCGGTCAAACAGGTGACGGGCATGCAGGCCGGGATCAAATGGCCGAACGACCCGGTTCTGAACGGGAAAAAGCTCTGCGGCATTTTAACGGAGCTCTCGGTGTCTTTGGAGACGCAGGAGGCGGAATACGTTGTCATCGGCATCGGCGTCAACTGCAACCAAAAGCGCTTTCCGGAGGATCTTTCGATGGCGACCTCTCTTCGCATGGAGCAGGGAAGCCCCGTGGATGTGAACGCTGTCGCGGCGGCGCTTTTGCTGGAGCTTTCGCGCATGCGGCAGGAATTTCTGACCCGGAAGGACGCGTGGGTGCGCGCGTTCGCGGAAACGTGCCTCACGGTCGGAAAAGACGTGCAGATTCTGCGCGCGGGAGACACGAAGCAGGCCAGAGCCGTCGGCATTGGGAAAGACGCGGAGCTGCTTGTCGAGTACCCGGACGGGACGACGGAAAGCATCTCGTCCGGCGAGGTGTCGGTGCGCGGACTGTATGGGTATGTATAAAAGAGCACGCCACATAACTGCGGCTGTCTGCCGGATGACGTGGTGTTGCCCGAATGGGAAAGGAGCATGTTTATGACAAACGAAGTATTGAAGGCGATTGAGGCGCGCAGAAGCTGCCGCGGCTATGAGGAAAAACAGATCAGCGCCGAGGAGTTGAGCGCCGTTACGAACGCGGGCACCTGGGCCCCCACGGCCAAGGGCCTGCAATCGCCGAAGATGGTCGTGGTGCAGGATGCGGAAACGGTGGCGAAGCTCGAGCGCATGAACGCGGCAGTGCTCGGAAATCCGGATGCGCACCCGTTTTATGGCGCGCCGACGGCAGTGGTCGTTTTTGCCGATACGCAGGTTCCCACCTATATGCAGGACGGCTCGCTCGTGCTCGGAACGATGCTGCTGGCCGCGTCGTCGATCGGCCTTGGCTCGTGCTGGATCAACCGCGCGAAGGAGTCGTTCCAGTCGGAAGAGGGCAAGGCACTCATGCGCAAGTGGGGCCTGGGAGACGAGTACGAGGGCATCGGCATCTGCATCCTCGGCTACGTCAAGGGCGAAATTCCCGCCCCGAAGGCAAGAAAAGAAGACTATATCGTCATGGCCTGACGAGTTCAAAACATCAAAACAGGAGGCGCACCATGAGCTACGAGCAAACGGCATTTTGCGGCGCGGTCGGGCGCGGCGAAGAAATTTTCTGGGTAAACCCGGCCAAAAAGCCCTATGAAGCGGTAAAAGCGTCACTTCCTTTCTCCCATGCGCAGATCGAAGACGCAGCAAGCAGACTCTCCCGCTTCGCCCCGTTCCTGCAAATCAAGTTCCCCGAGACGGTCCCGACAAACGGCCTCATTGAGTCGCCCCTGCGCGAGATCGCGCAGATGCGCGCGTGGCTGCACGAGCCGTGCCCCGAGCAATTTGAAGGGAAACTTCTTCTCAAGATGGACAGCCATCTCGCGGCGGCGGGCTCTGTAAAGGCGCGCGGCGGCATTTATGAAATTCTGCATCACGCGGAAACGCTTGCTTTAGAGCACGGGATGCTGAAGGACGGCGAATCGTATGCGCGCTTCGCGGACCCGGACTTCCGCGACTTTTTCGGGAAATTTTCGCTCCACGTCGGCTCGACCGGCAATTTAGGCCTCAGTGTTGGCGTGATCGGTGCGGCGTTTGGATTTAAAACCTGCGTGCACATGTCGGCGGACGCGAAGCAGTGGAAAAAGGATCTGCTTCGCAGCCGGGGCGTGGAGGTGCGCGAGTACGCGTCCGATTACTCCGCGGCGGTTGCGGCAGGGCGGAAGCTGGCGCAGGCGGACCCCACGGCCTATTTTGTGGACGACGAGCAGTCGAGCGACCTCTTTTTGGGCTATGCCGTCGCGGCGGGGAGACTGCAAAAGCAGCTGGATGCAATGGGAATTATCGTGGATGATGCGCACCCACTGGTGGTCTATTTGCCCTGCGGCGTCGGCGGCGCGCCGGGCGGGATCTGCTATGGGCTCAAGGAAATTTACGGCGATAACGCCGTCTGCTGCTACGTCGAGCCCACCCAAGCGCCCTGCATGCTGCTGGGACTTGGCACGGGGAAAATGGAGCAAATTTCGTGCGCGGACGTTGGCTTAAGCGGTAAGACGGCGGCGGACGGACTGGCAGTCGGCCGGCCTTCGGGTCTCGTCGCCCGCGCAACAGAGCATTTGGTCAGCTGCGAAGCGACCGTCAACGACCGCGCACTTTACCGCTACCAGAGGCAGCTCTGGGACACCGAGGGCATTTTCATCGAGCCCTCGGCCTGCGCGGGCTTCCACAGCTATGTGCAGCTCGCGTGTGCCTGCAAAGATGGCGTTTCCCCTGAGACGCTCCACCGGGCGCTCCATAACGCGACGCACATCATCTGGGCGACCGGCGGCAGCCTCGTCCCGGAAGCGGAGCGGGAGGTCATGCTGCAAACCGAAACGAGCGCAGACGATCTTTCACAAAGGCCAGTTATCTTCCAATAAGGACAGCAAAAGCGCGCAGGCAAAGCCTGCGTGCTTTTTGTGCGTTTATTCAGATGTCCTCCGATGAGGCTTGCCCCTACGGCGCTTTTGAAGTTTTTTGCTAAAGTTCGTAGGGGTCGATGTCCACATCGACCCATTGGGAAGTCGCGAATTCGCCAGAAATTATCGAAAAAACAGTTGGTTCTGCCGGGGCAATGTGGGCATCGCCCCCTACGCGTATTATTGATACATCAATTGAGTTCTGCAAGTGCGAAAAGTCGCTCAGGCCTCAATGAACCGTACGATCTTGTTGAGATCATATTCTCCGCCGTCCATGTTGACTGTCAGCGTGCGCTCGGGAGGAAGTGTGAGCCGCCAGTTATCATAGAGCGTTTTGAGCTCGTAGACGTACATGAGGTCGAGGTTATCCTCGTAGTCCCGGCCTCTTGCACGCATGTGCTCGAGAATCGTCTGGATGGAGCAGTCGAGGTAGATATACTTGTCAATTTGCGGCATCAAACCGCTGATACCCGTCGCGAGCTTTTCGAGCACGTCAAACTCCGCCTGCGTCAGATCGCCCTGATCGAGCCGGTAGCGCGCGATGACGAGGTTCTCAAGAAAGCAGCGGTCGAAGAAAAAGAGCTCTGTCTCGCCATTTCCGGGCTTCCACGCCGGGTCGTCAAAGTATAAAGACAAAAAGCTCACCTGCGCGTGGAACGTCCAGCGCTTTGAGTCCGCGTAATAGTCGCAGATGAAGGGATTGTCCTGCGGCCGCTCCTCGTGGAACGATGCGCGCGCGCCGAAATAGTCAAGAAGTTTGCCCAGCATTGTGGTCTTGCCCGAGCCGACCGTACCGCAGATGGCGATGTATTTCATAAGCGCGCCTCCCTTCGCCGCATTTCGTGGATTGTCAACAGCGCCTATCATACCGCAAAGGGCGCGGGTTTACAAGTCGGCAAAACGCTGAAACTTCGGGCGCTTCTTTAGAGTTTCCAATCAACCAAGACGCGAAAACCGTTCTGCCCCAGCGGTTTGCAGCCAGCGAAGAAGGAGCGTGTCCAAAAAGAGCAGCACCGCGCCGAAGCCCAGCAAAAATGCCTCCGGGGATACAAGCTCTGCCAGCCACATCAGCCAAGCCGCGCCTGCCGCGAGCAAAACGCCCCAGCAAACGAGCATCGTCAGCATCACGGCCCAGCTCTGCTTTACGGCTTGCGCTTCGTTCGACCAGTCGAGCTTTGCGTGCACAATGCCCTCGCGCAGACCAAGCGCGTTTGCAAAGCGCGCAAACAGGACGCTGTCGAGCAGGATAAGCGGCGAGAGCTCTGTCACGCACACGCAGCAAACAGATGCGATCACGGCGGCCGGAAGCGTCAGGAGGTCTGCCATCCGGAGCTTTGCCCGCAGCACCTGCGCGCCGGAGACGGGCATGGACTGCAAAATCCAGAGGTTCTTTCCCTCCAGCGACACAGAGCTCGGCGTAAAGAGCGTCATGCCAAGCATCCCGCCGATGGCAAGCGCGAGGAACACCGGCAGGGAAGACGCCAGCTCCGGCATCTGCGCAAGCACATCCAAAATCACGTCCCGCTTGATCACGAGCACAACGGCCGCCGCCAGCAAAAACAAAACGCCAAGACCCGAGTTGAGCAGATATGTTGGACTCGCGCCGAGCCGCCGCAGCTCCCGATGCAGAAGTGCCGTGTCCGCGCTCGCGGTCCTGAGCGTTTTTTCTTCATAGCGCACTTTCGGAAGGCCGCGCTTTGTCGTTACAATCCGGGTAAAGCTCCGGCCAAGAAGCCAGGAAACGAGTCCGAACGGCGCGAGCGTCACAAGAAGCGACCATACAAGCGCCGGTGCGTTTTCGCCCGCCATCGCCCGGCCGAGCCAGACGAGGACTTTTGCGCCAGATAGCGCCGCGGCGATCTGCGCGCCGTTTTGCGCCAGCTGCGTGATATAGCTGTTCATCCGGAAGATGACGGCAAAATAGAGCCCCAGAAAGACGACCGAGCCGATGATTGCCGCAAGGGATTTGTTCCGCACCCGACTTCCAAGCAGGCTCAGCGCCCACGCAAGAAGACTTGTTACCGCCAAAGAGAAGCAGGCCAGCGCCGGAAGCAGCAGGATAAACGAGACGAAGCCGAGAGCCGGAAGCCTTGCCGCCTGCGTCCATGCGAGCAGCGCCGGAACGGCGACCATCAGCCCGAACAGCAGGTTCCACAGAAGCAGCGATACCATCCGACTGGCCAGAATATCACGCGGACGAACCGGGAGACTGAGCAGCAGTTCATTGTCCTTCGCCTCAAACAGCTGCGCCTTTGCCGTGAAGACCGTGCCGAAGACCATCAGCGCAAATGCCGCCACGGCGTACATCGCAAAATAGAGCCAGCCGAGCGAAAGCTTTGCGTAAACGCCCGCCAGCGCGGAAAAGCTCGTGTAAAACAGCATGCCGAACGCGGCAAAGCAGTAAAGCATCAGAAGAAGCATGCCGATTTTCTGCGCGCCCGAGCGCTTTTTCTGGCTGCGTGACGCGCCTGTAAAATAGGCGGCAAAGGCCGCGAGACGAACCCTGAGGAGCGTTTTCAGCATCACGACTCCGCCTCCAGTTCCAGAAATACCTCCTCAAGCGACTGGTTGCCCTTGACGTCCGCCATCGTGCCGGAGGCGATGAGCTTGCCCTTGCGTAAGATGGCGACCTTGTCGCAGAGCTTTTCCGCGACCTCGAGCACGTGCGTCGAGAAGAAAATCGCACCGCCGTTTCGGCAATGCTCGCGCATGAGCTCCTTGAGTAAATGCGAGGCCGTCGGGTCGAGACCGACAAAGGGCTCATCCATGATGATGAGCTTCGGCGCATGCAGAAGCGCGGAGATGATCGCGAGCTTCTGCTTCATGCCATGCGAGTAGCTGGAGACCGGCTGGGCCAGATCGCTCGTCAGATCAAAAAGGTCCGCATAGCGATGGATGCGGCTTTGCCGGTCTGCCTGCGAAACGCCGAAGATATCCGCAACAAAATTCAGGTACTGAATGCCGGAGAGAAATTCGTAGAGGTCGGGGTTATCCGGAATGTAGGCAAGCTCTTTTTTGCAGGCGATGGGGTCATTTGCGACGGATTTCCCCGCGATGAAAATCTCGCCGCTGTCCGGCTGCAAAATGCCGCAGCAGGCCTTGATGGTCGTCGTTTTGCCCGCGCCGTTGTGGCCGATGAAGGCGCAAATCTCGCCCGGGGCAATCTGCAGCGACAGATCGCCCACCGCGAGCTTGTCGCCGAAGGTCTTTGTCAGATGGTTGATCACTAGCATGGTTCTGATTCCTCCCTTTCGTATCAGATTAGACGCAGCGGCAGGACATTTGTTCCCCGAATATAAATTTTAGCACTCTATTTAAACGAGTGCTAAAATTTACAGTCCGTTCATAAAAACACGCAGATTTGTTCATAATCCGGAAGTAAACTGAAGCCATAAAAAGAAAACAAGAGGGAACGAAATAAGTTCCCGTTCAGGAGGTAAATTATGATGTTAGTACCGTATAGCCGCAAGAATCATTCCGTATACAATCCGTTCCAGGACTTTGATGATCTGGAAAAGGCGTTCTTCTCCGACCGTTCGCTGGGCGAGCTGAAGACCGATATCAAGGATCTTGGCGAGAGCTACGCGCTGGAGGCGGATCTCCCTGGCTTTAAGAAGGAAGACATTCACGTCGATGTGAAGGACAACACCCTGAGCATTACCGCCGAACGCCATTCCGAGTTTGAGCAGAAGGAGAAGAAGAACAGCTACCTGCGCTGCGAGCGTTCCTTTGGCTCTTACAGCCGGAGCTTTGACGTCAGCGGCATTGACTGCGCGAATATCAAGGCCGCGTACAAGGATGGCGTTCTGACTCTGACCCTTCCGAAGCAGAAGAAGGAAGAGCCCACCGGCCGTCGCCTCGAGATCGAGTAAATGCAATCGCCGGAGCCCTTGACATTTTCTGAAAATCGGATATACTAAACATAGCGAGGGTGCTACCGGCAAACAGGCAGCTCCCCTGGAATTTGGTTAAGAAGTAACCGTCATCTGTGGGAAGATTGGGCGGTTACTTCTTTTTGTTATTAACCTGAATAAAGAGGCTAATAATGCCGACGATGCGGATACCAAGCTGAATCATATCAGAATATGTAACCATTTGTCGCAGCCCCCTTTCTATAAGTCAGGGGGCAACAAAAAGAGGTGAGTCCGCTGCTGATGTGCATAGGGATCCGCCCGCTTGCCGTTTATCGGTAGCACCGGTATGACAATACTATAATTTGTCGGAAAATGCAACCGTGTTCCAGTGCAAAAAATCCACCATTCTTGCTTGAATGGTGGATTTTTTATCAAAAGGCGCTGATCAGGCGCGGTGCGATTGCGATCAGACCCTGCAGGTCCAGCCGAAGGGATCGGGCTTTGTGCCCCACTGGATACCGGTCAGCTCGTCGTAGAGCTTCTGGGAAAGCGCGCCGATCTGGTTGTGGTTGACCTCGTACTTGTCGTCGTTCCATGCAAGCTCGCCGATGGGGGAGATGACGGCCGCCGTGCCGACGCACCACGCTTCCTCGAGCGTACCGTTCTTCGCGGCCTCGAAGAGCTCGTCGACGCTGAGAAGCCGCTCCTCGACCGGAACACCCCAGCTCTTGAGAAGCTCGATGCAGGACTTTCTGGTCACGCCGCGCAGGATCGAGCCTGTGAGCATCGGGGTGACGACGGTGCCGTTGATCTTGAACATGACGTTCATGCCGCCGCCCTCTTCGACGTATTTGCGCTCCACACCATCGAGCCACAGCACCTGCGAATAGCCCTTTTCGATGGCCTTGTCGCCGGCTCGATTGGCCGCCGCGTAGTTGCCGCCGCATTTCGCCTCGCCCGTGCCGCCGCGCACCGCGCGCACATCCTCGGTCTCGACCATGATGGGAACGGGCTTAAGGCCGTCTGCGAAGTAGCTGCCGGACGGGGAGAGGATAACGGCGAACGTTGCCTCATGCACGCCGTGCAGCGCGAGCGTCGGGTCGGTCGAATACAGGAACGGGCGGATGTAAAGGGATGTGCCGGGGTCGGACGGAACCCAGCTGGCGTCCATTTTCACAAGCGCCTTGATGGCCTCCAGACCGTCTTCCTCGTCGATGCGCGGAAGGCCGAGGCGGTCGCACGAGCGGTTCAGACGCGCGACATTCTCCCACGGACGGAACAGCTGTACCTCGCCGTCCGGGCGGCGATAGGCCTTGAGACCTTCAAAAACCTCGGTGCCGTAGTGCAGAACGCTTGCCGCCGGGGACATGGAGATCGGGCCAAAGGGGACGATGCGGGCGTTGTGCCAGCCGTCTTTTTCCGTGTAGTCCATGAGGAACATGTGGTCGGTGAAAACCGTGCCGAAGCCAAGCTTGTCGGACGCGGGAAGCGTGCCGTGGTTCGGGTTGGGTGTGATGGTGATTTTCATATCAGAAACCTCCTTGGTAAAATGCAATGAAACGTATCAAAGTTCTTTCAAATGCTCCATGTTCGTGCGGATGCCCTCGCAGCAGGCGTGGAACGTCGCCTTTTCGTCGCCTGTCAGCGGAAGCTCTACGACCTCTTCGACGCCGTTTGCGCCGATGACGCACGGAACGCCTGCGAAAAGCCCCGTTTCCCCATACTCGCCGCAGAGCTCGGCGCTTGCGGGCATGATGGCTTTTTCATCATGGAGCACAATGTGTGCCATGCGCGCAGCCGTCGTCGCGATGCCGTATTCGGTGCAGAACTTGCCGGAGAACGTGACCCAGCCGCCGCCGATGGACTCTTTTTGGAGCGCCGCCCGGTCAAAGCGGAAGCGCGCGTCCTTCTCGGCCCAAACGTCAAGCGGCATCCCGCGGAAGCTCACGCAGGACCACGGCGCAAACTGCTGGTTGCCGTGCTCGCCGAGCATGTAGCAGGTGATGGACTTATGGTCAACGCCGGTCTGCCGGGCAAGGGCGCTCAACAAGCGGGAGGTGTCAAGGCCCGTGCCTGTACCGAAGACTCTTCCTCTCGGAAGGCCGAGACCCAGGGCAAGCTCCCGCGTGACAATGTCGCAGGGGTTCGTGATGTTGATGAGCACGCCGTCAAAGCCCGAGGCCTTGATTTTGCCTGCGTAGCTGCGGACGGCGGGAACGGTGAAATCCATCTCGGTCAGCCGGTCGTGCGTCTCGCGCAGGAGCTCGATTTTGCCGACGCTGTTGACGATCACGTCACATTCGCCAAGATCCGCAAAATCGCCCGCGCGAACTGTCACCCGGTGCGGCAGATACGCCGCCGCGTCGCGGAGGTCCTGTACCTCACTGGCGAGCTTCTGCTCGTTTTTGTCGACCAGTACCAGCTCGTCCGCAATGCCCTGCACCGCGAGAGAGTAGGCGACGTGCGCGCCTACATGGCCAAGGCCGATAACACCAAGAACTCGTTTCTTACTCATATATAACGCATCCTTTCGTAAATCATTTCAAATGGAATCTGCCGCTCCGGCTTACATGCCGAAGTTCGGGAAGAGAACGCAGGTGTAGAGCATCGCGAGCACCATATACATGCACAGGATGATCGCAAACGCCTTGAGGGTCTTTTTCATAACGTCGCTCTCGTTGCCGATCTGGTCGACCGTAGCGCAGGCGGCGACGGTGTTGTTCGGGCAGATGAGGTTTCCGAGCGAAGCGCCCGCGTTCTGCCCCGCGAAGATCGTGATGGGGTTCATGGAGAGCGCTTCCGCCGCCTGCAGGTGCATATCGGCAAACATGATGTTCGAGCCAAGGCCCGTTCCGGTGATGAACGCGCCGCTCGAGCCGATCAGAACCGCCGCTGCCGGATAGAACTTGCCGACGACAGAAGCAATATCGGAGGCCAGCAGGTTCATCATACCCGTGCTGGGCGATTGCATGATGTAGGCCACAACCAGCAGGCTTCCCATTGTGACCAAAACCGGCGCCACATGGCCGACTGTGCGCTTGCAGACTGCGCTGTAGGTCTTCCGGCTCACACCGAGCGTTGCCGCGCCGAGCATGCCGCAAACAAGAATCACGAGATCGACCCAAAAGATGTAGCCGAATGTACACATGACCGCAAAGCCGTTGGGAACGACCGCCGGGAATCCGTACCGCACCAGCGGCAGCAGGACCAGCATGTAGATGTACGGAGACATTGCCTGAAAGGAGGAATACTTGCGCGCGCGCGCTTCTTCCTTGTTGCGGAACTCGTCCGGGGTCTTCATGCCGACGAGCTTCACGTACGCAACGGACAGCAGAATCGAGATGAGACCCGTGCCCATCGAGGTGACCTCTGCGCCCACGAAGTTGGAGAGCACGAACATCACAAGACAGGTCGACACGCCTGCAAACGTCAGATACGGGAGGATTCCCTTGAAGCCCTCCTTGCCGTAGGCCATCCAGACCATGATAAAGGGGATGATGAGAACGCCGAACATGTGGAACCGGCCGACCATCGCGGAGTTGAGCGCCACAGTCGATACGCCTGCGTCTACCAGAGCCGCGCCGCCGTTGATGGTGGTCAGGCCCGCGCCGCCCCAAGAGGCCGGGGTCGCGTCACCAAGCAGCGCAATTGCGATGGAGGTGACCGGGTCAAAGCCAAGGGCTACGAGGAACGGAGCTGCAATCGCCGCCGGAGCGCCTGCACCTGCTGCGCCCTCTAAGAAGATCGGGAGCATCATGCCGATGATGACGACCTGCACGCGGCGATCGTCGCTGATTCTCGCGATCGTGGACTTCACGTCCTCAATCGCGCCTGTCTCGCGCAGAAGATTCAAAATGACAAAGGCGCCGAAGACCATCAGCACGATCTTGAGGCCTTCTTTTAAGCCCTTCCAGACCAGCGGGTCATACGTTGCGACGTTTTCCTTGAACGTTGCGCCTGTGACGTTAAAATACGTAAAAGCCAGGATCAGCGTCCAGACCAGTGCGACCGGTGCGACCTTCTTGGCGGACTGATGGAACGCCAGAATGCCGACCAGAACGACGACGATGGGGCTGAGCGCCATTACAAAGTTGATGAATTCCATGGGGTAGTCTCTCTTTCGTTGGAATTTTTTTATCTTGTCCGCCTCCGATTGGCCGGACCGGAAGCGCAAAGATCACGAAAAAAGAGGCTCCGCCGAAACCGGCGAAGCCTCTTGGTGCTGCATCGTTTTCTGTGCGTATCAAACGCTCATGCGAACTGCGGCATGGATTGAAAGCTCGTCAGGTTCCGGGACTCCGCAAGGGGAAGTCGAATGGAAAGAAGGGAAATAAGCGCAAAAATGGACGCCAGTACGGCGTCCAGAATAATGATGATGGAATTGTTCTCAGAGCATGCGAAACGGGCACAGGAGCACTGCGCAAAACGAGCGGTATTCTGATGGTGCATTGCCGAATTATGCATCGCTCGTCATCCTTTCCGTAGGCCTTTCTGAGATGGTGCAAGAATACCACCGGCGCGGCCATTTTTCAAGAGAAAATTTCGCGATTGCAAAAAGATTGTGCCATGCGACAAAATTTCGCCGCCCGGAAGCAAAAAAGCTTGTCAAATCTACGAGCCCGGCTTCCGCTTTTTCATGGTATTTCCGGCATCTTCTTTTTGAAAGCGTCATTTCTTGGACACTTACGGGGCTGCTGCCCAATTTTGGGGCAATCGTCCGGCCTTTGCCCGTACCGATTTTGCGAAAAGCCTCTTATACTGAACCTGTAAGCACAAAAACAACGGGTTTTACAACGAAAGGACGGCTTTTATGACGCTCACCGATAAAATTTCTTACGCTGCCGAGCGCAAGGCGTTTGAGACGCTGCTGGATAACCTCATCAAAAAGGGACAGACGCATGACGCGTCGCAGGTCGCTTCCGATCTGGTCGCCATGGTGCAGCGGCTGCATGGCGACGTGTGGAGCGAGAAGTCCTTCCAGACGCTTCGCATGATCGCAAATGACCCGAACGGCAAATGGGCGCACTATACCCAGCGGCTGCTGCGGGATAACGACCCCTACATTCTCAAAACCTTCCTCACGAACGCCGTCTACGAGGGCGGCATCCGGGGCTATCATGTCGCGCAGGAAACCGCGGCAAAATACGATATCAACGTCCCGTGGCTCATTCTGATGGACCCGACCTCCGCGTGCAACATGCACTGTACCGGCTGCTGGGCGGCGGAATACGGCCACAAGCAGAGCCTCACGTTCGAGGAAATGGACAAGACGCTCACCGAGGCCAAGGCGCTCGGCACGCATGCGTGCCTGTTTACCGGCGGCGAGCCCCTGATGCGCAAAAAAGACATCATCCGGCTTTGCGAAAAGCACCGCGATATTGCCTTCCACGCCTTCACGAACGGCACGCTGATCGACGACGAGTTCTGCAAGGAGATGCTCCGCGTCGGAAACTTCTTTGTCTCCGTGAGCATCGAGGGCTTCGAGGAAGCAAACGACGGCCGCCGCGGCAACGGACACTTCCAGCGGGCGCTTGCCGCCATGGACCTCATGCGCAGCTACCGTATCCCGTTCGGCGTTTCCATCTGCTACACGAGCAGAAACTACCAGGTCGTCACGAGCGACGAATTTTTGAATCTTCTCATCTCCAAGGGCTGTGTCTTTGCGTGGTACTTCCACTATATGCCCGTCGGGCAGAACGCGGACACGTCGCTTCTTCTGAGCCCCGAGCAGCGGATTTATATGAAGAACCGCGTGCGCGAGATTCGCGGGGTCACGGGCGGAAAAGAGCTCTACTGCATCGATTTCCAGAACGACGGCGAGTTTGCCGGCGGCTGCGTGGCTGGCGGCAGGATCTACTGCCACATCAACGCCGCGGGCGACGTGGAGCCCTGCGTTTTCATTCACTATTCGAGCGCCAACATCAAGGAGCAGTCCTTCCTCGAGTGCCTCCAGCAGCCGCTGTTCAAGCTCTACCGCAAGGGACAGCCGTTCAACGACAATCATCTGCGCCCGTGTCCGATGCTCGAAAATCCGGAGCTGCTGCCGAAAATGGTAGCCGAGTCCGGCGCGCACTCCACAGACCTGGAAGCCCCGGAGACTGCCGAGCACCTGTGCGAAAAGTGCAGGGGCTACGCGGCATGCTGGAAGCCGACGGCAGAAGCACTCTGGCAGGCCGAGCATCCCGAACAGGTGTAACCCCTATTTACCCATACAACCCCTCATCATTTCTCTTCCTGACAGGAAACCGCGCAGCCGAGCCGATCTCGACTGCGCGGTTTTCTATCCATATTCCCGAATCCTTCGCGGGATTTCCAAAATTTCTAAACGATGCGTAGGGGCCGATGCCCACATCGACCCGGCAAATGGAACCGATTTTACGGGAATCTCCGGCGAATCCGTTGGTGCCCAATGGGGCGATGTAGGCATCGCCCCCTACGCAAAATTTAAAGATTACGCAAAATTTGAAACATTACACCAAAAACAGGCGCATTCCGTAAAGGCCGAGGCTTACGCGGTAAAGCGGACGGCAGCCAGGACGGCGGGCTTGCCGTCTTGCTTTTTGATGGCGATGCGGACGGTATCGACGTCCTGCTTCTGATAGACCGAGAGCGTCTCGCCCTCCAAACACGGTGCGGAATAGTGCGCCTCGATGGAGGAAATTGTCCCGCTGGCGATTTGCTTTGCAGAGAAGCAGTCGAGCAGCACGCGGATGTACGCGACGTTATTCATGTGCCGGCCAAAGTCAATATCCGTCGGACGGACGGTGTAATTCCGGGCAAGATCCGCGTCTGTAAAATCGTCACGGAACCTCGTGGGCGCGTCCGTGATCCCTTCTTCGCCCGTGAACGGGAACTCCCGCGGGAAGCCCGACTGGCCGAATGGCACGACCTTTTGCTCCGGCCCTAAAATCGCCCACTGCGTCCGGCCCATAGCGACGAGCGCGTCTCCGCATCTGAGGCTGTAGCTCCGGAAGCAGCGGATGGACTTTTCGTCGCAGCTCTCCGGCCACGTTTTTGCCGTGAGCGTCTGCATGAGCTGCGCGCGGCTAAAAAAGTCGATGCGGCTGTGTACCGTCAGCCAGAATTCACCGCGCTTTGCCATCGCCGCGCCGCCCACGCCGATTTTCTCTGCGTGCTCGGTCGCGATGGCCTGAAAGATCGTGAACGCCCCGAGGGGCGAGAGTCCCGCCCGCGCGTCGCAGTAGTCCGGCGTGAGCATAAACTCCTTCTCAAAATATCCCTGCTGCATAGCTGCCTCCTGCTGGTCGTATTTTCTGTAGTATAGCACATTTCCGGAAGGATTGTAAGCCCGTCTGCATGGACGGAAAAAGCCCCGCCTCCAAATGGAGACGGGGCTGCACCTGATTTTAGAAGATTATTCGATGGCGATGGCTGTTGTGGACGGGAGCTGCTTTTGCTCCTGCTTCGGAAGGGCGATCTGCAAAATGCCGTTTTCAAACTTTGCATGCACATCCTCGGGCTTGACGGTGTCGCCGACATAGAAGCTTCTGCTGCACGAGCCGCTCCAGCGCTCCTGCCGGATGTAGCGACCCTTGTCGTCCTTTTCGTCCTTGTCGAGCGCCTTATCGGCCGAGATTGTCAGGTAACCGTTCTTGAGCTCCAGATTCACATCTTCCTTTTTAAAGCCCGGAAGGTCAATGTCGAGCTCAAAATTGTTTTCCGTCTCGCGGATATCGGTCTTCATCATGTTCTTCGCGTGCTTGCCATAGAGGGGATTGCGTCCCTGCGGCACGGCCATCATCTCAAACGGATCTGCGAAGAAATCATCAAACAAGCTTTCACCAAAAATGCTGGGCAACATAAAACATTCCTCCTAGTTCTGACTGCCTGTCGTGGGGGTTTTCAGCCTGCGCGGCGGTTGCTTTTGCTGCCAGATGATATATTCTTTTCGTTCCCCGGGAGCTTTCTTTCTCTCTCCCTTGGAACAGCTTCAGTATACACCCAAAGTTAGCACTGTCAATAGTAGAGTGCCAAATGTTCATACAAATCGCACAATCCGTTCACGCTTTGTTCATAAACTCCCGGATATCCTTTCGATTCTCTTAAATTTCCTGAAGAATCACCAATTTTCTGGATTTTATGATATGATATAACGATCAAAAGGAGATGACCCCATGAAACAGAAAAGAATCTTCCGCACCGCGCTGGCGCTCTTTTTGCTCCTCGCGCTTTGCATTCCGGCGTCTGCCGCCGGGTTTACCGGAAAGCTCATCGCCATCACATTTGACGACGGCCCCGGCGCGTATACAGCCATGCTTCTCGATGAGCTGGCTGCGCGCGACGTAAAGGCGACGTTCTTCGTCTCCGGCTACCGCGCAAAGGGCTACCCCGAAACGCTGGGGCGCATCGTCGCGGAGGGGCACCAGCTGGCAAGCCACACGCAGAACCACGAAAACCTCAACACGCTCTCCAGCAGCAAAATCGCCAGCGAGATCAGCCAGACGCAGGAGCTCATCACGGCAGCGGGCGGCGACAATCCCGCCTACATCCGCCCACCCTACGGAAACGCGAACCAGACCGTGCGAAACGCGGTGCAGGTTCCGCTTATCAACTGGTCGGTCGACCCGGAGGACTGGAAGTACCACAACGCCGATACCGTCTGCCGGAACATCGTCTCCGGAAGCTACGACGGCGCGATCATTCTGGTGCACGATATCTACAAAACCAGTGTCAACGGCGCGCTCGCGGCCATCGATAAGCTGCTCGCCCAGGGCTACGAATTCGTCACCGTCCGGGACCTTCTTCTGCGCCGGGGGATCCGCCCGGAGGCGGGCGTCATGTACTACGACGCAAAGAACACGGGTGTGAACTTAGACATTGACGAGGCGGGCAGCGGGTATTTTGATGAAAGCAGGCTCACAGAGCACTGGGCGTATGACGCGCTGGAGTTCTGCCTGAAGCACGGGTACTTATCGTATGAGGAAGACGGCCGCGTCCGGCCAAATAAGCCTATCACGCGGGGCGAATTTGTGACAAGTCTTGCGAAATTCTGCGGTGTGGACGGGAGCTACAAATACTATGAATATACCGGCTACCGCGACATTTCTGCGGATAGTCCCCTTGCGCCTTACGTTAAATGGGCGCGCGACGCGGGGCTTATGGACGGCTCGAACGGCTCGTTTTTGCCGGACGACAGGCTCACGCGCGAGCAGATGGCGACCGTCATCGCGCGGTATCTGACGGCACTCGGCCTTGCCTCTTTGGAAACTGCGCAGACGAGCTATAAGGACGACGCGCGCATTTCCGCATGGGCGAAAGCCGGCGTGGCCCTCTGCACGCAGGAGGGCATTTTGCAGGGCTCGAACGGTTCGTTTCTCCCCAAAGGCAAGCTCACCCGCGCCCAGACCGCTGCGATTTTGTACCGCCTGAGCGAGCAATAAAAACCCAATTCCCCGGATGCGGCATCCCGTGTCCGGGGATTTTTCGCGAAATCTGACGGTGGGCCTTGACAAGCTGTGCGGATTCGCGTACTGTAACGCCGCTATATAACGCTGTTATAGAAGACCGCTAGGGTGTATCTGAAAACTCTCAATGTGACCGGCAGCGAGGAATTTTTGCGCTGAGCAAGACATTTTTCCGCAGGAATACTGACGTATTTCAAGGAAAAATGGCGCGGCGCGGCGTGAAAAGACCCGCTGTTCGGGTGTGTTGGGAGTTGGAAGAATACACCCTAGGGCGCAGGAGCCTGTTTCTTCTACATTAGACAGGATTCACGCCGCCGCAGAGGCCGAGTTTCTCGAAAAGGGCTATCAGGGCGCGTCCATCGCGCGGGCGATTCTCAAAGACGCGCCCATTATCATCCTCGATGAGGCGACCGCGAGCGTCGACCCCGAAAACGAGCACCTCATCCAGCAGACCATCTCCGAGCTCACGCGCGGCAAGACAATCATCACGATCGCCCACCGGTTGGCTGCCATCGAGCAGGCCGACCAGATTCTCGTTGTGGAAGATGGAAAAATTGCCGAGCGCGGCACGCATCAGGAGTTCATCCGGCAAAACGGCGTTTACAAGCGCTTCACCGAGATCCGCGAACGGGCCGAAGGATGGAATTTATCTCAAAAAAGCTGACACATCATAACGAAACCACCGGACTTTCGTCCGGTGGTTTTGCGGTCTGAAATTCGTTACATCGGGGTAAGCGCGAGATAATCGTCCAGCGTGCCGTCGTTCAGGCAGCACTCGATGATCTGCCGGCCCAGCGGGTCAAGATCGTCCGTGAGATACTGCTTGATCTGGTCTTTGAAGAAGTCGGTGAGAATCTTCGCGCCCGCATCGTAGCCATCGATGCCCAGCTTCGACTGCGTCTCGGGGCGAAGGAAGGTCTGACGGACATACTGGCCGTCGAGCTTCATGTCAACTAAGGCATAGCCGAACAGCGAGCATCTTGCGGGCGTTAGGTGCTTCGCCTTAATTTCGCCGTTGTGCCGCGCGAGATATTCTCTGGCGACCCATTCGCTCATGAAGCCGATCTTATATGCGCCGATGTGCTGGTTCGGGATGAGGACGTTGAGCGTCTTCGGGCAGGCCATGATCTGCCGCAACAAGAGATTTGCCTGCGTCACGCGAAGCCCCGTCGCAAACGGCCAGTAAGAGCCCACGCCCTCACTCTTCATGCCGCCGCCACCGTCGACGATGCTGGGGTTCTTAAACCCGCGCGGCGAAACCAATCGCCAGAGCCACGCCAAAGACGGCGGAATGATGTGCAGAAGACCCATCACGCCGTAGTTCGGCTGCTCGGCCGTCGAAGGCGGCATACGAACGCCGAAGCTCCGCACGTCAACAGAGATCGGCTCGCGGGGCACAATGTGCTCAATCATGTCGCGCGGAATGATCACGCGGGGGTTCGGGCACGGCTGCCCATTCGAGTCCTTCACATGCTCCCAGATGAGGCACGTCGCGCCTGGAACGCCGTCCATGTTGAAAAACAGCAGTGGCCGCGAGGGGTGAATCGACGCTTTTTCGTAGATGGGGTTGTTGCCGTAAGCGTGCAGGCTGTCCATGCGTAAGAACCAGCCCGCCTCCGCATCTACAATGCGGAGCTTACCCTCCTGCGGGTCCTGATAGGCCGAGTGGCACAGCGCCATATCGTCTGAGATCGGAAAAATGCTGCACGACTCGCGAAGATCTAAGAAATATTGCTCTCCCGTCACCACATGCTCGCCGAGCAGCAGCCGCCCGTCGGGCTCACGCTTGAAATCCTCCAGCATCTCGCTCTTGCCGCCGCCGGACGCGCCCTCGTGCATGAAGACGGTCTCGTTTTCATACGGCGTTTCAACTAACGCAGAAGACGCGTGGCAGCAGACCCAGCCCTCGTGCTCGCCGATGTCCAGAAGCACCGAGTAAACGCCCTTTTTTGCCGAGGGGCCCGGATAGAGATTGTACGCGAAGACCTCGTGCAGGCTCTCGCTGCGATTGTGGACAACGACCTGCTTGCCGTCAAAATGCGTGTGACGGAAGGGCGGCGCGACGTAGATAATGGCGCGCGGGGTATAGTTTTCGGGGATATCCTGAATGGCGACAAAGCCCTGCATGTTGGCAAGCGCCAACGCGAAGAACGCTGCATTCGCCGGGCAAACGAGCAAACTGTCATACCCGTGCGCCGGGTCGCCCGCCTTAAAGGGCAGCATGATCACGCGCTGATTGGACAGCCAATCCATCGTCTCCTGGCGGACTTTTGAGAAGGGATAGCCGAAGCGATCGAGAAAGCGCGGCTTGTCGGTGGGCAGATCGTCGCTGATGACCATGGAGTTGGGGTCGCGCCTTCTCATATAGTCTTCCATGAAGTTGACAGACGCGCCGTTTTTGCAGCGGATGACCTCCGCCTCCTTGACGGTGCCTTTGCCGACGATGTTGTAGACCACGTCGTAGCGGGACGAGTGCGTCGGGCCGAAGACGAGCTCGTCGAGCTCCTCCTGCGTCTCAATGTAGGCAATCGAGCGGCATTTTTGCAGCGCCGCGTGTAAATCCTCCGGGAGAACAAAGCGTCCAAAGTATGCGTCAACCATAAACGTTTCCTCCGTTTAAACATGAATTTGGTGCACATGGGTTGTGCTTTGCTGAACTGGTTTTTGAGAGGAGGACCACGCCTCCGAAAAAGCCGATTCCCCATATCATATATAATATACCGGTTCCCTTCGGAAAGCTACAGGAAACTTCCAAAAAGCAACGCTGCGTTACATTTTCGTACAAAGTGTAATTTTGGATTCCTGTGAATTTGTGCATAATTACATGTTCTTGGGAAGAAGAATACAGGAAAAATGGCCATTAAACCACAAAGTCTTTTGATTTTTAGAAATGACTTCCAAACGCTTTCTGTACTTCCTGCCGTGGTCAGGTATGGCAGGAAGCAAGAATCATTTCGCTTGATTTGCCTCTCCGCGAAGCCGGATGATCTCATCCCGCAGCACGGCCGCATACTCGTACTCCATCATCCTCGCGGCCTCGCGCATGCTCTTCTCCAGCTTCTCGATCTGCCGCTGGAGCTCCTGCTTTGTCATCTTCACGCCGCTTTTGCCCTTGTGCTCGGGGGTCGGCGTGGCGGAAATTTCGATGAGGTCGCGGACGGATTTGACGATGGTTTTCGGGACAATGCCATGCTCCTTGTTATACGCGTCCTGAATCTGGCGGCGGCGGGCGGTTTCGTCCATGGCCGCGCGCATGGCGGGGGTGATTTTGTCGGCGTAAAGAAGTACCCGGCCCTCGGCGTTTCGCGCGGCGCGGCCGATGGTCTGGATTAAGCTCGTCTCCGAGCGAAGGAAGCCCTCCTTGTCCGCGTCCAGGATCGCAATCAGCGACACCTCGGGAAGGTCCAGACCCTCGCGCAAAAGGTTGATGCCAATCAGCACGTCGAACTTTGCCATGCGCAGATCGCGGATGATCTCCATGCGCTCCATGGCTCCAATGTCCGAGTGCATATAGCGCACGCGAATTCCGTTTTCGGTGAGGTATTTTGTCAGGTCCTCGGCCATTTTTTTAGTCAGCGTGGTAACTAAAGTCCGCTCGCTCTTCGCGGTCGTGGCGTTGATCTCGCCGATCAGATCGTCGATCTGCCCCTCAATCGGGCGGATGAAGACCTCCGGGTCAAGAAGCCCCGTGGGGCGGATAAGCTGCTCGGCGATGTTTGCCGCATGCTCACGCTCGTAGTCGCCGGGTGTTGCCGAGACGAAAATCGCCTGATGAATCTTGGCTTCGAACTCATCGAATTTGAGCGGTCGGTTATCGTACGCCGACGGCAGGCGGAAGCCGTAATCCACCAGCGACTGCTTGCGCGAGTGGTCGCCGTTGTACATGGCGCGGACCTGCGGGAGCGTCACGTGGCTCTCGTCGACGAAGAGCAGAAAATCGTCCGGGAAGTAGTCAATGAGCGTTGTCGGCGGTGTGCCGGGCGCTCTTCCTGCGATGACGCGGGAGTAGTTTTCGATGCCGGTGCAGAAGCCGATTTCAGATAGCATCTCGAGGTCATACTGCGTCCGCTGACGGATGCGCTGGGCCTCGAGTAACTTGTCGTGCGATTCAAAGAACTTGACCTGCTGCCACATCTCTTCTTCAATGTCGTGCATCGCGCGCGCCATTTTTTCTTTGGACGCGACATAGTGTGATGCCGGGTAGATGGCCACATGCTGTACGACGCGTTCGGGAACGCCCGTGACGGCGTTGATCTCGGAAATGCGGTCGATTTCGTCCCCGAAAAACTCGACGCGGATGGCCCTTCCTGCCCAGTAGGCGGGGTAAATTTCCAAGGTGTCTCCCCGGACGCGGAAGGTATTTCGCGTGAAGTTCATGTCGTTGCGCTCGTAGCGGATATCTGTCAGGCGGCGTATGAGCTCGTCACGCTCGCGCGTCTGGCCGGTGCGCAGGCTGATGACCATGTTTTTATAGTCGATCGGGTCGCCCAGACCGTAGATGCACGAGACAGAGGAGACGACGATCACGTCCCGGCGCTCGGAAAGCGCGGAGGTCGCCGAGTGGCGCAGGCGCTCAATTTCGTCGTTGATGGCCGAGTCCTTTTCAATATATGTGTCCGTGTGCGCGATGTACGCCTCAGGCTGATAATAATCGTAGTAGGAGATAAAATATTCGACGGCGTTTTCCGGGAAAAACTCGCGGAACTCCGAACAGAGCTGCGCGGCAAGCGTTTTGTTGTGCGCGAGCACGAGCGTCGGGCGGTTCAGCTTTGCAATGACATTTGCCATTGTGAACGTTTTGCCCGAGCCTGTCACGCCGAGCAGCACCTGATCGTCCAGTCCCATTTCCACGCCTTTGACCAGAGATTCGATCGCCTTCGGCTGGTCGCCGGTGGGTTTGTATTCCGAAACAAGCTTAAAGTCCATAGGAACCTCCGAGGTATCCGTCGTCCGCCAGCGAGACAAAATCGTCGTCGGCGACAATGATGTGGTCGGCCAGCACAATACCGACCGCCTGCAAAGCCGTTTGCAGCGTGCGCGTGGTATCCAAATCTTCTGGACTCGGCAGCGCGTAGCCGCTCGGGTGGTTGTGCGCCAGAACGACCGAGGCCGCGTTCTGGTTGAGCGCGGTCTGGACAATTTTGCGCACGCTGATGGAGGCTGCGGTGATGCTCCCGCGGTGCACCGGCACACAGCAGATGGCCTTGCATTTTGCGTCCAGACACAGAAGGTACACGACCTCCTCCTGCTCGCCGTGGAAGAACGGGACGAGGTACTGCCCGCACTTGCTTGTCGAGTTCAGGATGTTCGCAGGACCGCTTCTGTCGATGAAGTGCCGCCGCTCCAACTGCGGGATGAGCGCGATCAGCTGCGCCGCCGCGTCACCCATGCCCTCGATGTTCAAAAGCTCGTCCGGCGCGGCCTCCAGAACGCCGGATAAAGAGCCGAAGCGCTCAAGCAGCCTGTGGGCGATCGGGTTCGTGTCCGCGCGAGGAATGGCGTAATACAGCAGAACCTCCAGCACCTGCACGTCGGACAGCGAGTCCATGCCGCTGGTTTTGAGCTGGCGGCGCATGCGCTGGCGGTGGCCTTCGTGAATGGACATGGGGCGCTCCTTCCTTTCGCGTGGGGCGAAAAAATTATTTCAGAAGCTTTTTGAGATACTGACCGGTATAGCTTTCCTTGCAGGCGGCGACGTCCTCGGGCGTGCCCTGGCAGACGATCGTGCCACCGCCGGAGCCCCCCTCTGGGCCGAGGTCAAGAATGTAGTCCGCCGTCTTGATCACGTCCAGGTTATGCTCAATGACGAGCACAGTGTTTCCCGTGTCGACCAGCCGTTGCAGAACGTCGATCAGCCGGTGCACGTCCGCCATATGAAGTCCCGTCGTGGGCTCGTCGAGGATATAAATCGTTCTGCCGGTTGCGCGGCGGGAGAGCTCCGTTGCAAGCTTCACGCGCTGCGCCTCGCCGCCGGAGAGTGTCGTCGAGCTCTGGCCGAGCTTCACGTAACCAAGGCCGACGTCAACGAGCGTCTGCACCTTCTGGCGGATCTTCGGAAGGTTTTCAAAGAACGAGAGCGCTTCCTCGGCAGTCATGTCGAGAACCTCTGAGATATTCTTGCCTTTGTAGCGCACCTCGAGCGTTTCGCGGTTATAGCGGCTGCCGTGGCAGACCTCGCAGGGAACGTAAACGTCGGCCAAAAAGTGCATTTCGATTTTGACCAGACCGTCTCCGCAGCAGGCCTCGCAGCGGCCGCCCTTGGTGTTGAAGGAGAACCGTCCGGGGCCGTAGCCGCGCGTTCTTGCGTCCTGCGTGGAGGCGAACAGATCGCGGATGTCGCCGAACAGACCCGTGTAGGTCGCGGGGTTCGAGCGGGGACTGCGCCCAATCGGGCTCTGGTCGATGCCGACGACCTTGTCGAGATGCTCGAGGCCTTCGATGCGGTCGAATTTGCCGGGTCTCGTGCGCGCGCGGTTTAAGCTCGCGGCGAGCTTTTTGTAGAGAATTTCGTTAATTAAGCTCGACTTGCCGGAGCCGGACACGCCGGTCACGCAGATGAACGTTCCGAGCGGGAACGACACATCCAGATGCTGCAAATTGTTTTCCGCCGCACCGAAAATTTTGAGTTCCTTGCCGTTTCCCTTGCGCCGCTCAGTCGGGACAGGGATTTTCTTTGCGCCGGAGAGATACTGGCCGGTGATCGACCGGGGCTCGGCGATGATATCGTCGACAGAGCCCGCTGCGACAATTTCGCCGCCGTGAATGCCCGCGCCGGGGCCGACGTCGACAATGAAATCCGCCGCGCGCATCGTGTCCTCGTCATGCTCGACGACCAGAACCGAGTTTCCAAGGTCGCGCAGATGGCGAAGCGTATCGAGAAGCTTATCATTATCGCGCTGGTGAAGGCCGATGGAGGGCTCGTCGAGAATGTAGAGTACGCCCATGAGGCTAGAGCCAATCTGGGTTGCAAGCCGGATTCTCTGGCTCTCGCCGCCGGAGAGCGTCCCCGCCGCGCGCGAAAGCGTCAGATAGGAAAGCCCAACGGCCTGCAAGAACCGAAGCCGGGACCGAATTTCCCGCAAAATCTGCTCGGCGATGACGGCCATGGAGCCCGTGAGCTCTAAATGCTCCATAAAGTCCAGCGCCTGACTGACCGGGAGCCTACAGAAGTCCATGATGCTCAGGCCGCCGACCGTCACGGCGAGGCTGATATCGGACAGCCGGTTCCCGTGGCACTTCGGACACGGCCGCTCGGACATGCATTCCTCGAGCTCTTTTCGCATCGCGTCGGACTGGGTTTCCGTTAAGCGGCGCGAGACGTTGTTGAGAACGCCCTCAAAGGGCCGCTCGAGCGTGCCGCGTCCGTTCGCGCGTTCATAGTAGATGGTGAGATTTTCCTTGCCCGTGCCGTACAGAACGGCGTGCAGCGCGTCCTTGGGAAGGTCCTTTATGGGCGTTGTGAGCGAGAACTTATATTTTTTCGCGAGCGCTTCAAAATACATCCGGGCGATCGAGTCGTCCTTGACATTATTAAAGCCGCTGGCCTGGATCGCGCCGTCCAGGATCGACTTGTCCCAGTCGGGGATGACAAGGTCGGGGTCTGCGACCAGCTGCGTGCCGAGACCCGAGCAGACCGGGCACGCGCCGTAGGGATTGTTGAACGAGAACATGCGCGGCGAGAGCTCCGGCAGGCTGATGCCGCAGTCCTCGCAGGCGTAGTTCTGGGAGAAGATCGTGTCGCGGTCGTCCGCCACTTCGTTCAAAATCACAAGGCCGCCCGAAAGCGACAGCGCGGTCTCGACCGAATCCGTCAAACGTCTTGTCAGATCGGGCTTCATGACGAGCCGGTCGACCACGACCTCAATGTGGTGCTTTTTGTTTTTGTCGAGCGAAATTTCTTCTGTCAGATCATAGATGCTGCCGTCAACCCGCACGCGCGCGTAGCCGCCTTTTCTTGCGTCCTCAAAGATCTTTGTATGCTCACCCTTTTTTCCGCGCACGACGGGGGATAAAATCTGAAAGCGCGTCTTTTCGGGAAGGCGCATGATCTGATCGACGATCTGGTCGACGGTCTGCCGCTGAATCTCTTTGCCGCACTTCGGGCAGTGCGGCACGCCGCAGCGCGCCCAAAGTAAGCGCAGATAGTCGTAAATTTCCGTCACGGTGCCGACCGTGGAGCGGGGGTTCTTGCTGGTCGTCTTCTGGTCGATCGAAATGGCGGGCGACAAACCGTCGATCGCGTCGACGTCTGGCTTGTCCATCTGGCCGAGGAACATTCTGGCGTAAGAGGACAAAGACTCCACGTACCGGCGCTGGCCCTCGGCGTAGATCGTGTCGAACGCGAGGCTTGATTTGCCGGAGCCGGAGAGGCCCGTGAGCACGACGAGCTTGTCGCGCGGAATTTCGACGGTGATATTTTTAAGGTTGTTGACGCGGGCGCCCTGCACCCGGATGGTATCCTGCATGGTAAATTCTCCTGATTGCGCCCGGAAAAGCTCCGAAGCGGCGGTATTTGTAGTGATCTATTATAGCATAGAGCGTATCTCAGTACAAGAAGTATTTTCAAACAAAAGTTCTCTATCTTGTAAGAAGCCCGCAGACGTGCTATACTGACAAAAAAAGAAGTATGGGGTTTATAGAAGGGGCGTGAAGCTGTGCGAAACTTGCCGAAGCTGCTGTTCCAGCGGGTCGTTGTGGTGTCGCTGGCCATTTTGCTGCAAATTTTATTCGTGATTGCGGGCATGGATTGGCTGCGCGAATACTGGCACTGGATGAAGACCGCAATGGACGTGGTCATGTGGGTCGCGGTGCTGACGATCATGACCGGAAGAAGCAATCCGTCGTATAAAATGGCGTGGATCATCCTGATTCTTGCCTTCCCCGTCGCGGGCATTACGATCTATCTGCTCTTCGGCGGCAACCGTATCTCAAACCGCGAGAACCGCCGCATGAACCGCGTGGAGGTCATGGTCGCGCAGCACCTGCGGCAGGAGAAAAGCGTCATGCAGGCGCTCGAGCGGGAGGACATTCCGGCCTGGAACCATGCGCGCTACCTTCTTTCGAGCTCGCGCTACCCGGTCTATGATAACTCGCAGGCCGTCTATTTTCCGAGCGGCGAGAGCTGCTACGTGCGGATGCTCGAAGAGCTCGAAAAGGCCGAGCACTATATTTTCCTCGAATTTTTCATCATCAACAGCGGCAAGATGTGGGACTCCATTCTGGACATTCTGCACCGCAAGGCGATGCAGGGCGTGGACGTGCGCGTTTTGTACGATGACTTCGGCTGCATCACGCGCCTTCCGATGCGCTACTGCAAAAAGCTCCGCGAGATGGGCATTGAGGCGCACGTCTTTAACCCGTTTATCCCCGTCCTCTCCGGCCGGCTCAATAACCGCGACCACCGCAAGCTCATGCTCATCGACGGCAAGGTGGGCTTCACGGGCGGCGTGAACCTCGCGGATGAATACATCAACGAGATCGAGCGCTTCGGCCACTGGAAGGACTGCGGCATTCTGGTAAAAGGCGAGGCCGTCTGGTCGATGGTGATGATGTTCCTCAGCATCTGGGACTATGTCGCGGGGTTAGAGGAAGACGTGGCCGCGTTCCGGCCGGATTATCCGGAGGATGCGAAGGGCGAGGGCTATTTGCAGCCGTTCGCGGACAGCCCGCTGGACCACGAGGACGTGGGCGCGACGATCTTCCAGAGCCTCATCCAGTCCGCCTGCCGCAGGCTCTGGATCATGACGCCGTATCTGATTCTGGATGACAAGATGATCTCGGCGCTCTGCGTGGCGGCAAAAACGGGCGTCGATGTGCGCATTATCACGCCGGGTATTCCGGACAAATGGTACGTCCACGCCGTGACGCGGGCAAACTACGAGCCGCTGACGGAGGCAGGCGTGCGTATTTTTGAGTTCAAGCCCGGCTTCATCCATTCGAAGGTCTGCCTGGCAGACGACCAGTACGCCGTCGTCGGAACAGTCAATATGGATTTTCGGAGCTTGTATCTTCATTTTGAAGACGCGGTCTATCTCTATGACAGCCCGGCCGTTTCGCAGGTGGCGCAGGACTTTGAAGAGACGTTCCCCGTCTGCCGCGAGATGACCTACGCAAGGTGCCGCCACGTGCATTTCTACCAGAGAATCCTCCGCGCGCTCCTGCAAGTGTTCTCGCCGCTGCTGTAAGCGACAGAACTTCCCGAAAGTCCGTAGGGGTCGATGCCCACATCGACCCGGCGGAATAAACTGATTTTACGAAAATCCCCGGCGAATTCGCAACTTTCCAATGGGGCAATGTGGGCATTGCCCCCTACGCACAGTCGGGAAGATTTCAGAAATCCTGTAGGGGCGGACGACTCTGTCCGCCCGCAGAAAAATCCGATTTTACGGAAAACTATGGCGAATACGTAACTTCCCAAGGGCGGACAGAGGCATCCGCCCCTACGAAAAGGTACGAGGATGCGCTCGGAGAAACAAAATTGTTTGATGAGAAAAAGAGAGGAAGTCTATGAGTCCGTTTTTATTGTTGGCCGCGCTGGTGCCCGCCGCGTTTCTGATGGTGCAGGTGTATCGGCTCGACCGGATCGAAAAGGAGCCGCCGGGGCTTTTACTGAAGCTGGCGCTGTTCGGCGCGCTGTCGGGCTTAGCGGCGGGCGCGATCGAGGGCGCGCTCACGCGCGTGCTGGATGTGACGCTTGGCGGCAGCACGCTGCGGCTGGTGCTGGAGAATTTTCTGGCCGTCGCGCTGGTGGAGGAAGCCTGCAAGCGCTGGGTCGTGCTGAAATTCGCGTGGAATCACCCGGCGTTTGACTACCGGTTCGACGCGGTGGTCTACTGCGTGTTCTCAGCGCTCGGGTTTGCGGCGCTGGAGAATATTCTCTACGTCGCGGAATACGGCTTTGCCGTCGCGGTATCGAGAGCGCTGTTGTCTGTGCCGGGACACTGCTTTTTTGCCGTGTACATGGGCATTTACCTCGGGCAGGCGAAGATGGCCGAGCGGGCGATGCAGCGGTATTATATCGAGCTCCCCGACGAAACGCCGGGGCAGTATCTGCGCGCGAGTTTGCTTGTCCCGACGCTGCTGCACGGCTTCTGGGATTTCAGCCTCAGCGTGGGCGGCTGGCTGATGACCATCCTTTTTTATCTGTTCGTCCTTGCGTTTTTCATCGACGCATACCGCAAGCTGCGCTTTGCCGCTGGTTCCGACGAACAGCTCTGAAAGATGGTTCCCGTTTAGGCGTGATCGATAAAAAATATAACGATCCTGGTAGATTTTTTGGTGAAGTTCTTGCAGGATGCTAAAAATAATTGTATAATGCAAATAGATTTTCAGGAGCTCGCGCAGAATCTGCCGGGCTCCTGCTCAAAAACTCGGAATTACGGTGGCAAAATGCCGAGAACAGAGCTTCTGTGACGTGAGAACCGAAATTCAGGTTAAGGGAGTTTTTGCAATGGCTGTCTTTTTTGTCAATGGCAAAGAGGTCGAGGTAACAAAAAATCAGAAGCTGCTGCGGTACCTGCGCGACGAGCTGCATCTCACGTCTGTGAAGGATGGCTGCTCAGAGGGCGCGTGCGGCGCATGTACGGTGATCATCGACGGCGAGACTATCCGCGCATGCACGCCGATGACCGACCGGCTGGAGGGAAAGCATATCCTCACCGTCGAGGGGCTTACTGACGAAGAAAAAAAGCTCTATACGTACGCTTACGGCGAGGCCGGAGCCGTGCAGTGTGGCTTCTGTATTCCTGGTATGGTGCTGTGCACGAAGGCGCTTCTCGATCAAAACCAGAACCCGACGGACGCGGAAATCCGCTATGCGCTGCGAAACAATTATTGCCGCTGTACGGGCTATGTGAAGATCATCGCGGCCGTGCGTCTGGCGGCGAAGCTTTTAAGAGAGGGCGGACACGTTCCGGCGCCCTCGGAAACGGACTGGAAGGTCGGCTCGAGCGTCCACCGTCTGGATGTGGAGGAAAAGGTGCTGGGCTACGGCAAGTATCCCGACGACTGCTATGTGCCGTATATGACCTACGGCTCGGCCGTCCGCGCGAAGTATGCCCGGGCGCGGGTCAAATCGATCGACGCGTCGAAGGCGCTTGCGCTTCCCGGCGTGTGCGCAGTTCTGACGGCGGACGATATCCCGGGCTCGAACCTCGTTGGCCACATTAAGCACGACCAGTATACGCTCGTGCCCGTCGGCGGCCTGACGCACTACCTCGGAGACGCGATTGCCCTCGTTGTGGCAAACGACCCCGAGACGCTCGAGAAGGCGAAAAAGCTCGTGCAGGTCGAATATGAGGTGCTTCCGGCGGTCCACAGCCCGTTTGAGGCAATGAAGGACGATGCGCCGCACGTCTTTGACGAAGAGGGCACCAACTTACAGGCCATCCGTCATGTGAGCCGCGGCGACGCGGCGGGCGCGATCGCAAGATCCAAATACGTGATCTCCCGGCACTTTGAAACGCCGTGGACCGAGCACGCGTTCCTGGAGCCAGAGTGCGCGGTTGCCTATATCGATAACGACGGCGACGTGATGCTGCTGACGACCGACCAGTCGTCCCATACGACGCTGCATGAGTGTTCGCTGCTGCTGGGCACAAAGAAGATTAAGGTCGAAAACCAGCTCGTGGGCGGCGGCTTCGGCGGAAAAGAGGACATGTCCGTCCAGCACCACGCCGCGCTCATTACCTACGTGACGCATCTGCCGGTCAAGGTGAAGCTCTCGAGAGCCGAGTCTTTGCTCGTGCATCCCAAGCGGCACCCGTTCTGGATGGACTTTACGATCGGCTGCGATGAAAACGGCATCATTCAGGGCGTACAGGCGGAGGTCGTGTCCGATACCGGCGCGTTTGCCTCCCTCGGCGGCCCCGTTCTCGAGAGGGCCTGCACCCACGCGGCAGGCCCATACGCCTATGAAAACTTTGAGATCAAGGGCCGCGCGTATTATACGAACAATCCCCCTGCGGGCGCGTTCCGCGGCTTCGGCGTGACGCAGACGTGCTTTGCAATTGAGAGCCTGCTCAACGAAATGGCGGAGAAAATCGGCATCAGCCCGTGGGAGATCCGCTACCGCAACGCGATTCGTCCGGGAGGCGTGCTGCCGAACGGCCAGATCGTGGGCGCGGAGACAGGGCTTGTCGAGACGCTGGAGGCCGTGAAGCCTGCGTTCGACGAGGCGGTGAAGGCCGGAAAGCCGGTCGGTCTTGCCTGCGCGATGAAAAACGCGGGCGTCGGCGTGGGTTTACCGGACTATGGCCGGTGCAAGCTGATTGTCGAAGGGGACGAAAAACTTCATATCTACGCGGGCGCGTCGTGTATTGGGCAGGGACTCGGCACGGTGCTCGTGCAGATGTGCGTAACGTCTACGCCGCTTTCGCGCGGCCAGATCGTCTACGAGCGCTCGAACACGTGGATCGCGCCGGACTCCGGCGATACCTCGGGCTCGCGCCAGACGCTCATCACGGGCGAAGCGTGCCGCAGAGCGTGCGAAAAGTTCTGCGCGGCGTTCGAGGGCCGCACGATGAAGGACCTCAATGGGCAGGAGTTCTACGGCGAATACTACGCGAAAACAGACCCCCTCGGCGCGGATAAGCCGAATCCAGTTTCCCATGTGGCATATGGCTACGCGACGCAGATGTGCATCCTCGACAAAAAGACCGGGAAGCTCGAGAAGATCGTCGCTGCGCATGACGTTGGCAAGGCCGTGAACCCACGCTCGTGCGAGGGGCAGATCGAAGGCGGCGTGGTCATGAGCATGGGCTACGCGCTGCGCGAGCAGTACCCGATCGATGAAAATTGCAGGCCCATCGACAAATACGGAAAGCTCGGGCTCTTCCGCGCGCATGAGATCCCCGAGATCGACGCGATCGTCATCGACAAGCCCGGTCTGGACGTAGCCTGCGGGGCCATCGGCATCGGAGAAATTACATCGATCCCCACCGCGCCCGCGATTGCCGAGGCCTATTACCAGTATGACCACGAGCGCAGGACAAAGCTGCCGCTTGCACATACGCCGTATGAAAGGAAGGTGTGAGTATGGCTGTCAAAAAACGCTTTCCCTATAAGGCCGCGCTCGTGGCCTGCAACGGCGGCTGCCGCGCAACGGCTGCGTGCGAATACGGCTGCGTCGCGTGCGGCCTTTGCGTCGGCGTGTGCAAATTTGACGCGATCGAGATAAACAGCTTCGGTGTGGCGCAGGTGAACGAAGGCAAGTGCATCGCCTGCGGCGCGTGCGTGCGCGAATGCCCGCGCGAGCTCATCCATATCCACGAGTGCGCGAACCCCATCGTCGTCAAGTGCTCCAACAAAGACTTGGGCAAAAACGCCCGCAAATACTGTGAGGTTTCCTGCATCGGCTGCGGCCTGTGCGAGAGGGCATGTCCCGCCGGGGCCATCACCGTGACGGAGAACCTGTCGCATATCGAAGAAAGCATCTGCCTGTCCTGTGGGCAGTGCGCGGTCAAGTGCCCGCGCGGAGCCATTGCCGACCTCCGAGGCATTCTGACAGACTAACATCATAGAGCGCTCGAAGATCGTTCCTCGGGCGCTCTTCCTGCGTCTGGAAAACGGGATTGCTTTTTGGACAGAAACCGGGTAGAATGGAATTACAATGAAAAAAGGAGCGTGTTAGCTTTGACACACGAACCGACGCTTGTCATCATGGCAGCCGGAATGGGCAGCCGCTTCGGCGGGCTCAAGCAGATGACACCGGTAGACGAGGAAGGGCACTTCATCATCGACTTTTCGCTCTATGACGCGTATCAGGCGGGCTTCCGCCGGGTAGCTTTCATCATCAAGCGCGAAATCGAGCAGACGTTCCGCGAGACGATCGGCGCGCGCATGGAAAAATGGTTCCATGTCGACTATGTCTATCAGGAGCTGGACCGTCTGCCGGAGGGGTTCGCGGTTCCCGAGGGACGCAAAAAGCCATGGGGCACGGCGCACGCGGTGGCCTGCTGCCAGGGCGTGGTGGAAGGTCCGTTTGCCGTCATCAACTCCGACGATTTTTACGGCCGGGGCGCGTATGAGGAAATTTATCGCTTCCTGACGGAGCATGAAACCCCGCACCACTATGCGATGCTGGGCTATCAGCTGCGCAACACCGTGACGGAGTTCGGCTCAGTCGCGCGCGGCGTGTGCCATGTGGAAGATGGCTTCCTGCACGACATCACCGAGCGGACAAAAATCTTCAAGCGCGGGCAGGATGCGGCCTATACGGAGGACGGCGAGACGTTTGTGCCCCTTTCGGGCGACACGCAGGTCTCCATGAACTTCTGGGGCTTTACGCCGGAGATTCTGGACGAGATCTGGGACGCATTCCCGGCGTTTTTGGCGGAAAATCTTCCGGTGAACCCGGAAAAGTGCGAGTTCTATCTGCCGACGTTCGTGGGAAGCCGGTTGGCGGAGGGAAAGGTCCGCGTGCGTGTGCTGCCGTGCATGGAGACGTGGCACGGTGTGACATACAAGGAAGACCTCGACAGCGTGAAATCGGCCATCGGGCAACTCAAGCGGGAAGGAAAATACCCCGCGAGGCTTTGGGAATAATATAGGTGCACAAAACGCCCGCGCAGAGCAGCAGCTGCTCTGCGCGGGCGATTTTTGGTTGGTTGTATGGTGGTTGCTTGTGTCAGGTCTGTGTGTGATATGAACCGATGGCATCCCCCCAGATAGGAATTTCCTCCACAAATGCTGTTACCAAATTGTAACCTCTTTGCTTCCATTATAGCCGAAATCCTCTGCGGCGCAAGCTAAGAATTCTTAAATTTTTTTGAATTCTGCGCCCCGGTTGTCAAATGCAGCGCGATCCGGTATAATAGCAAAAAGAACACACAGCAGGAGGTTTAACGCATGGCGGACAGACTGGGACAGGAAAAGGACAATAAACGCAGCAAAACACTTCTGACGGTGGCCGTGGTGCTGGTGGTTTTGAACGTGTTGCTGTTTTTCCTCGTGCCGACGCAGAAGACGATTTCCTATGATGAGGACGCGGTCATCTACAGCGTTTCGGACGAGAACTATGAAAAGCCCTGCCATGTGACGCTTACAGGAACGCTCACGCAGAGCGTGCTGTTAAAGGACGTGTTCGAGGGTTCGTTGTATATTACCGACGTTCCGGGGCTGGAGGAGAACATGACCATCCGCCTGACGCGCCAGAATGGCGCCTGGGCGGGCCATATTTACGACTGGGCAGGGCAGATCATCTCGACTGGTGTCTGGGATGTGGAGGCGACGAAGGATTTTGAGCACGTCACCATCGCCTTTGCCACAACGTATGAGAGAACCGGCTCTCAGGTGCAGGCAAGCTTCGACCGGGGCAGTGCAACGTTTCTGAGCCTCGGCGCTCCCAACCGGGCGTACGCGCTGCGGCAGCTTCAGGAGCTGATTTTGAAACAGAACTGAATTTCGATCCCCCGTACCGCGGGCCGTGCGCAGACGCATGGACGCGATGCGGGGGATTTTCGGTTGACAGAGGTTGCGGTTTGCTCTATAATATCGTAAAACGATATCATATAACGATAAAGGGGGGATAAACATGCCGCGCAGGCCGCTGGAAAATCTGACGGAATCGATGTTCTATGTACTGCTGGCGCTCAAAACGCGCCCGATGTGCGGCATGGAGATCGCCGCATTTTTAGAGCGGGCGACAAACGGGCGGCTTTGCATCGGCCCGGCGACACTCTACACGGTGCTGAACAAATTCGAAGAGGTCAAATACATCGAGGAAATCGCCGTCGAGGGCCGCAAGCGCACCTACCGCATCACCTCGCGCGGCACGGACGCGTATCAGGCAGAGATCAGCCGTCTGACAGCCTGCCTGCAGGACGCGGAAGCGATCGGAGGGCTGCTGCATGAATGAGATTACGAAAAAACAGCGCTGGGTGCTCGTCCCGTGCCCGGATTACGATGTGCCCGCGATGGAAAGCTGGCTCGAAGAGCAAGCGATGCAGGGGCTGTTTTTATCGAAGGACGACGGATTTTTCCTCGGCCTTGCGTGCTTCGAAACCGGAAATCCAAAACGCGTTCGATACCGGCTGGATGCAGTTCCGAAGGAGAAGGCGTTTTCCGAATTTGACGAAAAAAAGCAGGCGGCCATCGCGCTGGCAGAAGAGATGGGCTGGGAGTTTGTCGCGGAATGGAAGGAGTTTCTGATCTACCGCTGCGGCGACGCGCACCTTCCCGAGCTCAACACAGACCCTGCCGTGCAGGCTTTATCTTTAAAGCGCGTGCAGAATGCGCTTGCTGACCGGGTGTTTTCGACGTGCTATTATCTGTTTTTATACCCGATCCTGCTGTTTCTTTTGCAGCAGCCTACGTTTTTGCTCGGCGTTTTGACGGTTGGGACCACTCGGTTTCTGGCGCTGGTCCTGGTTACCATCGTGCAGACATGGGGCGCGGTGCGCGACTGGAGCAGGCTGCGAAGGCTCCGCAGACATTTGCAGTCCGGCGGCCGCATCGAGCACACGGAAGGCTGGCGCGAGGAGAAAAAACGCTGCCTTGCGGGCAAGATCATCAGGCCTATCTTAACTGCCGTCTGGCTCGTTCTGCTTGTTAGCATGATGGTCATGCCGCGGCTGCATCCGGACGCCTTGGCCATCGATGCAGGCGAAGCGCCGCTTCCGACGCTCTCCAGCTTTGCCACTTTTCCGGTAGATGAAACGGACGACCGCTATGAACTGACGCTGGATGAAACGCACGACCTGCTCGCCCCGGAGATCAACAGCCTGCGAGAGCAAAGCATGGGCACGATCTACGAAGCGGACTACTACGAGCTGCGCGCACCGTGGCTGGCCGTTTGGCTGGCAAACGATCTGCGCCGGTACGATGAGGGGCGTGCATTCCGCCTGTTTTCCAAACACACACGCGAGCTGACAAAACTCGCGCTTCCGGAAGATCTGGACGCTTCTATGGCGCGCTGCTATCAGGGCCAGTATGGCGCATACCGGCTGCTGCTGCAAAAGGGCAAAAAACTTCTCTCCGTGACGCTCTGGTGGCCAAGCAGCGCGGCATTTCCTGCCGGACAAATCGCCCGGACGCTTCTGGAAAGTATCTCCTGAACAGATACGGAAATCTTCGGCGAATTCGCATCTTCCCTTGGGCCGATGTGGGCATCGACCCCTACGAAGAGAAACGTACACATAAGCAAACATCCAAGGTGCGTCCGGTTGGCACCTTGGATGCTTGCTTAATATCCGGCCCGGCGGCTGACGACGTGCGTGACGGGCTTGCCGGTCAGGAAGTTGTCGAGATTTTCCATGCAGATATCCCAGATGGCCGTCTGCACGTCGGGACTGCTGTCAAAGCTCGGCCCCGCGATGTGCGGCGTAATGAGAACATTTTCCATGTCCCAGATGGGCGAATCTTCCGGCAGCGGCTCCGTTTCCATCACGTCCAGAATTGCGCCGCCCAAATGGCCGCTTTCGAGCGCGAACACGAGGTCCTTGTTCCGGACGAAGCTCCCGCGCCCGACGTTCACAAAGAGCGCGCCCGACTTCATCGCAAGCAGCCGCGGCCTCGTCATAAGGCCGGCGGTTTCCGGCGTGGACGGCAGGCAGTTCACCACAATATCGGCTTTCGGCAGCAGCTCGTCGAGAGATTCCATCGTATGCGCCTCGTCGAAGCCCGCGGGAAGGCCCTCCTTCTTTGTCCGCTGCACGCCCGTGACCCTTGCGCCGAAGGCCTGCATGCGCCGCGCGACGTTTCCGCCGAGGTCGCCCATGCCAAGGACCAGCGCGCGCTTTCCGCAAATCGTCCGCGAAGATTTCCGCTGCTGCCAGATATGCGATTTCTGGTCGCGCCAATAGGCAGGCAGCGCCCGGTAAAACGCGACGATCGAACCCAGCACGTACTCGGAAATTACCGTTCCGAACGCGCCGGAGACGTTGCAGAGCGTCACACGCTCCGGAAAGCGCTCCATCCGCGCGTACTTGTCCGCACCCGCCCACGTAAGCTGCAAGAGGGAAAGCGCCTTTGCCTTTACAAGCTGCTCTTGTTCCGGCTCTCCGATGATCATCTCCGCGCGGGAGAGCGTCGCGTCTAAATTCTGCAAGTCCTCCGCAAACATGAGCTCGCAGCGCGCGGAAAATCTGCGCTTGAGCTCTTTTTTGATTTCGTCATTGTGCTCTGCCAGAATCAGAACCCGTTTTTGTTCCATCTTCGCCTCCTCACACCAGCCGGATGAGGCCGCCAGATTTTTCGACGCCGGACTCAAACAGCGTCCGGCAGATATTCACCATGTCAAACAGGTCCTCCACGCCCGCCGTCTCATAGCACGAGTGCATCGCCAGCTGCGGAAGGCCGATGTCCGCCATCTCGACCGGCACGAGCGTGCTCGCAATCGAACCAAGGGTCGACCCGCCGGGAATGTCTGAGCGGTTGGCGTAGACCTGCACCTTTGCGCACGCTCTTTGGCAGAGCTTGCGGTAGAGCGCGGCGGCTATGCCGCTTGTGGCGTAGCGCTGGTTGGCGTTAAATTTGAGGACCACGCCCTCGTTCAGATACGGGCAGTTGCCGGGGTCTGCGAATTCCGGGTGGTTCGGGTGCTGCGCGTGCGCGTTGTCACAGGAAAGAAGGAAGCTCGCATCTAACATCCGCGCAAGATGTCCGTTTGTGATGCCGAGAGAAGCCGCCATGCGCCGGAGGGTATCGCGAAGCAGCGTCGAGGCCGCGCCCTGCCGCGTCGCGCTGCCGACCTCCTCGTTGTCAAACACGCAGAAGACGGGGACGCAGGAGGCAGGCTTACTTGCGAGGAAGCCCTCAAGGGAAGCAAACACGCAGGCCAGATCGTCGAGCTTCGGGCTCGCAATATATTCCTCCTGCGCGCCGAAAATCGCGCCCGGCTGACGGACGTAGAGGGTTAAATCATGCCCCAGAATCTGCTCCGCGCCGCAGACTGCTGCCTCGGAGAGAAGCTTCAAAAAGCAGCCGCGGTTCTCGATCGAGCCCAAAAGCGGCAGCGTGTCGACGTTTGCCAGCAGCTTCACCCCGTCGTTTGCCGCGCGGTTCATGTGGATGGCAAGGTTCGGGATGATGAGAAGGTCGCGGTCTATGTTCACGAGCCGCGTCTCAATGCCGTTTTCGGTGTCCACAAGCACGCGGCCAGCAATAGACAGCGGCCGGTCGAACCACGGCGCCATCAGCATCCCGCCGTATTTTTCGGTCGAGAGCTGCAGATAGTGCCCAGCTGCCGCGCGCTCGGGGTTTTCCTTGAGCTTGAAGCTTGGGCTGTCGCTGTGGCTCGCCGTCAGCATAAAGCCGCGCGCCGCTTCCTCCGGGATGCGGAAGGCGATGCAGGACGTGCCGCCGCGCGTCAGAAAATACTTCCCGCCATGGACAAGGTTCCACCGCGCGTTTTCCTCCAGCTCCGTGTACCCGGAAGCCAGCAGGCGGCGCCTCACGTTCTCAATGACATGATACGTGCTGGGACTTTTTTCGATAAATTGCAGAAGCTCTTTTGCAAGGGTCTTTTTCATACCGCGCCTCCAAAGATTTTATTTTCCTCATCATACCATGCACGCGACCCGCTTGCAATCCATTTTCCCGGTACTTTTCAAACGCGGGAAAACGTGGTATGATAACCATACAAAATTATGAATTATGAGGCGATATGCTATGAAAAAAAACGTTCTTCGTTCCTACGCGAAGCTCATTGCCGCCTGCGGCGTCAACATCCAGAAGGGGCAGGAGGTCTTCATTCAGGCCGAGCTCGACCAGCCGGAGTTTGTGACGATGCTGGTCGAGGAGTGCTACAAATTAAAGGCCAAAAAGGTCGTCGTCGACTGGAACCACCAGCCGATCGAAAAGCTCCATGTGCGCTACCGGACGCTTACGACGATGTCGACGCTCGACAACTACGAGGAAGCCAGATGGCAGCACTATGTGGACACGATTCCCTGTCGGATTTACCTGATGTCCGAAGACCCCGACGGGCTCAAGGGCGTCAATCAGGAGAAGATGGCCAAGGCCCAGCAGAAAAAATACCCGATCATCAAGGGCTACCGCGACCAGATTGAAAACAAGTACCAGTGGTGCATTGCCGCCGTGCCGGGCGAAAAATGGGCGAAGAAGCTCTTCCCCGGCCTCCGCACGAGCCAGGCCATCGAAAAGCTCTGGGAAGCGATCCTTGCGACCTCCCGCGTGACGGAGGACCCGATCGCCGCGTGGCAGGCGCATAATGAAGACCTGCACGACCGGTGCGCGTACCTCAATTCTCTTCACATCAAAGAGCTTCACTATAAAGCCTCCAACGGCACGGATTTCCATGTCGGCATGATCCCCGAGGCCAGATTCTGCGGCGGCGCGGAAAAAAGCCTGCAGGGTATCGTCTTTAACCCGAACATTCCGTCCGAGGAGTGCTTCATTTCCCCGATGCGCGGAAAAGCAGAGGGCATTGTCTATTCCTCGAAGCCCCTTTCCTACCAGTCGCAGCTCATCGACCGCTTCTGGATCCGCTTCCGCGAGGGAAAGGCCGTCGAGTGGCACGCGGAGGTAAATAACGACCTTCTCACAAAGCTCATCGAAATGGACGAGGGAAGCGCGTACCTCGGCGAATGCGCACTCGTGCCGTTCGATTCTCCCATCAATCAGTCCGGCATTTTGTTCTACAATACGCTCTTTGACGAGAACGCCTGCTGCCATCTCGCGCTCGGCATGGGCTTTGCCGATACGATCGACGGCTTTGAGAACCGAACGCTCGAGGAATGCCGCAAGCTCGGCGTGAACGACTCGATGATCCACGAGGACTTCATGATCGGCACGGCTGACCTCTGCATCGACGCGACCTGCGAGGACAGAAAAACCGTCCCGATTTTCCGGAACGGCACCTGGGCCTTCTAAAAAAGAGAAAAAATCCCCCGCAAAGATGGAACACTGCTGTCCGTCTTGTGCGGGGGATGTTTTATCACTTACACGCCAAGATAGCCCTTCAGCACCCGGAGCGTATGCTCTACGCCATCCAGATGGCTCCGTTCGTAGCCGTGGCTTGCGTAGACGCCGGGCCCGATAAGACCGTGCCGGATATCGAAGCCCGCGCGGAGCGTCGCCTCCACGTCCGAGCCGTAGTGCGGATACACGTCGAGCGTGTAGTCGGCGCCCTCTTTCTTGGCCGCATCAATGAGCTTGCCAACGACTTCGTAGCTGTAGGGCCCGCCGGAATCCTTGACGCAGATGGAGACCTGCTTTTCTGTGCATGTAAGCCCATCTCCCACGCAGCCCATGTCCACGCTGATGGACTCCGTCACGCCGGATGGAACAGAGCTGGACCCGCCGTGGCCGACCTCTTCATAGACCGTCACGTGCGCGTAAACCCGTCTCGTGGGCGTTTTGCCGGTGTCATGCAGGTATTTTGCCAGCCCCAGCAGCACGCCGACGGAGAGCTTGTCGTCTAAAAAGCGGCTTTTGATGTAGCCAGACGAGGTGATTCTCGTGCGCGGCTCGAGGCAGACGATATCGCCAACCTCAATTCCGAGCGCGCGTGTGTCCTCCGCTGTCTTCACATCCTCATCGAGAACCGCCTCGACCGTGTCAAACGTGCGCTTGGTCTCGCCGTATTCGCCGTTCACATGCACCGAGGCGTTGCACAGCTGCACCGTACCCTCGATGATCTTGCCGGTTCTCGTGTGGACGCGGACGTTTTCCGTTTCCGCGTTTTCCGCGCGCAGGCCGCCAAGGGGCGTGAGCTTTAGCCGGCCGTTTGCCTTGACCTCCGCCACCATCGCGCCCAGCGTGTCGGTGTGCGCCTGCAGGAAAAGCGCATCATCTTTGTCTGCCCCGCCGAGGTCCGCCAGAACGCCTCCCTTCGTCGTGATTTTTGCCGCAAAGCCGAGCGCTTCAAACGCCTCTTTGACCCATGTGGCCGCCTTCCGCGTGTAACCCGACGGGCTGTCGATGGCGAGCAGTTCACATGCCTTCGTCGCCGCAAACTCCGCGTACTTTCGTTCCATTCTGCATCTCTCCTGTCAAAATTTCTGTTTTCCTGATTGTAGCACAATTACAGCGCACATGCACCATAAAAATAGCGGCCGGACGCATTGCACTTTTGCGCCGGATGTGCTATGGTATAGAAACTGTTAAAAAAGAAGGTCGTGTCCAAATGACGGTTCGATATCTCGCCTGCCTCGCGCTGGGCTATCTCATCGGCTCTCTAAGCGTTTCCATTCTGATTTCCAAATACATCCTCCATCAGGACGTGCGCACGCTCGGAAGCGGCAACGCGGGCGCGGCCAATGCGGCTCGGACGCTCGGCCCTCGCGTAGGCGCGCTCACGCTGTTGGGCGATTTTCTCAAGGGCATCATCTCGATGCTTCTTGGTTCGTGGCTCGGCGGGACGACCGGGCTTGCCATTGCGGGCGCGGCCTGCATGATCGGACACTGCTTTCCCATCTACTTTGGCTTCAAAGGCGGAAAGGCCGTGGCAACAGCCGTGGCGGTCGCGCTGATGCTTGACTGGCGCGTGTTTTTAAGCGCCTTTGCCGTCTTTGCCGTGGTCGCAGCGCTGACGAGAACTGCGTCGGTGTCCTCCATGGCGGCCTCCATTGCCGTTGCGGCGATGACCCCGGTCTTTACGAAAAATCCCGTGCTCATTTCGCTCGGTATTTTCACGTGTCTTCTTGTGCTGCTCATGCACCGCAGCAACATCCGAAGACTCATCCAGGGCACCGAGCCGAAGTTCCATTTCGGCAAGCGCCCCGGAAAAGAATAACGAAGAAAGCTCCCCATATAGCGGACCGCGCAAACCGTCGCGGCGGCTCTATGGGGAGCTTTTTGCAAGCACCGTCCGCAAAACGCCGAGGGCGATGCAGGCAAGGACGATATACACGACGTTCACGCGAAACACGCACGCAGCTAAAAACGCCGCGACCATAATAAAATCGGAAACAGCGCTTTTCTGCTTCAAAACGCCGCCGCCCATATCCCAGACAACGGAAGCGATCACCGCGCCCACGCCCGCCTGCATGCCGGAAGGGAGCTTGCTGACGATGAAATTATCGCGGAAGAGCTCATAGAAATACGAGATGACCGTGATGATCACAAAAGGCGGAATGATTGTTGCAATAATCGCAACGATCGCGCCGAGAAGCCCCGCGAGCTTGTAGCCCACAACAGTATACCGCGTCCCGGCAGAGAAGTAAAATACGAATTGACAAGCCGCACCATCCAGGACGCCCGGATGGTGCGGCTTTGTGCAGATTCTGGTGCAAGTTTATAACATATCGCGCAAGCGATGGACCGCATTGGACCTGCAACCGAAACGTGTGGCTCACGCTTCGCGCCGCAGCACGCGGTAGACAAAGTCCATGTTGAGCCCGGCGCGGACGGTATCGGCCAGAAGGTCATACTGCCGCTCTTTATATTCGTGCAGATCAAACGCGCCGAGTGCGGCAGGGTCTAAGCCCCGCATGCGGCAGACGGCCGTTAAAACAGCGTCGGCAATACCGGGCGCGTCAAAGATGCCGTGGACGTAGCTGCCGTAGACATTGCCGCTTCCGATGAGAGGCGGCAGGGCCTGTTCGCTTCTTCCCATATGAATCTCATAGCCCTCGTAGGAAAGGCCGCTGAGACTGGCGAGCAGGCCGGAAATGCCGGAAAATTTGCCGCTGGTCTGCCGCTGCACCTTTTGACCATGGAACACTGTATCTACCGGCAGAAGGTCGAGCCCTCGAATTTCCGTGACGCCCGATGCCTCTACGCCATCGGGGTCGCAGACCGACCGGCCGAGCATCTGATATCCGCCGCAAACGCCGAAGATCAGCGTGCCGCGCGCGGCTTCCTTTAAAATCGCGGCCTCGAGACCGCTCTCACGCAGCCACTGGAGATCGGCAATTGTGCTCTTGGTACCGGGAAGCAGGATCAGATCGGGCGCACCGAGCTCCCGGACGCTTTCAATATAGCGAAGCGAGACGTTTTCATAGCGCTCAAAGGGCGAGAAATCGGTAAAATTCGAGATGCGCGGCAGGCGGATGACGGCGACGTCCAGAAGCTTTCGCGCGGTGTTCTTGGTAAAGCGCGCCGATAGACTGTCCTCATCGTCAATATCAACCTGCGCATACGGCACCACGCCCGCAACCGGCACGCCGCAGAGCGCTTCGAGCTGACGAAGGCCGGGCTCCAGAATCGTCCGGTCGCCGCGAAACTTGTTGATGATTGTTCCCTTGACGCGCGTGCGTTCGTCGGGCTCCAGAAGCGCGATGGTGCCAAAGAGCTGGGCGAAAACGCCGCCCCGGTCAATGTCTCCGATGAGAAGGACCGGTGCGTCCACGAGCTTTGCCAGACCCATGTTCACGAAATCGTCCTGCTTGAGGTTGATTTCGGCGGGACTGCCCGCGCCCTCAATGACGATCACGTCGTTCTCCGCCGCAAGAGATTCGTATGCTCGCATCACGTCCGGCAAAAATTCGCGCTTTTTTGCGTAATACTCCATCGCGCGCATGTTGCCGCGCACCTGCCCGTTTACAATGACCTGGCTGCCGACGTCGGTAGTTGGTTTCAGAAGGATCGGGTTCATGCGCACGTCGGGCTCGATGCCGCAGGCCTCCGCCTGCACGACCTGCGCCCGGCCCATTTCGCCGCCGTCTTTTGTGATGAAGGAATTGAGCGCCATGTTCTGGCTCTTGAAGGGCGCGACGTGATAGCCGTCCTGCCGGAAAATCCGGCAGAGCCCCGCGGAAAGCAGGCTCTTTCCTGCGTTAGACATGGTTCCCTGCAGCATGATATTCAGTGCCATGATGGTTCCTCCATTGCGCGCCGGATCGCATTTATCAGCGCTTCATTTTCTTCTTTCTGCCGCACGGCGATGCGGTACCAGCCGGGGGTAAGCCCCGCGTAATTTTTGCAGTTTCGGATGGCGATTTTTTCGCGCCGCAGCATATCATCCAGCCCGACCGGCGCACGGAACAGCAGATAATTGGCCCTCGACGGGCAGACGGTAAGCTTGAGCGATTGCAGCGCCCTTGTGAGATATTCCCGCTGCTCGGAAACAAGTGCCCTCGCCCCGGAAATCCAATCGGGATTTTGCAGCGCGGCAACGGCTGCCTCCTGCGCTGGAAGCGAGACGTTCCACGGCTGCGAGCACGCGGCCATTTGGGAAAGCAGGCGCGTATCGCCCGTCAGGCAGTAGCCTACGCGAAGACCTGCCAGCGCGTAGCTTTTGGTAAACGCCTTTAAAATCAGAAGATTTTCATAACGGCTCAGCAGATCCTTCGCACTTTTTTCGCCCGTAAAGTCGAGAAAGCACTCATCGAGCAGCACGCGCGTGCCCTGCGTAAGGGAGATGTCCAGCACGCTTTGGAGAAGCGAACGGCCAATCGTCTGGCCCGTGGGGTTATTCGGCGTGCACAGAAAGAGCACGTCCGGCGCTTCCTCTCGCAGCTTGTCCAGAAGGCGGTCATCCGGCAGAAACTCCGGCGCTTGCAGCGGCACGCGCACCATCTCCGCGCCAAAATGGGAGGCCGCCGCGCTGTATTCCAGAAAGGTCGGCGCGAGCTCCATCGCTTTTTTCGGACGCAGCGCGTCACAGTAGACGTAGATGAGCTCCGCCGCACCTGCGCCGCAGAGAATGAAATCCTCCGGCACGGCCTCGTGCGCGGCAATCGCCGCTGTCAGCGCACGGCAATAGGGGTCCGGGTACTGCCGCACCCGCATGGCCGCATGCGAGATGGCGGCAAGAACGTTTGGAGGCGTGCCAAGCGGGTTCACGTTCGAAGAAAAATCAAACGCGACCTCCGCGCCGTACACATCCCCGCCGTGTGGATTTTGGGTTTCGTATAACATAATCGTTCCTCAGAAAATGAAGCAGGCTTTGATCGCGCAGCAGACGATGAGGGCCAGAACAGCGGCGAGCTCCATGAGCCTGCACGTGTGCGGAATGTCCGCATATTCGATCTCCCGCTGCTGATCGCCGATAAACTCCTTTTTGTGCAGCACCCCGTGGTACCATGCGTCTCCCGCCAGCCGGAGGCCAAGCAGCCCCGCGCACACGGACTCGGTCTGCGCGGAGTTGGGGCTTGCGTGCTTATATCGGTCGCGCTTAAAAATCCGCCAGCCGTTTTTCACATCCAGCCGCAGAAAAAAGCCCGCTGCCAGAAGGAACAGCGCGGAGAGCCGCGCGGGCAGGAAATTGAAAAAATCATCCATTTTTGCGGGCACCAGCCCGATGTTTTTGTAGGGCAGCTCCGTGTAGCCGAGCATGGAGTCCATGGTGTTGACTGCCTTGTAGAAAAATCCGAGCGGCGCGCCGCCGATGGCGAGAAACAGAAGCGGCGCAATCACGCCGTCGGACGTATTTTCCGCGACGGTCTCGACGGCGGCTCTGGCTACGCCTTTTTCATCAAGACGCTCCGTGTCGCGTCCGACGATCATGGAAACGGCCCTCTGCGCGTCGGAAAGCGAGCCGGTTTGCAGCGCGGCATAGACCTTCATGCTCTCGTCGCGCAGAGATTTCATAGCGAGAATCTGCCAGCACATGATGCTCTCAAGCGCCAGCCGCAGCCAGACGGAAATTTTTTGCGCAAAGATCAGCAGCAGCGCCGGAATTGCGGTTGAGACGGCCGCAGTGAAGACCCAGAGAAGCGCGCCCGCCGCAATCTCGCCGGATTTCGTTTTGGGAAGGAGGGCACGGAACAGGCGCCCCAGCGCATCGATGAGCTTCCCGATCAGGACCACCGGATGGGGAAAGCCGTGCGGGTCGCCCAGGAGAAGGTCGATGCAAAAGCCGAGAATCAGCGCATAAAAAGACCATTTCATGCGTCCGTGCCTCCGTTTTGAAGCGTAAAGATATAGACCGGGTTCTGCGCCTGCATCAGATGGTACTGCCCGAGTGCCGCAGCCTTTGAGACCTGCACCGAGACGCACTCCGCTGCCTCAAAGTCTTCCATACACGCGCTCAGCGCGGAAACGGACTCCAGCGTCACTGCCGTCGCGACAATGCGCACGCGCGGATTTTTTTCCAGCAGCAGCGCGAGAATGTCCCGGACGCTGCCGGATGTGCCGCCCAGAAACGCATGCGTCGGCGCGGGAAGGTCGCGGCAGGCCTCCGGCGCGAGGCCGGGAATGATCTGCATGTTTGAAGCGGAGAACGACTCCCGGTTCTTTTCCAGAAGCGCCTGCGCCTGCTCGTTTTTCTCGATGGCATAGACGAAGCCGTCCGCACAGAGCCTCGCCATCTCGATGGACACCGAGCCCGTGCCCGCGCCGACGTCCCAGCAGACGGCGTTTGGGGTGAGCCGCAATTTAGACAGGCAGATGCTCCGCACCTCGCTCTTGGTCATGGGGACAAGCTTCCCAGGCTCTAAATTGCGCAAAAACGCCTCGTCCGGAAGACCGGGGGTGACGATTTCATTTGGCGTATCGTTTTCAATCAGTGCGGCGCTGAGCTTGTCAAACGTGTGGGAACGCAGCTCCTGCGCCGTGCCGCGAGTGATTGCTTCGTCCGGGTAGCTCAGCCGCTCGCCGACAGCGATGCGCACGTGGCCGAGGCCCGCCTGCGTTAACCGCTCGCAGAGCGCCTGCATGCCGCCGTCTCCTCCGACGAGGGTGAAGACCTTCCTGCGGCGGCGCACCTCGCGCGCGATATCAAGATCTCTTCCGTGAAGACTGACCGGGACCGCATCTTCGTAGCTCACGCCAAGACGGGCGCAGAGATAGCTCATGGAGCTGAGGCCCGGCAGCACCCGCACGCGGCATTCTTTCAGCAACGGAAGGAGCTTTTTTGTGCCGCTGTAAAAGCCGGTATCGCCCGACATGACGACACAGAAGACCCCGCATTCCGGGTGCTGCGCGATATGGGAGGCAATCGTCTCCGGCGCAATTGCGTCAATTGTCAGCTGCTGCGGCCCTGCCACAGCGTCCAGCATCCGCTTTGCGCCGATTAAGCAGTCTGCCCGCCGGATTGCCGCGCGGACCTCCTGCGTTTGAAGCGCTTCGCTTCCGGGGCCGATGCCCGCGATGAAGACCTCAGGCTTTGGCGAAAAGCCAAATTTCGCGCAGAGGGCGGAAATGGTCTTGGATAAAGACAGCCCCTCTTCCTCCGGCGGCCGGCCGATCACGACCAGACGTGCGCCCGCGCTTTTGGCGGCGGACTCCTTTTCCTCAAACCCGCCCGGCGCGCCGCCGTCCTTCGTGACAAGATACTGCGCGCCGATGGTTCGGAGCATCGCGGCGTTCATGGCCTCAGAAAACGGGCCCTGCATCGCAAAAATGTGCGAGGCCGGGAGCCCTGCCTGCGCGCACGCATCCAGGGAAGACTGCAAGGGAAGCACGCGCGCCCAGACGCGCTCGGAAAAGCCGGGAAGCTGCGAAAATTTTGCAAGCTCCTTGCTGCCGGTCGTGAGCAGGATATTGCCCTCGGTCCCAGCCAGAAACGCCGCCGCATCCGAGACGGTCTCCACATAGGTATGTTCCGAAGAAACACCGGACGCGCCTCGCAGCAGCCGCCAACGGAGCGTTCCCGTCTCCCGGCAGGCGCGCGCAATACTTTTTGTGATGGACTGCGCATACGGATGCGTCGCGTCGATGACAAGATCAAAGCGTTTTTCCGTCAGAAGCGATACGATTTCGCCGACCGGGAGTCTCCTCGCCGAAACGCTGACATGTTCGGCCCCCGGCAGAAGCGTCTGGCCGTAGTCGGTCGCGACGCAGACCATCACGTCGCACGGCTGCCCGCTCAAAAACTCGGCGAGCTTCCGGCCCTCAGTCGTGCCGCCGAAAATGCAGATTTTAGACATTGCGGTACCCTCTCGGCGTTACGAGATTGCCGGATAGCTCCTTCGCCGCGCTGTTTGCGATGAAGACTGTGCAGAACATGTCGGCCTGCGCGTCCCGGAGCGCTCCGAGTGTCAGAATCCGGCGGCTCTCGCCGGGGCGGCCGATATTGCGGACAATGCCGCAAAGGCGCGACTCGGGCAGCACACGAAGCAAAATTTCGCAAGCCCGTTTTAAATGCTCGGGCCGTCCGTGGCTCACGGGATTGTAGATCGCAATCGAAAAATCTGCGCTCGCCGCAGCCAGCAGCCGTTTTTCGATCGTTTCCCACGGAGTCAGGCGGTCGGAAAGGCTGATGACGGCAAAATCGTGCGTCAGAGGGGCGCCCAGCACCGCGCCGCCGCTGCACGCAGCCGTGAGCCCGGGAACCACTTCGATTTCCGGTTCCACGCATTCCCCGCGCAGCTCATAGACGAGCGCCGCCATGCCGTAAATGCCGCTGTCGCCCGAGCAGACGATGCAGACCTGCTTGCCGTCTCGCGCCAGATCCAGCGCCAGCTGGCAGCGCCTGGCCTCCTGGGTCATGGGCGTTTCAAAAAGCGCCTTTCCGGGATAGCGGTCCTTGACGAGATCGACATAGACAGGATACCCCACGATCGCGTCGCAGGAAGAGAGCGCACGGTCTGCGCGGATGGTCATATTTTCAAAATTACCGGGGCCGATGCCCACAACAAAAACCTTACCCAAAGTGTACCTCCCAATGCTCCAGCGCGACGGCGACGGTCACGCCGTCCATCGCAGTTTTTGAAACGAGCAGCTGCTCCGCGCCCACCATGGCCGCCCGCTCGCAGACGTTGTCCACACCTGTGATAGACGCGACGAAGCTTGACGCCGTAAATTCTCCCGGCACGGCCTGCAAGGTCTGCGCAGGATAAAACGAAGCCTCCCAGCCGTTTTCCCGGCAGGCCTGCAAAAGCCCCGGTTCGTCTTTTTTAAGATCGATCGAAAAAACGCCCGAGATGGCGCGAAGGTCCAGCCGGTTCTCCGCAAAAACGTGCCGGATGGCGGATGTAATTGCCGATGCGCAAACGCCTCTGCGGCAGCCGAGGCCGACGCGGAGCTTCTTTGGAATCAGGCGCAGCGTCTTCTGAAAGGGCTCGCGCACGTCGCAGCCGATGTAGACCCCAAGGTATCCAGAATCAGCCTCATATACGCCGCCGGGAAGGGGCGAAACGATCGGAAACGCGCTGTATAGCGGCATCTCGCGCTCTAAGATTCCAGCGGCAAAGGCCTTTGCAAGCTGCATGTCGGAAATCGCGCAGCCCGTTCGCGCAGCAAATTCGTCAACGGCAAATTTTCCGTTCACATCCGTTGCCGTGGTGATAACAGGGTCTGCGCCGAGCACGCTTGATAGCCGGAGAGCCAGCCGGTTCGCGCCCCCGATGTGCCCGGAAAGAAGCGGAATCACGTGCCGCGCCCGCTCGTCGAGAACTAAAACGGCTGGGTCCGTCTTTTTATCGCGCACATACGGCGCGATTTCCCGCACGGCAATGCCGCACGCGCCGACGAAGATCAACGCATCCCTCCGGGAAAACTCCAGCGCGTAGACGGATGGTTCGATCGGCAAAAAGCCGGGCTCTTCCAAGCGCGCGAGCGTATAGAGCGCAAGCTCCGCGTCATGCAGAGCGCGGCTCACGCGCTTTGCCGTCTGGATTCCGGCCCTGCTGTAGGCAAAAACAGCCGCGTTCAAAGCGTTGCCTCGCGGAACTCGGTCGTAAAGGCAGGATGGTAGAGAAGTGAGCGCATGTAATCGTCGCCCAAACAGCCGCCGACGATGATCAGGGACGTTTTTGTGAGGTTGTTTTTCGTGACCGTCTCGTGGAGCGTTCCCACCGTGCAGCGGAAGATTTTTTCCTCCGGCCAAGTTGCCTTAAAGATAACAGCGGCCGGTGTATTTTCGGCATACCCTCCGGCCAGTAGCTCTTGCTGCAGGAGCTCTGTCAAAGATGTGCTCAGAAAGAGCACCATTGTCGCCTGATGGGCGGCAAGAGAGCGTATGGATTCGCGCTCGGGCACGGGCGTTTTGCCTGCGGCTCTTGTGATGATGACCGTCTGGCTGACGTTCGGAAGCGTATATTCTGCGCGAAGCGCGGCCGCCGCGCCGCAAAATGCGCTCACGCCGGGGCAGACATCGTAGGAAATTCCAAACTCCTCCAGCCGGTCAAACTGCTCGCGCACAGCGCCATAGATGCTGGAGTCTCCGGTGTGGAGGCGGACGGTGGTTTTCTTTTCTTCCTCGGCCTTTTTTATAACAGAGATGACCTCCTCGAGCGTCATTTTTGCGCTGTTGTGGATTTCGCAGCCGTTTTTTGCATAGGACAAAAGCTCCGGGTTCACCAAAGACCCCGCGTAGATGATCACGTCCGCCTCCTCGAGCAGGCGCTTTCCCCGCACGGTGATGAGATCGACCGCGCCGCTTCCGGCGCCGACAAAGTGTACCATAAATTATGCCTCCATTATCTTTTGCAGCAGAGCCTGCGCGCAGCTGGTCTGGCACAGGCGGCCATATTCCTTGGAAAAAACCATCGCGCCGATTTCCATTTCGCCGCATTTGTGCTGTAGGTGAAACTCAATGCGTCCGGCAAGGCACGCAAGCACCGCGTCATATAGCTGCTCTTCCTTTAAAATGCGAAGCGCGTCGTCGCACATGACGCACGACAGCAGCTCCGAGACCTTTTCCGGCCGAAGGCCAAGCGATGCTGCGTGCGCGGCGAGAAGCTCCATACGGCAGTCGCCGAATTTCGAGTGCGTGTTCCACATGCCGCCCGCCAGCTTCACGAGCTTTCCAATGTGGCCGATGAGAAGCGCGCCGTGAAAGCCCAGTTCCCGGCTTAATTCCAGCGCGTCGCCGATAAAATTGCTGGTCAGGACCGCCGTTCGGGGGTCGATGCCGATGGAATCCCGGATAAAATCCGCACCGTAGTTTCCGGGCGTGAGCAGCACATACTCCGCGCCCATTTCCCGCCGCTGCCGCAGCTCGACGCGGATGGTGTCTACAAGCGCCTGCTCGCTCATGGGCTCGACAATGCCGGTCGTACCGAGAATCGAAATGCCGCCCACAATGCCGAGACGGGGATTGAACGTTTTTTTCGCGAGGGTCTCCCCCTCCGGGACGGAAATGACGACGGAGACTCCGCCATCGTAGCCGCAGAGCGCGCAGACCTCGCGGACGTTTTCCTCGATCATCCGCCGGGGTACGGAGTTGATGGCTGCCGCGCCGACGGGCTGGTCGAGCCCGCGCTTTGTGACCCTGCCGACGCCCGCGCCGCCGTCGATCAAAATTCCGGGCACATCCGTTTTCCGGACGCAGGCAAAGATGAGCGTGCCTCGGGTCGCGTCCAGGTCGTCTCCGCTGTCTTTTCGGATGGCGCAGGAGGCCTCGGCGGATGTGATTCTGATCTCCTCGACCGTCAGGTGGAGCCGAATCCCTTTCGGCGTGAGAAGGTCGATGGTGTTCTTTCTCCGGCCGGTCAGAAGCATATAGGCCGCCGCCTTTGCCGCAGCCGCCGCGCACGAGCCGGTCGTATAGCCAAGACGGAGCTTTTTTCCGTCCTTTACGATGTATTCTTCCATCTTACCGTTTGATCTGATAGAGCATCGCGTTGCAGATGGCGGCGGCGACGTTGCTTCCACCCTTGCGCCCGCGGGCGATGATATAGGGCGCGCGGTTGCCTTCGAGGATGAGCTCCTTGCTCTCCACGACGTTCACAAACCCGACCGGAACGCCGATGATGAGCGCGGGAGAAAGCTTTCCCTCCTCCATCAGATGCTCGAGGGAAAGAAGTGCTGTCGGCGCATTTCCGATGGCAAAAATGCAGGGCTTCGGAAGAGAGGCCGCCTTTTCCATCGACACGAGCGCCCGCGTGACTCCGCGCGATTTTGCTTCTTGGGCAACGTCAGGGTCTGCCATGAAGCAGTGCACTTCGCCGCCGAGGCTGGCCAAAATCGTCTTGTTGATCCCGGCCTTCGCCATCTGCGTATCGGTCACGATATCGCAGCCGCTTTTGAGCGCTTCAATGCCGGCTTTTACGGCGTGCGGCGAGAAAACAAGATTGTCCGCGTAGTCAAAATCCGCGGTCGTGTGAATGGCGCGCTTGATGACAAGCTCGTTTTCGGGGTCAAGCTTGCGCGAGCCAAGAAGCTCTGTGATGATTTCGAAGCTGCGCGCTTCAATCTCCATGGGCTTTATTTGTTCCAGCATGGCAGGATTCCTTTCTGCAAGCGTCCAGAAACCGGACGGCAAACGATGGGTTGGCGTAAAAATGAAAGTGCGGGAAGCCCGCGTAGAGCGTTCTGGATGCGTGCGTGCATGGCCAGCTCCGGCCCGACGGTTTTTCCGCGCGGAAGTCTTCTCCGGGATGCTCTGCATCCCAGTGGTGAAATTCGTGCGCGGGAATCTGCTCACCTGCGCGGCAGAGAAGATTGTCCTTCTGCGCCGTGAGCGTCACATAGCCGAAGCGCGTGAGCTTCCCCGTGTCGAAGCAGACCCCCTTCAGCGCGCCCGCCATCGGGAAGCCTCCGATTTTCTCGGTCAGGTACATGAAGCCGCCGCACTCCGCGATGCAGGGAAGGCCGCCGGTGACAGCTTTGCGAACCGATTCGCGCATGGCTTCGTTTTGCGAGAGCGCTTCGGCGTAGAGCTCGGGGTAGCCGCCTGGAAGATAGAGCCCCTGAAGGTTCTCCGGAAGCGTTTCATCTTCCAGCGGGCTGAAATCGACAAGCTCCGCGCCGAGTTTTCTGAGAAGCGCCAGACTGTCTTCATAGAAAAAGCAGAACGCCTTGTCCCGCGCAACACCAACGCGCACGGACGCTCCGGGTTTTGGAAGCTCCGGCGGTGTAAAGCAGAGGGGAGGGGCGCTTTTCGCGATGGCAAACAGCGCGTCAAAATCGAGCGTCTGCTCCGCCGCCCGGGCAAGGCGCTGCATTTTTTCCTTGAGATCCGACACCTCCTGCGCAGTCACGAGGCCGAGGTGCCGGCTTTCGAGCGCGCAGTCCGGAAGACGCGGCAGGTAGCCGCAGGCCTTAACGGGATATTGGCGTTCAAGCTCTGTAGCCAGCGCGCCGTAGCTCATGGCCGTGCAGCCGTTTAAGATCACGCCCTGTATGCCGCTTTCCGGTCGGAACTGCAAAAAGCCCTGGATCGCGGCAAGGACCGACAAGGCTGCGCCTCTGGCATTTACGACGAGAATGACGGGGCTTTCTGTTTTCTGTGCAAGCTCGAAGGTGCTCGCACGCGTGCTCGTAAGACCGAGGCCGTCGTAGTAGCCCATGACTCCCTCGATGACGGCAAGCTCACAGCCGCGGCTGTTTTCTGCGAGCAGACAGCGAAGAATGTTGTCGTCAAAGAAAAAGGGATCGAGATTCGAGCTTTTCGCGCCGATGATCCGGCTGTGGAACATGGGGTCAATGTAGTCCGGGCCGCACTTTGCCGCGGCGACGCTGCATCCCCGGTTCACAAGCGCCTGCAAGATGGCGCAGGTGACGGTCGTTTTGCCGCAGCCGCTGTTGGTTCCGGCGAGAACGAGCCGGGGAAGCTGTGCGGTCATAGGGTCACACTCCTTGTACGATGATGGTGGCAAAATAGCTGAGGTTCTCCGGAAGCTCGCGCAGATCGCAGTATACCTGCTCGGTCGGAAGGCCGCAGTCGGCGACCAGCGCTGCGCGATCAAGAAGGCCGGCGCGCTCGAGCGCATGGACCGTTTCGCGGATGGCGGAGCCGGATTTCATCAGAACCTTCGTGCCGGGAAGCTGCAGCGCCCGGTCCAAATCCGCGCTCGCGGGGATGATGTGAAGCGGCGCATCGATCTGGGTGAGGCTGCATCCGAGCCTTGCGGCCACAGCGGAGAAGCTCGTCACACCCGGAGCCATGACCGTCCGGAAGCCATCTTCCCGGATGCGCTCCAGAATATAATAGGCCGTGGCAAAAATGGACACGTCTCCGAGGTTCACCATCGCCACGTCCAGACCCTTTTGTAGAAAGGTCTCTATTTGCCGCGCGGCGGTCTGGTAGCTCTCCTCGCGAAGGGCGGGCTCGTGCGACATGGTAAAGCTGAGCGGCAGAATTTCCTTTTCCCGGAGGTCCAGCGCGCCTTGCGCAATGTCCAGCGCCAGCATCTGGCCGGATCTGGTTTGCGGCGCGGCAATCACCGGGCACTGCCTTAATCGGTTTACCGCCTGAAGCGTCAGAAGCTCCGGGTCTCCAGGCCCGACGCCGACGGCGTAAAAGGTTCCGTTTGCAGAATTCATAAGCACCTCAGGGGACAAACTCCAGCGTGTCGAAGCACGCGTCGTATTTGCCCGGTTCCATGTGATAGAGTTTTGCGATGTACTCGCGCGTAAAAATTTCCTCAGGCGCGCCGATTTTGTCGATCCGGTCGCCCGCGACGCAGACGACGGTATCGGAAACGCGCGCGGCCAAATCCAGCTCGTGAAGAGACATCAGAACAGCTAAGTTCTTTTCTCGCACCATGCGCTTGAGAATGCTCAAAAGCTCGAGCTTATAGCGGATATCGAGATAGCTTGTCGGCTCGTCGAGGACGATCAGCTCCGGCTGCTGACAAAGCGCGCGGGCAAGCAGAATCCGCTGCCGCTGGCCGTCGCTGATGGCCTGAAAGGGCTTGTCGGCAAAGTCCAGCGCGTCGACCTGGCGAAGACTGTCTTCTACGATTTTTTTGTCCTCCTCGCGCAGAATGCCGAGCCTTCCGGTGTAGGGGTACCGGCCGGAGCTGACGACGTCGCGGCAGGTCATGAGTTCGGGGTCCATGCGGGCGGTCATGACGATCGCCATGCGCTTTGCGGTATCCCGCCGGCTGCGCGCGCGAAGGTCCTCGCCGTCAAGGAACACTGCGCCCTCGATGGCAGGCAGCTGCGAGATGACGGTTTTAAGAATCGTCGATTTTCCGGAGCCGTTCGGGCCGATGAGCGTGACGATTTTGCCGCGCTGTACCGAGAGCGCAACATCCCGGATGAGGGCCTTGCCGTCATAGCCGACGCTCAGGCCGGCCGTTTTCAGATAGTCGTTCATCGTTACGCCGCCTTTCTGTGAATCATCATGTAGATGACGATGGGCGCGCCGAATATAGCGGTGACAGAGCTGATGCTGACCTCCGTGGGGGCAAAGGCCGTGCGTGCGATGAGGTCGCAGAAAAGGCAGAATACGCCGCCGCCCAAAAAGCAGGCCGGAAGCATGATCAGGGGCTCCGCCGACCGGAACAGCGTCTTCATCAGGTGCGGCACGGCGATGCCGACAAAGGAAATAGGACCGGCAAAGGCCGTCACGCAGGCGGAAAGGACGCTTGAAAGCAGAATGAGCGCCGCGCGGAAGGCCTTGAGGGGAACGCCAAGGTTCTGCGCGTACACCTCGCCCAGCTGATAGGCGCGGATGGGCTTCGAGAGAAAGAAAACGAGCACGAGCGCCGCGCCGCAGACGATGGCCATGGTTCCGACATTTTCCCAGCTCATGCCGGAAAACGAGCCCATCGACCAGTTATGAAGGTTTACGATGTTGGAGTCGTCTGCGAAGGTGACAAGAAGGTCGGTCGCCGCCGTGCAGATATAGCCGATCATCACGCCGCAGATGACAAGCAGGCTCATCCGCTTGACCTTCTGCGAGACGGCGAGCACGAAGCCCATGGAACCCATCGCGCCCACAAAGGCCGCGGCAATCAGCGCTGCCGACGACGAGACAAGCCCGCGCGAAAGAAGCAGAATCATGACGATCGACACGCAAAGCTTTGCGCCCGAGGAAATGCCGAGCACGAAGGGGCCCGCGATGGGGTTGTGGAAAAATGTTTGCAGAAGATAGCCAGAGACGGACAGCGCGCCGCCTAAAATGAGCGCGGAAAGAAGGCGCGGCAGCCTGATTTGAAGCAGAATCCGGCTCTGCGTGCCGTCGCCTCTGCCGCGCAGAATTTCCAATATCTCAGACACAGGGAGCTTGACGCTTCCCGCGAGAACGTTCCAGATCAAAAAAACAAAAAGCAGCAGCAGGAGCAGCAGGAAGCTGCCCCATGTGCGTATCGTTCGGGTCTTTTCCATACTGCTCCTCCTTTGGCTGCGCAAATTATGACAGCTTCCGCAGAAAATGAAGGTTCTCTGCGGCTTTGTCCTGCAAAATCGCATGGACGTCAAGAATCAGATCGCCGAGCGCGAGCGATTCCTGATAAAAGTTTTTGGTGATGCACCAGACGGAGCCTTCCTGTACGGCTTTGCAGTCGGCAAGCAGCGGACTTTTTGTCAGCAGTTCGTCGATGGTTCTGATTTCGCCGTCGATGGTGCTGTTGTAGATCATGATATCCGCGTCGACAGCGGAGGCGTAGAACGATTCCATCTGAATCGTCATCGTGGACAGCGCGTTTTCCTCGCCGCTTTCGTCGAACGAAACATACTGCCCGCCCGCCATCGCGATGGCCTTTGCGATGTAGTCCCCCGATTTGCGGACATTGACCGCGCCGGAGGAATTGATGTAGAAAAATGCGACGGTTTGACCGCTTGCCTCCTGATCGAGAATGGGAGACAGCGCGGCAAGGAGCTCGTCATACTGCGAGCAGGCCAAGTCCTCTTTTCCGACCAGCGCGCCGTAGAGCTTGAGCCATTCGATTCTTCCGAGCGGGCTCGATTCATAGCTCGAGCGCTCGACGAGAACGGGAACGCCGGTCGTTTGCAGCTGCTCGATGACCTCCGGCGTGTGGTAGATCATCGTGTTTTCAATGGCAAGGTCGCAGCCGCTCTCCAAAATCGCCTCGTAGTCCGGCGCGGAATACTTCCCGGCGTAGCGCATGCTGCCATCCTCCATCGCGGCCTTCGCGCTTTCGATGTACCAGTCGCCCTCCTTGAGGCCGCTGAGGGAAATCCGGTCGACCGCGTCCAGATGGTCAAAATAGTCCATTGCGGCGGACGCGACGAGATAGATGTGAGAAAGCGGCCGGTGCAGAACGGTGACGCTTTCCGGAACATGCTCCGGGGTCTCGGCGTTTTCCGCTACCAGCAAAAAATCCTGATCGGTTCCGATGGTGATGCGGGTATAGTCGTCTCCCGCGTAGCTGACGGAAAACTGCGTGGCGTAGGAGAGCGGAAGCTCCCGGTCAAACGTCAGGCCGTCCCAGGAGACGGCGCTTTCCGAAATATCCGGCGTCTCCGGCTGTAAATCCGCTTGTTTTTCAGATGTACAGGCGCAAAGAACAAGCAGGAGCGCCGCCGTCAGCATAAGACAAAGCTTTTTCATCCGGCGCTCGTCAGGCTCTCGGACGAGAAGTTCAGCGTGTACTCAATTTCATGGGGCGTGCTCATGGCGGTGGTGTCGCCGATCACGGTGAGGTCAGTGTCAAAGGCCGCGACGGGGATTTCAAAGGTCGAGCCGGGCTCGGTCGTAAGAACATCGCAGCGCTCGCCGTCAACGACCATGTAGTCATACTTGCTGCTGCTCCAGACGACAGTCGCGACAGCCTTGCCGTCCGCAATTGTCAGCGTGACCGGAGAGGCAATATGGGCCTTGCCGGAGCCGCCGGAGAAGGCGACCTCCGCGGTATACATGCCGTCAGCAATGCCGAGATCGGAAACGGTTTTGCCCGCGTCTTCCATCGGGACGGGGTTCGAGACGGAGACCTTGTGGTCGTACCACACGCCCTTTTTGCCGATGAGCGCGAGGTCAAACTCGGCATCGAGCGCGGGAACGGGGATATCGAAGCCGTAGACCTCGTCGGAAAGGCCATCGGAATAGGTGACGGTGTCGGTCGTGGGCTGAAGCAGTTCTGCGCCGTCGGTCTTCGCGTCCTCGGCAAGGCCCGGGTAAAGGTTCAGAATCGTCTTGGAGACGAGGCTGACGTGGATGGTCATCTGACCGTCCTTGACGGTAAGCGTTCCTTTGCCGTCGCAAGCCTCGTTCGCGTGGAACATGGAGCTGTCGGTGTTGAATTCCGCAGTATACACGCCGTCGGGAAGGGCGGGCTCTGCGGGCTCCTCCGTTTCCTCCTCAGCGGGCGTTTCTTCGGCTGGGGTTTCCTCGGCGGGCGCTTCTGCGGTTTCTTCCACGGGCTGTTCGGTTCCTTCTGTCTGGGATGCGGCGGGCTCGGCTTCCGCGGTCTTCTGCACGCAGCCGGTCAAAACGGACGCCAGAAGCAAAACGGCCAGCATCAGGGCAAAAAGCTTTTTCATTTGGGTATCCTCCTGATAGCGCTTGGCTCCGGGACAGAATTCTGCCCCGGAGCGCGTTTTTTGGTGTATGGGATTAGGCGTTCAGCGCGTCAATGGCGGCCTTCGTGTGGGCGATGTAGAGTGCCTGCACGTCGGCAATCTCACCGAGACCTGCGATCTGGCAGTCGACCGTGAAGCCGGCGGCTTCAAACATGGTCTTCCAGGAATCGTCCTCGGAGCCTGCCATGTCGTTGTTGGCGTGGTCGCCGGCGACGACCATCAGCGGGCGCAGGATAACGTTGGTGTAACCAGCAGCCTTGACGGCCTCGATGACAGATTCGCAGGAGGTCTCTTCGGGCTCACCCTCGACGGTGCCGATGAAGACGTTCTCATAGCCGAGCGTCTGCATCTGCGTGCTCATCTGGCTGTAGGTGACCTTCGCAACGTGCGCGGTGCCGTGGCCCATGAAGACGAATGCGGTGCCCGCTTCCTTCGCGGCGTCGAGGCTCTCAAAGCCTGCGTCTGCAACAGCGGAGGCTGTGATGGCCTTGGCGACGGCTTCCTTGTCGGCGTTGATGACGGTAGCGTCAGAGCCAACCTCGCCGAGCATCGGCTCTGCGATGGAGACGGATTCAAACTTGTCGCGGTAAGCGTCGATCACTTCGCACATTTCGTCATATTCTGCGCCGTGCATCAGGTGGGTCGGCTGGACGACGAGGTTCTTCACGCCGTTTGCGACCGCACGCTCGAGCGCCTGATCCATGTTGTCGATCTTTTCGCCGTCACGGGCCTGGATGTGGTTGATGATGATCTGCGCGGTGAAGGCGCGGCGGACGGACCAGTCGGGGTTCGCTTCCTGCAGCGCATCTTCAATGCCCTTGATGTCGGCTACGCGGCTGTCGTTGAAGGACGTGCCGAAGGAGACGACGAGCAGTTCGTTTTCGCCGATCTCGTCCTGATTTCTGGGGTCGTCCTTGGAAGCGTCGCCGGTGTCGAGACCAAAGTAGTCGGGGCTGGCCTCTTCGCCTTCAACGAGCGCTTTCTGTTCGTCGGTCAGAGCGTCCCACGCGGCCTTTGCGGCTTCGCACTGGGCGTCGGTTTCCTCGGTGCGGGTCTGGACATAGATGGCGTCGATCATAGCAGCAACCTCATCGGCAGCGGCCTGGTCAAGCTCCTCCTGCGTGGGCTCTTCCGCGGCGGGCTCTTCTTCCTTGGTTTCTTCCGTGGTTTCTTCGGGGGTCGGTTCGGTGGTTTCGGTTTCTGCCGGCTGGGTGTCGGCGGGTGCGTCCGCGCTGCTCGAGCAGGCAGAGAGTACGCTCAGCAGCATCACAGCCGCGAGCAGAAGTGCGAGAAGCTTTTTCATTTGGGAGTTACCTCTTTTCGAAAATGTTCTGAAAGAAATAGAAAAAGCTACGGACATCCGCAGCCGTTCTCTTTGACCATAGCATCTGCCGCGCCGCAGCAGAAAAGCCATGGCGCGTTACAAATTTGCAGGAAGGCCAACCCGTAGACAGCGGATTTGAGATTCCACGCCAGGGCAGGTCTCCTGACTTCGGTCTTCGCGATCTTGCCCTTCCCGGTTTCCCAGTGGTTCTGCAAGAGCGCTCCGTACACAGTGACTGCATCGCTCCGGATTCACACCGGATTCCCTTTTCACCCGCCAAACGGCGGACACCCTGACGCTACAATTCTATATTTTTTCAGACGACCACATTATAGCACAGGGAAAGGGTCTGTCAATTGTGCAGAAGTGCCGATTTTATATAGCTTTTAGGAATAGCTTGGTGCAAATTGAATGCAAATGTTACATTTTTTAGGCCTGCTTCCAAAAAAGTGAAATTCTGCGGCTCGTTCGGCTTTGGACAAACGCACAAGCGCCGCCGCGCAATTTGAGAATATCTCGCAAGATTTTCCTGTTCGGTTGACAAGCGCCGGAGGCGGGTGGTATGATGGAAAAAACGGAGGCGCGATATGGAGACAAGAGTTGCGGTTGTAAGCATTATTATAGAGGCGGGAAGCGACGTGGAGAAGGTCAACGCGCTGCTGCACGAGTTTGCGCCCTATATCCTCGGGCGGATGGGCATTCCCTACCGCAGACGCGCCATCAACATTATCTCCGTTGCCATGGAAGCGCCGCAGGATGCGGTCAATACCCTCACCGGCAAGCTCGGACGGCTCCCCGGCGTGAGCGCAAAGACCATGTACTCCGGCAAAATCTACGCGGAGTAACAAGCAAACATATTTTTGGCTCCCTGACGCTTAAATTCCGAGATTTTAATTTTTTCTCGAATTGCGGCGAAAGCGATGCGTATCTCCCCGGCCATGCTGCGTCATGGGCGGGCAAAGCCGTATCCGCAGGGATACGGTTTCTTTTTTTGGAGGAAGCATGAAGCGTCAAAATGCAATTCCCGGAACGCTCCGCCCTGCGCAGCTGGCGATTTTTCTGATTGCGCCGGTTCTGTGCGCGCTGGTGTGCCTGTGCGTCGGGCGGATGAACGTGCCGGTCAAGGATTTGATCGCGGCCCTGCGGGGGCACGACATCGGGCGGCAGAAGGATACGGTTCTCTGGTCGATGCGGCTGCCGCGCGTGCTGCTGGCGGCGCTCGTCGGGGCGGGGCTTTCCGTTTCCGGCTGCGTGTTCCAGAGCATGTTCGCAAATCCCCTTGCAACGCCCGACACGCTGGGGGTCGCGAGCGGGGCAAGCTTCGGGGCGGCATTGGCGCTGCTGCTGGGATTTGGATTTTTGGGCGTGCAGCTGACGGCGTTCTGCTTCGGCCTTGCGGCAGTTGGGCTGACGTGTCTGATGGGAAAAGGCGGCTCGCGCGCGTCGATGATCTTATCGGGGATCATGATGGGCTCGTTATTCTCCGCGCTCGTTTCCCTTGTCAAATTCACGGCGGACACGGAGTCGCAGCTCCCGGCCATCACCTACTGGCTCATGGGAAGCCTGAGCGCGGCAAGCTTTGCGGCGTTACGGCTCGGCGCGCCCGCGATTTTGCTTTCGTGCATTGTGCTGCTGCTTCTGCGGTGGAAGCTGAATCTTTTGCCGCTGTCTGACGATGAGGCGCGCACGTTCGGAACGCATATGAAGTGCCTGCGCGGGCTTTGCATCGTGTGCTGCGCGGCGATGACAGCCTCGTGCGTCGCGATGTGCGGGCAGGTCGGCTGGATCGGGCTTTTGGTGCCGCATGTGTGCCGGATGATTTTCGGCAGCAGTCATGCGCGGCTGCTTCCGGCGGCAATCAGCTGCGGCGCGGTATTTATGATGGTGGTCGACACGCTGGCAAGGACCATCAGCGCGGCGGAAATCCCGGTTTCGATTTTGACGGCGATCATCGGCGCGCCGATTTTTATCGCGATCGTGCGCAAAAAGGGGGGCTGGAGCCTATGAAGCTTTCGGTGCAGAACGGCTGCTTTTCCTATCGCGCGGGGCAGCCGCTTTTGGAGAATATCAGCTTCGAGGCCGAACGCGGCGATGTCCTTGCGATTTTGGGCCCCAACGGCGCAGGCAAGACGACGCTTTTAAAGTGTATGCTGAACCTGCTGCATTGGCAGGAAGGGCAGACGCTTTTGGACGGCGAAAACGTCGGCGCCATGCCGGCTCGCGCGCTCTGGCAGAAGGTCGCCTATGTGCCGCAGGCAAAGCAAACGTCGCTATTTTGCACGGTGGAGGAAATGGTCCTGCTTGGAAGAAGCAGCCGCATCGGCGCGTTTTCGGCGCCATCGAAAGAGGATTTCCGTCAGGCGCGCGCCGCTATCGAGCGCCTCGGGCTTTCGCATCTTTCCGTCAGGCGCTGCTGCGAGCTGAGCGGCGGCGAGGTGCAGATGGTGCTGATTGCAAGGGCGCTTTCCTCCCAGCCCGGGGTTCTCGTGCTCGACGAGCCGGAGTCCAACTTGGACTTTAAGAACCAGCTTCTGGTGCTGGACACGATCGAAGAGCTTGCAAAGTCCGGCCTGACCTGCATTTTCAACACGCACTTTCCGGCGCACGCGCTGCGAAGGGCGAATCAGGCCTTGCTGCTTGGCCGCGGCGGGAAAAGCGTCTGCGGGAAAACATGCGATGTTGTGACAGAAGACAGAATTTCGGAATTTTTCGGTGTGCGCGCCGTGATCGGCGAAATGCAGACGCCCTTGGGGGTCTATCAGGATGTGATCCCTGTATCTATCGGGTGCAGGGAATAGAGGGGGAACAAAACATGGAGGACATCAGAGCGCGCATTTTAGCGCTGGCGAAGGGAAATCTTCCCGACCACGCGGGCTGGGTCGCGCTCATTCAGAAGGCAAGCGAGGAAGACCGGCTCTTTTCGCGAAATCTTGCCCGCGAGCGGGCGCAGGCGCGGTTCGGCCGGCAGGTGTTTTTTCGCGGGATCATCGAGTTTACGAACTATTGCAAAAACGACTGCTACTACTGCGGCATCCGCCGCTCGAACCGGGATCTGTCGCGCTACCGGCTGACGGAGGACGAAATTTTAACGTGCTGCGAGGAGGGCTACCGGCTCGGATACCGCACGTTCGTCTTGCAGGGCGGGGAAGACGGCTGGTGGACCGATGAGAAAATCACGGCGCTTGTCCGAAGAATCCGGGCAGCTTATCCGGACTGCGCCATCACGCTCTCGATTGGAGAAAAATCACGGCAGGTGTATCAGGCGTTTTTTGACGCGGGCGCGGACCGGTACCTGCTTCGCCATGAGACGGCGGACTGCGCGCACTATGGAAAGCTCCACCCACCCGCGCAGACGCTCGAGAACCGGATGCGATGTCTTTTTGACTTAAAAGAAATCGGCTACCAGACCGGCGCGGGTATGATGATCGGAGCGCCCTATCAGACGGCAGATACTTTAGCCCGCGACTTTGCGTTTTTAGCGAAGCTGCGGCCGCAGATGGTCGGCATGGGCCCGTTTTTGCCGCACCGGGATACGCCATTTCGGGATTTCCCGGCCGGAAGCGCGGAGCAGACGCTCTATCTTCTAAGCCTTGTGCGGCTGATGCTTCCGGACGCGCTCCTTCCAGCGACGACAGCGCTTGGGACGCTGGATGGAAGAGGTCGGCAGGAGGGCGTTCTTTCCGGGTGCAACGTGGTGATGCCGAATCTGTCTCCGATGGCGGTTCGGAAAAAGTACCTTCTTTACGACCACAAGGCCGGCACGGAAGACAGCGGGGAAAGCAGCCTCTCTAAGCTTCGCGCGCAGATGCAGGAGATCGGCTACACGGTCGCGGTTGGCCGCGGCGACTTTACAGGCGGGAGGATTGCACAATGATCAAAATCGCGGTATACGGCAAGGGCGGCATCGGAAAATCCACAACGGTCTCGAACCTTGCGGCGGCGCTGAGCGAAAAGGGGCTTCGCGTGATGCAGATCGGCTGCGACCCGAAGGCGGACTCCACGACGCTTCTGACCCACGGCGCGAAAATGCAGACGGCGCTGGGGCTGATGCGCGAACGGAACAATGATTTTGCGCTTTCCGATATGGCGAAAGAAGGTTTCGGCGGTGTTATCTGCGTAGAGGCGGGAGGACCCACCCCGGGGCTTGGCTGCGCCGGGCGCGGGATTATCGCGGCGCTCGAGAAGCTGGAGGAAAAGGGCGCGTATGAGACGTTCCGGCCGGACGTGGTATTTTACGACGTGCTGGGAGACGTGGTCTGCGGCGGCTTTTCCATGCCGATGCGCGCGGGCTATGCCGACCGGGTCTTCATCGTGACCTCGGGGGAAAATATGGCGCTGCACGCGGCGGCCAATATTGCAATGGCGGTTGAAAATTTCCGCGGGCGCGGATACGCCTCGCTCGGCGGGCTGATCCTCAACCGCCGGAACGTCAAAAACGAGGAAGAAAAGGTGCGTGAGCTCGCGGGCGATATTTCGTCTCAGATTGTCGGGAGCCTTGATTTCAGCGAGACCGTCCAGCAGGCGGAGGCGCTTTCTAAGACGGTCATTGAGGCCTTCCCGGAGAGCGAGATGGCGGCGCAGTACCGCGCGCTGGCGGATGCGGTCCTTCGCGCGTGTGAGGTGGCGCCATGTTAAAACGCATCACGCCGGACGATACGAGCGGCGCAATGGTGCGCCTTGGAGACGTGAAAACGGCAGCTCCGTTTGTGTCAGGGCTGGAATATGGCGCACCGGCCAGAGGCGTGTGGAACATCGTCCATATCGGCATGCTGATCCCGGGCGCGCACCAGATCTACGTCTGCGCGGGAAACTGCCTGCGCGGCGTGGTGCTCACGGCGGCGGAAATGCACGCGCAGAGCCGGTTCTCTACAATTACAATTAAGGAAAACAACGTCCTGGACGGCGACATGGAAACGCTTCTCATCGAGGGCGTGACGGACATTCTCCACAGGCTTCCCAGCCTGCCGCCTGCGGTGCTCGTCTTTACGAGCTGCATCCACCACTTCATGGGCTGCGACCTCGCGCTCTGCTACCGGGAGCTTCGAAAGCGGTTCCCGGGCGTTGACTTTACCGACTGCTACATGAACCCCATCATGCGCAAAAGCGGCCTCACGCCCGACCAGCTCATGCGGCGGCAGCTATACTCGCTTTTAAAGCCGCGCGCGCAGGACGATGGCGTGAATATCCTCGGAAACTGCTTCCCGACCGACGAAACGTCCGAGCTCGTGAAGATCATTCGGAAAACGGGGCGGCCGCTTCGCGATATCACGGTCTGCAAGACGTATGAGGATTATCAAAAAATGGCCGCGGCGGCGCTTCACATCGCCTACAATCCCCCCGCAAGAGCGGGCGGCGAAGCGCTCTCGAATCGGCTCGGCGGAACGTTTTTGTATCTGCCCCTGAGCCATACGGCAAAAACCATTCGGAAAAACCTTCGAATGCTCTGCGAGGCGCTTGGAACAAGCTATGACCCGTCCGAAGACGAAGCACGAGCGGAGCAGGCGCTCCTTCACGCGAAAGAAATGCTGGGCGAGACGGAGATCGCCATCGACTACACGGCAACGCCTGCTCCCATGAGCTTGGCGCGGTGCTTATTAGAGCACGGCTTCCGCGTCACGCGCATCTACGCCGACTCCATCGCCGCGGACGATCAGGAAGACTTCCGGTGGTTACAGGAACACGCGCCGGACATCGCGCTTTATGCCACCGTGCAGGTGAAGCTCCGCGTTCTGCCGCGCGAAACGGAAAAGCCCACGCTCGCCATCGGCCAGAAGGCTGCGTATTTCACGGGAACGCGGCACTTTGTGAACATCGTCGAGGGCGGCGGGATGTATGGCTTCGACGGGCTTTGCCGGTTGGCGGAGCTGATGGAGGAAGCGCACAGAACCGAGCGGGACGCGCGCGATTTTATTCAGCAAAAAGGATTGGGGTGTGACAGCTGCCTATGAAACAGACGCAAGCCTTTCTCTCAACCTACACCGCCGACGTCTCCGGCGTCTGCTCGGCGCTTTTTGAGCTCGGCGGCATGACGGTCATGCACGATGCGTCGGGCTGCAACTCGACCTATAACACGCACGACGAGCCCCGGTGGTACGATATGGACAGCCTCGTCTTTATTTCCGGCCTTTCCGAGCTGGAGGCTGTGATGGGAGACGACGAAAAGCTGATCACAGATATCGTCGACGCGGCGCGGCAGCTGCATCCCCGGTTTATTGCGCTGTCCGGAACGCCGATCCCGATGATCACGGGCTGCGACCTGCCCGCCATCGCGCGAGAGGTGGAAGGAAGAACGAAAATTCCGTCCTTCGCCGTGCCGAGTAATGGCATCGGGACCTACGTTGCGGGCGCAGGGCAGGCGCTGCGGCTCTATGCAGAGCGGTTCATCACGAAGGCTCCCGACAAACGGAAAAACGCCGTCAATATTCTGGGCGCGACGCCGCTGGACTTTTCGGTGAACGGCTGCGTGCAGAGCATGGCGCGCAGGCTCGAGGAAGCGGGCTTTACGCTCCAGAGCGTCTTCGCGATGGGAAGCAGCTTTGATTCCGTCGACGAAGCGGGCGCGGCGGAGGCGAACCTCGTCATCTCATCCGTCGGTCTTCCGGCCGCAAAATACCTCCAGGCGCAGTTCGGAACGCCCTATGTCATTGGCGCGCCGTTCGGAGATTTTTTCTCGCCCTATGTATTTGATGCGCTGCGGGAGAGCATCCGCACGGGAGCGCCTGCGGATGTGCTCGGCACGTTTGCCCCGGATGCGCCCGATACCATTATTCTTGGCGAGAGCGTAACGGCGAAGTCTCTCGCGGCGGCGCTCGCCGTGGGGTACGGGATCCGGGCAAGGGTCATCTGCCCCGTGGAAGCGCCGGGCGGCGTGCTCGGTGCGTGCGATATGCAATTGGAGGATGAGGAAGAAATCGAGAAAGCGCTCCGGGGCGCAAAGCGCGTCATTGCGGATCCGCTGTATAAGCCCATCGTCCCGAAAACGAGCGAATTTTATGCACTTCCCCACGAGGCGTTCTCGGGCAGAATTTACCGCAAGCAGATCCCGAATCTGGCCGAACGTGTTTAATCGGTAAGCAAATACCTGACTTGGTAGATTCATAAAATTTCTTACAGGAAAGGAATATCATCATGAAACAGTTCAAATCCCTTATCTGCCTGCTGCTTGCGCTGCTGCTTCTGAGCGGCTGCGCGCCCGCGGCTCCTGCGCAATCAAGCACTTCCGCTGAGCCTGCGCAAACGGAAGAAGCTGCCCCCGCCGAACAGACCGAGCAGGCCGGGCCCGAAGCTCCGGCAGAGAAAGAAACGACCGAGCCGGAGGCGGACTTCATCACCGTCACCGACCACAACGACAACGTCGTGCAGGTCCCCAAAAACGCGCAGCGCATCGCCGTGTGCGACATCCTGCCGCTGCCGTCGGTTCTTTGCGTGTTCTTTGACTCGGCGGAAAAGCTGGTCGGCATCGCGCCGTCGAGCATGTCCGCCGCACAAAATAGCCTTCTCTCTCAGCTGTATCCAGAAATTCTGAACGCCCAGACCGGCTACATGAACGGCACGGATGTCAATACCGAAGAGCTCATGCAGCTCGCGCCCGATGTGGTATTCTACAGCGCATCGAACCCCTCGCTCGGCGAAAAGCTCACGGCTTCGGGCTTCTGCGCGATTGCGGTGTCGGCCAATAAGTGGCAGTACAACTGCATCGAGACGCTCAACAACTGGATCGACCTCCTCTCGCAGATTTTCCCGGAAAATGACCGGGCGGCGCTCTGCCGATCTTACAGCGAGGATGTGTACGCCATGGTGCACGAGCGCGTCAAAGATATCCCGGATGACGAGCGCGCACGCGCCTTTTTCCTCTTCCAGTATAACGACAGCACTATCATGACCTCCGGCCAGCTTTTCTTTGGCCAGTGGTGGGCGGACGCGATCGGCGCGGTGAACGTGGCAAACGAGCTCACGACCGACAATTCCGTCACCGTGAACCTCGAGCAGGTCTATGACTGGAACCCCGATATCATCTTCATGACGAACTTCAATACCTTCCAGCCGGACGACCTTTACAACAACACCGTCGGAACGTACGACTGGAGCGGCATTCAAGCCGTACAGGACAAGAGCGTCTACAAAATGCCCCTCGGCATGTACCGCAGCTACACGCCCGGCATCGACACGCCGATCACACTTTTGTGGATGGCAAAGACCACCTATCCTACTCTCTTTGAAGACATCGACGTGACGCAGCGGGCAATCGACTACTACGAGACCGTCTTCGGCGTGACGCTCACGTCCGAGCAGGTCGAGTCCATCTTCGCCCCCATCTCCGCCGCGGGCACGCTCTATTTCTGATGCGATACATCTTATGTTAGGAGGCAGCAGCCATGAGCCTTAACGATACCCCATCCGCCAACCGCCTGCATATCGGCTTTTTCGGCCTGCGAAACGCGGGAAAATCGAGCGTTGTAAACGCCGTTACCGGGCAGGATTTAGCGGTCGTGTCCGGGCGGCCCGGAACGACCACCGACCCCGTGCAGAAGGCCATGGAGCTTCTGCCGCTCGGCCCCGTCGTGGTCATCGACACCCCGGGCTATGACGACGACGAGCAGGAGCTCGGGCAAAAGCGCGTGCTGCGCACGAAGCGGGTGCTCAACAAAACGGATGTGGCCGTTCTGGTGGTCGACGGGACAAAGGGTTTGCAAAAAGACGACCGGGAGCTTCTCGCGCTCTTCCGCGAAAAGAACATTCCGCACGTTGTGGCGTTTAACAAGAAAGACCTTTTTGAAAAGGCTCCGGCGGATGTCCTGTGCGTCAGTGCCGTGACGGGCGAGGGGATTTTCGAGCTCAAGGAGCGCCTCGGTGCGCTGGCCCCGAAGGAGAGCGGAAGTAGGCTTCTTTCCGACCTCGTAAGCCCCGACGGGCTCGTCGTGCTCGTCACGCCAATCGACGAATCCACTCCAAAAGGGCGCATGATCCTGCCGCAGGTGCAGGCAATCCGCGACGTGTTAGATGGCGACGCGTGCTGCGTGGTGGTCAAGGAGACGCAGCTGGCCGGGCTCCTATCGTCTCTTGGAAGAAAGCCCGACATGGTCGTCACCGACTCTCAGGCGTTCGCGGTCGTCTCTAAAATCGTCCCGGAGGACATTCCGCTTACGTCGTTTTCGATTCTCATGGCGCGCTGCAAGGGCTTTCTGGAGACGGCGGTTCGCGGCGCGTCGGCGCTTCGCCATCTTCGAGATGGCGACAAGGTTCTCATCTCCGAGGGCTGCACGCACCACCGGCAGTGCGGGGATATTGGAGCCGTGAAGCTTCCCCGATGGCTGAGGGCCTACAGCGGGGCGGACATTTCCGTCGAGCTCAGCTCCGGCACGGGATTTCCCGAGGATCTCAGCGAGTTTTCCCTCGTGCTGCACTGCGGCGGGTGCATGCTCTCCGAACGGGAGATGCTCTACCGCATGAAGTGCGCGCAGGACCAGGGGATTCCCTTTACGAACTACGGCGTAGCTATCGCCTGCATGAACGGCATTTTGCCCAGAAGCCTCAGCCTGTTCCCGGCACTTCAAAAATTGATCGAAGGATAACAAAGCGGCAGACCCCATACTGATATGCTCCCTCTATGAGAGACAGTGAAATAAAACACTGTTTCCATAGGGGGAGATATTTATGTCTAAAAACAAGGTTACGTACGAGAAGAAGGTAGAAATTGTAAGAGATTATCTAGACGGACGGGTGAGATATAAAGAAAGCATCCAACGCGCAAACAACAGTGCGGCATCTTTCCGACACTGGGTACATCTGTATAAGGGAAACGGAGCGGCTGGACTCCTGCCAAACAGCAGGAACAAGGTATATCTGGAGGATACAAAATGGAAAGCGGTGCAGGAATACCTCTCCGGCCACGGTAGTTTGG